>Ga0209606_1000348_pt1 | contig 72465 bp, 56 predicted proteins | sample AD_UKC057_MetaG_FD_184412 | JGI IMG/M metagenome (GOLD analysis project Ga0209606, IMG submission 184412) | Active sludge microbial communities of municipal wastewater-treating anaerobic digesters from USA - AD_UKC057_MetaG (SPAdes) (version 2) | ecosystem: Engineered > Bioreactor > Anaerobic >...
TCTTGTCTGTCCGCCGGAGGAATCGTTACACCGCGCTCGTCAATCAACGCATAATACCTGTCCGAAGTCATGAACTTGGGATGCGGCGCGCTGACCCCCAGGTAGAGCAGGAAGGACTTTTCCGGCGACTCGGCGGCATCTTCGAGCCACGCTACGGCGCGCTCCGTGTTCTCCCAGTCCTTTAGATGCACCCGCGCCTCGCCGCCTGCGACCAACTCGGGACCGGCCATTCGGTACTGAGGCCGCGCAATATCCGCCGACCGCGTCCATGCGGACACGCGTGCCCGGACTGAGTGCGCTCCGGATAGATAGTCTTCTTTTCCGTAGGTCTGTGTGCGATATCCCGCCGCATCGAGTTGCGTGCGGAATGTCGCATCATTTGGAGACAGTCCCTTGTAGTTGTTCCATCCTTCACAATGATAGGTGTGCCGCCCGCTCCACATGCTCGCCCGCGACGGACAACAAATTGGATTGTTGCAGTAGGCGTTTCGGAACAGAACCCCGCGATCAGCCAACGCATCCAGGTTGGGCGTGGCTTTGCGCATGGCGGGATGGCCCATGCATCCGAGCACACGGCCGTCCCAGCTGTCGGTCTGGATAAACACAATGTTGGGCCGCCGCGATGCACGGTCTGCAGGGACACTCGGCACAGCACCCGATGCCAACACCGTCGAAGCCGCCAAACCTGCTTTCTTCAAGAACTCTCTACGACCCAGGCTGCCAGCCGCCATTGTCCAGTCCTCCTCAACGAGGCAAAAAACGCCATCGGATATCCCCGATTATCGATTGTCCAGTCAGACTTCCTCTACAACCTTCATTCCAGTCAAATGGGCGAGATGGCGGATCGTTCGGGTGTGGTCGCCGTAGTACGCCACCCGGTGCAACGAGGCATAGTAGTCCTTGGCGCTCTCGCCCAGGGCCCCGCCGCCCCAGTTTTCGAGCAGTTTGTCGGCGTCGTTTACCTCGGCGGCGATTTCCGTCCGGCAACCGCGCTCTTCACCTTTGGGAACCTTGGGAACTTCGATGATCTTTCCTGTAAACATCAACAGGGTGTCAAGATGGACCAGTTTGGTGAAGGTGACTGTCTGCCCGATGCGATAATGCACCTCGGTCACCGCACCGCCACGGACCTCCGCATGCCTCCGAAGCAGGTAGGGCGACCTGGGGCTCTCAGGGCCTTCCATTCGCAACGGAGCCGAGCAGTGAGAGAGGTGAAACGCGTTCTTGGACGTATCCACGCCCGCCGCATTGCCAAGGAAACCGGCCCGGTTCAGCGCGTGCCGGAAGATCAGCATTGTGAGGAGGCAGTCCATGTCCCCGTCGCAGGCCGCGGGGATGCCCCGGTCGTTAAGACGTGAAAAGCCCAGGCATGGAAAACCGCGCTCGAGCCAGCGCATACACGTCCCGACGCATAGTCCGTCAGCATGGTTTTCGGCGATCAACTGGTCCAGAGTCAGGCTTGCCCTGGCGGCCTTGATTACGTCTTCGCGAGCCGGTTCGACGATACTCTCGGCCTCGTCGAGCCACGTTTTCGCCTCGGTCTCCGCGGCGGCGGCGTCCACCTTCGCCATTACCTCGTCGTAACGCCCTTCGGCGATCTGCACGAGTTCGACCCCGAGCCGTTCTTTTACCTTATCCGGCGCATAGGACTCGGGCGTGCCCTTGAACGGCGGGGAAACGAGTACCCGGCTTCGCCGCAATAGCGGAGCCACCCTCAGCAATGCCGCTGCCCGCTCCAGGTCGTCGTAGTCGGTGCTGTTATACAGCGTGATCCGCTGTCCTTCCTCGCGCCACGGCTTCACCAGGCACCAGTCGTGCCCGCCAACGACAGGGAGGTGAAACAGAGCCACTGGCCGGCGCTGTTCGAAGATCGTTGGCATGACTCTTTTCGGGCCGAAGATGTCCGCGCTGATTGCCAGCACGGGAGCGTCGGGACCCGCTTCGTAGAGCAACCGACCGGTCTGCTCGGCATTACTCGCTTGGCCGACGACGAATTCCACGTTGCCAAGGTTCTTCTCTGCTTCGGCCAGGCGCTTCCGCACGGCCGTGATCTCCGCTTCTGACGGGGTCCAACTGCGCTCCCCCGGCTCACCAGCAATAATGGCGCAAATGCGAACCTTGGAATTGGCAACGGACGCGGAACTTGACGTTTCGGAGGCGGCCGCCAAATGGCCCGTTGCCAGCGCTATCCCGCTCACCGCGCTTGCCCCCAGAAACTGCCGGCGTGTGCAATGCGTACACATAAACCATCCCTCCTCTTTTGTCGCCGGCCGGCGCGGACCGCGCGCCGATGTCTCGGCGCCGGAACCCGGCTTGTCGTACGTCCCCTCATTCATCCGACGTTTCCTGCGCGGACCTTGACGGATCCCTGAATGTAAGCTGTGGCAATCGATGGCAATAATAAGAATGCCCTGTAGCCATTTGAGCAGAAGTCCCGGTTGGATCTCAAACTCCGGGCTCGATAGACGGCACAGGCAGAATGTCCCGCAGTCGATACACTTCATCATCGCTGGCTCTCTCGCCGATTTTCAGAAGAGACCCCGGCTCCATGGCGATCGCAGCATCCGACCTATGCTGAGACAAGCCCGGTCGAATCCGCTGTGAGCCAGAGGCGCCCCCCCTGCCCCGCCAACAGGCTCGGAGATGGCATGGATCGGAATGAGCCAGGAACCGTCCTCGATGTGCAGCGCCGGGGGACGTGAAAACGCTGAACGCTCTCAACGTCGAGCGAGCGCCTCGTAGTACTCGCGGTCGAATCGTGCAAGCTCGTCGGGAAACTGGCGCCACATGCGGCTTTGCCGCCACAGCCGTGCGTGATTTCGAAGAGCGGCCTCGATATGCGCCGAGGTCGGAACCACGAACTGGTAACCCGACGCTCCCGTGGACCCGTAGTAGCACCACATGCCGACACTGTTGCTGATCTGATGCCCGCTGACCGAGTACCGAAGGAAGGGATCGAGCTCAGAATCGCCGCGTCCCGCTTCGCCGCGCAGGCAGAAGTCCGCGTACGCAAAGACAAACGGGAGGTACACGTCCACGCTGCCGAATGGGTCGGTGCTCGAGTGCAGGTATAGAATCTTGTCTCCCAACAACGCCCGCGCCTGCCGCATGGACTGATACCCGACCCGAAAATCGTCGCGCAGCGGACACCACCCATCGAAATACAGCCCGTCCAGCTGGTACTGGTTCAAGACGCGTTCAAACTCGCCAAGCAGGTCAGGCGCGCTCGAATAGTAAGGGATGCAGTACACGACCACCTGAAGGCCGACTTGATGCGCGTCATCCAACATCCGCACGAAGGCGTCCGGGTCCATGGGCTCATGACGATCCGTTTCCCACGGCTTCGGATGGGCGTAGGAGCCGCCCGGGGGATCTTCGACCCATTCCGGCGCATCCCTCCAGATCTCTTCGTGCAATGCGAGAATCTGGCAATGCTGCGCTATCTCTTCGAGCGACGCCCGCGACGCGTAGCGTTCCGTGATCTCATTATCCTTGAGGAGATAATACAGAATGTCGTGCGATATCGACTGGCCGATTCGTTTTGGATTCTCGGAGCGGGGCGGACACAGCGACACCCACAGTTCGTCCCATCGCGCGAGATGACAGCGGAAAGACCAGGGCTTTTCCTTGTCGAGGAACTCTGTTGGACGCGGCGGGATGGAGAAGAAACCGCATCCACCGAGCTCGTCCAGCAACAACCGGTTGCCCCGGAGCTCCCTGCGGTACACCGGGTCGAAGAAACACTGGAAAGAAAGCTTCATGTTTTGCTGGGGTTCGAAGATGAGCACCGAATCCCCCTGGACGGTGATACGGAGACCGTTGCCTTCGAGGGTGCAGCGGAATGGCGTTCGTTCCGAGATGCGCCACGGAGCGAAATGCCCGTCCAGCGACAGGCTCAGGAGTTCACGGTCCGCTCCGAGGCGTTGGCGCATGTGCAGCACGTTATCCGGGTCCAAGGTTACTTCGCTCCCGGGCGTGAGGATATGGAATCTGCCACTTTCGGTGCTCACATCCTCGATCCCCATGCCCATCAGGACCTCGTTGGATGTTGGATATTCAGCACCCCTATTCGCAGGCGCTGCTCCCGGAAACGCACAAACCAGCGGAACAGACGACATCGCGGTGAGCAGGCGCCTTCGGGAAATCGTTGGGTCTTCTGTATACGGACCGGTGGGCTCGATCATGATGCTGGTCCTTTCCTGGTTTCTCCCATATCGCCTGTTGGGATCTCCGCCTGGCGCGTACGGGAATCATAACGATCGCACCGGATGATAATGAAAAGACTGAATCAGAAGGTTAACGATTTGAAACCCGTATGGTCAAGAAACTCAACCAAGCATTGAATCCCTTTCTCAGCAAGACAGGGAACCGGTAAGTCATGCGGGAGCTCGCCCGATTTGAGGCGGAGACACACCCTGCGCGGCTGCCGTGGTCATGCTTGTGCGCCATAGAAACACATCCTCCCCATACGAATCCGGCCGGATTCGAGTCAAAAGTTCCATGCGGCCTCGCAGCGAGAGCATGCCCCTGAGACATTCCTGGCAGGCGGCCCTTTCTCGCTCCCGAGAAGTCCGCCAGCATTGTACGCCATGGAAGTCCTGCGCTAAGATACCGGCTGCCGCCGGGCCGATGAACAGCAACTGCATGTAAGGAGAAGCGATTATGTCACTGAAATCAAACAGCGAAGTAACGGGGCCAGGCGCGTTACCTGGGGTCGTGCTCACGCTGTTGCGCGTGCTCATCGGCTGGCATTTCCTTTACGAGGGCATTGTAAAACTTGCCGCGGACAGTTGGAGTGCCGGCAGTTACCTCGCGGGGTCGCGCGGCGTTTTCGCGGGCTTCTACCACTGGCTGGCGGCCACTCCGGAAGCGCTCCGTCTCACGGACCTGATGAATATGTGGGGCCTGACCCTGCTCGGGGCCGCGCTGATTCTGGGGCTGTTCACGCGCACCGTGTGCGTGCTGGGCGCGCTGCTGCTCTCCTTCTATTACTTGGCCTATCCGCCGTTCGCCGGGCTCGACTTTGGCGTACCCGTGGAGGGCCATTACATGATCGTGAACAAGACGCTGGTCGAACTGGCGGCGCTGCTGACATTGACCGCCGTGCGGCCCGGTACCCAACTGGGGTGGGATCGTGTTGTGCGCCTCGTTTGGGAGAGGAACAAACGAGCAGCCAACGCTCAGAGCCCCGTTGCCGGAACCGCCCCACTCTCAACGCGCCGCGAGGTGCTCGCCGGCCTCGCGACTACCCCGCTGCTGGGCGCATTCGCCTGCGCCTATAAGCGCCAGCACGAGCAGGAATCGCTCGACGCCATGTCCGGCGCGACCATCGTGCTGCGCGACACGACCCTCGCCCAGTTGAAGGGATCCTTGCCAAAGGGCGCCATCAAGGACCTGAAGTTGAGCCGCATCATCCTGGGCAACAACCTGATCGGAGGCTGGTCCCACGCGCGGGACCTCATTTACGCATCCGAATTGTTCAAGGCATACAATAACGATCGAAAGGTCTTCGAAACGCTCATGCTCGCCGAAAAAGCCGGAATCGATACCATGGTCGTGGTGAACGACCAGTTCCCACTGTTCAATAAGTACAAGCGGCTCATGGGCGGTAAACTACAGACCATATGCCAGACGTTCCCGGCGGAAAAGGACCTGTTCACGGACATCGACAAGGCCATCGACAACGGCGTGACAACGCCCTACTTCCACGGAGGGACCGCAGACCGGTTCGTGCAGCGAGGGTGGATCGAGCAGGTTGGCAAGTGCGTCGAGCATATTCGGCGCCAGGGCTATCCTGCGGGCATCGGAGCACATTCAATCCAGGTGCCCATCGCGTGCCAGAAGGCCGGTATCGTTCCCGACTACTATGTCAAGACCTGTCATCACGACAGGTATTGGTCTGCTACACCGCGCGCGAACCGTACCGAGTTTTCAGTGGAGCTAAGCCCGTCCGGCGATCACGACATGCCATACGACAATATGTTCGACGTGTTCCCCGAACAGACTATCGAGGTCATGAAGAGCATCGAAGTGCCATGGATCGCCTTCAAAGTGCTCGCGGGCGGCGCGATTCACCCCACGGACGGTTTCCACTACGCGTTCAAGAACGGCGCCGATTTTCTGTGCGTGGGCATGTTCGATTTCCAGATCGTGGACGATGTCAACATTGCCATGGACACCCTGGAAGCGTGCAAGGAACGGGAGCGGCCCTGGCGCGCGTAAGAAAAAGCGTAGCGCCGCGGCAGTGAGAAATGCAGTGTGCCCGGTTTGGGTCGGGAAAAAGAGCAACGGTTGAAGGAGTACATGAAATGAGTATCACTGAGCCGAGTCGAGGATGTACACGCCGCAGTCTGATTCAGTGCGGGGTTGCCGCCGCCGCGGCTTCGGCACTGTCGGGCTGCGCTACGCGGCCGCACACGTGCGGAGCAGCCCTTGGAAAGTCCCTTGTGCAAGACGGCGTCGTGCTTTTTCAGGGGGACTCCATAACGGACGCGGGACGGGACAAGGAGAACGCCTCTGCAAACAATTTTCGAGCGTTGGGACAGGGGTATGCGAACATGATCGCATCGGCTCTCTTAGGCGGGCACGCCCCCCTGCGCCTGCAGTGTTACAACCGCGGGATCAGTGGAAACAAGGTGCCCGATCTGCAGGCTCGTTGGCAGGCGGACACGATCGACCTGAAGCCTGCGGTGCTGAGCATACTCATTGGAGTGAACGACATCTGGCACAAGCTGGCGGGTAAGTACAACGGCACCGTGGCGGACTATGAACAGGGGTTTACAAAACTGCTTGCCGATACGCGCACGGCTCTTCCAAAAACCCGGCTCGTGATCTGTGAACCCTTCGTGCTGGAGTGCGGAGCGGTCAACAAGGAATGGTACCCGGAGTTCACCGAGCGGCGCGCGGTGGCAAAACGCGTCGCTGAGGCAGCAGGGGCTGCGTGGGTGCCATTCCAGGCCATGTTCGACGAGGTGGTCAACGATACGACCCCTCCCGCCTACTGGGCGGGCGACGGCGTGCACCCCACGATGGCGGGCCATGCCTTGATGGCCAAGACCTGGCTGGGCGTGACAGGGCTGGGATAGTTCGCGCGGGGCGCAGGCCACTTTCCCGGGAACACCACATCGGAGGAATGTTCTCTCAGCCTTCTGATCAGGGCGCCGTTGCCATGCCTGAGATTTCGTCCGGCCCGAGCCAGTCCGTGCGCTGAGCGGAATCTCATGCTGCGCATGTGGCGCCCGGTCTGCGCATTCAAATTCGGGCATCCGGGTGCTCGCGGAACGATTCTTACGCCTAAGCCGCCGGTTCGAACCCGGACCCCGCGACAGGCCGCTCTTCTTCATCATGCCCAACGCTTCAGGGGATGGGAACGGTCTTCCAAGGGTATGGCCACGCGCCCGCCTTGAACGCACGAACCAAATACGGCCTGGATCAACTCCCACGACGCGAGGCCGTCGTGCACGCTGAAGGCCGGGCGGCGATTTTCCTCGATGGCGCTGATGAGGTCGTCCGTGATGACCTTGTTGCGCTCGCGGAGCGGATCCTTGACCTCGACGGCAGGGGCGTCCGGCAACGGCTTCCAGTTGACGGCGTTCCCGCCGGGGGCCCAGGCCGAATCGTCGAACCAGTGCACGCTGACCGCCTCGTCGCCTCGAGGAATGCGGATGGAAACGATTCCGCGGCTTCCGTAGATGTCGATGCCGAAGCGGCCACCGTTTCCGTCGGGGTTCTTCATCGAATCGAAGTATCCGGCGGTGCCGCCCTGGAACGCGTACATCGCGTGAACGCGCTCGCCCACGATGGGCCCGAGCGGCTCGGTTGCCGCGCGCACGTCGGCAGGCGTGGCCGCGCGGCCATCGACGGTGACGTTGGCAGTGCACCACGCCGGCGAACCGCCCATGAAGAAGCGCATCAGGTCAAGCACATGGGTGCCGAGCACGATCAGATCCTCTCCGCCGGCGCGGTGGTCCTCCTTGCCGCGGGCGCGCGCCTCCAATACCGTGCCGATGAGACCCTGCTCGCACACCAGCTTCTTCGCGTGCTGAACCAGCGCCATGCCACGAAAGTTGAAGGCGATTGCCCACTTCAGGTTCTTGGCCTCGATAGCGGCGACCATTCCGTCGCCGCTTGCCAAGTCGTCACAAAAGGGTTTCTCGATGAACCCGTGAGCGCCAACCTCGGCGCAAGCCAAGACGTAGTCGCGGTGGTTCACCGTGCATCGCGGCCCTACCGCCACCAGGTCAGGCCTCTCTTTCTCGAGCATCTCGCGATAATCCGCGTACGTGCGCTCGACGCCCACCTCCTTGGCATGCTGTGCCCGGCCGCCCTCATCCGGATCCGCCAATGCGACGGTTGCCACGTCGTCCCGCAACGCAAACGCGTACTGGATGCAGTGCCCATAGCCGCCCATCTTGCTGTCGCCGATGATGCAGGCCTTGTACTTCTTCCCTGACCCCGTGCCCGCTATCGCGGCCGCGGCCATAGCGGACGACGCCGCGATGAATTCCCGGCGGTTGAGATGCATTTCCGGTCCTCCGTGTTGTCCAGAACAGACGCCCGCAGCATAGGCGAGCGATGGGACGTCGTCAAGCGAAGCCGCCCTTCGCTGTCCTCCAGACCTCAGATGTACCGTAACCTGCACCGTACGATTTGCACGCCGCGCGCTTCCTGTGGCATATGTGCATCGGAGCCGGTGGCAAACAAGGTCCAGCCCGTTCCAACAACCCGGCAGCCGGCACTCATAGCCCGGATGCCGGCGGGTCGAATCGGGTCCCCTCTCCACAAGTACAGCGATTCCGTGGTGCTCTCGAGATTGAGGCGGAGAACGGGTGGGTGTGCCCCTGCCGTCGCACGGCGCTTTCAGTAGTTTGGGGTACTTTGCGGCCGGCCGGCAAAAGAAAAAACCCCGGAAATGCCTTGTTTTCTGGGGTTTCTATGTGTATGGTGCCGGAGGAGGGACTCCTTCCTCGCCCCTATAGTTGAATGACTCAGGGTCTGAGCGCCCACGCAATGTCTGCTTTTCAGGTTCCTACAAATACCCGAGCGCCTCGAGCTGGGCCTTCCGCACCGTCTCGGCGTCCACGGCCGGCGCCACGACGTCTGGTAGGTCGGCCTCTGTGACTGTTCGCGTCAGCACGTCCAATAGCCGCGCGTCCACCCAGCGCATCTCTAGATGACACCGCACCTCGCCGCCGGTCTCGGGCAGAGCGCCGTCCAGGATGGCGGGCGCTATCCTGTCGAGTCCCATCAGCCCCCGTTCCACGCGCGGTTCATGGCCCGGCCAGCGAATCAGCAGCGGCACGCGGAGCAGTTCGTCACACAGTGACGAGCCGTGCCCTGTGCAGCCATGCTCCCCAAACAGCTCGCCGTGGTCGGCCGTCACAATGACGACCGTGTTCCGTAGTAGTTCCGCCAACAGCCGGCCGAATTGTCGGTCCGCGTATCGTGTCTTGGCGTCATACAGGTTCATTTCACCCGTACCGAAGTACTCAGGGTCCGCAGCCGCCCTGTACGGGTTGTGGGGCCCGAACAGGTGCACATAAGCGAACCACGGTTCCCGGGCTTGTCGAATCCAGGGAATCGCCTGGTTTACGAGCACCGCGTCATCAGGGTCTACCCTGGAATACACGTGCCGGAGTTCGCTCCATTCCTTCAGTTCGGGGAATACGTGCCACCAGTGCTCCATCCCCCGTGCGTAACCCTTGTTCTCCAACACAAAGACGGAATCGACAAACCCGGCCGTCGCGTACCCGCGGACCTGCATTTGCGCGGGCAGGTACGGCAAATCCTCCCGCAACGGATCCCAACTGGCCAGCACCCCGTGCTGTCGGCAATTCAGCCCAGTGAGCAGGCTCGTCACGCTGGGCGCTGTCCAGGAAGACGTTGCATAGCAGTTCGTGTAAACCACACAATCGCGCGCGAAGGCGTCGATGTTTGGTGTCGTGTTGCGCTCGTACCCGTAGCAGCCCACGTGGTCCGCCCGGAGCGCATCCAAGAGGATAATCAGCACGTTCGGCTCTTCCGGCTCGGCACTGGCCCGGAAACATCCAGCGAGCACCAAGCCCAACGTACACACGCCTACCCCCGCCATTGCAATGATCGCTAAATACTTTTTCATTACTGCATCCCTTAATGGGCGTTATGGTTTTAAGTCCTACCCTATCTCTATTATAGTATATTTTCTAGGCAAAGAAAAGGACAAGCGCGGCCGCTTGTCCCTGCCACTCATCCGCGAGACCCAACTGCTCTTCTTCTTTGTGATGCCTACCAATGCCTACGTTTTGAGGAGCTGGGGGCAGGATTGACAGCCTCCCAAATACGAAAAAACCCGGAAAGCGCCTTGTTTTCCGGGGTTTCTGTGTGTATGGTGCCGGAGGAGGGACTCCTTCCTCGCCCCTATAGTTGAACGACTCAGGGTCTGAGCGTCCACGCAATGTCTACTTTTCAGGTTCCTACAAATACCCGAGCGCCTCGAGCTGGGCCTTCCGCACCGTCTCTGCGTCCACGGCCGGCGCCACGACGTCTGGCAGGTCGGCCTCTGTGACTGTTCGCGTCAGCACGTCCAATAGCCGCGCATCCGCCGGGTCGCGGATCTCGAGATGGCACCGTACATCGCCGCCGGTCTCGGGTAACGTGCCGTCCAGGACGGCCGGCGCGATACGGTCGAGTCCTACCAGCCCGGTCTCCACGCGCGGAGCCTCACCCGGCCAGCGGACCAGAAGCGGCACGTGGATCAACTCGTCACAGAGCAGGGATCCATGCCCGTGGATCCCATATTCCCCAAACAGCTCGCCGTGGTCGGCAGTCACAATCACGATCGTATCGGGCAGCACCTCTGCAAGGAGCCGCCCAACTTGGTGATCGACGTAGCGCAGCTTGGCGTCGTATTGATCGAGCGCTCCAGGTCCAAAGTCATACACCCGCGCGGGCAGGTCGTAGGGCCCGTGCGGGCTCATGAGGTGCACATACGCAAACCACGGCTCACGCGCCTGTCGAATCCACGGGATCGCCTGATTTACAGTGACGGCGTCATCGATCTCCCAGCCCCCTTGCAGCCACTCCAACCTGGGCATATCCGACCATAGCCAATAATAGTCACACCCGCGCGAATACCCATCCTGGGAAGAAAAGAACGGATTGCCGACAAACCCGGCCGTCGCGTACCCGCGCGCCTGCATCTGTGCCGGCAAATATGGCAGGTCCTCACGCAGCGGGTCCCAACCAGCCCTCACACCGTGTTTCTGGCAGGTCAACCCCGTGAGCAGGCTGGTCACACTAGGTTTCGTCCACGAGCACGTCGCGTAGCAGTTCGTGTACATAATGCAGTCCCGCGCGAAGGCGTCGATGTTTGGTGTCGTGTTGCGCTTGTACCCGTAGCAACCCACGTGGTCCGCCCGGAGCGCATCCAAGAGGATAATCAGCACGTTCGGCTCTTCCGGCTCGGCACTGGCCCGGAAACATCCAGCCAGCACCAAGCCCAACGTACACACACCTACCCCCGCTACTGCAATGATCGCGAAATACTTCCTCATTACTGCATCCTTGGATGGGCGTTATGGTTTTAAGTCCTACCCTATCTCTATTATAGTAGATTTTCTAGGCAAAGAAAAAGACAAGCGCTGCCGCTTGTCCCTGCCACTCATCCGCGAGACCCAACTGCTCTTCTTCTTTGTGATGCCTACCAATGCCTACGTTTTGAGGAGCTGGGGGCAGGATTGACAGCCTCCCAAATACGAAAAACCCCCGAAAATCCCTTATTTTCGGGGGTTTCTGTGTCTATGGTGCCGGAGGAGGGACTCGAACCCTCACCCTGTTGCCAGGACCGGATTTTGAGTCCGGCGCGTCTGCCAATTTCGCCACCCCGGCGCGAAACGTAAGTATACCCGTGAAACAGAAGGATATCAACGGCGAAGGGGCCCCACTGCAGGCTTCCGAATGCGTCAGAACCGGTCGAAAGGCCACACAAAAGGATGGCGCTTGGGAAAGATGGCGTAAAGAAGAGCGCGCGCATCCGGTGAAAGGAGGCATTGTTTGGCGGCCAAGATGTCTTCGGCATGCCGGTACCCCGTCAACAGGTGCATCATTTCGCCGCTTCTGAGGCCGACCTTGCCCATGCCCGGCACACGCGCAATATCGATGGCGCCGCGATTGGCCCGGACCCGGTACGGAGCGCCCTCGATAATCAGGGTGGCTTCCGTGCGCAGGTCATGAACTCCGCTATTCTTAACGCACCGCTCCCATTCGGGAATCATATGCTCGAAGGTCTCATCTATATCCACAAATGCGAGCATGCCGCCGGAATTCCGGGAAATCAGCGTTTCGTGGCGTGACTTGAACTCGAGCATGTAGCGCGCCATGGGATGGGGGGGCGGACAGTGGATGCGCAGATGAGCGAGGGACTCTTCTTCGGCGATGCTTGCGCACGCACGCAGGACGCTTCCACACAAGCCGATATCCGCAACCCCGGACTCCTCGACTGCCAAGTGGTCTCCCATGTTCCGGTAAAAGAAATAGGCCAGGACCTTGCCCTGATCGTCCATCAAGACACGTTTGGGACTGGACTCGTCCCATTTGCAGATGAGGTGCGCGCGTGTACGAACAATAGAGCACGCCATGTCTTCATCATTGGCGTTGTGAAGCATCTGGATGCTCTGAATATCGCCTATTTTCGCGGGCCGGGTTTGAAACGGGCATTGGAACGTCAGGGCTTCCAATGTGTCGACGTCGATCACGTAATCCGCGAGAGTCGTGACGTACTTCCAGCGATGGTAGAGGTCCGGCACACCGAACAGCATCGACAAATGATAGCGATGGCGCTTCATGTAGGCGAGTATGTCTTCCATGAGCCGCGTGCAGACGCCCTTGTTGCGATGGCGCTCGGAAGTGGTTACCCAGCCAAGGCCGCCCATCTTCAGGCGCGCCTCCCCCAGGCGTATCGTATCGGTGATCATGCGAAGTCCGCCCACGATCTCGGGCCTGCAAACGGCGATCCGGGTATGCTCCTTCGAATACCCGGGATACCGGGCGCCGCAGTTCTCGAGCCACCGGAGCCCCTTGGCATAGTCGTCCGCCGAGTGGACGGTCGCGAACATGTCGTGCGCGACACGCAACTCGTCCGCGGTTTCGACTGGTTTTACGGTTATCTCCATCTGCTTCCTCAGGGTCGAAGACCTGCACCAAGGCCGATTTTACCATACGAAAGACGGCATCCTCACGGCTTCGGGCAAGGAAAATCGTTTGGGATGGCCGGCCGGAGGCTGCAGGCCTATTCGTGCCGGAGCGCTTCGACGGGGTCCATATTGGCGGCTCGCAGGGCGGGGTATATCCCGAAGATGACGCCGACCATCGCGGATATCGAGAAAGCGATCAGGGGCGACCACAGCGTAACGATGGTCTTCATGCCGGCGAACCAGGTGATCACGATTGGAATGGCGATCCCAAGCGTGACGCCGATAACGCCACCCACTCCCGCGAGCAGCACGGTCTCGATAAGAAACTGGACGATGATGTCGCGGCGTTTTGCGCCAAGAGCGCGCCGTATGCCGATCTCCCGGGTGCGTTCGGTGACGCTGGCGAGCATGATGTTCATGATGCCGATCCCGCCCACCAACAGGGATATGGCGGCAATGGCGCCGAGCACGATATTGAAAATGCGTTTGGTGCGTTCGGCCTGCCGCAACAACTCGAGGGGCACCACAACCTCGTAATCAACCTTGCGGTGATTGGCGGCGAGCAGGTCTCCAATGACGCGTGCCGCATCTATGACATCGGCCAGGCGGGCCACTTTCACGGTGGCTTCATGCAATTCGACGCGTGTCGCTTCGAAACTCCCGCTCTGCTGGTTGACAAGGGTTTCTCCGAACTGTTTTCGTGCCGCGTTCAGAGGCACATACATGCGGTACGGGGCGCCGCTTGGGCCATTTCCGCTTTTGGCGGGCGCCGTGGTCCCGCTGTCGACGCCGTTTGACGTGATTCTGGCGGACTTGGGTTCCATGACTCCAATCACGCGGTAATACTGGCTGCCCGCCCGTACGGTGCCTCCAATTGCGGGGTCGATGGGAAACAGGGCGGTCTCGATCCCCGCATCGAGAACGGCTACATTGGTGCCGTCGTTCATCTCCATTTCGGTGAAGAAGCGGCCTCTGGCCACATGGTGGTTGTTGACCTCGGGATACCAAGGGACCGTTCCATAGATATCGCAGTCAATGCGTCTGCCACCGTTCCAGACGTCTTTGCGCATGATTCTGGCGGGAACCAGGATCTCGACCAACGGCAATGTGGCACGAATACGTTCCAGGTCTTTGTACGTGATTCCGTACTCGAGCAGCCAGGTACGCTGAGAGGTGCTGGTCTTTTCTTCGGGCGGTTTTACGCTGCGTATGATGACGTTGTTGCTTCCCAGGCGGCGGATTTGTTCCTGCGCTTCGTAGCTGGCGCCTTCGCCGATAGCAAGCATCGCGATTACCGAGCATACGCCGAACACAATCCCAAGCACGGTCAGAAGAGAGCGCAACCGATGAAGCCACAGGCTCTTCATGCCCAGCTTGATCGTGAGTTTCATGCGGCTCAGGCCGAATGCCTTCTTCAGAGCGCGCATACTCTGAGACTTACCGGACGAGGTCATGCTCCACCTCCCCGTCAAGCAACCGGACGATTCGGCCCGCCCGCTCAGATATCTCCTCGGAATGGGTCACCATGATCACCGTTTTTCCGGAGTCATGCAGTTCATTAAGGAGCCGCAGAATCTCCTTCCCTGACGCGCTGTCGAGGTTGCCGGTGGGCTCGTCCGCCAGGATGATCAGAGGATCGTTGACCAGGGCGCGCGCGATAGCGACACGCTGTTGCTGGCCGCCCGAGAGTTCGAAGGGCCTGTGATCAAGGCGTGATTCCAGGCCGACCCGGGTAGCGAACTCCACGGCGCGCCTGCGGCTCTCTTCCTCGTCCACACCCTGGTAATAGAGGGGAACTTCGATGTTCTCGACCACGCTCAGCTGCTGAATCAGGTTATAGGACTGAAAGACAAAGCCCAGCCGGGTACTGCGTATTTCGGACAAGTGGTCGTCGTCCAGCCGCGACACATCTTCTCCACCCAGGAAGTACTGCCCGCCCGAGGGTCTATCCAGGCACCCGAGGATATTGAGCAACGTCGACTTGCCGCATCCGCTCGGCCCCATGACTGCGATGTACTCGCCTGATGAGATGGAGAGGGAGATTCCCCGCAACGCCTGCACTGTAACAACGCCCATGACATAGGTCTTGGACAGGTTCTCGACACGGGCGATTTCGCCATTGTCCTGCATCGGCATCAACCCGTCGCGGACGCCTGAACGCTTTCGGGAGGCGTCTCGGCCGGTTTTTCCTCTGCTGGCTTCTCCCCCCCACCGGGAGCCGTTTCAGGATGGATCAAAAGCACTTCGTCTCCCTCATTCAGACCGCTTTTCACTTCGATGAACGAATCATTGAACTCACCCGTTTCGATGACGCGTTTCTCGGGATCGCCTCCAAGGCGCGCAAGATACGCTACTCGTTCTCCGCTGACCGTCGCGACTGCCTGGATCGGCACATAGAGGACGTCGTCCAACTCGTCAATCAGGATCTCGACTTTCGCAGTCATGCCCGGCTTAAGCCAATCGTACGAACCATCAAGCACTACGGTGGTTTCATATACCTTCAGGTCCGGATTCATCCAGCGGCTTTCCTGTTGAGGAAGGACGCCCATCTTCGTAACTTCGCCAGTCAGTTCTCTCTCCGCAAAGGCTTCAATTTTGATGGAGGCTTTCTGACCCTTCTCGATCTTCTGGATGGATGACTCGTGTACGTTAACCTTCACAGACATCTTGGTCATGTCCGGAATCGTGAGAATCTGCTGCCTTTCGTGAACCGTGGCGCCTTCCTGGATGGGTTCTTGCCCTCCGTAGTAGTAACGCATGTCGCCTCCCCCGTATACAACCAGCCCGGCGCGTTCGGCCACGATGGTGCACTTCTCGATCTGTTCCAGTAATTCGTCTCGTTGCTGATTCTCGATCGAGTATCGCGCCTCGGCTGACTTGAGCTGTGCATCGGATTGAGCGATTTGCGAACGGGCTTTCTTCACTGTTCGCGACAACCCACGCAACGCCTCTTCGTAGTCCGACAACAGGGTTTCCGCCTGTTTGGGAAACTCGTAGGTGACAAACAACTCTTCGGCAAGCTTTGAAGATTCCAGGGAAATCTCGCTGCGGGTCACGGCCATTTCGTCCTGCCGGCGTTGCGTCTCGGTAACAAACTCCTCCTCAGCCAGCTTCTTGGTCCACTCGAACGTGTCCTGCGCCGTAGACAGATCCTCTTCCGCGAGGAGGATGTCCGTCTCGAATTTCTGACGTTTCTGCACGGCCTCTCCCGCCAGGCGCTTATCTTTTGCCAGCGCCTGGAAATCGAGGGAGTCGCGAAGCGCCCGGGCCTCCGCCGTTAACGCAACCTGAACCTGGATGGTATCCGGGATTGGGGCCTCCCCATCGCTCGGAGTTTCCTCATTTCCAGGGCTGGGTTCCGCGGCCTCTGCGGATTGTGTCTCCGCCGCTCTGGCCAAGCGGTCTTCCTCCTCGATGTCTTCGGCGGAAACTTCCTCAATTCCCAGCCTGCTGAGCAGGTCCAGCGCCAACTCCGACCCGAGGTATTTCTCCAAATCCATCCGCTTGAACTTGACAGCGAGTTCGGCTGCTTTTATGTCGCTCTCGTTCTGCTTGAGCTGGATTTGATATTGTTCTTGGGCTTCCGTGAGACTGGCCAGGGTGCTCTGAAATTCGATCTCTTTCTGGACAAGCTTGTCTTTCAGCTGAGAAGAGTCAAGTTCGACAAGGATCTTCTTGTTCTTGACGTCTTCTTCCGTAACGCGATACCCCTCGTCCACGATGCTGATGATCTTGGTTTCGCCATGGACTTCAGACTTGATTTCCTGCTTCTCGAGGGCTTCGACTTCTCCCTTCTCGAGAACCGTGATACGCAAGGGGCCGCGTTGGACCCGCCAGCTGACAGCGCCGGCCTCTTGTTCGCCGTGGCGCGCGAAAAAAAAGAGGACAACTGCCAGCGCAGCCAAGCCGGCGAGACCGAGTTTCCACCACTTACGAACCCGCAGAAGCATCTGCTTGATCGGCCTTTTCGCCGGCGTCTCCGGAGTAATCGTCATCGGTGATATCCTCCCACTGGCCGTTCTCTTTGATGTAGAGGATTCCCATATCTCTCCAGAAGCTCAATCGGGCGATGGTGTGCTGGACCAATGCCGCAGTCAGGTCGTTCTGGGAGGAGATGAGTGAATTCTGTGCGTCTACCTGGTCGATGGCGCTTCCCCGGCCGGCCTGGAAGAGCAGCTCCTGCTCCCTGACGCGCCGCTCGTTCAGCTTGACGCCGATCTCCTGTATCTGAAAGCTGACTTGTGCTTGTTGCAGATTTCGCCACGCTTGGCGCACATCGAGTTTTACCTGGTCGGTTGACTCTTGGAAGCCCCTGGCGGCCTGGTCATAGCCAATCAGGGCCGTTCTATAGGCGTTTCGCTCCGACTTTCTATCGAACACGGGGTCCACGTCCAGGCCGATGCTTGCCCGTGTGCGCTCGAAATCGATGCTCTGGAAACGGTCTTGTCCAAAACTGCTGGCTGTGGCTTCCGCCACGAGGTTCACGTCGGGCTGCAACGCATTCGCGGCAACCAGCACTTTGCGTTGTGCATCTTCGACGCGATCGCGGGCGATCATCAGGTCGAGGCGTGAAACAAGGGCGATCTCAACGGCTTGTTCGGGTTCAAGGTTGGGATGATCCAGGCCTTTCTCTCGCAAGATCTCGAGTTCTTTCTCATCCAGAACAACCGGGGCATCTGTCGAGAGACCAAGTCTGATCTTGAACTGGTCCAAGCTGTCCGCGTAGTCTTGCGCGGCCGAAATGTAACGGTCGCGCGCCTGTAATTCTGCCTGCTCGTTACGTCCGAGTTCCGCGACCTTGATACGTCCTGCCTGGGCCAGCGCGCGCTGGCGCCGGGCGTTTTCCTGGAATGCCAGATAGCCGCTCCAGTTGTTGCGGACAGCGTCCCGGTTTTGAAGAACGCGGTAGTAGGACGCGGCGATGTCGATCGCGAAATTCTTTCGATACTGTGTGAAGGAACGCAATTGGTACAGGACGTTGCGTTCCGCCTGTGTGAGGTTTTCGAGAACGACATCGCGGCCGGCGCCTGCCATGAGAGGCTGGGTAATGGTCGCGGTCAGCGTAGACGATGTCGCCACGCGTGGGTCGCCCGTCAAGTAACGCAGGAAATTCGAGCTGAGTTCCATCGCGATTCGAGCGCCTCCCGCAAGAAGCATGTCGAAACCCAGACTGCTGGCGCCGGTGACCGAGCGCTCATCAATCACGTCGATGCGGGTGTCGTCGGTAATGCCCGCGACAGCAGCGGCTGCTTCAACAATCTGGGCGTAGCTATCAAGCAAATCGCCGGTCCCGCCAGTCAGGTCGCCCGTGCGTTCCAGGATATCCGGCAACGCCTGAGCAATACGTGCCGCATCCGTTGGATGCTCGACGTCACGTGTGGTCCGGTTGTAATACCCGCTGAGCCGGCTGGCGAAGATTGGATCGAAGTTGTGGCGCTGCAGTGTCAACGCCAGTGCGCTTCCATAAAGGGCCTCTTTCTGATTTTGGTACTCGCGGCTGTGTTTGACCGCAACGCTCAGGGCCTTCTCGAGGGACACGCGATAGAACCCTGCTTCGGAAGCGGCATCATCGCCCAGGGACGGGTCCTCGGCTTCCACCGTCGGCAGATCTTCAAGCGACAGACTCTCTTCCTGCTCGATGGTGAATTCCTTTGAGCTTCCGGGAACTTCCTGGGATTTTGCGGCAATGATCGGATAAACCTCAGCATCGGCCTTTTCCTTGTAACGCGTTGTTGAACAACTTGTTACAAGAACAAGCCCCAGCAAGCTCGGAATCAGGGCAAGGTGTCTATAGCTTCTCATGGCACAATCCAACCTACTCTATGTTAACGACAGAACCTGTGGGAAGTTACATATCATACACATCCTCCGTTACCGCGTTGAAGTACGGGAAACTTCGGATGCTTATGGCATTTGCGGTTCCTTTTGATCATTGCATCTGTCATGCGAGGCGAAGAAACCGCGCACGGACTCGACGTCCTCACCGATTTGCGTAACCAGGGCCTTCCTCGAGGGGAATTTCCGCTCAGGGCGCAATCGCCGAAAGAATTCAAGTTCGGCGTCTTCGCCGCAAATATCCCGGGAAAAATCCAGCACATACGCTTCAATGGTCAGATCATCATGTGAAATGGTTGGGGCAATCCCAATGTTTACTGCGGCAGGATAGGCCGTCCCTTGGATCCATGCCTTGGCCGCGTAGACTCCTTGGGCCGGAACGGCGCTGTGGTGGGGCTTGATGTTGGCGGTGGGAAAGCCCAATCCGGCCCCTATTCCCCTTCCACGGATTACCTTGCCATTGATCGAGTATCGCCGGCCCAACAACTGGGCCACCCGGTCAAGATCGCCTTGGAGCAGGCATTCTCTGACGAGTGTACTGCTCACCCGCTCGCCGTCGACCTGAACCGGCGCAACCTGGTCGACGACGATGCCGTACCGGCGGCAGTACGACTTGAGGAATTCGTAATCGCCTTCCGCGCCTCTGCCAAAACGGAAATCGTGTCCAACGACCACTTCCCGTGCCCGGCACCGGCCGACGACTATCTCGTCAACGAACGCTTCTTTCGGCATGCCGGCCGAATCCCGGTTGAAGGGCAGAACAAACAGCACTTGCAACCCCATCTCGGCAAGAAGACGCGCCTTTTTCTCCTCGTCGGTGAGGAGGTTTGGCGGACGCTCGGGGGAAAAAAACTCCCGGGGATGGGGGCGCATGGTCAAAGCACAGGGGGTGCCATTCCGCTGTCGAGCCCTTTCAATAACCTCGCGCACGATAACCTGATGCCCAAGATGCACCCCGTCAAAGCTGCCGATCGTCAGGACAACTCCAGGGAAATGCTCCGGCGCGGTCCGAACATCGTCAATGACTTTCATGTGGCCGATATCATTCATCGCAAAGAACCCTGCGTGGCTGTATCCGGAGACCCTGCGTATCCAAGAACACCTCCGCCAAGGCCAACAGTTCTCCCGATGGCGCAATGACCTGAACCCATCCGTCACAAACAGGGCAATCCCCGGCAAGCGATTCGCGCCCGAAAGAGCGGCCGTGCCGGATCAGGCCCCGTGCGCCCTCCTGCATTTCTACGCGGGGCAAGGAAAGGACATTCTCGACAGGCAGCAACCGCCGGCGGACGGCATCGGGGGAATCAAGGTCTTCCAAGGTCACGGCAGCCTCTACCGAATGGTTGCCCACTGACAAGCGGCGGAGTTCTGCCAGGGTTCCGCCGCATCCCAGACGTTCCCCAACCTCGAAACAGAGTACCCGGGCGTAGGTGCCGCTCGAACAAACCAGCCGGAACGACGCATCGCGCCCGTTGAAAGATTTCAGAGAAAACTCATGCACGGTCACCGGGCGCGCGGGCCGCTCGACTTCCTGGCCGCGCCGGGCGCGTTTGTAGAGCCGTTCCCCATCGATCTTGACGGCGCTCACCATCGGAGGCTGCTGCAGGATTTGTCCTGTAAATGCCGCGAACGCCCCGTTCAGGTCATCATAAGACAGAGCCGGAACCCGGCGTTCCTCGAGCACCTGTCCCTGCAGGTCATGGGAGGAGGTCACGACACCCAGGCGAAGAATACCCTCGTAAACCTTGTCCATCCCGGCAACAAACTCTGAAAGACGGGTCGCGCGCCCGAGACACAAGATGAGCAAACCCGTCGCGGCGGGGTCCAGCGTCCCCGTATGCCCCACTTTGCGAATATGTGCGGCGCGCCGCACGTGTTGGACAACGTCGTGCGATGTAGGCCCAGCCGGCTTGTCGATTAGAAGCACCCCGTTCATGGTTTTTCCGAAAGCACTTCCCGGACGCGCCGTAGCGAGAATGCCACGGCCTGTCTCAACGACATTTCAAGCGTCGCCCCAGCCGCGGCGCCGTGGCCGCCGCCGCCCAGGGGCTTCAAGATCTCCGCACTGTTGAGGCCCTCTCTGCTGCGCATGCTTAGTTTGACGGTGTGTTCGTCGACTTCCCGGAGCAACATCGCAACATCGACCCCTTCGATATTGCGGGCGAAATTTATGAGGCCCTCGGTATCCTCGTCGAGCGCCTCGGTCTCGGCCATGTCACGGGCGCTGATGGTTCCCAAGGCGATTCTGCCCCCGTCCAGCAATACCACGTTGTTCACAAACCTGGTCAAGAGCCGAAAGCGCCTGGCCGGCATCTCATCGAATACGCGCCGTCCGATTTCGGCCACGGGCAACCCTGTGGCAACCAGGCGCGCCGCGACCTTATGGGACCGCTCGGTGGTATTCGAGTACTTGAAGCTTCCGGTATCCGTTGTCAGAGCCACATACGCGCACACGGCAATTTCCTCGGTGAGGGCTACGCCAGCGGCATCCATCAATTCGATGAGAAGCTCGCCGGTGGCAGCATATCGAGGGTCAACAACAGCCAGATTCCCCGCGGGCTCGTCTTCAAGATGGTGGTCGAGCACAATGACTTGCGTGGTATCGTCGAGAAGGGTCATGACCTCCCCGATCCGATCGAGTTGGGCCACATCGACGATGACCGCCAAATCAAAGGGAGGCAAGCATTCCCGCGGAAGGCGGATCAGGTCGGCGCCGGGAAGCCAGTCATAGCGGTGAGGTACGGGGTCGGCCAGCGCACAGACCACTTCGGCATCATTCATTCCGCGGACAACATGGTATAGGGCCAGCACCCCGCCTACCGCATCGCCGTCAGGAGAAACGTGGCTGGTCACCAAAATGCGCCGCGCATTACGCAGGCGGTCGATGATCTCGGACAGCCTATCCCCCCGCATCTTCGGCGCCTTCACCTTCCGAGTGAATCTCGCGAAAAATCTCTTCGAGCCGAAACGCGTCATCCAGGGACGTATCTTCGAAAAACCGGATCTCGGGCGCATAGCGCATCCGCAACCGGCGCCCTACCTCGCCCCGGAGCCAGCCCGCCGAGCTCCTCAACGCCACCAGCGAACCAGTGCATTCCTTGGCATCGCCCAACAGGCTCACATACACGTTGGCATAGCGCAGGTCAGGAGACATGCGCACGTGCATGACCGACACGAACCCGATGCGGGGGTCTTTCAACCCGCTCGTCAGCAGATTCGCGATCTCCTGGCGCACGAGTTCACCGACCCGTTTTTCTCTGCCACGACTCATTTTCAGAGCATCTCTATCTCGATATTTGCGACTTCCGCGGCACAGTTGGATATGGCGAAGCGGGCAATTTCATTGAGCTGCGCATTGGCGAACCGGCTCTCCCGCGAGACAACACAAACTGCCAGACGCGCGCGCTGCCATTCATCCAGAAAATCAATCTCCGCGACGGACCCATTGAACTTCTGCCGTATCCGGTCTTTTAGACTCTTCACGACTCGCCGTTTGTCCTTGAGAGAGCGCGCCCCAAAGATAAGGAGGTCCAATTTCAATACGCCAATCGTCACAAGGCAACCTTTATGAAAGGACCCGGTTCGACAAGGCTAATCCAGTTTCTGGGCGATCTCATCGAGCCGGTACGTTTCGATGATGTCTCCAGCCTTGATATCCTGGAAGTTCTCAAGAACGATACCGCATTCGTATCCCGACGAAATGCTGCGCACATCTTCCTTCTCGCGCCGCAAGGAAGCGATCCGGCCTTCGTGAAGGACAACGTCGTCGCGGACAATCCGAATGAGGGAGGTGCGGTTCACCTCCCCATCCTGCACATAACAGCCCGCGATGTTGCCGATTGCGGATGAACGGAAGATTTCCCGGACCTCGGCGTGGCCGGTTACCACCTCCCTGGTCTCAGGCGCGAGCAGCCCCTCCAACGCCTTCTTCACTTCATCCGTCACCTCGTAGATGATGCGGTAGGTGCGAATGTCGACGCCCTCCTGCTCGGCAAGCTTACGCACCCGCTGGCTGGCGGTAACATGAAATCCTATGACAACGGCATCGCTCGCGCTCGCGAGAATCACATCGGATTCGTTGATGCCACCCACGCCGGTATGCACCAGTTCCACTTTTACATTCTCATTTCCGAGCTTGGCCAGACTGCTCTTAAGCACGTCAACGGACCCTTGCACGTCCGCCTTCACAACAACATTGAGTGCCTGCCGCTCGCCCGCTTTGAGACGTTCATGGAAATCTTCGAGAGTGATGCGTTTGGCTGTCGCGCCTTGCTTCAACTTGGCGCGCTGACTGCGCTTTTCCGCAATGACCCGGGCGATACGTTCCTCCTCGACAACGACGAACTGGTCGCCCGCCGTGGCCACGTCGTTGAACCCGAGGACCAGTGCCGGCGTCGCCGGCAAGACCTTTTCCACATTCTCCCCTCGTGAATTGATCAAGGCGCGCACCCGGCCGAAGGTCTCTCCCGCCAGGAATATATCGCCCACGTGAAGCGTGCCGGTCTGCACAAGCACCCACGCCACGGGACCCTGGCCCTTGGACAATTCGCTTTCCACTACCGCGCCGCGCGCACGCTTATTCGGGTTTGCCTTGAGCTCGAGCATCTCGGACTCGAGGACGAGCAACTCCATCAGCTCGGCAACGCCTTCGCCTGTCTTTGCCGAAATGTTGCGAATAATCGTCTTTCCGCCCCACTGTTCATCAATCAAATCGTACTTGACGAGTTCCTGGCGGATCCGGTCCGGTTGGGCCTCGGGTTTGTCGCATTTATTGATGGCAACGACGATCGGCACTTCGGCGGCTCTGGCGTGGTCGATCGCCTCGATAGTCTGCGGCATCACGCCGTCGTCAGCGGCCACCACGAGGATCACCACATCGGTCGCCTGAGCCCCCCGGGCCCGCATCTGAGTAAACGCGGCATGGCCCGGCGTATCGAGAAACACGATTCGCCCATCGCCTATCTCGACGTCATAAGCGGCAATATGCTGGGTAATGCCTCCCACTTCTCCCTCGGCCACATGCGCCCGCCGCAAGTAATCCAACAACGTGGTCTTGCCATGGTCGACATGTCCCATAACCGTAACCACGGGCGGGCGAAAAACGAGGTCTTCGGGAGCGTCCGCTTCCTCAGCCATGATCTCCTCTTCCCCGGGAATGGCGCTTCGGACGTCATAGCCATATGCCTCGCCGATTTCACGCATGAGCTCGAAAGACATGGTTTGATTCTTGTGTGCGAGGATATTGTGCTCCATGAGCTGCAGAATGATGTCATTGGTCGGCATGTCCAGCGCTGCAGCAAATTGTTCCACCGTCATGGTCTCTTCGACTTCGATAATGCGTTTTTCGAAAATCTGATCCACCGCGGCGCCCACGGCATCCTCTTCCCGTTCCCGCTTCCTGCGGCGTTTCTTGGCCTGACCCGTAGGACCCACGGCCTGGAATTCCCGCACTTTTGCCGCCGCATCCCGCCGCATGGTCTCTTCGGCGCGCAAACGCTCGATCTTCTTCTGACGTTTTCGGGCCGTCTTGCCCGTAGCGCTCCGCTTGGTTGGCGCTGCTTGCACGGTGGATTGCGCCGTTCGGTCCTGGCGTTTGCGAGCCATACGTTCCGCCGCGCGGCGCTTCACTTCCGCAACAACGGCTGGATCGGGCTTGACTTGCGAACGGGCGGCTTCTCGGGCTTTGCGGGCCTCTTCTTCCTCCTGGTGCCGCTCGGCCTCCGCCAGAATACCTTCCGCGAGTTCGGCTTCTTCCTCGAGGGCTTCTTGCTGTTCCCCAAGTTCGATGTCGAGTTCTTTTACGCGAGTCCCATCCGCTCGAATGATCTGAACCGACTCTTCATGGTCAACGGCCCGTCCGATTTGAATATCGGATTCCTTCTTGACTTTGGCCCCCTGCTTCTTCTCGGCCTTGACGGCGGGTTTCTTCTTATCTTCCACCGCGGCTGCCGACGTCTCCGTTTCTTTTGATTCGGGCGGAAGAATCTCGACTTTGGGAAGTTCCTCGGCGGTCTCCGCGTCCGTTCCCTTGGCTGCGGTCTTCTTGGCTGGGGCCTTCTTGGCAGACGTCTTCTTCTTGGCAGCAGATTTCTTTTTGGTAGCGGCTTTCTTCTCGGACTCGGCTTTGCGTTTGGCAGCTGCCTTCTGCGCCGCGGCTTTCAGGCGCTCGGTGCGCTTACGCGCCTTCTCCTCATCATCCAGCCTCTTCTGGCGTACCCGTTCCGCCACGGTGGGATCGTCGTCAACGTCGATAAGCAAATCGCACTGGTCGTCCGTCAGGACACTGTCGACGCTCTCCACGTCCATCATCATGAAGCGCAGTTTCTCAAGCGCTTCCTGCGCCGTCATGTCCAGCCGTTCGGCCAAGCTCGCTACTGTCTGCATTAAGTCTCACTCCTGAAAAGCCGTTGCCTTCGCTGCCCACCCATAGGAATTATCGCATTAGCCTTCTCCCCGCGTTTCCGTGTCCGTACAATCTTCTTCCGCACCCGTATCTGGCTCGGCAGCCCCTTCCGATGTTTCCGGGCCATTCTCGCTCTCGACGGTTCCATGCGCGTCTGTTCCAGGGTGTTCCGCCCCGGATATGCCCGACTCGTCCTCGGCGGGCTTGTCCTGGGATTTACCGTCGGGAGAACCTTCCCCGGTCAATTCAACATCACTCTTGATGTCTATGTTCCATCCCATGAGTTTCGATGCTAATCGAGCATTTTGGCCCCGCTTGCCGATGGCAAGAGACAACTGGTCATGGGGCACGACGACCAGAATCACGCCGTTCGCGTCATCAACGGAAATATCCAGTATATCTGCCGGATTCAGGGCGTTGGTGCACATCTCCACCGGGTCGTCACTCCATCGAACGATATCGATTTTCTCGCCGCACAATTCCTCGACGACCGCTCGAACACGCGAGCCCTTCATGCCTACGCAAGCGCCAACCGGGTCCACGTTTGAGTCATTAGAATGTACAGCGATCTTGGTGCGGTTTCCAGCTTCTCGGGCTATCCCCTTGATGTCGACAGTACCATCATAAATCTCGGGGACCTCCAATTCGAAAAGGGCGCGAACCAGCTCCGGGCATGCGCGTGACAGAACGACCTGGGGACCCCGAGGCGACTTGTCGACCTCGACCAGGAAGGCACGAATGCGGTCTCCAGGCTTGAAGTTCTCGCGGGGAGACTGTTCGCGAATGGGCAGTACCGCATCGGCACGCCCGATGGAAACAATGATGTTGCCGTGGCTTACCCGCTTGACAACACCGGTAACCATCTCCCCTTCACGCTGTTTGAATTCGTCGTATACGTTCTCGCGCTCGGCATCTTTCAATTTTTGAATGATGACCTGCTTAGCTGTCTGGGCCGCAATGCGCCCAAAATCCTTCGGCTCGGCAGGCACCTTCAACCGGTCACCAGCGACTGCCTCGGCATTCATGGCCTGGGCTTCTTCGACGGGTATCTGGCGCGTATCATCGGTCACTTGTTCGGCGACCTCACGAATCTCGAAAACCTTGAACGTCAGCGAAGCCGGGTCCACCTCGACCACGATCTCGGCCTTGGGGTGGAAACTCTTACGCGCGGCGCTTTCCAACGCCGTACGAATGGCTTCTAGCAGCTTATCCCGGTCGATACTCTTCTCGGCCTCGAGCTGCTGAAAAATCACCTGCAAATTCGCGTCAGCCACAACTGCCTCATTTCCCCGCGTGCTTAGCGGTCCAGATTCGCCTTCTTAAGATTCTCCAGATGGACGCTGTAAACCGCATCGTCACTCTCCAGTATTATCATCCCGTTATCGAATGCTTTAAGAAGACCCTTGATTCGCTTTCGTCCATTCACCGGCACATGCGTCTTAACCTTCACAGGTTCGCCTATGAACCGCTGAAAGTCCTGCGGTCTTCGCAAAGGCCTGTCGAATCCCGGCGATGAAACCTCAAGCACATAGTTACCTTCGATAAAATCCTCCATATCTAACAGGGGATCGACCAACCTCGTTACCGTCTGGCAATCATCAAGACCAATGCCCGCGTCGCGGTCGATGAACAAACGCAGCGTGCGCCGGCCGCTCGATGCGCCGAACTCGACCTCGATCAGTGCATAGCCGTGTTGCCTAATCGGCTCCTCCAAGGTCTCCCATGTCCGTCTTATCACATCCTCTGCAAGCACAATTAACCCCTTTTGCGACGGACGCTTAGCACATCAGGCACAGTACCCGCCGCCGGGATTTTCAACCGCATATATCGGGTACAACCAAAAAGAGTGGGCGCAAACCCACTCTTTGGTCACCCGCGCACAAACCAGAGGAGTGTAGCACATTTCCGGGGTTGGATGCAACCGCGTCAAGCACGGTATGATTGCCCAAATCGTGAAGGGCTGGGGAGTTACGATGCCGGGAAAAAGGTGTCGAGTTTCAGCCGCCGAGGCACTTCAAATCATGAGCACAGCCATGTTGCGTGCGGTCCGGTCGCCCCCCCGGTAGGAAAAGAACCGGCCGCCTTCAATTGTGCATAGCTCAGAAACATGGATCTGATGCTCAGGCACGCCGACGGCGCAAAGCTCTATCCTGTTGGCTTCCCAGAGGTCGAGATTGCGCCCGCTACGAGGCAACCCCGCGCTCTCCCAGTCAGCCGCTAACTCTTCGGAAACCTCGTAAAGCTCCGGCCCCGCCGAGGGCCCGATCAACGCATGAACGTCCGCTGGAGATACGCCAAAACCGTTTTCCATGACGCGAATAGCCGCGGCGGCGATGTTTGAACGCGTGCCCTGCCGGCCGGCATGAACGAGCCCCGCGACCCTGAATGACGGCGCGAATAGAAACAGCGGCACGCAATCCGCAACAAAAACCGCCAGGGGCAACCCCGGTTCGGCGGTAACCAGGCCATCCGTCGAGGCCAGCGCCGAATCTCGCGAAACCCCTCTCCTTCCGCGCTCCTGTTCGCCAACGACGGCGACCGACGCGCCATGTACTTGATTGCAGCAGACGAGGCTCTCGGAAGATATTTCGAGGGCAGCGCAGCAGCTCGAGCGCGCATTTCCCGGGCGCGGATCGCAACAGTCGCCATCTTCGCGTTCCGTAACGGCCGCTATACTGACCCCCAAAGCCTCGAATTCCCGGAAACGAATCACAGGATGTACTTGCTCAGGTCGCGGTCTTCAACAATATTCGCAAGACGCTGTTTGACCTCGGCCGCGTTCAGGCGGACGCGGGTACCGCTTTTCTCGGCCGCTTCGAAGAGAAGGTCCTCGAGGAGGCACTCCATGATGGTGTGAAGCCTCCGTGCGCCGATGTTCTCCGAAACCGTGTTCACTTTCTCGCAGATTTCGGCCAACGCCTCGATGGCGTCGTCTTCAAACTCTACCGTGACTCCCTCTGTTGCCAGAAGAGCCTGATACTGCTTGATCAGGGAATTCTCAGGTTCCTGCAGGATGCGTTTGAAGTCGTCAAAATTCAGGCTGCTCAATTCAACGCGTATCGGAAACCGGCCCTGCAACTCAGGAATAAGGTCAGAAACCTTGCTCATATGGAAAGCACCCGCCGCAATGAAGAGGATGTGATCAGTTTTCACCGGACCATACTTCGTAATGACGGTGCTCCCTTCCACAATCGGCAGAATGTCCCGCTGCACCCCTTCCCTGGAGACATCGGGCCCGGTCTTGGGACCGCCGTGGCCGGCAATCTTATCGATCTCGTCAAGAAAGATGATCCCCGAGTTCTCCGTGCGGGATATTGCTTCGCGCACCACCGCGTCCATGTCGAGAAGATTCTGAACCTCTTCCTGCTCGAGAATCGTCCGCGCTTCCGCGACAGTAGTCTTGCGCCGCTTTGTGCGCTGGGGTATGAACCGCTCGAACATCTCCTGAATGTTAAATCCCATCTCCTCGAGGCCGGCATTTGAGAAGACCTGCATCGTCTGGGGGGCGCTGGCTTCCCGGACCTCGATATCGATCTCGCGCGCATCCAGCTCACCCGCATGCAGTTTTTCAAGCAACACTTCGCGAGTACGGGCTTCCGCGTCTTGCTCAGCGGCCGGCGTGACGGGGGCTTCATCGCCCGCAGCCGGGTCGCCTGGGCGGTAGATTCTGCGCGGCCCGCTGGGGCGGGGAGGCAGGAGAATGTCCAGAAGCCTGCGCTCCGCCAACGCATGAGCCCGGGGCAGCACTTCCTGGGTCATCTCCTCACGGACCATGTGTATGGCTACCTCAGTAAGTTCACGGATCATCGATTCACAGTCTCGCCCGACATAGCCGACCTCGGTAAACTTGGAGGCCTCGACTTTGATGAAGGGCGCATCGGCCAATTTGGCGAGACGGCGCGCTATCTCGGTCTTCCCCACCCCCGTTGGACCGATCATGATGATGTTCTTGGGCGCGACTTCCTCGCGGAGCGATTCCTCAAGCTGTTGGCGCCGCCACCGGTTTCGTAATGCGATAGCGACTTTCCGTTTTGCCGCATTCTGCCCGATGATGTACCTGTCAAGCACAGCGACGATTTCTTTCGGTGTAAGTGATTTCATATGTTACTCCATGCGGGAATCATCCATTTTGCAGACTCTGCGCCTGTGACGCTCGTCGTTCGAAAAGGGGGTTGCCAGCCACACATCGAGAATCGTGCGGCACTCGTCCAGCAAGAGTATTCTTCTTCCAAGGCACAGGATGTTGGCGTTATTGTGTTCGCGCGACAGCCGCGCCATCTCGGGGTTCGCGCACACGGCGGCCCGAATGCCGCGATTGCGGTTGGCGGCAATCGCGACACCGATCCCCGTCCCGCACATGAGCACGCCCGCATCCGCTTGACCGGAAAGGACCTTGTCGCACACGGCCTGCGCGAAATCGGGATAATCCACGGATTCGGGTCCGTTTGTCCCACAATCGACTACCATATGGCCCTTTTCACCAAGATACCGCATGATCTCCGGTTTGAATAATGGGGGCGGCCCCTCGTATCCGGCGTGGTCGCTTCCAACTGCTATTCTCATGATAACTACACCGTCTCCTCTGGCGTTATTCTTGATAGAACCAATCAAGACCGGCCCGCAGTACATGCAGTCCATCGCGCTGGTGGTAGGCGATCAACGCCACATTCTCGACAAATGTGATGCTGGGATAGCCATAGTCGTTGTCGGGCGCTCCCATGAGAACCCGCTCGTTGGTCCACGTCTCGCCTTCGTCTTTGGACAGGATCGAGACAAAGGGCGTCCGCCAACGGAAGGGCTCTTGGGGTCCCGCGCTGCAGCGCAGCAACAAGAGGTCTCCTGTGGAGGGGATGCGTTTTACGCACAATGCCGAGCTGGTATTCGGCAGCTTCAGTTCCAGGACTTTGATCCCGGGACCCCAACTTGCGCCGTGATCTTCCGAGTATGCCTTCAGCACATAGCCGCTGTAGGTGCGCATGAGCATGAGCACCCGGCCATCTTTCAACTCCACGACATGAGGTTCTTGTGCCTCGACGCCTTCGCTCTGCAGGTTTACGTCGTTCGTGCTTCGCCACCAACTGTAGCCGTTATCGTCGGAATATGCCACGGTACTGGCATATCCGGCGTGGTCATTCTCCGAGTCGGAGGATTCGAACTCGACAGGCGCAAGAATGCGCCCTGTGGACAGTTGCACCAGTTTGTCGTTGTGCATGATGAAATAGCCGGGAAACGGCGTCACAATGAGCTGGTCGCCCCAGGACTGTCCGTCGTCAGTCGAGCGGCGGTAGTAGTTCTGGCCAAAGAGCGGCTTCATGCTCCCACGGTAGATGTATGACAGAAGAATATCGCCGCTGGAAAGGCGCAGCAGACTGGGGTGGCAATAGATGTGGATGGATTTGTCCGCGAGCGCGGGGCGCGGCGCTGGCACCAAGGCAAACTGTTCGCCCCAGGTTTTCCCCAGGTCGGAGGAGTATTTCGCACCGATGGCGCCATCGAAACTCCCGCTCCGAGTGTACAGCGTATACGCCAGCAGCAGCCGGCCGTCGTTCAGCGCAATAATGTCTCCGGGCATGCTGCGGTAACCGTAATCTTGCACGGGGAGAGGTACTGCATGTACATCCTCGAATAGTATCTCCCCGGCAATGGCACGCGCCCCTGTGAAGGTACCGCAAAACGCCGCAGCTATCATTGTTGAGACTGTAAAGACTGTCTTCATGGTTCTGGTGCTCCCGATTGGCGACGCCATTGCGCCCGCAAAGCATCGAGTATATCCGCCACCGGCCCAGTCAATCCAGGGCTCTACACGAACGGACGCGGGAAACCCGAGCTCTTCTCCGTCTGCCTTCCTGACCCGAGCGCCCGCAAATGGCGTCAGAGAAGGGTCTTCAAGACACTCTGCGAAATCGCGCCCTCACGATGCACCCGCCCGGTGTCAGGATCAAAAACGGTAGACGGCAGATTATCGGCAAGAACGCCGCCATCTACCGCAACGCCAATATCCGGGAAATCCAGGTCCGCCACGGCGCGGGCGGGCCGGCCGCCCGCCGGGTTGGCCGAAGTCGAAGTTACAGGGCCGCCGAACTCACGGCAGATGGCACGCGACGTTTCGCAGGACGGACATCGCACGCAGATCTTCCCGCCTGAACCAGAAAGAAACGGACTCACGCCCTCTTCCGAAGGCAGCAAGAGACTTAGCGGCCCGGGCCAGAAACGCTCGATGAACCGGCGGGCGGCGGGCGATATGCCGCCCGCAAAACCTTCCAGTTGGGCAAGACTGTCGATGATCAAAAGTACCGGCTTATCGTCAGCCCTTCCCTTGCTTCGAAAGAGACGTCCGAGCGCCTCATCGTTACGTGGGTCTACCCCCAGGCCGTAGAGGGTTTCGGTTGGATAGGCAATGATCTCTCCGGCGCACAGGGCATCGGCGGCGAACCGGATCCCGTCAGCTGTTGCAGGAACGACTCTCATGAATGCTTTCCAAATAGGCGCGGAGCTTGCCAAAGGCGCGCGCGCGATGACTGATACGCTGCTTGACTTCGGGTCCGAGCTCCGCAAAGGTCTGCTCAAACCCTGCCGGGATAAAGAGAGGATCGTAGCCGAAACCGGACACACCGCGCGATTGAAAAGCGATACGTCCCTCAACCGTGCCGGTTTCGCAGTGCGTACGGCCGTCCGGGTGGGCGATGACCGCGCAACACACAAAGCGCGCAGTGCGAGCCCCCTCCGGAATCTCCGCGAGCTCTCTTAAGAGCTTCTTGTTGTTTTCCACATCCGAGCTTGGTTCACCGGCATAGCGTGCAGAATAGACGCCCGGGGCGCCGTCCAAGGCATCTACAACGATGCCCGAATCATCGGCAACACAGGTATAGCCCGATGCCTGCTGGTAATAAACCGCCTTCATGAGGGCATTTTCAGCAAAAGTCTTGCCGTCCTCCAAGGGTTCAGGAAGGTCCGGCAGGGCGTTCAGGCCTGTCACCCGCCACGGGAGCCCTTCCAGAAGCCCGGTGAGTTCAGCAACCTTATACTCGTTCTTGGTGCCGAGCAGGAGGATCTCAGGCAATTTGCAGGGCCTCCCGCTGTAACGCGAAAAGGCGTTCGCATCCCGTATACGCCAGTTCGAGGAGCGACTCCAGCCCTTGTCTGGGGAAAGGCTCTCCTTCGGCTGTTGCCTGTACCTCGATCAAGTTTCCGTCGCTCCGGCACACGATGTTCATATCTACGTCTGCAGCGGCGTCTTCTTCGTAACACAGGTCGAGGCGGGCTTCGCCATCCACAAGCCCCACGCTGACCGCCGCGCATTGGCCCAGAAGCGGCGATGTCGTTATCGTGCCCTGGTCAAGCAGGGAGTGAATGGCATCGTGCAGGGCAACATACGCGCCCGTGACCGCGGCCGTGCGCGTTCCGCCATCCGCCTGAAGAACATCGCAATCCATGATGATCTGGCGCTCGCCCAGGAAACTCAGGTCGACAACGTTCCGCAAAGACCTCCCGATCAAACGGCTGATTTCCTTGGCCCGCCCGGAGCTCAGCGAATCTCTCGAGGTCCGGGTATGGGTAGAACGCGGCAACATGGCGTATTCGGCGGTTATCCATCCCGTATTGGTTTCTCGCAGGAAAGGCGGCACCCGGTCTTCGACCGTAGCCGTGCAGACCACCTTTGTCTCTCCAAAAGCGACAAGCACGGCCCCCTCCGCATACCGCGTGTATTGCCGTTGAAACGTTACGGGCCGCAACTCATCCTTCTGGCGGTTATCCGGGCGCATTCCCCGCTATTCTCCGGGCGGCTCCGGCGTTTCCACTTGCGGGACCACCTCGGCTTCGCCCTGTGCGGGCGCCTTCTCTTCGGCTTTCTTGTCTTCCGCCGCCGCTACCTGGGTCTCTTTCGTATCCCGATGGTACTTTTCGACCAGGTTTTCAAAGACCGGATCTTCCTTAAGGATTTCCACCGCACGCGCCAATTGAGTGTCTTCGACGCTTTCTTCCGTTGCCGCATTACCCGTTACGCTGCCGTGGTTCTGTCCGCCGCGACGCAAAGTGGGATCCTCGATGAATGACTCGCGCATCTGGTCGAGCAATTTGCGTTGATGTCCCTCGGCCATTTCGACATCGACATCGGGCAAGATGCCTTGCTTGTGAATCGTGACTTCCGCGGGCGTGTAATACAGGGCTGTGGTCAATCGCAGCGCGCTTCCAACGGGCCGCCTCAAGGGGATGATCGTTTGCACGCTCCCTTTTCCAAATGTTTGCTGGCCAATGATAAGTGCGCGCTTATAAAACTGGAGCGCCCCGGTAACAATTTCCGAGGAGCTGGCCGTGAACTGGTTCACAAGCACGATCAAGGGAAAAGACATGGGCTCCGCAGGGCCGCCCTTCGTATAAAGCATCATGTCTTCTTTGAGCTCGCCCGTTTCAAGATCGCGCTCTTTGGTATAGGTGACGAGGGTATTCGACTCGAGGAACAGGCTGCAGACATCGACGGAGGCATCGAGAAGGCCGCCCGGGTTCCAACGCAGGTCAAGTATGAGGGATTTCATACCCTGGTCATCGAGGTCCTTGAGGCATTTCTTGAGTTCTTCCTGGCTGGTTCGTTTGAAATCGCTCAAACGGACGTAGCCGATGCCGTTTTCGAGAACGCGCGCCTCGACGATGCTCTCAATGGGAATCTTGCCCCGCTTGATATCGATCTCGAGGACTTCGTTGTCAACGCCTTCCTCGGTCGCGGGGCGAAGAAGCGTGAGCTTGACAACGGTGCCGCGCGGACCTTTGATGAGCTGCGCGGCTTCGGCAAGGCTCATGCCTTTCGTGGAAACGCCGTCGATCCTGATGATGCGGTCGTTGGGATACACGCCTGCTTTGGCGGCCGGCGAGCCCTCAATCGGTTGAAACACCATGATATTGCCATTTTCGTCGAGCTGAATCGTAACGCCGATGCCGTCGAACTCCCCCTGGGTTTCGTCGGTCAGATCTTTGTAGATCTCCGGCGAAATGTATGAACTGTGTTCATCAAGGGCGTTCATCATCCCCTTCAGACCGCCTTCGACAACGGTGTTGAGATCGGGTTCGTAGACGTAGCTCTTGAGTATTTCGTCCAGAACATTCCCAATGGGCTCGATCTGAGTGAAGACGTCTACATCGGTTTGCTGGGCGAAAATGCGGTTTATAAAACCATTCGACAACAGCAATCCGAGAAAGACCAGAAAACAGAGCAAGCCCACGAATTGTGAACGCGTATTGCGCATCTAGTGCCTCCTGTCGGCAAAGGTCATGTAATTACACTATATCTGGAAACCATTTCAGCCACGAAAGGCTTCACCAATTTGCTTAAAAGATGATACCAGAAGGCGTTTATGATTGCGAACAAGCGTGAGCTCGGGTTAGCGATCGCCCCGCGCACCCGAGCGCGGAGAGGAAGAAACGCGTGTCAGGCTAAGTCCGCCCGGTGTACTTACTTAACAGCCAGCGTGCGGCCGGGAAAGCGTGGGCGGCGCACTGCGCCGCCCATACCGATGCATTTCTCCGATCAGACGACACAATCTAATGGCTGGCTTCGTGAAGCAGGAGTCCACCTTCATCACATGGGAAATCTCCCGGATAGCGAACGAATTCCACGTGGCCATCCATGTACAGAACATTGCTCCCGCCCGGAACATGGTTGAAATGGCTGGCTTCCTCCGCCACCTGGTCCCACATGACAGCGAGCGTGGACTGGGCCTGGGCGCTGCCAGTGGGATTGTTGATATCCGTGACAAAAAACCGCTCAATGCCTTCCCGGAGCCGGTAAATGGTCTCCTGGCCCGCCATGCTTGTGTCAAGGGACCAATCCTGGTCCACTTTGCCTGGGTCAGCCGCTAGAACGTTGTCGACGAAATCATCAAGGTTTGAGTCGAACACGATGTAATCGGAGCTAACCAGGGCATGAGACAGCGCCCAGCCGTTGTAGGAGTAGGGGTGTCCCGTAACCTCGCACGGCTGTACCTCGCCATCGGGGACGCCGCCAAACGGCGCATAATGTCCGAAGGTCCCCCCCTCGTCCCACAGTTCAACCGGCGTTCCCGCATTGACCGCGCTGGGGCAGATGAGCACATTGAGGTCCGTCAGATATTCGGGGTAGATCGTCTCCACGGCCACTCCCTGGTCGAAAGCCAACTGAGCGCCTGCGCAGTCGAAGACCATCATGAATGGAAACTTCTCCCCTTTGGCTTCGTTGGCATACATCTTGAACACGAGACCCATCTGTTTCAGATTGTTGGCACAACTAGCACGGCGCGCCGATTCGCGGGCACGGGCCAAGGCCGGTAGTAGGATTGCGGCCAGAATGCCGATAATTGCAATGACCACAAGCAATTCTATTAACGTAAATCCCTTCTTAAACATAGGTCAACTCCTCCAAATCCTTGTTATGACGTTGCAGATGAGAACTGAACAAATACCCAGTGATCCCATGCGTGACAAATCGCATGGGAATGGGTCAGGAACCAAGAGCTGGGATGGATTCAGACGGGTTGAGGCGGAGCACGCAAACGGAAGGATAAGACGGCCATACGGGGAAGCAGAAGGTGCTTTCCAAAAGCCGCAATCCGGCCGGCGCCGGCAAGAGCCGAGAGAAAACCGGCTAGCCCCGCCAGGACGACGGGAGAAAACAGGAGCATGCACAACGAGCAGGAATCTGGTACGCCCCTATGGTGGTGTAGAGATGGAATTGCATAGTGAACAACGGCCGCCGCATACAAACCCACCAGAATGCATGCGGTAACGGTGCGCAGCCTTGCACCGCCTCTGTTCGACGTGCGAAACAACATGTCAGCTGATGTACTCGCCTCTATAAGAGCTTGTGTAGGTATTTTACACGACTTTCGCCTGGAGTCAACCTGGAACCGGGAAGAACGAGGCTGTTTCCATCTTGCGTACCGGTGCTATTCGAACCGAAGACGAAACAGGTTCTTCACCCCGCCCCAGATTTCCTTCATACTCATTTTGGAGGCTCCCTGGGCACGGTCTTCGAAGATGATGGGCGTTTCTCCGACTGAAAACCCGTTCTGCACGCAACGATAGAGAAGCTCTACAAGAAACGAATATCCATGGGACGCCAGGGCATCCAGATCGATGTTTTCCAGGACTTCCCGGCGGTAGCACCGGAATCCGGAGGTCACGTCCTTTGCGGAAAGACCCAGCATGAACCTCGCGAATGCGTTAGCCGAACGGCTCAGCACTTGGCGATGAACGCCCCAGTTCCTCGTTCCGCCCCCCGCAATGTAGCGTGACCCAATACCGACATCGTGCTTGTCAAGCAGGGCGAACAGCGCCGGCAGCCTGGCCGGGTCGTGGCTGAAATCAGCATCCATACCGCCTATCCGTGCATATTCGTGCTCCAGGGCATACCGGAACCCGGCGACATACGCCGTCCCCAGGCCCAGTTTTCCCGGCCGGCGTATGACGTGCACGCCGGCGATCGCCGCGGCCTTGTCTCCCGTCCCATCGGGTGAGCCATCGTCGACCACTACCACGTCGAGGCCGCTCCATGCATCACGGATGGCATGGATCAGCCGCTCGATGTTCTCCGCCTCGTTGTATGTGGGAACAATGACTACCGAAGCGTCAGACATCCTGGGCAACCTTCCATTATTGAATCCCCATTGAAATCTCAATTCAGAGACACGCAATTATAGGCAGGTTCTTTTCTTGCTTCAACGAAAACGCGGCCGATATACTCTCTTGACCGGGCGATTTTACAGGTGCGCTTTACGCGTGACGCTGTCGCGCACGAGAACGCTGCTCCCTGACAACAGCGCCCTCTCACATTGTGTTTGGACGGATGACTGAGCGATACGAGAGGAACGGGCAATGCCTCGATACCCAAACGTCTATTTCCACATGTACGCGCTGAGCCCTCGAAGACAGGTAGAGGCCTTTTCTCCCACGGACTGGGAACCCCCCCTTGACATCTATGAAACGGAAGACACCATCGTGATCATCGCCGAGTTGCCGGGGGTGAAGAAAGAACAAGTGAACGTAACGGTCGAACGCGACATCCTGATTATCGAGGGAGAACGGCCAAAACGGGTGCCTTCGCGGACGGTTCACGTCCATCAGCTGGAAATCCCGTATGGACGGTTTGCGCGGCGGGTTCAGCTTCCGGCAAACGCCGATGTGGAAAGTATCCAAGCCAGGTTCCGTGAGGGCTACCTCCGAATCGAGGTGCCAAGGAGCGCATCGTAATGGCTGACGGCAATGACTCCTCCCAGGCAACCATCACGGGCGGTAGCGGCCACGCGCCGGAAACGCTCCCCCTGTTACTGCTCAACAAGATCGTACTGTTCCCATTGGCTGCCATGCCGATTCGCCTTACCGAGGAGAGCGACAAGAGACTGATCGACGAGGCTGCTTTGGGCCACAAGATGCTCGCTGTGCTGACCGTGCGCCAGGATAACGGCAAGGCAAGAGCACTCGATGCGGCGTACGACGTGGGTACGACGACCCGTATTCTCCAACTTCAGCGCCTCCCCGATACAAGCCTGGTAGTGCTTCTCCAGGCCCTGGAACGGTTTCGGCCCCTTGGCCTGACGAAACGAGAGCCCTACCCGATGGTGCGCGTCGAAATCCTCGCCGAAAAAGCCACCTTTCCGGAGAAGCTCCCTCCACTGGTGACGACCATTCGCCAACAGATGGCGCGTTACGCGGAACTGTCGCCCAATATACCCGACGAGGCCGTGCATGTCCTGGACAGCATCGAGGACCCCGGCCGGCTTGCCGACATCATTGCCGCCAACCTCAATATCTCTGTTGAAGAGAAGCAGAAACTGCTTTCCGCGACGGATCCTCGCGAACGGCTGGAACGGCTTGTCTATGTCGTGGGCAATGAACTCCAGGTCATGGAGGCGTCGCACAAGATTCAGGCGGAGGTCAAGAGTTCGATAGACGCCGCCCAACGGGAGTTTTACCTGCGCCAGCAGCTGAAAGCCATCGAGGATGAGTTAGGGATCGGGGAAAAGGGGCGGCCGGAACTTGAGGAGTACCGGCACAAGATCGAGGCCTTGAACCTCAACGAAGAGGTCCTTAAAGAAGCCTTGCGGGAGTTGGACCGCCTGCGCCAGATGACCGAGGCCAGTGCGGAATACCACGTGATTCTCACCTACCTCGACTGGTTCGTGGACCTTCCCTGGAATACGTCGACCGAAGACCGGCTAGACATCGTGCGGGCAGAGAGAATACTCGAGGAGGACCACTACGGGCTGAGCAAGGTCAAGAAGCGCATTCTCGAGTACCTTGCCGTCCGAAAGCTTCAACCCGATGCTCCGGGCCCCATTCTCTGTTTTGTGGGCCCGCCCGGGGTCGGGAAGACGTCGCTCGGCCAATCCATTGCGAGGGCGCTGGGGCGGAAGTTTGTGCGCATGTCTCTCGGCGGCCTTCATGACGAGGCCGAAATCCGTGGGCATCGGCGGACGTACGTGGGCGCCATGCCCGGCCGCATAGTCCAGGGTATTCGGAAAGCGGGCTCAAACAACCCCATATTCATGCTTGACGAGATGGACAAAGTGGGGGCTGATTTTCGCGGCGACCCGTCGTCCGCCCTGCTCGAGGTGCTGGATCCCGCGCAGAACAACTCGTTTACTGACAATTACTTGAACGTACCGTTCGATTTGTCGCGGGTGATGTTCATAGGAACCGCTAATATCCTGGACACGATTCCCTGGGCCTTGCGCGACCGGATGGAAGTCATCGAGATTCCCGGATACATCCTCGAGGAAAAGGTGCATATCGCCAGGAAATACCTCGTGCCCCGTCAGATGATCGCTAACGGGATTCCCCCCGGGAAAGTGACCATCGCCGTGTCCGCCATTCGTCGCATTATCGGGTCGTACACGCGGGAGGCGGGCGTGCGCAATCTCGAGCGCGAGATCGGCGCCGTTTGCCGCGGCTGCGCGACCGTCATTGCAAAAGGCCGCCGCAAACCCATCAAAGTGGGACCGAATGATCTCGAGCAATACCTTGGCACCGAGCGTTTTTACCATGAGGTCCTTGACAGGACGGGGCGGCCGGGCGTCGCCACGGGGCTTGCCTGGACCCCCACCGGAGGCGACATCCTGTTCGTGGAGGCGACTCGTATGCCCGGAAAAGGGCAGCTCACGCTTACGGGTCAAATGGGCGACGTGATGAAGGAGTCCGCCCAGGCGGTCTTGAGTTATGTGCGCGCAAACGCGGCCGCTGTCGGGCTGCCCCCCGACGAGTTCGCGAAGTTCGACATTCACATTCACGTTCCGGCGGGGGCTGTTCCCAAAGACGGACCCAGCGCCGGTGTAACCATGCTGGCAGCCATCACCTCGTTGCTGACCGGCAAGAAGGTAAAGCGCAACCTGGCCATGACGGGTGAAATAACGCTGAGGGGATTGGTACTGCCCGTTGGCGGCATCAAGGAGAAAGTGCTCGCGGCCGTCCGGGCCGGCGTTACCGAAATCATTCTTCCCGAACGCTGCGAAAAGGACCTCGAAGACGTGCCTGAGAAAGCCCGCAAGAAGGTGAAATTTCATTTTGTAAGAGAAATGCGAGAAGTACTGGCCCTGGCCCTTAATCTGAAAGTGTGATTAACGGACGGCCCTGCGCCTGTCGGAGCATCGGTATGAACCGCAAGGAAGTCGCTGCAATCCTTGAGGAAATCGCCCTTCTGCTCGAATTGTCGGGCGAGAACCCATTCAAGGCCCGCTCATACGAGAACGTCGCACGGCAAATACTTCAGTCCGCCGAGGACGTTACCGACCTGGTCAAGGCGAAACGTCTGCGCGAACTGAAGGGCGTAGGGGAAGCCATCGAGCAAAAGATCACCGAACTGGTGACTACGGGTCAGCTCAAATACTATCAGGAGCTGCGTGCAAAGTTCCCCGAGTCCCTGTTCGACCTCTTCAAGATTCCCGGTCTGGGTCCCAAGCGCATCAAGACGCTCTACGAGGACCTGAGCATCAAGACCCTGGGAGAATTGGAATACGCCTGTGTCGAGAACCGGCTCGTGTCCCTCAAGGGATTCGGACCTAAGATGCAGCAGAAGGTGTTGGACGGCCTGGCATTCGCGAAACGTCACCAGGGACTTTTCCTTGTCGATACTGCATTGGAGGCTGCTTACGCCATCCGGGATCACGTGCGCACGGGAAAATCGGTTTCGCGTGTCGAGATCGCGGGCAGCCTCCGCCGCCGCAAGGAGGTCGTCAAGGATATCGACGTGTTGGCTTCGGGGAGCAAACCGGACGCAATCATGACCCGGTTCGCGGAAGCGCCGGGCGTCGAGGCCGTCACGAACCGCGGCGAGACGAAATCCAGCGTCGTCTTATCATCGGGAATCGCCGTAGATCTCCGGGTCGTATCCAACGAGCAGTTCCCGTATGCTCTCGCGCACTTCACCGGCAGCAAAGAGCACAACGTCGCCATGCGGCAACGCGCTAAAGAGCGCAAGATGAAACTCAACGAGTACGGGCTGTTCAAAGGAGAGGACCGCCTTATCCCGTGCGAAGATGAGACCGCGATCTTCGCTGCATTGGACCTCCCTTTCATCGCTCCCGAGCTTCGCGAAGACATGGGCGAGTTCGAAGCGGATTCCCTGCCTGACCTGGTTACGCGGGACGACCTGATCGGGGTCATGCACTGTCATTCAACGTACAGCGACGGCCGAAGCAGCATCGAGGAAATGGCCGCAGCAGCCCGAGACCTGGGCTATGCCTACATCGGGTTCGCGGACCACAGCCAGACGGCGGCCTATGCAGGCGGACTCACACCCGCCGACGTTGCCAAGCAGCATAAGGAAATGGCGGCCATAGCTGAGAAACTTGATGGGATCCGTATTCTCAAGGGTATCGAATCTGACATACTGGGCGATGGGTCGCTTGACTACGACGAAAAGACCCTCAAGCGCTTTGACTTCGTGATCGCGTCGGTCCACAGCAGGCTCAACATGCCGGAATCCGAGGCAACAAAACGCTTGATTGGGGCGATCCGCAACCCGTTTACGACCATATTGGGGCATCCGACGGGAAGGCTGCTCTTGTCACGGGAAGGATATCCCCTCGACATGGACGCTGTGTTTGATGCGTGCGCAGAGCACCGCGTAGCTATCGAGATCAACGCGAACCCCCACCGGCTGGACTTGGATTGGCGTCACATCCGGAAAGCCAAAGAGCGAGGCATCAAGTTCTGCATCGGGCCCGATGCACACAGCGTCGAAGGGCTGGCGGATGTCGACTTCGGCCTCGGGATTGCCCGCAAAGGATGGTTGGAGAAGAAAGACCTGCTCAACTGTATGGACGCGGAGGAACTGCTTGCATGGCGGCAATCAAAATGACCCGGGAAGCAAATCGAGAACGCGCGCGTGAAGTCCTGCACGCGTTAGCGCGGGCTTATCCCGATGCGCGATGTTCGCTGGACTTCAAGGATCCGCTTCAGTTGCTCGTGGCTACCATCCTCGCGGCTCAGTGCACGGACGAGCGCGTCAACATCACCACTCCGGCTTTGTTCAAGCGGTACAGGACAGCGAAAGACTACGTCAGCGCGCCTGACCAGGAGCTGCAGGAGGCCATTCGGAGCTGCGGGTTTTACCGCCAGAAAGCAAAGGCCATCAAAACGGCGTGCCGGACCATCGTCGAACACTTCGGCGGGAAGGTGCCGGGCACCATGGAGGGCTTGCTTCAACTCGATGGCGTGGGCCGGAAAACGGCGAACGTCCTGCTCGGCGAATGTTTCAACACGCCTGGGATCATCGTCGACACCCACTGTAAACGCGTGAGCGCGCGTTTGGCCTTCACTAAGAATGGCGACCCGGCCAAAATCGAGCAGGACCTGATGCGAATTGTGCCTCAGGAGCGCTGGACGGAGTTCTCGCACTGCCTGGTATTCCACGGCCGCGCGACATGCCAGGCGCGCAATCCCAAGTGCTCTCAGTGCTGCGTTCGAGAGCTTTGCCCCTTCCCCGATACGCGGGAAGGCAAAAAGATCGCCAGATAGACGATGGCTGCAGCCAATCCATCCGAGAAGACCGGGGGCCGGTCACGGCGGGTAGCATTGCTTGTCGCCCTCTATGTGTTGCTTGTTCTCGGCATGGACACTCTCGCGACTCAAGGAGTGCGTTTCCCGTTCGAATGGCGGCTTCTATTGCGGTTCCGGCCAGGCGGTTTCGATGTATTCAAGTTCGCCGCGTGGTTTGTGATTCCCTTTCTGTTTGCTCTCCCTCACCTGGATATCGATGCTTTTACACTCAAACGCTGGCGGCGGTCTGATTGGTATATCCTGGCAGGGCTTGTGGCAATCGGCGCCTTGGCCGTGATCGTCATTCCTTCAATCCCGGGTGTGCGCGAAACCTACCGAGGCTTCGGACACCTCTCGCCCACACAGAAACACCATGTGTTCTGCTGGCACCTCGCCTGGAACGCGTCATGGCTCATTGGCTGGGAGTTCCTTCATCGTTACAGTCTCCTTCGCTCCTGGGACAGATGGCTTCCGCGGGCCGGATGGCTCATCGTGCCGCTGTCCGAGGGCCTGTATCACCTTCAGAAGGCGCCACCGGAAACGTTGGGAATGGTAGCCCTGTCGGTTGTACTGACACTGTGGGCGCGGAAACGTCAAAACGTCCTGTTGCCGTTCCTGGTGCACCTGGCCATCGAACTTGAACTTCTTGTGTTTCTGTTGCGCACCGCGCCCGGGCGTTAGTCACCCTTCCCGAGGGGGCGAAGGGTGATATAGACGTCTTCACCCTCGCATTTGAGTCCGTATCGCCGAAGCGGCGCCGAGTCATGGTTCAGACACTCTCCCGTGCGCAGGTCGTATTGCCACCCATGACGCGGGCAGGTGCAAATAGTGCCTTCAATCCGTGCGGAGGAAAGGTCCCAGTTCTGATGCTTACAAACCAGTTCCGTGGCGAAGAGCCCCCCGTCTTCTCCCCGGAAAATGCCCACTTTTTTCGCGAGGATGGTGTATACCCTGAAACGTTTGTCATCGAAATCGCTGCGTCTGGCTATTTTGATGTATCTCATATGGCAACCGATTGCAACACCGTGCTTTACCGTCGGAAACCGTCCTGCTATGATTCGCCCACGACGATACGTTGAAACAGGCCCCAAAACAACACCCTGATCCTGCTGGGCGTTCGCATCCGGATATGAGTCCGCTTATCACATTGACGACCGATTTCGGCGAACGGGATTTCTATGTTGCCGCGATGAAAGGCGTCATCTTGTCCCGATGCCCTCAGGCGTCCGTCGTCGATCTTGGTCACGCTTTGCCCCCGCGGGATCTGGTTGCGGCTGCCTTGTTTCTGGAGGGCGCCGCGCCGCACTTTCCGGACGGCACGATACACGTGGCAGTTGTTGACCCCGGCGTGGGCACATCGCGCCATCCGGTGGCGGTCCGTGCCGGTAACCAGTGTTTCGTCTGCCCGGACAACGGTCTCCTGACCCTTGTCTTGAAGCATTTGCCCCTGCATGAGGCGCGCGTCATCACCAGCCCGGCGTGCCTGGCGGCGTCAATAAGCCCGACCTTCCACGGGCGCGACGTATTCGCTCCGGCAGCGGCATACCTGGCCGCCGGCAATCCCTTTTGCGAGATTGGCCCCGTTCAGAAAACCCTTCACAAACTCAACATCCCCGAACCGGCATGGGTTTCAGAAACCAGGCTCGACGGCGCGGTAATTCATGTAGACGCGTTTGGGAACCTGGTGACCAACATCACGGACGCGTGGCTCGAAGGGAAGAAGATTCGCAGACTCCGAGTGGGATTGCTCACGCTGAAGGGAATCGCCTCCACCTTTGCTGACGTTCCTGAAGGCGAGCCGTTGGCTTACTCTGGCAGTAGCGGCCGCCTGGAAATCGCTGTCAACCAGGGCCATGCGGCTAATCAATACGGCGTGGCCAGAAACAGCACCGTCGAATTAGAGGCATGAGCATGCAGGTTCAGGAGATACGACCGCGCAGAAACCTGAATGCCGTGGTTTCTGTGCCGGGCTCGAAAAGCTGCACGGCGCGAGCGCTGCTCATGGCGGCGCTCACGCGCGGAGTCTCAACACTTACCGGCACAGCGCAGGGAGACGATGCGGGTTACATGAGCGAGGGCATTCGCGCTCTCGGGGCCGAATTAACACGAGAAAAAGACACTGTCACCGTTAAAGTGCGCCGCCTGACCCCTCCCGACACGCCTCTATATCTTGGAAACTCGGGAACGGCGATGCGTTTTCTCACAGCGGCGTGCGCCAGCATCCCCGGAAAGACCGTGCTGGACGGCAGTCCCCGAATGCGTGAACGGCCGATTGAGGACCTCGCCAACGCCCTGCGCGAATGGGGACTCGATGCACAGACCCGTAACGGCTGTCCTCCTGTCAGCATCGTTTCGACTGGTCAATATGGAGGAACAACACATATCAGCGGGTCTGCGAGCAGTCAGTATCTCAGCGGGCTGCTCATGGCAGCGGTTCTGGCCAATCGCGACGCGATCATTCTGGTCGAAGGGGAACTGGTCTCGAAACCGTATGTCGAGCTGACCATTGCCATGATGGCCGAACGGGGTATCGAGACCCAAAACGAAGGCTACGCGGCTTTTCGCGTCCCGTGCGGACAGCGGTATGTTCCGGGTACGTACGCGATCGAGGCTGATGCCTCCGGGGCCTCCTACTTCTTCGCGGCGGCCGCCATAGCCGGAGGCCGGGTACGCGTGCGGAATCTGGCAAGAGCGTCGAGACAGGGAGATGCACAATTCCCGTGGGTACTCGAACGTATGGGATGCAAGGTGACCGCGGGACTGGATTGGTTCGAAGTCGCAGGTGCGGACCGTCTCCAAGGCCTGGAAATCGATCTCAACGCCATGCCTGATATGGCCCAGACTCTGGCAGTGACGGCACTGTTTGCGGAAGGCCCAACCACGATCCGGAACGTCGCGAACCTCCGCATCAAGGAATGCGATCGCATCGAGGCCCTGACCCGCGAGTTGCGAAAGCTCGGCGCGACTGTGACGGAATTTGGCGATGGCCTCCGAATCGTCCCGGGCGAACTTCGCGGCGCTGAGATCGATACCTATGACGACCACCGCATGGCCATGAGCTTTGCGCTCGCGGGCCTCCGCGTCCCCGGCGTCGTCATTAAGGACCCGGGATGCGTATCCAAGACTTTCCCGGATTTCTTCGACCGTTTCGAAACTCTGGCGTGAGCACAGGCCACTCCCCGGACCGGCCCCGGTATATCTTGTGCAGACAAGAACCCGTGGATGGCGCGGTACCATGGCCACAGTTCAATCGCTTATACTTGGCGCGGGTAGTATGATTGGGGGCTTCTCATTAGCCCCGTCGGGGCTTTCTGGAAAGGGTGCATATGAAAACACGTTACCTGAAGTCAGGGTTGATTGTGCTCATTGCGGGCTGCGGCGCACTCGTGTCAACGGCAGGAACTGCCGAAACGGCACTGACGGGGATCACGTTGTTCGCATGCGACGCGAACGGAACGGTGAACCCAGCGCTCCGGTTCAACAGCGGGCCTGTGGACGCCGCATGGGACCTCTTCGTGGCGCGCGCTGGGGATGGCCCCGCCCCAAGCCCCGTATGGCTCAACAAGGAAGACAACCGAATCAGCATTCCTCTCGCCCCGGGAACGCATTCTTTTGTACTCTATTTCGACTCGCCCGGCCTGGACCGCTTCATGGGGCTCAATTTGTTTTTCGATGGCGTCGAAGCCACAGCCGCAATATCGGGGTATGTTGACACCCAGGCGCCGGATTCCTCTTCGCTCAAGGCAAACACCGCAGGAAAGACGCACGGACTCCCCATCACCGATATCCCGGGGGCCGGAGCTTTGTCATTCGCCAGCGGCACAAAGGGGCTCTGGACGGCCGGCATCTCCGGCGAGCCGAGACTCACGGTCGCTCTGACGGAATTCGCCGTGACGCCCGGCGCGGAAGGCGGCCCGGATCTCGTCGGTCAGACTGCGGCGTCTCCAAGTGGGGCGCCCGATTTTGTTGCCCGGTTCACCCTTGCTGTAACTGAGGAGCCAAGAAAACCTATGGACCTCATCCAATGGCTGCGAACAGAGGCGGGCATGAGCAGCTTCCTTGCGGACTCCGCGTCCAGCGAGGCAATTTCGGCTGAAACAGCCCAGGCCATACCGATGCCTTTTGGTTTTCTGTATGGGGAACGGCCTTCGGCCGGCCTCTTGCCAACGTGGCAAATCTCCCGCGGCAGCGCAAAGCTGGATGATTCGCGCACATCCTGCACCGTCAGCTACAAAGATGGGAGGACAGGACTGGAGGTGCGTTGGGAAGGCATTCAATACTCCGATTTCCCGGCGGTCGAGTGGGTGATGTATTTCAAGAACAACGGTGCACAAGACACGCCTGTCCTTTCCGACATTCAGACCATCAACACCGCTTTCAGCCACGAAACGGCTTCCCCGTACCGCCTGCATCATTTCAAAGGCGGTGTGGCGGAAGCGGATGCGTACCGCCCCTACACGACCGACTTGGCGCCCTCGACCACGACCTCCCTGGGCGGCGCCGGGGGACGCCCCTCCAACAAAGACATGCCGTTCTTCAATCTCGAGTGCGGCGCGGAAGGAATCTTCGCTGCCGTGGCATGGTCCGGGCAATGGGCCGCGCGCCTCGTGCGGGACGACAAGAACGGCCTGGCCTTCATCGCCGGCCAGGAGACAACGCATTTCGTGCTGCACCCCGGCGAGGAAGTGCGCACACCCGGCATCGTCCTATTGTTCTGGAAGGAAGGGGACTGGATAGACGCCCAGAACCTCTGGCGGCGCTGGATGATGGCCCACGGAATGACCAGGCCCGGCGGCAAACTGCCCGAGCCGATGCTTCTGGCTTCGAGCTCGCGGGCGTATGAGGAGATGCAGGGCGCCAATGAACAAAACCAGATCATGTTCATCGACCGTTATCTTGAGGAGAATCTGGGGCTCAATTACTGGTGGATGGACGCGGGCTGGTACCCGTGCGACGGCGCCTGGTACAAGGTGGGCACGTGGGAAGTCGATAAAACGCGTTTCCCGAACGGGTTCAAACCCATCAGCGATCATGCCCACGCCAACGGCCTGAAAATCCTGGTGTGGTTCGAGCCGGAACGCGTAACGGCCGGGCGGTGGATAACGCTTAACCATCCCGAATGGGTCCTGGGCGGAGCCAACGGAGGTCTCCTGAATCTCGGCGAACCCGAGGTACGCCAGTGGCTCACAGACCACATTGACAAGCTGCTGACCGATAACGGGATCGATCTGTACCGCCAGGATTTCAACATGGACCCGCTTCCCTACTGGCAGGCAAATGACCCGGAAGACAGGAAAGGGATTTCCGAGATCCGTCACGTCACGGGATATCTCGCATATTGGGACGAACTGCTTCGGCGCCATCCGGGCATGCTCATCGACACCTGCGCGTCCGGCGGAAGGCGCAACGATCTCGAGACACTCCGGCGGGCCGTCCCCCTGTGGCGCAGCGACTATGCATTCGAGCCCATCGGCCACCAAGGGATGACGTATGGCCTCTCGTTCATCATTCCCTTCCACGGAACCGGCACTGTCGCGCATGTTGACGCCCCGTATTACGGCTCCGGCAAAACGCCCGTGCAACCGTATGCCTTCTGGAGCAACGCCTGCCCGAGCATCGGGTGTGGCTTTGACCTGCGCATCAAGGACCTTGATTACGACGCATTGCGCAGACTCTTCCGGCAATGGCGGAGTATTGCGCCCTATTATTATGGGGATTTTTACCCGCTCACCGAATATTCCGTGGAACCCGGCGCCTGGATGGGCTGGCAGTTCAATGCGCCCGAATCCGGCGGCGGCTTTGTCCAAGCCTTCCGGCGCCAGAAAAGCGATGTACTGGGCATGCAGATGCGTCTGCGTGGACTTGAAACCGAAAGCGCCTACACCGTCGAGTTCTTCGCCAAAGGGAAGACTGAAGAATACACGGGCGCCCAGCTTATGCTCGAAGGGTTAAGGCTCTACATCGACGAAATGCCCGGGTACGAAGTCGCCCGCTACCAAAAAAAGCCGTGAGCCCTGCGCTCAACGTTTGTCTGAAAGAAACCGCAGGGCCAGCTCTGCCATCACGGCGATGCCGGCAGGAACCGCTTTGTCGTTGAAGTCGTAGTAGGCACTGTGCAGGGGCGGGTACGGTTGATTGGGCTCGTTCGCAACGCCGAGAAAGAAGAACGCACCCGGTACCTTCTCGAGATAGCAGGCAAAATCCTCGGCCACCATCTGCGGTTCAGTAAGAACAACGACGTTTCCGTTTCCAAGCGTTGTGAGCGCGCTGTCGAGCAGCAACCGCGTCATGGCCTCGTCGTTGATCAAGGCGGGGTAAGGCTTTTCCCCAAACGCTACCGATGCCGACGCGCGAAATGCCTGGGCCGTGTTGCAGGCGATCCGCTCGATAGACTCCCGCAACAGGGCATCCGTCTCACCGTCAAAACTGCGAATGGTGCCTTCGAGCAAGGCGGTATCGGGGATGATGTTGGTCGTGGTGCCCGCGTCGATGTGCGCGATCGTGACGACGGCGGGTTTTCGAGGATCGATTTCCCTGCTGACGATGGTCTGCAGTGATGTCGTAATGTGCGCCGCGACAAGCACCGGGTCAATTGCGGAAGCGGGGTCGGCGCCATGGCAACCCTTCCCCTGAACGTGGATCCGGAAGAAGTCGGCGCTTGCCATCATAGGACCGCTTTTTATGGCGAGCTTTCCGGCCTCGAGCTGCGGCCAGCCGTGCAAGCCGAATATGGCATCGACACCATCGAGCGCGCCGTCGGCGATCATGTGGCGAGCGCCGCCCCCCTGCTCCTCGCCGGGCTGGAACAAGAGCCGCACGCTTCCATGAAGCGAGCCGCGGAATTCCAGAAGCACGCGTGCCGCGCCGAGCACGGTTGCCATATGGCCGTCATGGCCGCAGGCATGCATGCGGTTCGGTATCCGCGACGCATACGGCAGGCTGGTCGCCTCATCGATCTCGAGGCCATCGATGTCGGTGCGGAGAGCGATGGTCTTGCCGGGCTTCCCATCGATCGACGCGACGATTCCAGTACCGCGTGCCAGACCGCAGGTATGCGGGATTCCCCATTCCTTCAATACGCTCGAGAGGCGTTCCGAGGTCCATGTTTCCTTGAAACGGGTTTCCGGATGTTGGTGGAACTCGTGTCGAAGCGCGACGATTTCCGCCAGGTTGGATTCGATGATCCTGTTAAGTGCGGCGCCCATGCCCTTCTGCCCAGGCCTTTCCTGCCGGTTCCGGCAACATCTCATGCGGAGCGCGTTACCCCAGCTAGAATTTGAGTTTCGTCCCCGGGAACGCAGAGAGACTGATGGCCACGTTGAAGTCCCAACCTTCCGTGCGGTCGCGCACCGCGACCGACCAGTCAAAGCACTTGAAGCGTTTCCGCACTTCGTATTCCTGCTGATACAGGTCTCCCCGCTCGAGATCGTAACGGTGCTCGAACGCAAACGCCCATTTCTCGCCCAGTTTGTACCGGGCTCCATAGAGTATCTCGCGGTTGAACACATTATCTTGGGTTTCGGTGTATGCGAATCCGAGCCGTGCCCCGAACCTCCCTCCCTGGAGCAAATCGTCGTAATAGAGGTAAGACAAGATACGGTCGTAATCGCCGTACACGGCGTTGTACTGATACGACAACTCGGGATCAAACGGTTTTCCCATCATGTCTTCCCAGAACTCCAGCGCAAGACGTTGAAACAGATAGGGCTCATCGAGATCCATGTCGTTCTCGATACTGTGATTCTCCGCTACCGTGAGAATGCCCCACCACGGGCGCGGACGAAGGTCCAGTTCGACCTCGTAGTCTGTCGAACCCCGGATTTCATTCCAGAAGTCGTTGCCGTGATACAGGGTCAACCGGGCAGCTTGCCAGACATCGCCCGTAAGCGCGTCGCGCGCAAAGAGAATGTTGCCAATCTTGCTTTCGATGCGGCTTCGCCCATAAACATTGTCATAGGCATCGAAGCGGGGCGTCTCATCGACGTCCATCGTCGGTTCCGGCCGGTAGGAGTACGTCACTGAGGGCACGATTACATGCTTGAACCCCGAAAATCCCAGGCCCCCCGGATAGGCGCGATGAAAACGGGATTGCGCCGTCACACCCACCGTGTTGGAGAAGCGCGCATCGGAATTCCCGTCGTCAACCGTTCTCGAGTACCAAGAAAGGTCCGCCTCGTAAAACGGCACTATGGTCAGGGCTTCCGCGAAATCCAGGTCCACGCTCGCACGGGCGACATTCGCGAGGCGCCAGGAACGCATATCGGATGGCTCTCGCTCATTCAGTCCGTCGATTGTATCGAAGCTGATGTATAGCCGCTCGGCGAGCCGCCGTTCCAAAAGGTGGTAAGTCGCTTCGGGCAGGCGCTCGGTTTCGACCACGAAATCGCTCACGTTGTAGCGGAACGTGCCTGTAGCCAAATAGGTGGGTTGCGTGTACGTCACGTTCGCGAAACTACGCGGTTCGGTGCGATTGCGATACTCGTTGTAGTAGAAATCTTTGATAATATCTTCGTCTTCCCAGTATTCGGTCTGCAGCAGCATGACCGTATCTTCAGAGAGTTCGTGACGGTGGTAGGCCTCGAGGTATCCCCTTCCCTCAGTGGTCGCCAGCGAGCGAAAATCGCCCTTTCCTCTGAAGAAAGGCGAGCTCGGTTTCATCATGTAGTCGTACGCGCCCTCGATGCCAAACCCCACCCCTTCTTCTTCGGTCGGGAAAAAGCGAAACCCGAGTTCGGCGTCTTTGCTCAGTGCAAAACGCTGGCCGTAGTTAAGATAATAGCCGAGTTCGGCAGCCCGCCCGCTGTCAAAGTCGATGTCAATGAGCTTATCCATGCCCGGGCGAAACGTCCATTTCGGCCAGTATAAGGGGGTCATGAATTTACCAATCTGGAGGCGTCCTTTCCGGCCAACCACAACGTTGTTCTCAAGAATCTCCATTTCCTTCAGGCGCAGGCGGAACACAGGGGGATCGCCCGGGCAGGTGGTCACCCAGGCGTCCCGGGCGTAGGCGCGCCCCGGCCCCGCCATCTCCAGTTCATCAATGCCAAAATAGAGGACATCGAGCCGCCCTCGGACGTCCGTCGCCGAACCGGTCTTCTTGGCAAAATCGTACTCGGCGTGTTTAGCGCGCAATTCGCGGAAAGGCTCAATCAATTCGATGTTGTCGGCCTCCCCATATCCCAGGGTATACAGGCGGCGGGCCCGTTCCTGCTCGGTAAGGCCCTGGGCATCTATCAAGGGGATAATGTCCTCATCGGACTCCGAAGGATAGCGGTAATAGAGCCGGTCCGCATCGAGCGATGACAACTTCTGCTGAATATGGCCCTGTTCAATAACGATTTCCCGGGATTCCCGGTCCGCTTCAAGCGTTTGGGCACGGAATGACGATTCCGCCCAATCCCACGACACATTCCCCTGGAAAGTCAGCCGCTGCGGCTTGCCATCCTTCCCACTCGCCCCCTTGAAGCGGTCCGCTTTGACCCCGCGAAACTCGAGGGGCTGGTTCCAATTCTGCTGCTCGAACGCGCCTTTGAGGCTGGCAAAGTCCCATCCCCGCGCAAAGGCCCCGCCCAAGCTGCCCGGCCAGCCGCCGGACATGGGCGCCTCCTCGGGCGCCTCGCGGGTGAACTCAGGCGCGCCCGTCCGGAATGCCTCGAACGTATATGGCCGCAGGGCATAGGGGTTTTTCGCAGGCTGTTCCGCCTCTTCGGCGCCATCCGTCTTCTTTACTGGTTCCGCGGCACAGGGGCACCCTTCCTGCGAAGCGGACGATACCGCCTGCTCCTCCCTTGCCTCCTGCACGTTCTCCGGTTCGGGTTTTTGAATAGTCTCACTCGCTTGCGGAGGTATCTCCCGCGCCGGTGGCGTGACCGGAACCGGCGCCTGTTCACGCGCCTTGCTCTCGCGTATTGGCTGCGCCTCGACTACCGCTGGCGCGCGGCTATCCGGCGTCTCTGTGGGGGGCTGCTGGGAAGGTTGCGCGGGTACAGGCGTGACGGGCTCCGATACGGCAGGCGGCGCTACGGGCGCTTCCGTGGGCGGCTCGGGCGCCGCGGACGACTCGGGCGCGGGCCCCAGAGGCTCGAGCGGAGCCGTCTCCTCCCGGACCGGCTCGACCTTCGGGATGCCCGAGGGGGGACTGTTCAGCAGCCAGACCTCCTGAAGGGGTGCTACCAGCGCGATGAGGCCGCCGGAACAATCCACACGCGTGGCCGGTACCGCGAGAGGCGTGCTGGTCACGGTTCTCAGGGCGGCGTCAAATTCGACCAGCGTATCGCCGCGCAGCGCGAGGATTCGTTCTCCACACGTGGCCAGATCCTGCGCAACAACATCGGATTGGCTCAGCACGTTGCCGGACCGGCCGTCCACGCGAACCAATCCTGTCTCCGTTGCCACCAGAAAGCAGGCGTCGTTCTCCGCCACAATGGCCACTGGGGTTGCGGGCAGAACCACGCGCTTTCTCTGAATTGACGAGAACCCATTGGAAATGTCGAGCAGAATCAGGGCCCCAGGCAGACGTGTTGTGACTCCCAGCAACGGCGCAGAGTAAGCTGCTCCGTTCGGGACCTGCCCAACGTCCTCGATCAGGGCCGTTTTCCCTGCCAGGACATCGATTAGGGTTACGGTATCGGCGAAGCTGTTCACAACCGCAAAGGCGGAATCCCCAAGAGCAGTGACATCCGATGCGCCCGCGCCGCACGCAAACGTCCCAGCCGCCGCCATGGTATCTGCCTCGAATACAGCAGCATCCGTGGACAATTTGTTGACGCATGCGATGAACCGCTTATCAAGACTCAGGGCCAAGTTTGCGGGTCCGTTGCCGGACTTTGCCTTCGCAATGAGCTCGCCCGTTGCGGCGCTGGTTTTCCAGACTTCTCCCCGGGCATACGCAGAAAAAAACAGAACGCCGCTCGTGCCATTTATGGCAACATCGCGCAGATTGGTGCCCGCCTCAATCTGGCGAAAAGGTTCCTGGGCGGGCGCAACAAACGCCCGGAGCAGGACGACAAAAAGCGCGCCAGCTCCGACTATTCTCGCTGAGGCATTATTGGTAAACACGGAATCAGGTCTCCGGAAGGATGAACCAGAAGGCGGCCACAGCCTTATGACTGCGTGCATCTTCCGAATTCACCTTTCGAGGTGCTTCCGGTCTTTCCTGCGAAGCCGCGCTCTCCTTAGCCGGCGGCGTTTCCTTCATATCTTCGGTTTTGCGGTCCTGCGCAATCGGCGCTGTCTCCTGCGGTGCCGGCGCCTTGGGGGACTCCACCGATTGGGCTTGCCCATCGCGTTCAGATGCGGAGACATCCGGCGCGACCAAATCCGTGCTTGTAACGACGCCTTCGTCGGCTTGAGCGACCAACATAACCGCAACTGCCGCAATAAGAAGTGCCTTACCCATGGCCTCAACTCCCTGCAACCTGTGCCAGACGCCATTTTTTTGAATCAGGAACCGCTCTCCATGAAGGCAATTGTATCCTCAAGCGAAGTGATCGCTTCGGCCCCTCCCATATGCTGCACCGTCAGGCCCCCCACCGCGTTGGCCAGCTTCCCGCTCCGGTATAGCCCCCACCCGTTCAGAAGGCCGTACAGGAACCCCGCACACGCGGCGTCCCCCGCTCCGGTCGTATCCACGGGTTCGACCCGGTGAGCTTTCAGATGGTGCGATTCCTCGGCAGTTTCGACAATCATACCGTCGCCCCCAAGCTTCAGCATCACGTATTTCGGGCCGAAGGAGCGGAAAAACGCCACGATCTCTTCAGGGTCCTGCTTGCCCGTGTAGTGCCGCGCTTCGTGAAGGCTGGTCATTACCACATCCAGGTGGGGTAACGCCGCTTCAATAAGGGGAAACCACGTGCCCGAACCGTCGAAGCACGTGTCCATCGAGGTCATGACGCCCGCCTCGCGCAATTCCCGGAAGACCGCTCCCATGCCCTCGCCGGTGAGACCGGGCGTCACCCCAGGGCCGCCCCAGTGAAAAGCGTTTGACCGTTTGGCCAAGGCTATGTCGATCTCGCCCGGCGTTGTGGTCCCGTTTGTCCCCAAATGGTGTAGAAATGTCCTTTCGCCTTCCGACGTGACAAGAACTATCGTTGCGGACGTATGTTCGGATTTCACACGGCGGACATGCTCCGTATTCACGCCCGCGCGGATCAGAGCGCCAATAATGTAGTCGCCGAATCCATCCGCCCCCAGTTTTCCGATCAGGGCGGACTTGCCGCCGAGCTGCGCGAATACCGCCGCCGTCACCCCCGCAAGACCGCCCAGGTGAATTTCCAGGTCGGGCAACAGCTGCAGGTGCCCGCGCTCGGGGTAGGTATCAACCGGGCGCACAATCACATCCGCACACACGCAGCCGACAGTGATCAATTCAATCTGCATACAGGCTCTGCTTCTCCCCTGCCGTCATCCTATTCAGACCTCAGCCAAACGAAAAGTCCCCACTCCCATCACAGAACGGAGCTCTTGCCCCAAGTGAATGAAATCGAGTATATCATGAGCTTTCTGACCGCACAAAACTTTACTCGAAACTCCACGAATACAGCCGCTTGATTGCAATGCCGCAATGCCCTAGTATCCGCGCCTGTGTTTCAACGGAGGGAAACGGGGTCTCACGGCTCTCGTACGACCGGCAGCCGCTCAATCCCGTGACGGTGCTGCTACAGGAGGGAAACCAATGAATCGTCGCGCCATCCTGGCACTGCTGCCGGGCATCATCTGTCTCGCCGTGGCTTCTGCGGCCAGCGCCAAGGAACTGGCGGAAATCGAAGATGAGCTATCGGCCCAATGGGACAAGGTCAGCGCGTACTCAGCCAAGATCGAGATGAAGGGCCAATCTTTACGGGGCGCCACGAACGTGGAAATATCGGGTAAGGGCACTCTGGAAGGCATGAAGAAAAACGCCAGCATGGTCTATCGGCTGGAACTGGACCAGACTCTTACCATGGGCGAAAGTGCAATGCCCAACAAGATGCTCGTCGTCCATGACGGGACCGGCATGTTCACGCAAACAAGCATGATGGGCCAGACCATGGTGTTCAAGTCGAAAGCCGACAAGCAGTCGCAGATCGTCTCCCCCGGCGGCCGGGAAGCATTCAAGCAGATGCACGAGCAGTATGACATCAAAGTCTTACCCGGCGACAACCTCAACGGCGAACCCGTCTACGTGTTCGAGCTGCGTCCCAAACAGGATGCGGAAAAGCAATCCAACGCCGCCGGCAAGCCGCAATTCGACAAGACGCTCCTGTCCCTCTCGCGGAAGACCGGCTTCCCCATAAGGATGCTGATGTTTGGCCAGGAGGAGACGCCCCTCATGACAGTCGATTACAGGGACTACAAGATAGACCCCAAACTCGATCCCGCCCGATTCACCTATACGCCGCCCCCCGGCGCCGTGGTCATGGACGCGGAAACCTTCAAGCAAATGGGCGGCACACCCTGAGATGCAGCGGACCGGCACACGCGCCGCGGATTCTCAGATTACTTCGAACGCGCCTCGGGCTTCTTGAACAATTCCGGGAGGTCGTACTCGACGTATTCCTGCTTCCAGGCGTCCTCGGTTCCCTTTGCATGCGCCACCCACAAGCGGAGATCGGTGCAGTCGCAGAGCACGCTGTGAAGGTTCGCCCCGCGCATCGCGACATCCCGGGTGATCTGAAGAGCGGTTTCCTGGGTTATCTTCCCGTGGCTTGCCTTGATTCGGGAGGCCATCCCCATGTACCGGTGGTCATACGAATTGCTCCCGTACGGCATGTTTGGATAGCCTTTGGAGCAGGTCTGAAAACTCCGCACAGTCTGGTCCATGGCCTCATCCGCCCTGAACACGGCGTCTTCGATGGGCAACGCGTACTCGACCGTCTCCGCCGGGTCATTGTCGCGGAACGCCGCGCAGTGATTGGCGCTGGTCTCCAACGCCACGCCTTCACCGGCCTTTCCGTCAGCAAAGACGAAGTTGTATCCCACCGTCCGGTCGGCCGTGTTGACGATATTGGCGGCGTCATCGATGTTCCCCGCTTCTTCGAGCACCCGGCGCAACAACATCATCATCGGGATACCTGACCAATCGGAGTCCTTCGAGATGGCCCCGATCTGCCCGATGGCTATTTTGTCCAGGTTCATCCCGGACAAGACGCCGACGTTGCCCAGATACCCGGCCGACGCGAAAGGCCTGTATCCTTCAGGTTCGTAGAGTATGAGAGCGGCGTTGTTCTGCAGCCCGCCTTCCATGATCCAGTCGAAATTGCGGCCCAGATAGGTCTTTCCACCCTCGGTAGCCGTGCCGAATACAGCAAACACGCTGCACGCGCGCTCGGTGACCACGTCAATCACGTGCGCGCGCCGAACATTCTTGAGCGAAACCCCCGCTCCGTCGGCAAGCCCTTCCATCTCGCGTTTATAGCGCTCGGGGATGTCCGCTGAGCACCAGCGGTAAACCGCGTCCAAAACCATTTCCGTGGCGAAACGAGGCATCCCCACTTCTTCACGAGCGCGGTCGAGAAGCTCGTCAAACCGCGCCATCGCCGCTTGTACATGATTCTTCGCCAGAGCGCCGTGCTGGTATCCCATCTCGTATCCCGAACCCTTGAGATGGAGGACGGTGGTGCCATGTACTTGCTCGATGTAGGCATCCTTGCGGAAATCCACCTCCAGTCGGGGCCCGCGGCGCGGGTTCAAATAGAAATAGCCCCCTACAATGACCAGAATCACCAGGATATCAAGGAAAAAAGACGCTATCAGGATTCGCCGTCTCATGTGTCCAGGCCTCCAGTCTTCGCATCCGCCTCTTCGGGGCGTTAGTCTACCAGAAAAGACCGGCTGCTGCCGCGGCGTTGTTCTCTCGTTTCAAAAGCGCCTTGATATTTCGCCACAGCCTGCGTACACTCTCGCGGCTTATGTTCAAACCACACCATAGACAATTCGGAGCCGCGTTCCTGTTCGATTTCGCCATGGTCTGCGGGCTTACGGCTTCTCCCTTTTACATTTTCAATGTGCTGGAAGGGGGGGCGGGCATGTCCGGAGTCATCACGGGGCTCCAATGGGCGTTGTACGCCGCCGCAAGCATCGTTTCCGCCCGGTACGTGGGACGCCTCTCCAACGGCCTCGTCATGGGCATTATTGGCGGCCTGGGTTTCGCGATCGTTTTCCCCTTGGGCGTCGCGCTGCCCAATCCGTATTTTTACGTTGCCCTGACCACCATCGGCATGGTGTTCCCTGCCCTGTACTGGCCGGCCATGCAGTCGTGGGTTGGCGCAGAGCCTGACCCGGCCACGCGTACGCGGCGCTTGGCCCTTTACAACGTCTCGTGGACCATGGGTCTCACCTGCGCGCCATTCGCGACGTGGGTCCTGTCGCCGATCGACTACCGTTTGCCGTTCCTGGCCACGGCCCTTGCGGCAGGGGGCGCCGTAGCCCTTGTGGCCGGTCTGCCCCACGAATCCCGCATGACCGCCGCGGACGCTGACGACACCCGCACCGCGAACATCGGACACACCAAGCGCAGCGAAGCGTGCCTTTATTCGGCCTGGTTCTCCCTGGTACTCGGCAGCACGCTTTTCAACGCGGTAACGGCTGTCTTCAGCTTCCGCATGGAAGAGCTGGCGGACGCCGGCGCCCTGTGTCTGGTAAAAGCGGGTGACGGCACTCCCCTGACCGCCGCGCCCGTCGTCTACTTTTCCGTGTTGGCCATCATCATGAACGCTACGCGGGCGGGTACCTCGCTCATCATGGGACACACCCACGCCTGGCAGCACCGGTTCTGGGTGCTTCTGATGTTTCAGGCAGCCGCCGCGGCCGCGTTCTGGGTGCTGTCGTTTACCACGAGCCTCGTCGTCATGACCCTGTGCTGCGCGGTTGTGGGAACTGCCGCCGGCGTATGTTTCTTTGCCAGCCAGGCATACAGCGTGGCCAATCCGGTCAAGAAACATCAGCGGGTATCCATTCACGAAGGTATGGTCGGGCTGGGCTCCCTGCTCGGCGCAGTCGGGTTCGGCCTCCTTGCCGAATGGCGCGGAACGCCCTGGCCCTTCGCCAACACCCCCGTCTTCGTGGCCTTGGGTCTCATCCTCGAAGCGGCGCTGCTTCGCATGGGATACCGCATCGTGCGCCAGAACATCCTCGCGAGAAAGCCCGCGCAGGACGCCGCCGGGTAAGTCCAATAGGGCGCAAAGGACCCGTGAGGCCCACGGGCCTTGGGGACTGAACGGGCGGTTACCGGGGCACAAAATAGGTTCTTTTGACTTGTTCCCCGCTGTCTAATACCATAGCGAAGTTTCATGGGGACATTGCCGCGCGCACGCGGTTTTCGGACAGGAGGTGTCCAAAATGCCGATGCCGGTGGATTTGATTCCAACCGCAATCGAGGGGGTCCTGGAGGTACGCACAAAGCGATTCAACGACGAACGTGGCTTCTTCTCGGAAGCGTATTCGCGGAAGGTCTGGTCTGAAGCGGGTTTCAACGAAACCTTCGTCCAAGACTGCCAGAGCAAATCGGCTAAAGGTGTGCTCAGGGGCATGCATTATCAATTGGCGCCCCACGGAATGGGCAAGCTGGTTCGCGTTATTTCCGGCAAAATATTCGACGTCGGTATCGACTTGCGCCGAAAATCGCCTACTTTCGGCAAATGGATCGGGCGCGAACTCAGCGCCGAGAACAATCTGGCTCTGTACTTTCCTCCGTCCTTTGCTCATGGTTTTGTGGCACTTGAGGACGACTCCCTGGTCTATTACAAATGCACGAGTATCCATGTCCCCGAGGCCGAACGGGCCATTTGCTACGATGACCCGGACGTAGGCATTGACTGGCCGGTGGCGCCGACGATAATCAGCCAGAAGGACAAGGCCGCTCCACGATTTCAGCAAGCGGAATACAATTTCTGACTGATACACTGATGACGGAGAAAGACAGCAGAAAGGGCAGGTAGACATGACCAAGATTCTTGTGGGCGGCGGCGCGGGTTTTATCGGGTCCACACTCGTTCCTGTTTTGCAGGAGCACGGGTACGAGGTTACGGTGGTCGATCTGTTGTGGTTCGGAAACAGGCTGCCGGAAGGAACTCGCGTGCTGCAGAGACAGTTATTTGACCTTACCGAGAAAGATCTGGAAGGGTATGACCAGATCGTCTTTCTCGCAGGGCTCTCGAACGATCCCATGGCCGAGTTCAGCCCCGCCCGCAACTTCGTTGAAAACGGGGCTCTGCCCTCTTACTTGGCCTTTATTGCTAAGAAGGCAGGCGTGCAACGCTTTATCTATGCCAGTTCCTGTTCAATCTACGGGTACACCGTTAATACACTTTATGACGAAGATTCTCCGGTTACATGTAATTATCCCTATGGGATCTCGAAATTGCAGGGGGAACGCGGCGTCATGCAGTTACAGGGAGATGGGTTCTCAACAATCGCCCTGCGACAGGGCACGGTGTGTGGGTACAGCCCCCGCATGCGCTTCGACCTTATTATCAACACGATGTTCCGGTGCGGTTTGATCAATGGGAAGATTACGATCAACAACCCTTCCATCTGGCGCCCCTTGCTCGACGTGCGCGACACCTGTGCGGCGTTCTTGAGAGCCATTCAGGCCGACCCATCCATAAACGGGCCGTTCAATGTCGCCTACGACAACTTCACCGTAGGCCAGGTCGGCGACATCGTGCGCGAGGAACTCATGGAGTTGACCGGCAAACACATCGCCATAGAGGTCGCGAATCAGCAGGATTTCCGAAACTACAAGGTAACATGCGAGAAAGCGCGCACCTGCCTCGGATTCAACCCCAAGTATTCGGTAGCGGACACGGTGCGGAACCTTTACCAGCATCTGAGTGAATTCGGCGACTTCTCGGACAAGCGCTTCTATAATATCCAAGTGTTCAAGGAGCTGGAACAGCGCAGAGCGGTCAAATAGCGGCCGCTTCCATCCTTACCCGGAGATTCTCGATGAAGGTCCTTGTTATTGGCGCGGCAGGCCAGTTAGGACGGGACGTCTCCCGCGTGTTCCAAGACGCGACGCTCATCGAAGCGGATCTATCCGGCGCCAAGGTGCCGCTGGACTTGTGCGATCCCGAGCGCGTCCGGGCTCTTATAGCCGATGAGCTGCGGCCCGACATCGTGATAAACACAGCGGCCGCACACAATGTCCCGGAATGCGAGAAGGACCCCGCTCAGGCATTTGCGGTCAACGCCTCGGGAGTCCGCGATTTGGCCCGGATTTGCCATCACGCCCGTGCCCGGCTGGTCCATATCAGCACGGACTACGTTTTTGGTAATGGCGCCCGGCGTCCCTATGTCGAAACCGATGCGCCGGCGCCCCTGAACGTGTATGGGGCCTCGAAGGTCGCGGGCGAGTACCTGGCGGCAGCGGAGTGCCGCGACCTTCTGATTGTCCGCACGTCCGCAATCTACGGGCATGCCCCGTGCCGGGCCAAGGGCGGAAAGAACTTCGTTGAGCTTATGCTCCATCTGGCCGCAACCAAGGGCGCCGTCAAAGTGGTAACCGATGAGGTTGTCTCCCCCACTTTCACGTTGGCCTTGGCGCGCCAGATTCGCCTGGCAGTCGAAAAGGCCGAACCGGGGGTGTACCATGCCACCAGCCAGGGTGAATGCAGCTGGTTTGACTTCGCCCGTGCCATATTCGAAGAGACAAACACCCGGGTGCGCCTCGACAAAGCCACCAGCGCCGACTTCCCGTCGCCGGTGCGCCGGCCGGATTATTCGGTGCTGGACAATAAACATCTGCGAGAGCAAGGGCTCGACATCATGCCGGGCTGGCGCGAAAGCCTCCAAGAGTATTTCCGCGAGAAACCGTAGACTGCTCTCCGGTTTCCCATGCGGCTCAATCTGAGCGCCCCCATAGGGGGATTGGTGTGGCGCCCGGAAGGTTCGGGCTTAGCTTTCGGTCTTTCTGCCGGTGACCGCGTCATCCCGCTTCAGTTTGTCGAATCCGGGACCACGCACTCCGAGAAGGAAATGGACCAGGGCCGCGAACGCGGCTTTATGACAGGGCCAGTTGGTTAAGCCGTACGACTTCACCTTCCCCCAGCACGAACGCAGCAGGAATATGCTGTTTCGAAGGATGCCGATTGCCCGGCCGTGCCGTACAAGGCATATGAACCTGTTACGCACGCCATAATAGATGATGAACGGCGAAACGAGTCCGGTAGTCATGCCATGAGCATGAACAACCTCCGCCTTGCCCACCACGAGAATCTTCCACCCCGCATCGGCAAACCGAATGCAAAGATCGTAGTCTTCCCAATTCGTGAACAAGGACTCATCAAATAGGCCGACGGTTTCCAGGGCCTCCCTTCGAAACATCACCGCACACGCCGGCGCAAAGTCCGTCTCTATGGTCTTCTCAAAAGCCTTCGACCATGTGACGTTTGTGTCAGGCCGCTCTATCCACGCCCTATCCCGGCGGATAATAGAGCGGTAGGATTGTATGGTCTTGTCATCGCCCGGGTTCAAGACCAGGGCGCTTGCCATCGCCGCATCAGGGCGTTTCTCCATTTCATTCACCAGTTCAGCTATGGCGTTACTGGCAACAATGGTGTCGTTGTTGAGAAGGAACACGTAGTCGGCGCCCGCTTCCAGGGCTTTTTCCATGCCCCGGTTGCAGCCGCCGGTAAAGCCGTAATTCTTGTCCAGGGCAATGATGTGCAGCTTCGGAAAGGCCGCCTTCAGGGGGGTGATGGTGTCAAAACGGGAACCATTGTCCACAAGAAAGACTTCAAAGTCAGGGTAGCCGTTTTCATATAAGGAAGCGATACACCTTTGCGCCATCTCGTAATCGTTCCAAGTCAGGACAACGGCCCCAACCCGCGGCGCCGGACCGTTGCTTTTCGCATCGGCTCTCTCGGATTCCCCTGGTCTCACTTGTTTCCCCTCTTAGATTTGTTGATGCAGCTATCCTTGAGTTGAACAGGCTATCGTCCTGGTCCCTCGCTCGACATGAGTGGTTACAGTGGACGAACGCCGTCCCCCCTCCCCCGGCTCCTGTCGCTGTCGGGGGTGACATTTTTCAACCACAGAGAGTTCAGTAGGCCTCACGATAACCCCCCGCCATTCAAATCAGGCGTCTACACTCGTGAAGTCCGCCAAACGTTACGTAAGTATACACGAACGTTGCGGGCGCCTTGTGCAGAACATGGCCGCTCCGCTGGGCGCCGCGTATCATATGGTGGCAAGGATGCCGCACTCAACATGAGATACGAAGCCGTAACCCCAGGCCGCGCGCGTGCGTTATGAATAGATGAAAAACCATGGATTTGACGAGCACTAGCGCGTGTGATACTTTTTTTGACAACAAACAAGCGAGGTCGGAGCCGGTTCTATGAATAAGTGGTGCATCTTCTCGAAGAATGGGCCTCCCGCGCAGGGCCCCTACTCGCATGCGGTGGCAGCGGGAAATCTGCTTTTCGTTTCCGGCCAAGGCCCTGTTGCGCCCGACGGAAGCGGCGTGAAGAAGGGCTCTCTCGAGGACGAAGTTCGCCTGACATTGACCAATCTGAAAATGATTCTCGAAGATGCCGGCTCCGGACTCCAACATGTCGTCAAGGTGAATGTGTATCTGGCAGACATGAACAGCTTCAGCGAGTTTAACGAGATATATAAAGAATACTTCCCAATGAATCCCCCCGCAAGAACATGTATTCAAGCGGGAAGACTGCCGTTTGATATCAAGGTTGAGATTGAAGCCATTGCGGTCGTCCCGGACTAGGCATACGATGAGGAAACGGATTAATGATCGGTTTCGGGTGCTCTTGCTCCTGTCCGCGCTGGTTCTGGGCGGCCTGAGCCACGCGCAAGACGTTGAGCATAGCGCGCCGGAATGGAATGCCCTCGGTGTTGAGCATTATTCCGCGGGCGATTGGGTCAACGCTCTCCAATGCTTCTTGCAGGCAGCCGCGCTCGTTCCAGACAATCAGACCGTCTTGCGAAACCTCTCGAACGCGTATCAAGCGTATGCAGGACAGCTTGCCGAGGCAGGAGACTATTCCACAGCGGCCCAACAGCTCGAGGAGTCCATAAAGGTCGATTCCGACAATCCCATGCCCAGGATTCAGCTCGGGTCGTATTTTCTTCGCATGGGACTCGTTCAGGATGCCATCGCCAGGCTGGAAGAAGCCATACTGCTGGCGCCGGAGAACCTGGATGCCCACGAACTTCTCGGAGATGCGTATTACCAGGATAACGACCTGTCCGCCGCGTTGGCTCAATGGGAATTCGTGGCGGAGGTAAACCCCGGCCGCGCCGGTCTCCAGGAGAAACTGGAAAAGGGGTACCGCGAAGATGCCGTAGAGTACAATTTCCGCGGTCTTCGGTCCAGGCACTTCGAAATCGGACATGCCCCTGAGACGGACCACGGTCTTATTCGGCAAACCTTGACCGTGTTGGAGCACGCATACAGAGACATCGGCCGGAATTTCGGAAACATCTTTCCTCCAACCCCTATCCAGGTCAAAGTCTACATCGCCGACGACTTCGCTCGCGCCACAGCCCTTGGCCCTCACGTGGCGGCAATCTACGACGGTACGATTCGGCTTCCCGTAAGCGACGATACGGGCAGCCTGATCACCCCGGAGGAGCTGCGCCGCCTGCTTTACCACGAATACACGCATGTCGTGGTCCGTTACCTTTGCCGGGAAAAAGCGCCATGGTGGCTCAACGAGGGGCTGGCGGAAACGTTTTCGGACGAGCTTTCGCCGCGCGATGTCGCTTTCCTCCGGCAGGCCTATGACAACAACGAACTTATCCCATTTGACCGGATTCAAGAATCCCAGGTGAGAATGGCAAGCGAATACGACCTGCGGCTGGCCTACCGCCAGGCCCATGCCGCCACGCGATACCTCTGGCGGCGCTACGGAACCCAGGGGCTCGTCCCCATGATGGATGCCCTCGCTCAAGGGATACCCCCCGAAGAGGCGCTCCTGCAAAGTTACAAACTGAATTATGACCGATTGTTGAAGGACGTAGTGGGAAGTGTCGTCCGAAACGGATATTAGCGGCCCTTCATGATGATGGCCGGCGTCCGGGAGGTTTCCCAACGGCTCTTCAGATTCAACCCGACAAGGCGGCGGCTATGACTTTCTTCACAGTGGCGGCGTTGGCAATCTGCGCTGCAGGCAGTGGTTCCACCCTCTCGGGTCAAGTGCTGACCCTGGAGGGGAAGCCCGTGCCGCAAGCCCGCGTGTTCGTCGAACAGGGACTTGCCGGACCCGTGCGGGAGTCCCGTGCTGACAACGACGGCATGTACCGGTTCGAAAATGTTGACGCCGGTACCGTTGGCGTCTTTGCCATTGCCGGCGCCTATGCCTTTGGCGGTCTCAGCATTACCGTGCCAAGCGACGAACGTATCGGCGACCTCACCATTCGTCTGCGGCCCAGGACCAGCCTGTCGGGTACGATCCAGAATGAGGAAGGCGACCCCGTCTCGGGGGCGCGCATTATCCGGGTCGGCCTCATGAACGAACCCCAGGCCAAGAACCCGAATGCAACCACAAAACTCGGTATTCCGTATACCAAGCTGGAACCGGTAGGGTTCGAACCTGTCGTGAGCGACGCAAAAGGCCATTTCACCCTGTCGACCCTGCCCGAAGACGGCATGTTTGCGCTGAAGATCGCCTGCCAGGGATACGCTCAACAAGGAGTTACGGACATCCCCGCGGGCGATGCCAGCGTGAAAATCGTGCTTAAGCGGGGAGTGCTGATTAATGGACGCGTGCTGACCCGTTCTTCGAAAGAGCCTCTGAGCGGCGCCTCCGTCGTACTGCGCAACGCCCAGCCGCCTCACGATACTTCCGTCACACGCAGCGACGGCGCGGGGCAATTCGCGCTTCGTCTCGAACCCGGCGTATATCTCTACCAGGTTACGGGCGGAGACTTCCGTGGCGTTGGATGGCAAGAGCTTCTGGTAACCGGGGAATATAGCGCACAAGACCTGGTAGTCTACGCCGCGGCCGCGTGTGAGATTCGCGGAAAAGTGGCCAATGCTGTTACCGGCGACCCCGTGCCCGGCGCCAGAATCGTCTTGCGCGCGTTCGGCAACCCCGACTCGAGCGCACGGACCAATGCGCTGGGTCAATACGTGCTTCAGGGGGTTGAAGGAGAGAACACGGTGATTCTCGAGTCGGCCCCCGGCTATATTCTTCCCGAACGTAACGCCCGCCCCGTCCAAGCCGCCGAAAACGAGCATGTCGAGCTGCCGGCCTTCTGGGTGCTCCCAACCCCTGACGTGCGCATGACCATCGTGGACCAGGAGCTCGAGCCCGCCCCGCGCTGTGTGGTCTCCCTTGTACAGCCGCCTCAGTTCGGGTGGCAATCCGCGGATGATGCGGGCCTGGTCCCCTTGCGCGTAGGACAGCTTGCTTCTGAAGGTGTGATCATGGGCATTGTGGAGCATCTGACCTCGAACCATGCCGCCCTGTTCGCATTTAATGCCCGCGACACCAAGGAGCCGGTGGTGCAGCTCCTGCCCGTCTCCACGGTTACAGGGCAAACCAGATGCGCGTCGGGCCCCCCGGTACCCGGCGTAATCCTGAGTGTTGTTCTCGCCGACGACCAGATGGAATCGCCCATCTGGCGCACCGTTACGGGTCCCGATGGCCGCTTCGAGATCCCCTCCGTCGTCCCGCATGTCCAGTTGCAGTGCATTGCACAGTCGCCGGGCGGCAATGTGAAATCTCCCCCGTTCCTGCTCGCTCCGGCCGCCACCAAGGACATAGGAGAGATAACCGTTCCTGAGTCCGCGGCGGGGGTCTCCCTGCTTCAACAGCCGCTCAAATGGCGGGATTACGCTAGAATCGCGGGGCCCGAGGTGTCCGGGCTGGAGAAGGGTCCGGCCGTGCTCGCCTTCTGCCAACACGAGCAGGTCTCCATGACGATTGAAGGCTGGGAGCACGCCTCGAGCCTTCTTGCCGAACCAACGATCAGCGTTGTCGTCGTGGCTGACGCTCCCATTGCGGCCCCGATAGAATCTCAAATCCCGGTGCTCCAAGCATCGAAACCGGGTGCGGCCACTACGTACCTTATTTCTTCTGAAGGGAAGGTCGTCCGGGAGACTTTCGGGATGCCTCCAGTCTCGATGCTCCGGCAACTGCGAAGCGGGTCCCAATGAGACAAAGCGCCATTGTCATCCTCACCGCCTTGTGTCTGGCTGCAAACGCTATCGAGATTCAGGGCCGCGTGCTGGACCCCGAGGGCAATCCCGTCTCAGGGGCAGATGTGTGGTTGTCGCGTGAACGTATCGTAACGGCTGCCAAAACCAGCGAGACGGGCGAGTTTCTATTCCACGGCGCGCAATCGGGAAGCATCACTCTCGCCGCGCGAAAAGCGGAATTCGCTCTGACCGGATTGAGCGGACACGTCTTTGACGATCTGAATGTCGATCTTCGCATGGCAACCCCCGACACGGTGCGTATCCGCGTAATTGACCACGTCGGCAACCCCGTTGAAGGAGTGCGGGTCAAGCGCCTGGTCATTGGCGGCGCGTTCGAGATCTTCACGGAGGACCTCGTCCAGTACGGCTTTCCCTCCATACGGAGCGATGCTGACGGAGCCATGGCCATTCTTGGCATCCCCCAGGGAAGCTATGTAGCGGTTACCCTCGAGCACCGGAAGTTCTGCGAACTTTTTCTCCCGTATCTGGTTCCACACCCGCGTCAACACCCCGCCCAACTCTATCCGGGACAGGTCTTGCGAGGACACATCACTGCTGCCGATGCAACGGGGGTAGCCTCTGCCCGCGCCCTTGTCTTCCGCGAAGACGACGGCCAGCGCCTGCTCATGTACGACGTATTGGCGGACGCGGAAGGTTACTATAATGCAACCATCCCGCCGGGCACGTACTCGCTCGAATTCCATCACCCCGGCTATCCCACGCCGGCCCCTCGTGAACTCCGGCTCAAAGACAGCCTGAATGATACGATTGTCGATGCCACCCTGCCGCCCGCGCATACGGTCGAGGGAACCGTGGTCGGTCCCAAGGGCAATCCCATGCCCGGCGTTGCGCTCAGCTACCTTGTAGACGATTTCGTGCAGGACCTGACCTACACCAACCGGCTGGGCAAATACCGGCTGACAGCGGCAGCAGGGGAAGGCCGTGTGCATGTCATTGCTCCACCCGGGTATATGCCCGCGGAACCCCTCGATATCGTGGTGCGCATCGAGAAGGTCCCTCTCACCGAGGTTCGGCCCATCCCCCTCAGCGAGCTGCCTCTGCTCAGCGGAACGGTGGTGGATACTGACAATGCTCCCCTGGAAGCCGTCCTGGTCAGTGCCTTGGACCTGAAAACGCCGCTCTATACGCTCACAGACGCCGAGGGAAAATTCGAGACGCCTCTCGATGTGGTGCCTGAAGAAAAAGAAGTGAAAATGCGCGCTGAACACGCATTGCGGTTCCTCCGGCGCGATTTCTCCATAAACATCCGCAAGAAAGAACACGACATCACTGTCGCCTTGCGGCCGTTCCAGCCGGACGTGCAACCCAACAACCCCAGGAACGCTCCAAATGACTTGAGCTCACTTGTAGGCAAGCCTGCGCCGCCTTTAACCTGCCAGGCATGGATTAATAGTGAAGAGCTTACCCTGGATGAACTTCGAGGGAAGGTCGTCGTGCTTCTCTTATGGGCGGGTTTCGACCCCTATGCCGCCAATGCCGCTCCACTCTCGGAGCTGCTCCTGCTCCACAAGGCGCTTGCCGACTCCGCCAGCGACGTGACCTTTGTCGGCGTCCATGACGATTCCGACCCGCCGAATGTCGTAAAAACCTACACTGCCCGCTTGGGCATGACGTTTCCCGTCGGTGTTGACACGTCTCCCATGGTCACCCACACCCGATACGCCGCTACAGTGCTGCCTCAGGTCGTTCTAATCGACAAGCAGGGCATCGTGCGCTACTTTGACGTGAAGGGACGCTTGCTGGAGCTCATTAAAGACTTACGGCGCCATCCATGACAGTCCCCCGCAAAAGCCCCGCGAGCGGAAAGATCCACAAAAAACGCGCCCGGCCTCAAGAAGAGCCAGGCGCGTCCAACTCAGGCGCGCAACGCCTACGACTTCATCGCAGCAATATGTCTCTGCAAACGCGACTTTTTGCGCGCGGCGTTGTTCGGATGGAAAACACCTTTGTCAGCCGCCTTATCGATTGCAGACAACGCCACAGGCGCCAGTTCCTTGACCTTAGCTTCGTCCTTGGCTTCGACCGCCGATAAGACGTTCTTGATATACGTGCGTACCTTCGAGCGAACCGCTTGATTCTGTTGGCGATTACGCTCGTTGGTCCTAATCCGCTTCTTGGCAGATTTGATCTTGGCCATTCCTGAATTCTCCCAAACCTCTCACGCGACCAGACGTATTCTTTCTTCGCACAGGGACCATACTTTACCAAATGCGAACCGCCCCGTGCAACTTCCATCCCCCCGCCCCAATCGCCTGATAGGAAAGCCCTCGCGGGAGGGATCGTATGGCCTCCATAACGACAAGAACGAACTCACACGGAGACGCAGGCAACACGAAGATTGAATCCTCCGAAACAGAATGAGATAGGAAGTTTTATTGCGGATTGCGCGGCGGGGCTTCATCGAGAGACGGGTCACGGGCTGTTGAAAACAGTGTACGAAGCGGTTCTTGCGCAGAATTTGGAGGCCCCGGGTCCGCGCGTGGCACGGCAAGCTCCCATCCCCATCGAGCTTGGCAGGCGCCATTTCCTCCGCGTCCTTCGTGTCTCCGTGTGAGTTTGCCCAGTCGTCGTGTTATCGGATTTGGGCCCTCGCTGCGAAGACGGACGCGCCGCGACAACGCCAGGGTCTTGTTGACGCGACTTCCCCCCATTGTCACGAAATGCGCGTCAGCGCTCTTTCGCAACATGGAGGGGCCTGCTCATGACCAGCGCTCGCTGGCCTCAGCCGAACACATTCGTTTGTGTGAGACACGCCAGGGTGTCAACATATGGCCTGCCGCAGGGTGAATAACCTGCGGCGGGCGGGACACAGATCCCCCCGCCCCGCGAGCAGCGCTTCCTTTCGGGAGGAGGGCCGCCCGCTGTCATAATCCAAATCCCCTGACCCTCTTGCGCTCGAGAACTTACGCGCGCTTTCTGCGAACGTACCGCGCTGCCGACAATCCCGCAATCCCCACCCCCAGCAACGAAACCGTGGCAGGTTCGGGGACTATAATATTAGGCTCGGACGGGCTGGTTCCGTACTGAAAGTTTACGTTCGATATGTCACTGGTGCTCAGAGAGCCGGTGAAGTTGAACAGAAACTGAACCGAGCCACCAACAATAACGGGGTCCTTCGTGGTACCAGGTTGCGCAGTTCCCGAAATCGCAGAAGCCAACCCAAAGTTGATGCCATCCGGATCCGCCGGCTTGTAAAGGACATTGGAGGGTTTCGTAGTGTCAAAGCGGTCATCCGGGGCGAAGTAACCGAACCCGGCGGATGCTACGCCGTATTGAGCACCGTGGAAATCCGAGCCAGAGAGATCTCCGACAAAAGCGAATTCGGTCCCCACGTCAGGCAACAAGTCTTCGTACCCGGACGGCGGCACGAAGGGCAGCAGCACTCCTCCTTGCGTTTGCAAAACCTGCCAGTCGCCAACCAACGTCGCCGACACGCGCGTCAGGGTATTCGCATTAGCCAGGTCAAAAAACAAGCCTGTCAGCACATCTGACGGAATTTCCGCGGCTGGACCTGTGTTCGTAAGGGTGATGGTCAGCTGGGAACCAACAATTTCAAACACGGCGTTGGCTTCCAACAGACCCGCACTTCCAGTAGCGGGATTCGTGCCCTGTGCGGTGAAACTGATCGAGTCGGCAAAGGCGAACCCTGCCACCCCGAGTACCGCCAGGAACACCAATAGTGATTTCTTCATAAGCCTGCACCTCCTATTGTTTCTGCACCCTGCTGGATAAACAAGCGTATAGTGGTAAACGTGTTTTCCCGATTCTCGCCCGTTATTAATGAGCACAATTCGTGCCAAGAAACACGATGTTCTAGGCAACTAGCGCTACTAAGATACCGCTCACGGTTATCCGGTCTGGTCATTCCTCCTTGAAAAGGCCTTAAGTTTTCCCCCAACAATTACTTGCAATGACTCCGCCATCTAAGACCCAAACACAGCTCAGTCGAGGGCAAATGTCAAAACTAGCAGACTCTGACAAGGGATTACGAAGGCCCACAGCAGACGGCCTTCTGCTGCCTTTGGGTGTGGGCACGAGGAGTTTGTCACGGCTGATAATTAATTGTGCTCATATATTAGTCAAGACTGACTAACCGCGGTAATGTTTTGGCGCGATGGCTGGGGCACAGACGGGATGTGGGGACTTGGATCCTGGCCGGGATGATGGGGCTTCCTCGGTGTGTCGACATGCCCCCCAGGCCGCTGGAAAACATCACCTGCACGCTCAACGGCAATCAGGGCCCGTGAAGACGAACGGATAATGAAAAATTGGCGGCGCCTCTCCCTTTGAGAAGCGCCGCTCACAGTCACAGTCTAAGTCCGTTGACTCTCTTGTGCTCGCGAATTATGCGCGGTTCTTGCGAACACGCCGCGCTGCCGCCAATCCGGCAATCCCGATACCCATCAACGCAATCGTGGAAGGTTCGGGGACAATGAGATTTGGATCGGACGTGCTGGTTCCGTACTGGAAGTTCACGTTCGAGATGTCGCTGAGGCTCAAAGAGCCCTCGTAGCCGAACACAAACTGAACTGAGCCACCAACAATAACGGGCACGCCCGTGACCTTCGAATTCGCAGTGCCCGAAATCGCAGACGCCAACCCAAAGTTGGCGCCATCCGGCGACGCTGGCGGGGAAAGGACATCGTCGGGTTTCGATGTGTCAAAACGGTCACCCGGCCCGAAGTAGCCTAACCCGCTGGCCTCTATACCATATTGAGCACCACGGAAGGCCGAGCCAGAGAGGTCCCCGAGAAAAGCGAATTCGGTTCCCACGTCCGGCAAGAGTTCGTACCCGGCGGGCTGTACGAAGGGCGCGCCATTCTGAATAACCTGCGCCCCGTTAACCAACATCGCCGACACGGGCGTCAGAAGATTCGCATTAGCCAGGTCAAAAAACACGCCTGACAGCAGATCTGACGGTACTTCCGCGGCTGGACCCGTGTTTGCTAGGGTGATGATCAGCTGGGAGCCAACAATTTCAAACACGGCGTTGGCTTCCAACTCACCCGATTGGGGATTCGTGCCCTGTCCGGTGAAACTTATCGAGTCGGCAAAGGCAAACCCTGCCACCCCAAGCACCGCCAGGAAGACCAGTAGTGATTTTCTCATAACCAAACCTCCTCTTGTTTCTGCAGCTCCTCCACTCCACAAGCGCGTAGTAGTGGCGTGGTCTATACCTCACTCCAGTGGGTGCCTAATGCAAGCATGATTCGTGCCAATTATCGGGCTGCGGGCTTTCCCGGGCTGCCCCACACGGGTATCCTGCTCTGACAAAAGGCTTAGGTTCTTTTCTATCAAGTACTTGCAAGAAGATGGGATTCCCTTGGCGAGACAGCAGCTATGTCGTACTAATATCACTCCAAAAAAGAACGTGACAAGAGAGAACCGAGAACCACCAGCGGGCAGCGCGTAGTTTGCTGTTCGTGATGCTCACGAAGTTTGTCACGGCTGACAACTAATGGCGCCCATATGTTTGTCAGAAGCGACAAACTATAGTGCATTTTGTAGGGGTTTCCCCCTCAAATGACGTAATCGATAGAACAAAATCAGGCGCTGGGTTCAACAAGGTCTGGCTCCACATTCATTAGAAGAAAGCCGCCGGGGTTCTCCCGCCGGCCGAGTTCGGCCGAAGCATGCGGGGGGCAAAACTCAGGGATAAAGCCGCTGTGCGGCCCATCCACCAGCCAAGGCCCTTATGTAGAGCACGCGGTCGTGTAACCGATTGGGCAACTCTTTCCAGAATTCGATTTGAGCGGGTCTCAATCGGCAGCCCGACCAGAAGGGTGGTCTGGGTACGTCCCGGCCCTGATACTCCAGCCCGGCCCGGGAGAACCGCAGTTCGAGCTCCTCTCTGCTGGACAGAACAGACGACTGGGGCGACGCCCACGCGCCGA
>Ga0209606_1000350_pt1 | contig 72056 bp, 74 predicted proteins | sample AD_UKC057_MetaG_FD_184412 | JGI IMG/M metagenome (GOLD analysis project Ga0209606, IMG submission 184412) | Active sludge microbial communities of municipal wastewater-treating anaerobic digesters from USA - AD_UKC057_MetaG (SPAdes) (version 2) | ecosystem: Engineered > Bioreactor > Anaerobic >...
GAGATAACGGCTGTTTTGTTTTTGATCTTCTGCTTCAGCGTTTCCATAAGACCACTTGTTTTTATATCTCGTCTTTTATAGATATTAGTTATAAATTTAATTTAAAATTGTATCTAATGACTTAGAATTCGGGGATCTTTGGCATCTTCCTCTTGTGCTCGCTCTTCCTGAAGAGCTCCTCAATCTTCAGTTTTACATCACTGCTAACGGTCTTTCCCTCGATGTAATTGTCAATCTCCTCATAAGTTATACCAAGCTCTCTTTCATCAGTCTGGCCCTTCCAGAGCCCTGCAGAAGGAGGCTTATTTATTATTTTTTCGGAAACATTCAAGGATCTTGCAAGGGAATAAACTCTTCTCTTTGTCAAATTTCCAAGTGGCAGAAGATCGCATCCACCGTCCCCGTATTTTGTGAAGTATCCAAGCGTTATCTCACTTCTGTTGCCTGTCCCTATAACAAAGTAGTTTAAAGTGTTTGCAAAATAATAAGAAACTGTCATCCTGAGCCGTGGCTTTATGTTTGCCAGTGTAAGGTCTCTGTCATCCCTCATCTCGCCTAACTCATCAAGGATCGTATTATAGGTAAGATCCATATCCACAGTTTCATATTTTAATCCAATCTCTTTTGCTAAAGATTTTGCATCCTCCATATCAGCCTTGTTACTGTAGCATGGGATTATAAGCCCAAGGGAGTTATCAGGAAAAGCGTTCTTGCATATATAGGCTGTCACAGCAGAGTCGATTCCGCCGCTAAGCCCAAATACAACGCCTTTTCCCCCGCCAGAGGTGACCTCATCCCACAACCAGTTGGAAAGTTTTGTGAAAAGCTCGCTAGTCAAACTTTACCTCCATGTCCTCTTTCACGATGTTTAGAACAATAGATGTCGAGACACTCTCTACGAAGTCAAGGGATTGGAGCCACTTTGTGAACTTCTCAAGGTGGAGTGGGTTTCTGAATCTTCCAATGACGATTGCATCATGGCTTCCGGTAACGTCGTAGACTGCTGTGACGTTGCTCTCCCCCTTTATATTATCCTCAACCTCTTTAAGTTTTCCTTTAGAAATAATCAGATGGATAATCGCTGTGAAATCATAGCCGCACTTCTCCGAATCAAGGACAGGGATGTACTTCTTTATGATTCCTTCGTCCTCCATTGCCTTGACCCTAAGTGAGATGGTCGTTATTGAGTGGCCAAGCCTCCTAGCTATCTCGGAGAAACTGGTCCTTGCGTCCTGATTTAGAATCTTAAGAATACTTATGTCAAGACTGTCCATACGTATTGGATAATCTTAAATTGTTAATAAATCTTTTGATTTTATGAAGAAAATATTCATACTTAAGGCTTCAAAGGCCAAAACTTCAAATGATTTTTCACTCAATGATCTGCCAGGTGATGGAGGTAGGATGGATATAGTTGCCAGGTGTGTCAACTCTGCATTCTTTTTGTCTCACGACCTTAGGAGGGACACTGAGCTTATAGTTGTTTTAGAGGGTGAACCCAATCCTCCCGTCGCCCTAAGATTTGTTGGAAATGAGTTAAGGTATCTAAGCCCGGATGAGCGCTGCACCGGGGGGCTAATAAAAAAGGCATTGGAGAAGATACCGGAAAAGGAAATGGAATCCACACCAGGCATATTTGTATCAAGGAAAAACTTTCAGGATATTATTAATGAAATAGATTCTGAAGTGGTATACCTGCACGAGGATGGAGAGGATATCGAGACCAAAGAATTTAATTCCGAAAAGATCTATTTTGTTTTGGGCGACCACACAGGATTATCAGAGGAGGATGAATCCCTATTAAAGAATGCGAAACGAGTTTCAATATCACCTATGGTACTCCATGCCGACCACTGTATAATAATAGTACATAACGTCTTTGATAGGAAAAACTTATAAATAGAAATAATCAATTATCACTGATGTCTGACGATAACATAGAGAACATAATAAAATCATCGCTCTGGATGGTCCTACTGACGATTTTAATGATATGGGCACCAGTTGTTGGGCCTATAGTTGCAGGTATTGTCGGAGGAAAGAGGTCCAGAAGTGTCAAGAATGCAATAGCAGCATTTTCTCTATCAGCACTGATCGTCTTTATCATATTCTTAGTAATCTCATTCATAATTGGCGATTTCCTTGAGCCAGGTATTGTCATGAGGATACCATTTGCTGTTCCATCAGGGACTAAGTTATACATGCTCATAACTGCAGTCGTCTATATCTACCCACTATTCATTGGCGCTATAGTCGGAAGCGCACTAACTGAGGAAGGCATTAAGCTACCAAAGTTTGAAAGGGAAAGGCCAGTTTCCAGGGAAAGGGAATACTATGAGAAGAGGTATTACCCAGAGGAAAGGTACATCGCTGAGCCTGGATTGCCAATGGAGAGACCTACAAGGGTATACCAGTATGAGCCTTACTATGACAACTACGCACCCGCCCCAGTTCCAAGGCCACAGATACCATCACTTCGTGTGAGAAGGGAAGGTTACAACTGCGAGCGATGTGGCAGACCCCTTATAAGAACTGAGGTAACAGACAGGGGAAAAAGAGAAACTGTCTACAAGTGTGATACTTGCCAGATAATGTATGACCTTGTTTAGGATTTATTCTTTTTTAGATAAATGCCATAACTATTTTTAGCATGATATCCCCGTATAGAACAGCTACTAGATATCCAATAGTCAAGGGTACAACAAATGGTAAACCAGGGGTTGCCCAAAGATCTTTTATTCCCTTTTCTTTCAGAGCTTCCTTGTATTTCGTGACATCAAAATCTAGATCCCCAATAAAAAGTCTAATCATTCGCTTCCCTTCCTTGAACTCCTCAAGAGGGTAGAACTTATCTGAAAGGCGATCAGTTTTTAATCTATAGCCGACCATCATTGCAACTATCTTTTTTAGTTTGCTGGATTCGTATTCTTTAGGAGAATCCCTTTTTGCTAGATTATAAAAAAGGATTACAACAGGCAAAAGAATACTCATTATCAAGGCGTTGTCAAAAACAGATATTGGGAACAATCCGAAGGCATACTCCTTTCCAGAAAGAGAGGGTAAAAGCGCACCAAGCCCCATGAGGATCTTCCCATCCCCCCCGCCAAATAGTCCCAGGTAAAAGAGTATTAGGGCAAGAGCGAACATCAGAAGGAATACTCCCGCTGTAAAGATAATAGGGCTAAAAGATTCAAAAGATATTGATAGATAGATTGCATGGATAAACCCAATAACTACGAGAGCAATCCAGTGCCATTCTTCAATCTCCCTCTTTTTGACGTCAAGGTAAGAAGCATGAAGAAGTATAATTGCACCAAAGGAGATCTTCAGAACGGTGAATAAATCCATGGCCTGAATTGGAGTTTTTTATTTAAAAGCTTTTGATTTGCACCCTTATAGTTAATCTTATATTTTGTTCTTTGTAATTCTCATCATGAGCATCGGAGAAGAGGTCATCCTTGTTGTTGATTTCGGGAGCCAGTATGCGCACCTCATTGCACGAAGGATCAGGGAGCTTAAGGTCTATTCTGAAATAGTATTCCCTGACATATCTATACCTGAATTAAAAAAACTATCTCCAAAAGGAATAGTGCTTTCAGGGGGGCCAAGGAGTGTTTATGAAAATGACGCGCCTCTTCTAAACGATGAAGTCTTTGATTTTATTGTTGATAATAATATCCCGATTTTAGGGATATGCTATGGTCACCAGCTCATCGCATCAAAAATGGGCGGCGAGGTCAAGGGAGAGAAAAAAAAGGAGTACGGCATCGCAACAGTAGACATCCTAGATTCAGAAGGGGTCTTCTCCGGTCTAGAAAAGAAAGAAACTGTATGGATGAGCCATGGCGACCAAGTTTCTAAAATACCTCTAGGATTTGTTATTACTTCAAAAACAGACACATGTGCTGTAGCGGCTTTTAGAAGCGCTTCTAAGAAGATATATGGATTGCAGTGGCATCCTGAAGTCGTTCACACAAAAAATGGCAAAAAGATCCTGTCCAACTTCGTCTATAACGTTTGCAACTGCAGGGGTACATGGGACCTATCTGATTTCATTGAGGAAAACATCAAGAAGATCAAAAACAAGGTTGGAAGCGGCAAGGCAGTTATAGCGTTAAGTGGTGGAGTCGATTCATCAGTTGCCGCGGCCGTCGCTGAAAAGGCGATTGGTAACAGGCTATACTCTGTCTTTGTGGACCATGGCCTATTGAGAAAGGGCGAGGCCGATATTGTTTCAAAGGCGTTTTCTGGGCATGATATCAACTTCAAGAAGATCGATGCTAAGAAGAGGTTCTTTGAAAAACTCGAGAACGTTTCAGACCCAGAGAAGAAGAGGATGGTCATAGGCGAGGAGTTTATCAGGATATTCGAGGAAGAGGCTAAGAAGATAGGCGCTAACTTCCTTGTCCAGGGAACAATCTATCCAGATGTCATTGAAAGCGGCAGATCACAGCACGCAGATACAATCAAATCCCACCACAACGTTGGGGGTCTCCCAGAAAATATTTCATTCAAGGAGATAATTGAACCTTTAAGGGAGCTCTATAAGGATGAGGTAAGGGAAGTTGGGAGAAAGCTTGGGCTTCCAGATAAAATAATTGATCAGTACCCTTTCCCGGGCCCAGGGCTCGCAGTCAGAATCACAGGTCCTGTCACTGAAGAGAACATAAGGATCTGCAGAGATGCATCCAGCATAGTTGAGGAAGAGCTTGAGAGGGCATGCGTTGAGAATATCTGGCAGGCGTTTGCAGTGACACTCGAGGACAAGGTTGTCGGCGTTGTCGGTGACCAGAGGAAGTTTGGCAGGATAGTCGGTTTAAGGATAGTTGAGTCTCAGGATGCAATGACAGCAAACTTCAAGAAACTGCCTTGGGATGTCCTGGAAAGGATTTCGACTAGAATCACAAATGAGATCCCTGAGGTTGTCTCAGTAGCGTATTTCATAAGTCACAAGCCCCCACAAACAATAGAACCCTGTTAAGTTGAGTTCCATGGTAATGCTTGATATAAAGGATAACACAAAGTATATTTCTGTCGTTGATTCTAACATAGGCGTTATTGCTTGCAATGATCTGTGCATACTAATTGATGCTGGTGCAAGTGAAAAGGACGGAGAAGATATCTTAAGGGTGTTGAAGGAGGAGAATCTAACACCAAACGCCGTTATAATCACACACGGTCACTGGGATCATTTCTACGGCCTTCTAAAAATAAAAAAGGTTTTTCCAGAAATAGAAGTATACGCTTCTTCAATGGAGAAGGCTTTTGTTGAAAATCCATACCTTGAGTTCTACTCCTATTTTTCATCAACTTCTCCATTAAAGGTAGGGGAAACCCCTCTAGTGTTTAAGGGCATAAAGGTGGACCATACAGTTGATAGTGGCTCTCTTGAGATAAACGGGGAGAAGATGGAGATCATACCTTTGTCAGGCCACTCCCCTCTTGGGATTGCAATTCTATACAAGGGCGTTCTTTTCTCTGGGGATTGCCTCTATTCTTCATCATCACTTAGCATGTATAAAATGCCCTTCTACACAGATATAGCCTCTCAGTATGAAGATCTAAATATCCTCTCTAAGTATGAAATTGATTACTGCCTACCGGCACACGGACTTCCAATAAGAGGAGCAAGCGATTTTAAAAACGCACTTTCTGAGAACAGGAAAAAAATAGAGTCTCTTGAAGAAATGATTTTGGACATAATTAAAGAAGAAAAAAGCGAGGACAAGATCAAGAGCGAGATAAGTGCGCGGCTATCAATTAATTATGATATTACAAAGTATATCTATGTCACAATCACTACAAAGTCATTCCTCCATTACCTGTATAACTCGGGCAAGGCGACTTTTGTCATAGAGGATGGTATACTGGAGTGGGTGACCTTACAGAAATCTTTTAAGGAAAAATCCTAGTATTGTTTTATGAGAAAATGGCCAGGACTATTCATTATTTTCCTATTGTCTGTGCCAATCTTGATGCCAGTTGCTGCAGAAACTGTATCTTATGATGTGATAGTTGTCAGAGGGGATATACTCGTTGACTACACAGTTGCGCAAGCCTATTCACAGAAGGAGAAGATCCCGATACTCTTGACTGATCCAAAGAATCTCTCCGCTTCAACAAAAAGAGAACTTATGGGGTTCTACGATGAGGGAGCAAAAAATGTTCTCTTGATAGGTGGAACAACTGACGCAATATCGGAGGATATAGAAATTGACATTGCAAACATTGGTTACACCGTCACAAGGATATGGGATTGGGACAGATCAGGGACAGCAGCGCGGGTCTCAATTGATCTCTGGAAGTATTCAAAGGAATCTGTTATAATCAATGGGGGCATAGAGGAGTCCTACCTTATTGCTTCTAAATTTGCAATGAAGAGGGGGATCCCTATACTGATAACAAATGAGAATGATCTCCCTGACTCAACAAAAGAGGCATTATTAGCAATCAATGTAAAGAAAGTCTATGTAGTGGGTCCAAGAGTTTCAGAAAACATTGTCAAGGAGCTCTCATCTCTTGGGATAACTGTAGAGCGTCTTGGCAAGGATATCAATATCTCGGAAGTTACAGCGCTTGATGATGAGCGTTTCAATCTTGAGATCGATATAATATCGCTTATTTCTGGGGTCGCAATCGGCTTAGTATCGCTATTCTTAATATTTAGATTCAAGAAGGATGATTCGGTCCCTGTGTTTGTTTTAACTGAGGATGAGCGGAGGTTGGTCCAGGCATTAAAGAATGGAGAGGACAAGCAAGAAAAACTTCCTCAGGCCACAAATTTCTCAAGGCCAAAGGTGACAAGACTTGTCATGGACCTTGAATCAAAAGGTATTATTTTCCGGGAAAAGAAAGGAAAGACATATAAAATAAAGCTAGATAAACCCATCAAGGATACCCGATAGGAGGATTACCATGAAGTGTACATCATGTAAGAGAGAGATTACATCAAATGAGCAGGCAGTTCAGTTTCCCTGCCCTTCTTGCGATGAGATAGTAATCAGATGTGAAAGATGCCGAGTACTTGTTAATAAGTTCCAATGCAAATGCGGAGCGTTTGTTGGACCATAAAGGTGTTTTGATGTCAGGATTTAATTTAAGCATCACGGCAATGATAATGCCAAACTCCCCCGAAGTTGACATAGGGGTAATGAAAAAGGCAATTGAGGCTGCAGTACCTTCCAACATGAAACTTCACAAAATTGAAGAGATACCTGTCGCATTTGGGCTTGTATCTTTGAAGGTCATGCTAATGGGAAAGGACGAAGCCGGCGGAACAGATGAACTAGAAAATAACCTCTCAAGCATCGAGAATGTTACCCAGGTTGAGGTAACAGATGTCAGAAGGCTTGTAGGATAATATTTTATTTTAATTTTTACTATATTTCGCTCTATTCTTTTCTAATACCACAACTTTTATAATGAATAAGTATTATTAATAATTGGTGATTTAATGGGAGAAGATGTCTACACTTATGAAAATACTGTCACCTGGAAGAAGGAAAAGATTGGGGAAGTAACTTGGGAAGGAAAACCTTCAATAGAAGTTGCAACTCCGCCTGAGTTTAAAGGGCACGAAGGAATAATCACGCCAGAAGATCTCTATGTTGCAGCAGAAAATGTCTGCATGTTCACAACGTTTCTTTCGAGATCAAAACTTGTCAACTGTAACTTCAAAAGCTATAAGACAGATGCAAAGGGATTTCTAGAGAAGAATGAAACGGGGTTTGTCTTTACAAAAATATTAATTGACGTATACATCACAGTCGCGACAAAAGAGGACATCCCAAGGGCAGAAGAGGCTCTAAAACTTGCAAAGGAAAGGTGCTTCATCGGAAACTCGATTAAAACAACTGTAGAGGTAAAATCATACATCACAGTTGAATCATAATATTTTTTTTATTCCACCTATCCCTTTTGATTTTGCCTCCCTGAATATGAACTTGTCGCCCTCGCTAAAATAATAACTGTTGTACTTAAATTTCATTTTTATCAAGGCACGATCCCCAGTGGAAAGGTATTCGTGATTGTAAATCTTTTCAAAAGTGACAGTTTCTGATATTGTTTCTAGGTGAATTATTGGCTCATAGCCTTCTCTAATCCTTGTGGGGTGATTTAGTATGAAGACCTCGGCAATGAACTCTCTTATTGATTTGTTTCCACCGTTCTCATCCTTTACTACCATACCCCTCTTTATCTGTTCAGCATCAACGCCTTTTATTGCTATACCAAGAATGTCTCCAACTTCACCTTTGCTTTGATTTAAATGATGCTGCTTTATCGATTGGCAGGATACAGTCTCATACCTGTCATTTATGGGCCCAAGCAACAGCTCCTGTCCCTTTTTTACAATACCCTCCTTGACACGACCGCTTACAACAGTCCCAGCGCCCTTGACCTTGTAGACCTTGTCTATGTACATCAAAAATGGCTTTTTGTAGAGCTCTTCACTTGTTTTTTCAGGTAGGTTCAAGAATAATTCATTTAGGATGTCCATCCCTTCTAGAGTTATAGAAGATGTCTTTACCACTGGAATCAGAAATCTTTCAGATACCTTCTTAGAAACGTTCTTGGCAGTTTCTTTGTCCCTTATATGGAGTGGCACCTTTCCAACCTTCCTTAATAGGGAGGAAACATCCGAGATGACCTGTTTGGCCTCTTCATAGGGAACTTTGTCAACTTTTGTTATGACAATTATGAGGGGGATCTCCATTGCAAGGGCTATGCCAAGGTGCTCCTTTGTTATCGGGGTCACGCCATCATCAGCTGCAACTATCAAAAGGACATAGTCAACCCTCTGACCAAGGATCCCCCTGACAGTTGTCCTTAGCCAAGGCTCATGCCCTGGGCAGTCCACAAATGAAACGATCTTGTCAGACCTATCGATTATTTCGGCAACTTCCTTTTTGTTCAAGGGATTTTTTAGATAAAGCCTTTCATTTCCTTTGAATCCAAATACTGTGTGTGTTATATCTGCTGTGAGCCCCCTTTCAATTTCGTGAGGGAGATAATCTAGAAATATTCTGGTCTTACCGACACCGTCGTCCTCTGTCCCAGTGAGAAGTGTTCCTACGAGCGTTGATTTGCCATGGTCAACATGGCCAATAGTTCCTATCGTGATGTGCTCCTTAATCCCTTTGTCAGACCGCGATTCTTCAATTGTGATCCTGCCAAATATTCCATTTTCATGATATTTTTCTATCTCGGATATCTTAGCCCCTATCCCTTCGGCAAGCTTTTTTACCACGTCGAGCGTTTTTTCAAACTCTTCTTCGGATTGGCATGAAACTTCCCCATCGTCAGAGACACCTATTATATAGTAAGCTTTCCCGCCACCTGTTTTTAGCCGATATTTCATCTGTGTGGAAAGTCTTTCCCTTCTGTCCTTTAACAGGTGCTCATCGTTTAGTGCTGATTTGAACTCTATGTTCTTTCTCTCGCCTTTTTTCAGGACTTCGTGTATCTGCTCCTTCATCCGAAAGTATTACCTGAAAATAAGATAAAAAGCTAACTCAAATAATAATGGTAATCGGTAAGCGATATCTATAATTTTACATTATTTGTTAGAAAAACTTTAAATAGTAAAATTTATAAGTTATAATGTAGATTAGCATTAATGAGATGATAGTATGGTTGGCAATGATTATGATGACCTGAAAATGGAGTATGTCAAGCTAAAGCAGCAGCTTGATACCTTCATGCAGGTAATGCCTCGGATGGGATACGGGGGCACTCCTTTAGAGTCAAAGGAGATTGTCACGAAGCTTGATGAGATCAAGGAGATTCTTAGTGCGGCCGCAGTTGAAGATAGCGGAACTTCTGAGGATCCGCTTGTCGGGCGTCTTGAAAAATTAATTAATCTTTTAGAATCAAATATGGTCGTTGAAGGGACAGAGGGCGAAGAAGATAAGCTCATGGACTCGCTCTCAAAAGTTGCTTTGACTATGGAACGTGTTGCAGATTCAATAAAGATGAATACAGAAAAACTCCAAGAGATGGAGAAAACCTTCAAATCAATGGGGCAGACTTACGCAAAACAGGAACCTATTAGAAAAATTCAATACGGGCCTGAAGAAAAATTTGAACAAAAAATTGCTGAAGAGATGAAAAAACAAGGCTCACCCACTACAGATAAGCATGAAAAGGTCATCGATGAAACTCTAGAAGAGTTCTCAGAAAGTGAGTTCTTGAAAAGGGTGAATCAAGTACTGCCAGAAGAACGGATTGACACTGTATTCTCTAAAAAAGCTGCCGCTTTGAAACAGGGTGCTGAAAGTGAACCCACAATGGAGGAAATACTTAGGGAAGCTGAAGAGCTTGGCATTGATACCAAGGAGCTTATGAAAGACCTAAAGGCTGAAACAAAAACGAAAGGCTCCGGGTCAATATTTGCACCAATCACTCTTTACATACTTGGTTTTTTCTGGCTGATATTCTCAGTATTCTTTTTAGTTAACAATATGGGCGTGTTCCCTGGAAATAATCCAATATCGTCTATATTTAATACCTTACAAAACAGCTTCATCGGGGCAGTATTTTATATGGTCATGATGCTGACTGGACTGCCACCAATTGTTTATGGAATGAAGGCAAGAACAGCTTCAGGAACAAAAGGAAGCGATAATGCTGTGCTTTACGTTGTTGGCATACTGTGGATTGTGGCCGGGATAATGTTCCTCCTATTCAAAGGATTACCTGGGCTTCCCCTACCGGATCTAGGCGTTTTCGTTGATCTAATACTGGCGTTGATATTGATATTCTCATCTGCGCTTGCCATAGTGATGGGAACAGAGTTTTCCAGAAAGAAAATAACAATGTAAATATTGAGTAATTCGCAATCCAATGGATAAATATTAAATAATATTTTATTATTTTTACATAAAAGGTAATTCAATGGGGCCTACCAGAGGAAATAGAAAAAAAGGCCTTTTCTCGAAAAAGGCACAGGTAGAAGTAATTACAGTCATGCTAATTTTAGGTATCACAGTCGCCGCTGTATTTGTCGCTTATCAGTTTGCTGCACCTCAAATAGAAAGATCAAAGGATGTATCAAGGATCAATTCGATGCAGAAAGTTCTTTTAGAACTAGATAATAAAATCAGAGAAGTAAGATTTGAGGGGGAGGGCTCACAGCGTTATATTGATATAAATTTTGATAAAGGTAATATCGATATTAATCAAAATGACGACACCATCCTGTTCTTCATGGCCGCCCCTGGAATATCATCCGCCCCGCAGGAAACAGGTATGGATACTTATTTCACCGGTGGCAATATTAACATCAAACTTCAGTATGGCGGGGAAATAGAAATTCTTTCTGACTTTAACCTTCTTAGCCCTTCTCAATATAGGATTTACATAAAGAATCAAGGTGGGAACAATATTCTGCTTAGCTTAACACCGGATATCCCGATTACCGGCGACACTTGGACCCTCCAAGGTTATGTTTATGATAATACTGAAGGTGGAAATAACGATGGTGTTGATGACGAGGTTCAACCATCAATGGATAACAATGCAAACAATAAGATTTTGGATGCAGATGATGATGGTCCACTTGCCGCCGCTGAAATAAGTTTTTACAATAAGAAACTTGAGCTAGTCGCAATAACAAAAACGAACTCGCAGGGCAGATATGCTGTGAAACTTCCAAAGTCAGATGGAGTAAATGATCTCGAGTTATACATCTCTGTATCGCTAACTTCTTATGTCATGAAGGAAAATCATGGGGATTCTATTTATGCAAAAACTAGTTTGTACCATAAAGATTTTGATGAAACTTATGGAACTTGGCATGTAAATATCAACGATCAGATTGGAACAAATATGAATGATTTTACTAATCCTTCATCTAATTATATTGATGGATTTTTCAATATACCTATGTATAAGCTCACAAGAGAGGATATATTCGAGACAGCTCCTATAGCTTTGGTAATCGGCGATACAGGAGCAGCCCCAAATGATCCTTTGAATATTAATGATACTAATTTTGATAACCTCTTATTTGATGTGATGGACGCATTTGATAATACTCCAGGCAGCAACTATAATTCTGATTACTTTGTCGTTTATGGAAGTGTTGATTCACCACAAGCCATATCTAAAGGAGGGGGATTATGGTTACAATATCCTGGGACTACAGAGAATATTTACATGTATCCAATAGAGTGGCTTCTAGACCCGAATTCCGATAAAGGCCCAGTTAGCGGAGAATATGGAACATTTACAATGTTTTCTGAAATCGCTTCTATAGATGATAATCCAGATATCCTGAACTATAAGGACTTCTCACTCATACTTGTTTCATCAGGCGCATGTAATGATACGACCGGTAATCCGAATACTATTGGTCTTATAGAAAAATTGCATGTTTACCAGGATGAGTTATCAGATTTTACTTCCTTAGACAGATTAAATTTCAAAGGTATTGATTTTTCAAGAGGGATTGTAGTATTTGGGCAATTTTCTGAAGTCGATGGTGTAGATCCAAATACAATGCCCCATACTAAATTTTACCCTGATGTTTCTAATGATAGAGTTGCACCATTTGTGACAAATGTTTTCATAGGCCCAGATGGGCAAGATGGTCAATTTGCTCCTCTTTCTACACACCCCAAAGCTTACATTAATAATACTACAGGAGGCAAAGCAGTATTTGCAGCCGATGTTAAAGATTCAAATCAGATAATTAGTGTAGTGGCAGTTATAATGCAAGGCGGAGTAAATAAGGCCTCAGTGATACTCCTTGACAATGGGATAGGTGTAGATAGGGTTTCAGGTGATGGAACTTATACAGGGGAATGGGCAATTCCAGTAGGATTCACTGGGACATACCAAGTAGCTATAAATTCAATTGATGAGTATGGTAACTTAATTAAGAAATCGACATTTATAAATCCAGAAACTGGAACTGACGATCCTTATCAAATGGATATAGTTATTGATGGTAATATTCCAGTCTTAATTAATCCAATAATGATTTACCCTTCTAATATTACTACAAGTAGCTATGCATATGTTAATTCTACCGTTCGTGATGTAGATTCTGGTATCGATAGAATAATGTATGGCCTTACAAGAGTTCAAGTAGATGGGCATCCGAATTACACTGACAATCATACCTGGGGCAGGTATCAAGAACTATCTGAAGGAAATAATTCCTATTCAATTGTGACCTATGATAGGGCAGGTAATACACTTACCCAGGAGTTTACTATTTTGAAGGATACATCCTCACCAGTTATACTGTCAACTTATACGACATACCCTCTTGTCAGTGCATCTTATATCGACTATGGAATAGGTGTGCAATCAGCAAATCTGTATGTAGATGGAACTCTTTATGACACCGAAGGTTTGGGGAGCATTGAAGTATCTTATGATGAAACACTATCACCTTTGCCTCAAGGAACACATTCTGCAGTGACTCACGTCACAGATTCATTAGGCAACTTTGTTGTCTTTCCATTTCAATTTGACAGAGTTTCTCCAGGGCCATCTTTACAGATTACCTCTCCTTCTAATTTTCTTACATTTACTCAGATTAATTCGATAACAGTAACCGCCACTACAACTGCGGCAAATGGAATATCTTATTATGTTAATGGTACTTTACAAGCTAACCCTCTCCCACTAACTCCAGGAATCAACAGAATAACAATTAAAGCTGACGATAATCCAATTGGTTCTGTAAATGATACAATCAATAGTAGATGGGTAGTGTATGATGCCACTGCGCCAACTTTGACAATTGATAGGCCAACTGGAACTACTCCTAAAATTGTAAAGGCTGGTGGGGTAGCTCATATCACATTTACATATACTGAAAATTATCCCGCATATTACAAAATCAAAGTATTGAATGGGGCTACGTTAATATCGGAAACTACAACTACATTAAACACTGCTGGAGCAACTTCTATCAGAGACGGAGGAACTCACCAAATAGTTGGATTAGCAAATATACCTAGCTCAACTGCAAGTGGATTATATGATATTGAGATTACTATGTTTGATCTAGCAGGAAATTCATTTACAAGCTCATTATCAAACGACATAATAAAGGTTGATGCATCAGGCCCAACTATAAATGTTGTTTCACCAGTTAATAATTCTACAGCAAAGGTAACTGACTTAATCCAAGTTAACATTACAGACGTTAATGCAGGCGTTGATAGAAAATCGATAAGGATGTTTATTCTTGGAGAGACAAATTCAAGTGGGTCTATATTAAATGTCGAAGTGACTCCCAATTTAGATATCACTCCTATCACAAATGGTTATACTGTCATTTACAAACCTTCTTGGCCGTTTGAAGATATAGAGAAGGTTAATGTTAGTATAGAAGCCTCAGATAAAGTTGAGAACAAGGGAGCGCAGAGTTGGTTCTACTTATTACAGACTGATTCCCCATTTATTACAAATCTTACCTCAGATAAAATTGTAAAAGAAGGTGAAACTGTAGAAATTGGGTTTACTTTGGGGCAATGTGTATGTCCCACCACAGTTTCTTTACCTGCCGTTAAACAGAACTTCAATGCAATCGAGGAACTTACTATTAATATTGGTAAATTAGGAAAAATTGTATATGTCGCAGATAGTAATCAGAATGATATTTCTAGACTAGTATATGATTCAACTAAATCGACACTAGGTGGTGACCCTGCTTCTATCACTGTTACTTATGATGCAACAGGGGGAACTTGCCCAGATTGTGATGCAATCCAAATGCTCTCTTACAAATATGATTTCACTGGTACAAATACGATAAAATTTGTTGTGCCAGGTTACGCAGGCGATACTTATAACAACATAACAGTCATAGCTACAAATTATAATTCGATGAGAAAAACAAATACTGAGGATCTATACCTCATCACAGCAAAAGATACTAAATTATCTGGAGGAACTACCTATGCCTATGGCAAGTATTCATGGTTGCCTAAGTTTGAAGGAGCGGATCTGTCAATCGGTAGAGTGTCCACTGAGCCAGTAGGTCTAAGGTACCAAATTTATGGACAGGTCAATGATGTGCACCGAAGATTTCCAGTTATTTTTGTCACAGGAAGTGGCAGCGATAGAATAGACTATCTCAATAACGATGGGGACAGCATTGAATGGGATCATGGAACGATTCCTTTAACCTTCCAGAAATCTTTCACTGGAGGAAGTTATACAATAGACCTGGGCACAAGACAAAATAATGTAGAGAAATTCTCTCTTGAGAACCCAATAATGAGTGTAATACCCAATGAATTTCCTCTTTGTGTACATGGCACATTTGATACTACAAATACTGGCTGGGCTAGCACCAATTTCATGTTAAGAGAAAAGCAGTTTACAAGAATAAATGAAGACCGGGGAAGCGGATCAAGCATAAACATACCTGCATCAAACGGAGGCCCTATTTTATTAATTAAAGAAAAGAGGGATACATTTGATAATCTTACTTCTACAGTTATAGTTACAACTGCAGATCTGGACAGGTATAAGAATAATAGGCAGGCAGATGGCCAAAATATGCATACTGGAGAAGCATATGAAAACTTTGCCAGGAACCTTGAAGAAAATATAATAGTTTGGGCATGCGGTCATGAATTATTAATTGAAAATTAAATCGAGGGAAAAAATGGGTAATAGGGTTACTAATCCTATTAATAAATTCTTTAGGATTAATAAGGCTCAAATGAGTGTTGTAATAGCAGTTATGTTAGTTGCAATACTACTAGCTACAACTGTATTCTTTTGGAGAACATCTGAAGGTTTCTCAAAGAGCTATTCAGAAACTATCGACAAGAAAAGCTATGAGAATATTGCAACATACCTAGAAAATGTGATAACACATAACGAGATAGCTTGGATTGAAAAAACACTCGTCGAAACAAATATTACAATACCTCTTAAGAATGATGGGATAAACTATATTGGTGAGAATGAGTTATTCAAAATCACTTACGTCAATCCCAATCTAATCAATGTTTCATCCAAAAATCCAAGTGGCTCAATAGTTGACTCAAAAGATGTAGTCTTGAATACAAGGTTCTATATCGATGGCGATTATTTAATCTACTCAAATCCCACTATTGAATCCTTAAAGGACAAAAATATTATTGGAGATTTCTTTTATTATAAGCTTGAAACACAAATTGCAGACAGAAACAATGAGTATATTGTTTATCTTACACCTACATTTAAGACTGCAATAATTGGAAACGCAGGTCAGCCCCCAGAATCTCTTGCAAAATCCTGTTATCTTGTTGAGTACCCTAAAACTAATTGGAGAGAATACTACGATTATTCTACAAACACTTATTCTGTATATCCTTTCAATTACTATATTGTAAATGTAAAAGATGAAGGCATAGATAAGAGGTACATAAGTTATTACACCAATATCATAATTCCATCCAACTCATCAATGTTAGATGCCCTTAGCCAAAACGCTGTAAAAGGAACCGTCCAAGATTACATTAAAAATGGCGGCTCACTAATAATGTTTTCTCAGGATCCTCAAGAAAAGAAGAAATATGATTTTTTGCCTACAAATATAATCTTTGATAAGAGTTATTACGATACTGTTGGAGTTTCAAAGTCCCATAATATTACTTCAAACATTTATCCTTATGAACTGGCAGGGATTTATTTCTCAGCAGAAGGAACTATAACACAGCCTTACTTTGATTCTGCTGCTGATGAAATACTATTAAGAGAAACTCCTTATGGGGATAAAAACAATAATAATCCCTCTTTAATTCTTTCGAAATGGGGATCAGGTAAAGTAGTTGTAACAACAATACCTTTAGATATTAATTCTGTTCTAGATAAAAGTGTTTTAATCTGTCCTTGGTGGGATGACAATTGGCATTTTAGAAGAAGCGTTGAGATTGACCCAAATAATGTTAGAAGAATTAATGAGCCCATAGAAGTAATAATAGACCCTACCGAAGAACTAAATGCTTTAGCAAAAGCGGGGATTATTAATTTAGAAACTGCAGACCTTGATTTTGATTCGCCAAGAGTTATCGAATATATCGCTGGTGACTGTTTTGATTATGTAGAAATACAGAGCCAGGTATACAATTACAGACCTAATATGGAATCGTCCGGATACAAAAATTCTCCAATTGAGTTTCACAAACACACAATATCATTTGAATTAGCCTCCCCATCTGATATAAAACTAGAAATGAAAATACCAGTTGGCTCGGAGTATAAAGATATCGCCCCATCAATAGACACTGACTTTACGATAATTATTAATGGGACCTCTTTTCCAATGAAATGGGATCCTTATGATGGAAATCCATTGGGAGGAGAAACTAAGTTTAGTCTTATATTAAATTCTAATTATTTCAACAGTGGTGACAATAACATTAGTATTATAATGGATACTCCACCAGATAGAATAAACACTATTTATGAAAATGTACTTTTCAGTTTGTATGAACACACATCTAGTGGGGATAGATTGTTCTTCAAAGAATTTCCTAAAATTCATGTTTACTTTCCCATCGGGGCTACGGATACTCCAAGCACTAAAGGTGCGGCTTATTCAAGAACTCTGCCAGGCCAAAAAAGATATTATGATGTCTACTATGACATAGTTGAAAATGGACCAAAATCCGTACCAACTTATAGGATGTTAGATAATTCAGTTTCACTTTCCTGGAGCTTAAAAGTTGATGATCCCTACATGTTTCCACTTACTGTTTATAATGGTACCACAGTAGGCGTTGTTCAAGGCGAACAACTTCCAAGACTAATGAATGTGTCATCGCCTACAACTGGAGATATTAATGATGACGGAATAATGGATATTGTAATTGGCCTTCGAAACGGTAAGATAGAAGCGATAAATGGTACAGATCGTTCTATTGTCTGGCAGACACAAGTTGTTGATTTGATACCTTACGTAGATTCTAATAAGTTATTTATCTATGCCCCTGTTGCAGCATCAAATCCTGCAATAACAGATCTCAACCACGATGATAATTACGAAATAGTTGCAGGTGGTGCAAATATCCTTACTGTGGTAACTCAATCTGGATCAAAGAGAAGTATTGAAATATCAACTGAGCCAACAAATGTATCGATTATTGATGCATCTACAGGAACAGTTCTATGGAAATTTCCAATATTAGGTTCAATGCTTTCTTCACCCGCTATAGGTGATTTAGATAACGATGGATATGAAGATATAATTGTTGTTGACACTTTCTTTAAGAATGTAAAGTACGACCCTAGTGAAAAAACATATGATAAAAACTCAAAGATATTCGTAAGAAACAATATTTATGCGTATAGCGGTAGAACTCAAGAAAAGATATTTGAGGTAACGGGAAACATACCCTCATTTCCAATAGAATACTTTGGTTATAGGGATTCAGTATCCCCTTATATTCCATATATTTACATCACCACAAATGCACCCATAATCGCCGATTTAGATGGAAATGGATTGAATGAGGTCGCATGGGGGGCTATAGACGGGACTGTTTATGCGTATCAATCTCTTGGAAACAACTGGAGGAAGATGTGGCAAGCTGATCTAGGCATACCTACAAAAACACCATCTAGGCCATTGAGCTATTTTATTTCTACACCTTCAAGGGCAAAGACAGATTATACAAAGAGTTATTATGATCTAATAGTATCGGCTGTTTCATCGGATAGGGACAATAAGACATACTTGAAGACGTATATACTTGATGGATTAAGTGGAGAGATTACTCTATTGCCCAATATTACCTCAGAATTAGATGATACAGTTGGTGGCCATCCAATTGTTCATTCTCCGAATGGATTTCATTTAAGAGGTGCGCAAGTTATAATTCCTTCTGGCAAATATCTAATGTTTCAATATCTTGATGCAAATAATGTTTTGAATAATCACTATGTAAAAGGAGAAATAACACAATCTCTAACACCCTCATTTACATATGCTACACCAGCAATTGGTGAAATAAATAATTATACGGCTTATTCTAGAGGAAAAGACGCATTTTTTTCTGACATCGTCATAGGTGCTGAAAATGGTAAACTTTACGCATTATCGTATAGGGATACAACCTCTGGAATTGATAATGGAGTTGAAGGTGTCGAAGGAAACGATAACGATAAGCTTCACAAATTATGGGAGTATTCTGTTAGTAGCCCCATAAGATCGGCAGTCAATATAGATGATATTGATAACGATGGCAAACTGGAAATAGTATTCATGTCTCACGATGGAATCTTAAGGGCTCTGAATGTAGGGTATAACTATTCTCGTTGGAATTATGCAAGGCATGATTATTATGGGACAGGAAATACTGAAACTAATATCTTCCCAGTTAGCTTTAGATTTTATGACCCTGAAGAATTATTTGCAGGTGATTCTTCAGATCCATATGATGATAATTTCAGAATACTATCTGAATTTGATATTGGGGCACCATATGAAGAAAATAATTTTGGATCTTATGTCACTAATAACTGGATAAAAATTGACACAAATCACAATGACCAATTATCTGACGAACTAGTAATATATACAAATGATTTGTTCCAGATAGATGTAAAAACTAACGAGGGTAAAATAGTTACAAAAACATTTGCTTTAGACTCAATTGAAGGGGATGTATTGGTAGGGGATTATATTGTTACCTTTTTGGATAGAGGTGGGATTAAACTATTCGATAACATTATGGCATATACCTCTGCGCCAACAAGAAATATCCAGATTGAGGAAGGGATTTGGGTAAATCTTGACATCCCAAATGAGATAGGAGAAGAACAATACATTATCCAAGGACTGGGTGATAGTATAAGAATATACAACCCTCAGAATCCATCTATAGAATATATGCGAGAATTAAGAGGTACAACAGTTTATGGGACTATATCTAGTACCTCCAAAAACAAATATATTGTAATAACAAGCTACGGTGCTTATCTTTCACCAAATCCTCAGGTGGGCAGTTGATGTTTAAACTACTATTAAAATTCAAGAAAAATAGGAAAGCTCAAGATATAATTGATAATATGGTAGCTTTAGGGATATTTACCATTGCCTTCTTATATGTAGTTTATACTGCAGCTAACTCTTTAAATCCTTACCTTGAAACAGGGGAGTATATAGACGTTGAACTTACAGCGTTTACAGCAATTGAGAGAATAATCTCAGACCCTGGGTATGGTTTTGTTTCAAGAGATCATGTAATGTCTTATGACAAATTAGTTGATTTTGTCTCTAAAGAAGATTCTTCTAAATACCCTATATGTCCTCTCGAATCTTCTCAAAATAGCTATATTCAACTTTTAAGGAGTTTAGGATTATTAGACTTAAACAATAAGAGAGCTATTTATGATGTCCAAATTTTAATAGCATCAACTTACATTGAAATAGACACGCCAGGAGTAATAACGCAAAGCGACATAGACGATTTTAATTATTCTCTTCCATCAAAACCAACAGGTTTGGTATATTCGCCTTTAGATACTTATCCGCCCCACTTTAATACAGAAAGGATTTACCTAGGCAATAAATATTATGAGTTCTTGGTAGTAGATGAAAATAATAACAGTGAATACGATCACTTGTATATTGATATTAACCAAAATAGGGATTTCCAAGATGAAGTTGATAATAAGTTTTATGGAACTATAGAAGGAGTTCCTAGATCTGGATTTTTAAAAGATCAAAACTTTAGTCTTGAATCAAAGGATTATGTTGTTACTGACATATATAAAAATGGAAGCGGTTCAGAAATACTCTATATAAGTCCTGCAGATATGAAAATTGGCAAAAAGAGAGGTTATTCTGACATCGTATTAGTAATATCCCGTTTGGCCTTAATGGAAGAATTTGGTAATCTTTCAGAAAAGCGTATTACTCTTATAATGTGGGAGGGGGATAGAATATGCTCATGAATAACAAGGGAATAATGAGAACCTTTGAGGCCATAATCGCTGCGGTAATAATGATCTTAGGGATAGCTTTTATTTTAACTGATACAGGAGTATCATTCTCTCCAAATCCTTCTTGGGAAGTGATAAATGCTAAGAATTCGGCAGAAGATGTCCTTGTGGTTTTAGAAAAGGGCGTCATTGAAGACCAGAGCGAGATTGGATACTATATAAATAGAGGGGACATAAATTCACTAGATAAAAAATTGCAATCATTGATCCCCCCTTCTTATGTTTATAAATTCAATGTCTTTGAACTTGAGAATGTAGTGTATATAGAAACTACTGGGGACGCAGTAGATAATTCTGGGACTTTATCAAATGATTATATTATCGGTACTAGTTTGTTGAACAATGCAAAAATTTGGAAGTTCCATGAAAGTGAAACTGGTTGGCCAGGCATTTATACAATTTATTTCCCTAACGGTGGAAGTGTTAACTTTTATGGAATATTAATTGTTGATCAATTAACTGAGATTCCTGGGTATGATAGCCTGTACATTAATCTTGAAAGTGAAACTCCTAATAATTTTACTTCCTCTTCTACCAAATTATCTAGTACAACACCTCTAAAGGTAGGGGATACCATCTCATTCACATCTGTAAGCGGTGGGGCGGAGTATGAGTATGAATATCTTATATCAAATATATCGATTGACGGAAATTCCATCTCATTAGCACTTATAGGTGAAAAAATACAGATTGACTTTTTGGGAACCGATAGCAAAGATGTAAAAATATTTGACGAAACATTTAGATTTATACTCTCTGATAATGGAATAGTTGATTCAGTTCGAATTGAGAAGAAAATTGGAGAACCAGATAAATTTACTAGCTACCTTACTGATATACAACAAGACACATGGACTAATTTGGGTTATTACCGGGCCAATATAATTTCAGTATCCTATGATGGTTCAAATGGTTATTTGATAGCTCAGCTAATCCCATTTAAAAGAAACATAATCAGCATTGAAAAACCAGGCCAAATTGAAACTACTATTTCATCAAAGAGAGTTGTTTCTGTCTGGGATTCAAGCGGAGTCAGGGCATTTTATGTTTCACTTGTGATGGGGAGGGAAAAATATGAATAGAAAGGCCCAGTTTTTTATTTTTGCAGCAGTTTTAGTTTTAATTTCCCTTCTAGCTATACAATATTCTTTATTGTCTTACCGACAAGTTTCTAGATCTGTTTCGGACACGCCTTTTTCGGATGTACCTTTTATTGCAAGTTATATCGAAAGCTCAGTTAGAGAAACTTCAAAAAATTCTTTTGATGAGATTTATAGAACTGGAGAATTAAATACTATACATGAATCTTTTTCAGAAATATACTCTGCGCACTATGAAATAGAAGAAAAGGAACTTAATTATTACTTATCTCGTCTGGATGTTGGTATTGAAACTGTTAGGACAAGCAATATAATTTTTGACCAAGATTTACTTTTTGTTGGCCCTTCTATTTTTGAAGTTGGGAATTTTAATAGAAAATTATTGATTAATACAAATAAAATATCGGAATCCCCTAAAACTTACCTTATGAACTCGGATATCGCTAATTTTAGGATATCCCCTATAATAGAAGGATCCCCCGTCTCACCCACAAATCCATATGTAATGAAAGTTGATCTTAACAAAAATGGGATTTATGAAAATAATGAAATACTTCTTAGAGAGTCTAATTATACTGCCCAATCAAGAATAGTCTTTGATGGAAAGGCATATTCATTTGGAGAACCAAGAATTGCATACGCTGGAATACAAAATCAAGAAAATAAAGCACATTTTATTAATGATTATTATGTAATCCTAGGAAACGATGGCAACGAATACTTAGAGATATTTAGTTCAAATGGAAATCTAGTTTCTATAGAAGGAGCATCTAAATTTTATGTTGGTGATGTTTTTCTATTCAATGATTATTTAATAAAAATAACAAAAATAAACTATTTTAATAATGGTCAAAAAGACGATTTTTTTACTTATGTTATTCTAAATATGCAGATATCCCTCCAAGAAACAGAAAGAAGGAGAGAATGGTTTGATCCTAATGACGATCCCGGATTGAGGTATGGATTGGTGGACATTTCAGTTTCTAAAGAAAATGGCCTTAAAACAAGTCAGATAAACGTAGGCGATAAAGTTGTTGTTTCAAGTCTAGTACATAATGATCTTGAGAGTTGGATTACTGATACTGATACAAATGGTTCAAAAGGCCTCGGTAGTTCAATTAAAATCTGGGAGATTGTAAATGTAATCTTACTAGATGAAGAAGGAGTTTTCTATTCTGAAGGGTCTCAATATAAAGTTGAAGTTGATACAGTTGATGAAAAGATAAAAGGCATATATGAATGGAATGGACTAACTTGGCAAATATTAGATATAAAAAGTTGTGAGAGGGAGGACAACGGCACATTAGATTGTGTTTCTGCATACCCAATTGAAGAAGGATTCCAATTTAATCTTAAGGGAGAAGAATATGTCGCCAGAGATATAACTCCAACGTCTGTTAGTTTTATCAGAAGAAGCAACGATAGATTGGATGTAAGTATAATTATTGATGAAAATGATTTAAGCTCTGAATTTTACAAACCTGACTATGGCGAGTTTAAGTTAGAGGGTAAAACCTACAGGGCATATGTCCTAAAAAATGTTCTTGGAGACGTAAATCAATATAATGCTATAATCGACCCTCCTTTAGGAGAAAATATCTATCTTAAGATAGGTGAACCATTTATTTTGGAAAACTATGCACTTATTTACGAAGCAACAGAATTTTCCCAAGAGGATGATAGTTGGCATATTTATCTTAGATATTTTGACATGCAACCTAACATGGGGATCTTTCCTATAGGTAAAACTAGACTATTTTATGGATGGGATTCGAATAATTTTGATGTTGTGAATGATTGGGAATACACCTATGATGATATAAACAATAAATTAAATATTTCCTCAAAAAATCCCCTATACACAGTTGAAACTAATAGTACAATAATAACTAAAGATGGAATTTGTGTGTTTGTCCCGAATTATAGTGATACTAATTATTATGAATATGATATGTACTACCCTGCAAATGAAAGTGAAGTATGGGTAGGAGAGATTTTAACTCATTTTTACGTGGATACTTTCAACAACTATGTAAAAATAAAGATTGATGAAGATAAAGATGGGTTAATCGAATCAGATGACGATTTTCTTAATGTAAATGGCGATATAGAAATCAATGAAGGGGAAGTAGTGTATATCGGGGGACAGGGATTCAAAATCATTTCAATAGTGCCATTCCATGAAGATGGTAATCCTGCGATAACTACTCCGGACGAAGTAGGTAGAGTTTTGTTAAAAAAAGTTCCTTACTACCAATACGTACCAATATTGGAAAGAAAAGGTAAGACAAATATTGAAGAATTTACCACAATAATATCGGTCTATGATTATTATGTAAGAAGGCCCGGTGATTATTTAGCGGTATTTACATATTCATTTGAAATAGATGGAATAATAAAAGAAACTAGTCAATACTATAACTTTAAAGTTTATCAATAGCATAACTTGTATATCAATACGGATAAGTATTTATATGCAGTATTAGAAACTAATCAATAGAGGAAGAAATATGAGAAAAAAAGGAGCCCTCAGACTCATAAAAAAATTGAAGGAATCCGATGTAATTTTAGATAGTGAACCTAAATCTAATTATGAGAAGCTCAAAAAAAAGAGTGAAGTTGACTTTTTAAAAAAAGAGGGTGTGTCCTTAGGCACTACCCTGGTAGATTCTTCTTCAAAGAATATTTTAGATGATAAGAAAGATCTCACTGAAAAAATAAAAAGTGAGGTCACAAAAGAAATTGCATCTAAAGTTGGAACTGCGACATTTGTTATATCTGGACCTGTCACAATACAAGGTGGAAAACTACCCTCCTTGGAAGAAGAAAAAAGAGTCATAATGAAAGATAGCGATATATTAGTAATCCCTCAAAAATGGAGAACTGAAGATTACACTGGATTTGAAACAAGATATCCTCTCATTGAACCTTATGCATATGCTAGAATAAAATGGGATCCTAAAATTAATAAATTGATGTATCTCCTCGAAGAGCCTGATATGACTCAACAGGACTTATCCCACCTAGAATCCATACAAGCTATTATGCAAGAAGAGCTTGATGCTGATTTTAAGAAATTCCAGGAAACAAGCGAACTCGTTGAATACCTTCAAAATAAGGCTTTGGAGATAGTCGACGAATTAAATATCCGTTTACCTCCTGATTCATTTGAAAAAATAATGTACTATTTGAGAAGAAATTATATCGGTCTTGGTTCTATAGAGCCATTATTCAATGATCCTGCAATTGAAGATATAAGTTGTGATGGAACTGGGATTCCAGTTTATATTTATCATGCAAAATATGGGTCCATGCCTTCTAACATCTTGTTTAATACAGATGATGATGCAAATAGTGTCATCATAAAAATGGCCCAGAGATGTAATAGGCATATCTCTGTAGCAGAACCACTTTTAGATGGTAGGCTACCAAATAATTCTAGAGTTCAAGCGACATTCGGTAGGGAAGTTACCCAACATGGGCCTACATTTACCTTAAGAAGGTTCAAAACTGAGCCAATGACACCTATCCAGTTAATAAACTATAAATCTTGTCCACCGAGGATATTTGCTTTTATGTGGCTTGCTCTTGAGCACTCTTATACTGCTTCTACTTTAATATCTGGAGGGACAGCAACAGGTAAAACTTCAATGCTAAATGCCCTTGCTATTTTCTTACCTCCTGAAGCAAAAATTGTTACTATTGAAGATACCCAAGAATTAAACCTTCCCCAAGAGCACTGGTTACCCTCAGTAACTAGATCTGGATTTGGCTCAACAACTATTGACGGAAAGAAACAAGGCGAAGTTGACATGTTTGATTTATTGAGGGCATCTTTGAGGCAGAGGCCTGATTACCTTATAGTGGGTGAAATTAGGGGTGCAGAGGCAAACGTAATGTTTACTGGTATGGCTACAGGACATCCTGGAATAGGAACAATACATGCTGATTCAATGGAATCTTTAATCAATAGACTTGTAACAAGGCCCATTAGTTTGTCACCAGCCCTTTTACAATCATTAAACATATGTTTCCTTTTAACACATGCAAAGATTGAAGGAAAAGCGATTAGAAGAGTAAAAGAAGTAATTGAGATCACAGGAATGGACTTACATAAAGGAGAACCAATCTATCAGACTGTTTTCAGATGGGACCCCGGATCAGATGAGTTCAGTTTTGATGTCAAGGAAAGTAATATTGTAAAAAGAATTGCAATCGCCAGAGGAATGACACAAGAGGATGTTTGGGAGGAAATCAACAGAAGATCTCTTGTCTTAAGCTGGATGGCTGAAAACAATATTGTTCATTACAAAGATGTTGGCGCTATTATTAAAGATTATATGAGGGATCCTGATACGATCATTAAAAAAATAAAAGGCTAGAATCATGTTTGGAACAAAAAATAAAAAAAGCCTTGAAGTAGAAAAAATAGAAAGATACGAAAAAAAAGGCTTTTTTGTTACGTATGGGAAAATGGCCCATAAACGATTTGGATTCCTAGTTAATAACAGACTAAAACTTTTTGAAGAACTCCATGTTCCGCTAAGGAAAGCCGATATACCTCTTAACTTAGGTGCATACGTAAGTGCAATGATAATGTCAACATTTCTAGTTGGATTTATAGCATTTGTAATTTCTGTGATATTTGTTCCTCTAATTTTTGGACCTTTTGTTAATTCAATAATATCTCCAAATACTAAACCAGACTTAGTCTTTAATGTTACTCTTATTTTGATTATCACAATTTTATCAGCTGTTTTGACCTTCATAATCTTCTGGGTTTACCCTGCATTTAAATCAGGAGAGAGATCAAGAAAAATTAATCTTGCACTTACAAATGCTGTCAATACTATGGCCACTATTGCAGGAACAGGTGTTCCTCCGGCCGTTATATTCTGGTCCCTAGTAGAATTCAGGAGATATGGTGAGGTATCTAGGGAATCAGAGAAAATACTAAATGATATTGAAAATTATGGACTCGATCTAGTCCAAGCTCTCCAAAGGGCAGCTAATAGGTCTCCTTCCCCTCTCTTCAGTGAATTATTATGGAAGATGATTGCTACAATCAGAACTGGTGGAAATCTTAAGGAGTATCTATATATTGAAGGTAATAGGCTTATGGAAATAGAAAGGATGAAAACTGAAGCTGCCATAGAAACAATTGGTATAATTGCTGAAGCATATGTAACAGCTTTAGTTGTCGGACCTGTCTTTGTAATAATAATGACAACTATTATGGGTATTATGGGAACTCCCATGAGCCAAGTAAATCTAATAAATAACCTTGTTGTATATTTTGGATTACCAATAGGGTATGCTTTATTTATAATCGCTGTTGATCAGGTAGCTCCAAAGAGGTAATGTAGGTGAAATATTGAAAAAAAGAAACTATAATGTGTATATAATAATAGGGAGTATAGCCACAGGAGTAATACTCACTCTTATCAGTTTCTTTATACTTAACATCAACGAAGGTGTTATCGGTGGAATAGCTATAGCTGTCTTTCCATATCTTATAATAAAAATGAGACAACAAGCATGGGTCACTGAGATTGAAGATCAATTTCCTGAATTTCTAAGAGCATTGGCAGACTCTCAAGCAGCAGGAATGACATTGCCACAGGCCATAAAGATGGCCCAAGAAGACGACTATGGAAGACTATCGGATGAAATTAAAGTTATGGCATCAAAGATATCTTGGGGTGTACCTTTTGATGAAGTCCTGACTTCATTTGCAGATAAAGTTAAGAGTGAGAACATTCAAGGAACTGTTTCTTTAATTGTTATAGCTCATCATGCAGGTGGAAATATTATAAAAATACTAGAATCTGCAGCAGAGAGTGCTAGAATGATGAGGGGGCTTGCAAAAGAACAGGCATCAAAACTTGGGCAGTATACCGGTATCATCTACATCTCTTACTTGGTATTCCTCTCAGTAATTTTCTTGCTACAAACACAGTTCGTCGCAGTATTCTCTGAGATTACATTGCCAACAGCAAAGGAAACTATCAGTAAAGAAGCTTTTAGTGTGACATTTCAAAATATGCTGATTATACACGGTGCTTTATCTGGACTTATGATAGGAAAGATGACTACAAATTCTCTGTTTTCAGGAATTAAACACAGCATTATACTTACTGCAATTGGGTACTTGTCATTCAGATTTTTGATATCATCTAATCTTCTATCTGGGATTCTTGGGTAGAATTATTTTTATCTATTCCCCATCTTGTCCTTACAGCCATCCCTCTTTCAAAAGCTTTTATCTCTCTTGGGGAAAGCATCAAAGTCCCTGTTCCCAATAACTCATCTTTTGAATTAACTATAAGTACCTCTTCATAGGCCCTAAGGGTGTTATCCATATCTAAAACAAATTTTGAGAATACATTTGCACCTTCTTTAATAAAAGGAGCCGCTTCATCATCGACTACTATCCTGTTCTTTGGAAAAGGAATTATCTCTTTCAATCTTTTTGAACCCTCGATATTTGGGGTAAATAATCCGTCTCTCGCCCTTAAAGTTGCAATCATTGTTCCATTTTTATCGTACACGTACCTTATCATTTTAGTTTTAGATCTTTTAATAACTGCATCGTGGAATAATTTCTCCCCCACACCAATACCAAATTGGTAATCCGCAATAACCATAATTGTATTTTCATCTGTTAAATCTGGATCGCCTTTCTCTTTTCTCTCTTCTTCCATTTCACATTGCCCAAAGGGATAGGTAAATTCTAGTTCTTTTGGATATTTTCCAAAAAATAGGTGATCCTCAAATATTTTAGAAGTTAAATCTTTGGTTCTTTCTTTTGTTCTCCTTACTATGGGCCTGAAATTTGATTCTTCACCTGTGTAAAAAAGAGCTGACCTTTTTGTAATAGGGTCGTATTCTTCTAATAAAGAGTAATAATCTTTTATTTTTCTATACGCAAGAAGTAACCTTGGATGGCTTCTTATCCGTGTTTCTACAAGTTCAAAGAGAGTTCCTTCGTGGATTGCTTCTTTGATAATCTTAAGTTCTTCAAAAGTTGCATATAAATTATGAGATGAAAGGAGTTCTAACCTTTTTGTTTCACTTTCGTTGATAAGTTCCTGGGGAGTATATTTTCTGCATACTGGGCAATTGCACGGCAGATACTTCATTTCATTTAGTTTTTTTGTTCCGTAAGATGTTAAATACCTAGAATCTTGTGCGTATAAAACATAAGCTGCAGAATCAAAAAGATCGCATCCTAAGAGAACAGATAAGGAAAGTAGCATCGGATGTCCTGCTCCGAATAGATGGACTGGTCTCGCAGGGGAAAGAGTTCCTTTGACGGTAAGTATAACATCAACTAAATCACTGAATCTATACTCCATCATTAATGGAACAACTCCACCTATGGGATTAACAGTAAAAGGGAGGTTACTCATCTCCGCCGCTGACTTTTTTCTTAGATCTAGGTGTGTTCCACCTTGGACGGTACCATTAAGATTTAAGTCAAATTCAACTGCCTCTCTAGCACGTTCAAGAGTAATTTCAAGATCTGATAGAGTTTTTTGGTAAGACGAATCAGGGTGAGTGGGTATATCTAGAAATGTTCCGATATCAACGCCTATGTCCTTTTGAAATTGAAGAATCTCTTTATTCTCTATTTCTATATCCCCATAAGCTGCCATCTGGAAAGACCCTGAATCAGTTTCTATTACTCCATTAAAATCAAGCATCTTGTGAATGCCCTTTTCAAGAGCGGCTTCTTTGAGTTTATTTGTTCTATAAATTATGTATGAGTTTGTTATTATTATCTCTGCTCCATAGTCCGCCATGTCTTTAGGGGCAATAACTATCTTGTTAGGATTAATAACTGGCATTAAAGTTGGAGTTTCTATTGACTTCTTGTTTATTTTTAGTTTTCCTATTCTGCCTAAACCATCTTTAGCTTTTATTTCGAACATCTATCCGCCCCCTACTGGAGAAAAAAGAGCAATCTCATATCCCTTAGAAAGCAAAGTTTCATCTCCGCCTGTAAAGGAATAATCTCTTCCATTTACAATAATTCTTATCTCATCCTTTAAAAATGATTCCTTAATTTTGGGATATCTCTCTGAAAGAAGATTCTTTAGATCACCAATCTTCAACGATTCAATATCTAATATTTCCTCTCGTTTCAAAGTTACATCTATTAGATCTCCATAATATAGAATCTTCATAAAAATAACAATAACAAATGATTTTATAATTTTAACTCAAATATTTTCCTTTCAATTATTATTTTTCTGTTAAATGGATCAACTATTTCTACTCCACCTTTCTTTGCAACTAAAATAAGTCCTGATAAGTTTTCCGATGAGCACAATAGATGCTGATCTGGATGTGTGCCTGCTTCTATACATGAATCCAAGATTATTTTATCTCCAAAACCAAATACCAGTTTAAGTCTCTTTGAAGCAGGATGTCCCTTATTTAGAATTATAAGTGGAAAGGAGAGTTCTCTCAAAGAATAAAGTGTTGAAATCATAACAGGCTTTAATTTTTCATTATCCACAAGAGATGAAACGCAAATTATATCTTCGTTCCCAGTTCCAAGAATAATTTCTTCCTTTTCAGTTTCCAATAGGAATGATTTGCCTAAAGATTTTACTACCCCCAACAAGTACTCATTATGGGAAAGGAATAGTATTTCTTTTTCGCCTAAAGAAATAAATAAATTCTCAGCCAATTTTTACTACCTTATCTGAAGAACATTTAGGGCATTTTGGATCTTTTCCTATTCCTTTAAATTGTGTTCCACATTCAGTGCACACATAACCTTCTGGACCTTCAGCCATATCTACATCAAAACTTCCACCAACACTGCAAATATTAATCACCCGTACATCAGAATAATTTTGTTTTTAAATATATTTTGATTAATAAAATTGTATATGATTCTAATAAATTAACAATCCAATATTTTTATATAATCCCTTTTCCATTATCTTACGGTCAAATGGATAAAAATCTAGATTTTATTTGCGGTAACATAGTAGATCCCATAAACAACGAGATATACCCAGGAAAAATTATAATTTCAAAAGGCAGAATAATTGAAATACAAAGTAAGAACACGACATATTCTAATTATATTATTCCTGGATTTATTGATTCCCATATACACATTGAAAGTTCGATGTTAATCCCTTATGAGTTCTCAAGGATTGCAGTTACTCATGGTACAGTAGCGGCTGTATCTGATCCTCATGAAATAGCTAATGTCTTGGGAAAAGAAGGAATAGAATATATGATTAATAATTCAAAATTATCTCCAATGAAATTTTTCTTTGGTGTATCTTCGTGTGTTCCTGCAACACATTTTGAAACAAATGGTGCATATATTGGTGTCGAAGAAGTAGAAGAATTACTTAGAAATGAGAATATTAAATTTCTTGGAGAGGTAATGAATACAGTTGGAGTTATATCGGGGGATAAAGATATAATTGGCAAGATTAACCTTGCAAAAGAATATTCTAAAAAAATTGATGGACATGCACCAGGATTGACTGGAAAAGATTTAGAAAATTATATTGCCAATGGCATCTTAACTGATCATGAGTGTGTTAGTAGGATTGAAGGTATTGAAAAAATAGAAAGGGGAATGAAAATCCAAATCAGAGAAGGTTCAGCTGCAGAAAATTTTGAAGCTTTAGCGCCTTTGATTGATACTCATCCAGATTTTTGCATGTTTTGTAGTGACGATAAGCATCCAGATGATTTGGTTAAAGGACATATTGACCAGATGGTGAGAAGATCAATTAACTATGGAATTAACATTTTTAAAATATTAAAAGTATCATCTATCAACCCCGTAAATCATTATGGACTTGATGTAGGATTACTGCAGATAGGGGATTCTGCAGACTTCCTAGTAGTAGATAATCTCAAAAATTTGAATATTATTTCAACTTACATAAATGGTCAGATAGTATCTCATAATGGAAACACACGAATCCCTCATAGGAATTTTCTGACTTTAAATAAATTTAATTCTAACAAAAAAATATTATCCAATTTAATTGTGCCCTATAAAAAAGGTAAAATTAACGTAATTGAAGCTATCGATGGTCAGATAATTACTAATGGTTTCACCATTGAACCCAAAGTAAATACTGGCAATGTTGTCTCGGATGTAGAGAGGGATATACTAAAAATAGTCGTTGTCAATCGTTATGAAGATTCTAAAGTGGCTATCGGATTTATCAGAAACTTTGGTCTGAAAAAAGGAGCCATTGTTTCAAGCATTAGCCATGATTCCCACAATATCATATCGGTAGGTGTTTCAGACGAGGACATCTTAAATGCCATTAATATGATAATTGAAATGAAAGGCGGAATTGGATGTGTTGATGGGGTGAATAGAATATCTCTTAGACTACCGATAGTTGGGATAATGACATTTGAAGAATACGACAAGGTTGCTGATACTTACAGGCATATTAATAATTTTGCTAAATCTCTAGGCTGTCAGCTAACTTCGCCTTTCATGACTTTGTCTTTCATGACCTTACTTGTTATTCCAAATTTAAAGATCGGAGATAAAGGGCTGTTTGATTTTAGAAGATTTAAATTGATAGATTTGTTTATTGAATAAAATATTATATTTTAATGATTTATTGTATTTATTTATATTAATTATTAGTTTATCTAGTTATTTAATTATTTATTATTCATAATTATCAAATGTATATTATCCTTATAGATTTAGCATAATATTGTCTACTACCCCTTTATTTCCACTGGAAGATTGTCCATTTTTGAAAAGAAAATCGTAAACTTATAATACTAATAACTAAAATATTTTGGAATTAATTACACTGTCTTTTGTTGGATCTATTAACATAGAAATCTTTATCGAGATAATCCAAATAGATATCTTTATCTCTTCCTGTAAGCTCATCTTCAGTTCTATATAACTCTCTGTTCTTTCGGATATCTACTCTAACAAATCTTAGTCTGTTCTTCTTGTAGAATCTCTTCTTTCCGATTTCATCGAATAATTTTTCATTTATTTCCATAGAGGTGCTTTCTTTGTGAAATGTCATGTTCTGATAACTGTTTATTGTGTAAATTACTAAGAAAATTATTGGAGGGAACAACATAAGAAGTGCCAAATTAATAAAGTTAGAAGTGGGCATTGATAATGTCAACAGTATTATAACTGATGCGAGGGATGCCAGAAGTAGCCATCTTAAAAATCCGAATTTATCCCTGCCCAATGAGTTTAGCTTCCTAGTGAAATCATTTATTTCATTTATTTTATCATAGAGTATCCTATAATTTGTCAGATCCTTATCACTTATTATTTCTATATCATCCAAAAGACAGTATAGATTTCTATAGTATGGCTCTTCAATGTAACCTTCACTCCAACTGCATAACTCGTCTATTATGGCTATGTCACTTAATTTTTCAAATAGTTTTTCAGTTAGCCTTACGTTGTCTGAGAATGAGTGGACTATATCAATTAGTGCTAAACACCTTGAATGACGAGAGATATGGTAATCTCTTATCATGATATATCTCTCATAACGTGAATTAAAGTAATGCCCAACTAAGAATGAAAAAAGAAGTGTAGTCACAGTTAGCACATATCCTTGGGAACTTCCCTCAAGATAATTTGTTGGTATGTTTGACTTGATTAAAATGAAAGTTATCCAGCTCACTACAAAGAGTATTGTTATTATTATTGAAGTTAAGTATGGTCTAATATGTAGAAATCTCATCGAAAATCAGTCTCTTGATATTACAAATTACTATTATAAATTATAGTTTATTTTTTGCTGCATTCTTCCTTTAATAGGAGTTTTTGCCATTCTTGATCAATATAGACTTGAACATCATTAATGAAATCTTCCGATAAATGTCTGAATCTTCCTTGGAGCTTATAGTATTCAAGAACGTTCTTTGTCTTTTTCTTATAGGTAATATTATATTTGCCATTTTCAACTTCATACAGAGGAAATGCTCCAGTTTCTGTAGCAAGCCTTCCCATCTCTAGACCGAGCTCGGGTTGATATCTCCAACCTATAGGACAGACTGAGTAAGCATGAATATAAGAAAATCCTTTTGTTGCCTTTGCCTTTTCTACTTTCTTAACAAAGTCTATAGGATAAGACGGATTAACTGTAGCGGCATATTTTATATTGTGTGCAACTAATATGTCCATCATATTTTTCTTTGGAGTAATCTTCCATCCAGCTTCTTTTCCAATTGGATTTGTTGTAGTTGTAGCGCCCATTGGGGTAAGGCTTGAAGACTGTATTCCTGTATTCATGTAAGCTTCATTATCATAACAAACATAAATTATGTTATGTCCATTTTCTAGGGCGCCAGAAATTGCTTGAAGCCCTATATCTGCAGTACCACCATCACCAGCAAAAGCAACAACATGAGTGTTATCTTTCTTTCCCTTTATCTTCAAAGCAGCTTCAATACCTGATGCAGAGGCTGCTGTAGTTTCAAAAGCGTTGTATAACAATGGCACCTCAATACAGGTGTCTGGGAACATACCTGCAATAGCAGTAAAACAGCAGGCTGGGCTAGTCACTATAGTATTTTTCCCAAGGACTTTAAGTACATATCTTAGTACTAATAAGGCCCCACAGCCAGGGCAAGCTGAATGACCTGAACAAACATATTCTTCAATTGGGATACCTGCTCTATTCATAGTTACACCTTAATATTGGTCCATTCTATTTCTTGATCTATTTTTTTATTTTTAAGACATTTTTGACAGTTCTCATATATCTTTTTTACAGTATCCGTAGTTATATCTCTGCCACCAATTCCGACTATAAAGTCTTTAATTAGAGGATCACGATTAGTTTGATAAAGAGAAGCTTTTAGCTCTGAGAAGATTTGTCCTTCATTGCCAAAAGAAAAAGAACGATCCAATACACCCACGAAAGAAGCGTTCTTTAAAGCTTTTATTAATTCTTCACTCGGGAATGGTCTAAAAAGTCTGAGTCTAATAACACCAACTTTTAATCCTTTAGATCTTAAATAATCAACAGTATCTTTCACAGTTCCAGCAACAGTTCCAACTGCTACTAAGATAATCTCTGCATCTTCAACTTGATATAAGTCCAATGGCCCAGTATAATTCCTACCAAATTCTTTATTAAATTCTTTCTCAATTTTATTCAATTTTGGAATTACTTTCTCCATTGATTTGTAGATTTTATATCGGAATTCAGAGTACCACTGATGAGGCATAGCTAGTGAACCAACACTTAAAGGATGTTCTACGTCAAGAGGATAGAATGCTTTGTAAGGCGGTAAGAATTTATCAGCAATATCTTGATCTGGGATATCAACGATCTCTGATGTATGTGACAAATAAAATGCATCGAGACCAACCATAGCAGGGAGCTGTATAGCTCTGTCTTCGCATAATTTGTAACAATTTATTATTGTGTCCAATACTTCCTGATTACTTTCTGCATAAAACTGAATCCACCCTGTATCTCTTTGAGACATCATGTCAGTATGGTCAGCCCATATATTCCAAGGAGGCGCTAAGGCTCTGTTTACATTAGCCATGACAATAGGGGTTCTCGCACCACTAGCCCAATGAAGCAGCTCATGCATTAATGCAAGACCTTGAGATGAAGTAGCAGTGAAAGTTCTTGCTCCTGTCTGGGACGCGGCTATGCATGCGGCCATAGCAGAATGTTCTGATTCAACTCTAAGATATTCGGCTTTTAGTTCACCATCACTAATAAACTTTGCAAGCTTTTCAACAATAATCGTTTGGGGGGTTATTGGATAAGCTGCAATCACTTCAGCCCTAGAGATTTTTGCACCCCATGCAGCCGCAAGGTTTCCAGTCATTATCTTTTTTACCATTATTTTCCCTCTCTTTTCATTTTAATGGCTTCATTAGGGCATTCATGGGAGCATATCCCACAACCTTTGCAGTAATCATAATTTATTTTGGGATATCCTTCTTCATCTATACCAATAGAAATGTCAGGACAGCATCTCCAACAGATAAAACATTTTATGCATTTCTCCTTATCGATCTCTGGTCTATAGACTCTCCAGCTCCCCGTCTTTATGTATACTGTGGAAACACTAGCCACAGATGCTTCAGGAAGGTCTTCAACAGATGAATACTTTTGATTATTTTTCATAAAATCATTACATAACTGTTTTTTGATAGGCCATTTCAGCAGCTTTAATATTGTCTTCTTTTTTAGAAATGTCACTTTCCTTTATGGCCAGTATTATTGATTCAAGAGATACTATTCCAGAAACTTTGGCAAAAGCCCCTAGGATTGATGTATTTACTATAGGTGCCATCTTTGATCCCAACTTATTATCTAATGCTATTGAGGTGGCATCTATAGTTGCAACTTTAAATGAAAGATTAAAATCACTTGGCTTCTTGTCAGTATTTATTATTATGATCCCATTTTTTTTAAGGCCGCTAGTAACATCTGTAATGTCAATTAGAGTTGAATCAAGAACTATAACATAATCAGGAGTGTATACTTGGCTTCTTATCTTGATAGGGGTATCGTTAATTCTAGTGAAGGAGCTAACAGGTGCTCCTCTTCTTTCAACACCAAAGAATGGAAAAGCCTGAACATGCTTTCCTTCTCTAAAAGCAGCATCAGCTAGCATATTTGATGCAACAACAGCTCCCTGTCCACCTCTGCCATGAAATCTAATCTCTATCAAAAAATCTCCTTAAGATACAATAATTATACATTTTTAAAAAGCTTTTGACTACTATAAAAATATTAATCAGATTTCAATTAGACTTTTTTCATAATCTTTGACTATGAATTTATTGCCTTTTTGTATTACTTGATGCCCTTCTTTTTCAAGAAGTTGTTTTTGGTAATTAACTCCGCCAGGATATTTTTCATTTACTACCCCACCTGTTTTCAATGTTCTCCAGTACGGTGTTACTTTAGTTTCTCCTTCTAAAGCAGCCTCATTTGCAGCATGAGCACTTATCCAAGCAAAAATACCTGTAGTCAAGGGACAGCCTATAGTAGCTTTATGCTTCAAAGCAAGTTTTTTTCTAATTTGATCAATTGTTATAAGTTTGCCTAGAGGAACTTTATTCATTATTTCATCAACTTCAATAGGAGCAGGTATTACAACCGTGCCTTCACCCCATCTTCTAGACATATTACCTGTTATTGGCTCAACTTTAGGCAGATCTTTGGAATTGTGTAATTTTTCTTTCCAAGATTTTCTTTTCGTTGTCATTTCAATCCTTGTATTATAATAGTTTTAAATTTATATTATTTTTGTTTTTAGTCTTAATTTTTAATTCATAATAAAGAGGGGAAAATAGCTGCTCAATAATATAATAAATTACAGGAAAGAAAACAACTTCAGGGCTAAAGAAAGACACAATTATTATTGCAATACTAATATTCTTAAAAAAAGAGGGAATGAAAATGGCTTCTTTCTCATCTTCCCTTAATTTCAATTTCCTTGAAGTAAAAATTAGAAACATCAGAGTTAGAAGAATTAATATGAGGGACAAAATTATTGAGATAATTAGATAGCCTTTGACAATATCAAGTCTTTCGACACTTTTGGATACAGCAATATAAATTATTCCACCCATTATAATAAACGATAGGTAAGGATTCAAATTTCTTGATAATTTTTTCTTTACTAAAAATGATATCGCCACTGGAATGAATATAATCAATCCCATTTGTATAAACATCGATAAGGCATCAAAATTGACTTCATTTTTTAAGATTAGAAAGATATACAATGGTGCTATAAAAGGTGATACTAAAATTGTAGTTATCACTAAAAGTAAAGCTATTTCGATTTTTCCCCCTAGTTCTTTTGCCCATACCAAAGAGGACCCTGCAGCTTGTGGCACAACACTTGTTATTATAATTCCAACGAACAAAGGCAGATTAATTATATCCAATTGGAGGAGTAAATAACCTATTAAGAAAAACAATATTGGGATAAATATATACCCTGTGATAAGGCCCAATGAGAGTGGTTTGATAAATAGTTTACACTTCTTATATTCTTTGAAATCGACCTTTATTACTGAAAGAAATATCAAGGCCCCTTGCAAAAATGGTACTATTGGTGAGAGGTCTTTTCCATAAGAAGGAAAATAAATACCAATCAGTATTGAAAAAATAATTATTATTAAAGGTACTCCAATCATTGAATAATTTATTTATTATAAATATTAAAACCTTATGTTATTTTATAAATAAATTAGTACCTAAATTTTTTATTGATAAGGTCTCTCGCATGTAAAATTCTCTCATCCATTCTTTTCATCATATGATCTCTTAAGAATGGTCTAAGTCTTTCTTTCACTTTTACATATTCTCCTTCTAAATCTTGGAAAGTACTTATTATCTTGGGATCTTTAACAGAAGCGGATGTTTCAAGGTATTTAATAAAATTTTCAACTCTATCTTCATAAGCATCCCAAATCATTTTCATTCCATAAAGTTCATCATCTACTATTACTTCACCTTCGGAGTAATATGGAGCGGATTTAGGTGTCGACTTTTGTGTTGGCCTTTTTGCCGGCTCTTTGGGTATGCCTTTTTGACCTAAAGGGAAAAAGAAGTAGATTACTAAGAGAACAGCTATTAAAATAACAATTCCAATAAGAATCTGGTAAATCATGTAAGTAATTTATTTTACTTATATTTAAATATATTCAATCTAATTCTTTTAATTCTACTTTTACTTGATTATTAACTAATTCAACTATCCCAAAATAACCATCTTTTAAAGCACCTGGATTCAATAATTTAGTAACTCCTATAACATCTATGGATCTAGATTCATGGACATGACCAGAAAGAGCAACAAGCGGCTGTTTTCTTTCAATAATATCTCTAACTGATGTGCTACCTATATGTTTGCCATTCCCAATTCTATCTAATTTAGTTCCATATGGTGGGGCATGAGTAACTAGAATCATATTTTTGTAAGACAATTTTGAAAGTCCCGCAATTAACTGTTCTTCTGAGTATTCAGAAGGAGTACCAAAAGGAGAAATATTAGCCCCTCCAAAACCACCCAACGTATAATTTTGAATTTTAACCTCTCTTTCATGAATCGAAATATTATTCGAGCCGATATAATCTTTCACTTCCGATGTGTCACAATTTCCAAATAAGGTGTAGAATTGAATATGCGGAATTAAATCCAATACTTCTTTAGCTTCTTGCTTTCCTCCAAAAGAAGTGATGTCCCCACAGCAAAGTAAAAGATTGAACTCTTTAATATTGATATAATCAAATAATTTTTTTAGAGAACTTTTATGTCCATGAATATCAGTAATAACACAAATTTTCATGAATAGGCAAGCTTTAATTTATATTTAAAGATTTTGAAGAAATGATTTAAGGAGAAGATATAAATAAAAAGCATACTGGCGATATGGCTGTAATTTTATACCTTCCCCTTGAATTATGCCATATTTTTCTATTTTTAAATTTATCGGAAATATTTATTTCTAATCAATATTCAGCAATTACTAACATTTGGTAATCTTCATTTGTTAATTTGTCATCTCTACTAAATGCGCCTAATTTACAACCATATATGTCTACTTTTTTAAATCCTAGAGATTTTAATAACCATGTAATCTCTGAGGGAACATAGTACCTTTCATCACACTTAATTTTTTTAATATTTCCATCGTCATCAGTAACCTCTATTATTGATTTTTCTCTAAATGTCATTAAGTCGAATGTATTTCCTTGACTTATTCCGTCAACTGAGTTAGAATTAATAAAATCTTTAACAGAATGGAATAAAGGGAAAAGTCCATTTAACGTATTAAGTATCAATTTTCCTTCTTGTTTTAGAGATCTACTAGCACTTTGTAGAACCATATAGTTCATTTCATCTGTTTCCATTAAGCAGAATCCACCTTCACATATTATAAGAGCAAGATCAAATTCTTTTTCAAATTTTAAATATCTCGCATCTGCCTTAATGAACTCAACTTTAACTTTGGCTTCTTTGGCTTTTTGTTTTGCCATTTCTAGCATGCACTCTGATAGATCAATACCAGTTACATTATATCCTCTTTTGGCAAGTTCTATCGAATGCCTGCCCGTTCCACATCCAATATCTAAAATTTTTTTTGATTTATCGTGTTTTATTTCCTTTTCAATAAAATCTATCTCGCCTATTGTACCTTTAGTATATACTTCAGTTTCATAAGTTTCTGCATAATTTTCAAACAATTCCTCATACCATTTCTTCATGAAAATCATCTTTTATTTTTCTTTATATTCTTATTCTTAAATAAGAAACACAAAATAAATAAATTATCCTTAATAGTTAAAATTTGATATACAAAAAAGAAAAAGAGATTATTTTTCCATACTATAATCCCACGTTAGGTCAGATGTCATCCCTAATATAACAGCTATTGGGCAGACTTTAGTCATAACTTCTCTTATGACTACTTCAACTGTTTCTTTTTCAAGATTGCCCTTTATTTTTATTTTTGCATGTATCTTATCAAATATTTTTGGGAGTTCCTCTTTTCTAGTTCCCTCAATCTTTACATCAAAATATGTGTAATCTTTCCCCTGTTGCCTCAGTAGAATTTGGCTATTTACGGCTATACATGCGCCTAGTGTAGAGAGTAATCCTTCTAGCGGGATGGGATAATCACCGCTTCCTCCAAATGCTTTCGAAGCTCCGAAAACAATTTCATGACCAACACTGTCTTTGGCCAAATATTCCATGTCCTTTTGCCAACTTACCGATGCTTTAAGTACTTCTTTTTGCATAATAGTCCCACAACGATTATTGATTTCCACATATATAAGAATATTGAGATACTATACTTAGATATTTTTCAAGAAAAGTAAATATAAATATTTTTATCTATAATATAACATTAGTAAAATCATTCAGTTTAACTTAATAAACTATGATGTATGTCCACGGACAAAAGCATTAATCGAGTTAGGCATAAGTTTAAATATTTCTCAAGAGCTATTTTGGCTAACTATATCGGTGATCTAAAATGAAAAAAGGAAGTGTTACTTTAGTTTCTGTATTTTTGATTATTTCAATTTTTACATTAGCTAATTTTTCTATAGTTCTTGGAACAAAGGCTTTATCTGAAGAGAGGATAACAACAGATGCATCAAGCCAATATTCTCCGGCCATATACAGCGACATCGTCGTCTGGTATGACGAGAGAAACGGTAACTACGACATCTACGGCTACAACCTGAATACCAAGCAAGAGTTCCAGATAACAACAAACACATCAGCCCAATATTATCCGGCCATATACGGCGACATCGTCGTCTGGAATGACGAGAGAAACGGTAACTACGACATCTACGGCTACAACCTGAAGACTAAGGAAGAGTTCCCTATAACAACAAACACATTATGGCAATATTATCCGGACATATACGGCGACATCGTCGTCTGGAATGACTATAGAAACGGCAACTACGACATCTACGGCTACAACCTGAAGACTAAGGAAGAGTTCCCTATAACAACAGATGCATCAAGCCAATATTCTCCGGCCATATACGGCGACATCGTTGTCTGGGAAGACTATAGAAACGGTAACTACGACATCTACGGCTACAACCTGAATACCAAGCAAGAGTTCCCTATAACAACAGATGCATCATGGCAAGATTCTCCGGCCATATACGGCGACATCGTCGTCTGGCATGACAATAGAAACGGCAACTGGGACATCTACGGCTACAACCTGAATACCAAGCAGGAGTTCCCTATAATAACAAACACATCAGGCCAAGATTATATGGCCATATACGGAGACATCGTCGTATGGCGTGACGATAGAAACGGCAACGACTACGACATCTACGGCTACAACCTGAATACCAAGCAAGAGTTCCCTATAACAACAAACACATCAGGCCAATATTATCCGGCAATATACTGCGACCGAGTAGTCTGGCAGGACTGGAGAAACGGCAACTGGGACATCTATCTTGCATATCTTGATGTTTCTTGTAAAACTACAAAGATACTCCCAATTGACAAGATACTAAAGATAGTCAAAGAAAATCAGGAAGAATAAATTTATTTTATTTTTATATTACAACTTTTTTCTTAGATAAGATTATTCCTTTATTTCTTGATTATATTACAACGCCCTATAATATTAGTAAATATATTAAGTTGATTTATTAAAGTAATATAAAATATAAAATAAAATTATTTTGATTTTCTAAAACACATAAACCAGTCAAGGCAGTATTTACCCTCTTCTTTCTTTTCAATTCTTTCTTTTGCAGTTCCACATGAGCCAGGTGGCGGTATAATAACGTCATCACCAGGCTGCCAATTTGCCGGGGTAGCGATCTGCTCTTTGTCAGATTTCTGCATTGCGGTAAGCAGTCTCTTGATTTCTTCCATATTCCTTCCATTTGACAATGGATAGTAAAGAATTGCCCTAATTTTTGCTTTTGGGTCAATTATGAAAACTGCTCTTACCGCCTGAGTGGTGGAAGCATTTGGTTGGACCATCCCAAACTTCTTTGCAACATCCATACGTAAGTCTTCTATGAGGGGGAAGTTCACTTCTACATTCTTCATGCCCTTATATTCAATTTTTTCTTTGATCGTCCTCAGCCAAGCTATATGGGCATAAATACTATCGATAGATAATCCTATCAACTCACAATTCATTTTCTGGAAATCTTTCTGCATAGATGCAAATGTCATAAATTCAGTTGTGCATACAGGTGTAAAATCAGCAGGATGGCTGAACAATATTACCCATTTATCCTTATAGTCTTCTGGGAAATTTATTTCTCCCATAGTTGTCCTTGCCTTAAATCTAGGTGCATCATCACCTATCAATGGCATGTGTATCTGTTCCTTGTGTTCTTCTTCCATAATATCCACCTTTTCAACATCATTAAATGTTGCTGCCATTATTTAGTAATAAAAGTATATAATGTTATATGTTTTAGAATATAATAAATAAAAAAATAATTGTAATGGATATATATCCTTTTTAATGATTTACTATTAAATAAAATTAATAAATTAAATAAGAATATCAGAAACATTTAATAATATCTCTTATAGGATTGGCATAGTTTAGAAAATCTATTTTAAAGAAAGATTTTTTAATGCATATAATGAGGTAGAATCATGTGTCTTGCAGTTCCAGGTAAGGTAATCGAAATAGAAGGTAGCATTGGAATCGTTGATTTTAATGGCGTCAAAAGGGAGGTAAGGCTTGACCTCGTTGACGCTAAAATAGGAGATTATGTAATTGTCCACACAGGATTTGCTATTGAAAGAATGGACGAAAAGGATGCTTTAGAGTCATTGGATATATGGAAGCAGCTCCTTAAATCAGAGGAGGATTACTAGTGGATTTATATAAAGATCGAATTGCTTCTGATATACTAATAAAAAAAATAGAAGCAATGGCTAAAGACATTGATGAGATAAAGCTCTGCCATGTCTGTGGAACGCATGAGCACGTGATTACACATTACGGTATCCGGGCTCTATTGCCAAAAAATATCCAAGTTGTTTCTGGGCCTGGGTGCCCAGTTTGTGTCACAACACAAGGAGAAATAGAAGCGGCTGTTAAGGTAGCTGAAAAAGGCGCGGTTATAACTACTTTTGGAGATATGGTAAGGGTTCCATCAAAGCGTTCACTATCCGATGCAAAGGCTTCTGGGCTCGATATAAGGATTGTTTATAGTATCAACGACGCAATTAATTTAGCAATTTCTAATCCTAGAATGAAGGTAGTTCATTTTGCAATAGGGTTTGAAACTACTTGCCCAACAACTGCAGTTGCAGTTCTTAATTCTCCTGATAATTTTTATGTACTATCTGCCCATAGAGTAGTTCCACCAGCAATGGATTTATTACTTAGCAGTGGTAAAATAAATCTCTCTGGGTTTATAGATCCTGGGCACGTTTCAACAATAATTGGGACGAAACCATACGAGCACATATCCAATAAATTCAGTGTCCCCCAAGTTATTTGTGGATTTGAACCAAATGATATACTAATGGGAATATATATGGTATTAAAACAAATTAAGGAAAGGAGGGCAGAAGTAGAAAATGAATATGTGCGTGGCGTACGATTGGAAGGTAATATTAAAGCTCAACAACTTATGGAAAAGGTATTTGAACCATGCGATATCAGGTGGAGAGGATTCCCAATCATACCTGGGTCTGGATTATCCTTGAAAAAGGAGTTTGCCAATAAGGATGCATACAAAGTATTTAATATTGAGATAGAAGATATCCCTGAAGAGAAGGGATGCAGTTGTCCTGAAGTATTAAGGGCAGAAAAAAATCCTAATGAATGTCCATTATTTGGAAATAATTGTACTCCCCAGAGTCCCAAGGGACCGTGCATGGTTTCGAAGGAAGGTGCTTGTTACATATCTTTTAAATATGATAAAACTTTCAGGTGAATATATGGTACTAAAAGAAAATCCTTCTTGCTCCTTTAATAAGGAGTGTACATTTCCCGATGTAGGGAAAGAAAGCTTTTGTGACGAAATGGCCTCAATTATTGGTGATGTCAGAATAGGAAAAGGAGTATATGTTGCTCCTTTTGTTTCTTTGAGGGCCGATGAAGGAACGCCAATAATTATAGGTGATGAAACTAATTTGCAGGACGGCGTGATTGTCCATGCACTTGAGCACACATCAGTAGAAATTGGAAAAAAATCTTCAATAGCGCACGGCGCAGTAATTCATGGTCCAATAAAGATTGGGAATAACTCATTTATTGGCTTTAAGGCTGTTGTTCATAGTTCTGAGATTGGAAATGAGTGTTTCATTGGGCACGGGGCCATTGTAGTTGGAGTTAAAATTAAGAATAAAAAATATGTGCCTCATGGTGCAGTAATTACAGATCAAAAAAAAGCTGACACTTTAGAAACAGCTAATGACGACCTCTTTAAATTCAACGAGGGTGTATTGGGTGTAAACGGTGAATTTGCAAGGAGGTACAAAAAATAATGGATCTTAACCAAATCCTAGGGGAGAAGGGGCTAGAAAAGGCTTTGGAGTACTACTCTGAAGAAGAATTGAAGAGTATACTTGATAAGTTAGAGCTTGAAAAACTGTTAAAGATCCCTGGATTTGGTAAAAAGAAGGTATTGCAGATCCAAAAGGAGACCTTTGAGCATAATACGGGCAAGAAATATGAAGAAGTCCTTTTTGGCGACGCTTGGGAAATATATGAAGACATGATATCTATCCTAGTATCATACCCTAAAACAGAGCGCTCAAAAAACAGATTCAATCTTTACATGCCATTAAGAGACAAGGAATTAATCTCAAAAAGACTAAACTATTGTGACAAATCAAAAAAATTTGTTGAAGGTCTTACCCAAGAAGAATTAACTAAGATTACAGAATATCTAGGTGGCATATCTGACCTTAAAATATCATCACTAAAGAAATTTAGGGACAGAGTTTTGATAACAGACGATGAGGATATATCCGTTAAAACAAAATCTGAATACTATGATTCTATATACATCTCTTCCCCTAATGAGATTAGGGGTATTAGAGATGATTATCCTTTGATATTTTACGTCTATGGAAAAGATTCTTCCCTCTATGATACTATTTCTGAGATTTCTGATTTTTCGCTAAATGTTGAGGATTTCTCAATTAGAAATATTGTTCCAGAACTTTATATTGAGCGATTTATAGATAATGCTCTGAAAATAAAGACTATTTTGAATCTATACAAAGTTTTACTTGAAATTAAAAGTAGCAGAGGCATATCTATTGATGACGGCACTAGATTGTCTGGGTATGTTGAAAAGCTTCAAAAAATTTCGGATAGGATAGAGTCGTTTTCTCAAGGTAATTTTCCAGACGAAAGGCTAAACAAACTGAAAGAAGCCCTTAACCTAGAGGAAATGGTCAAAACTATTGAAAAAGATATTAACGAAAGATTCTCAAAAATAATAGAAAGTCAGGATATAGGTATAGCAGGCAAGGACATACTCGCAATGCTTTCAGATATAAAACATTCAGATCCGCTTAAAGCTTTCCAAACTTATATCCCAAAACAGCTTGAGGAAGCCTATAGAAAAATTCTAAAGGAATCTGTTGAATTATTAAAACAAAAAACAGGTTTGGATGTTTCAGAAATATTTCCTGAAGAAGTTTCATTCCCTATAGAAGCAAATAGGAATGAAATTTTTGAAATTAAAGAAAACATCAAAAAGGAAATATCAAAAAGGGAATTTGAAATAAAAAAAGAAATGATGGATATAGCTGAATTATGGGATTTCTTAAATCAGAGGATTGAAGAATCCTATGACATCGACTTTTTTGTTGCTATGGGTAAATTTGCAGTTGAAAAGAATCTTCTAATGCCAAAAATATCTGAAAGAGGATTGAGCTTTAGAAACGGCAAAAATGTATTGATTCAAAATCCCACCCCAATCAGTTACAAAATAGGTACAACAAATGATCAGATGAGCGGTAACGAAAATGTTGTTATTCTTACTGGAGCAAATTCTGGTGGTAAAACTACATTATTAAAATTGATATTAAATATTCAGATATTATTCCAGATGGGATTTTTGGTACCTGCAGAGGATTCTTATACCTCTATATTTGACGAGATAGGTTTCTTATCTAAGCACAGGGGTGAGTCTAGGGGCGCATTTGAAACAAGCCTTAAAAGATTAGTTCCTCTTGCAATTGAAGAAAAAAAGAGACTACTTTTAGTCGATGAATTGGAGGCAATTACAGAACCAGGATCGGCAGCAAAGATAATTGGAACGTTCCTTAATTTTTTGAGAAACTCAAATACACTATGTGTTATAGTTACCCATCTTGGCGAGGATATTATTTCATCGATTAAATCAATTGAAGGTAAATTCCCTGAAGATATGAGGGTCGATGGAATCGAAGCAAAGGGGTTAGATGAGTCCTTGGATTTAATAGTTGATAGGCAACCGGTGTTCTATAAAGCAGGTAAGAGTACTCCAGAATTAATTGTTGAAAGACTATCCAAAACTACAAACGGAAAAGAGAAGGAAATCTACCAGAAAATGGTAGATGTTTTGAGGCAGAAACCATAAACCTTTTTAATTAAACTTATTCAGGTTTCTCATGGGCGTATACCAGCCAATTGACTATGTGATATACATAGGCATCCTTTTCATCTTGATGTTTGTCGCATTGAGATTTCTTTTCAATAAAATTAAGATCGACAAATATTTCGTTATCACAATTTCTCCTTACATGATCACTGCTATAGCGATTAGGGTATTGACTGATGTAGAGTTTTTCCCAAGATCAAAACTTTGGAGTATAACTCCTGGGGTATATATAGTTTCATTCGTTCTAGCATTTCTCTTTATTCTGATTGGATATGAATTAGAAAAAAAAGATATCATTGCATACTGGAAACTTCCTTTAATAGTCGGATTTATACCCATGATATATTTGTTATACAATCTATCCAATTATATTAATTTTCCATCTAGGCTAATCATACCCCCTTTAATGGCATTATCCATAACAGCTGCAGTTTACCTGTTTTCTCCAATAATATACAGGCCAATCAGGGAGTTTGAGAATATAGCTATGATATTCGGCCATCTTTTGGATGGATGTGCTACCTTCTATGCAATTAATTATTTTGGTTTCGGCGAGGAACATCTATTGCCTCTTTTTTTAATAGACATTTCTGGCAACGCTATAATAATGGTCCCATTAAAATTGGCATTGATACTTGTAGTTGTTTATCTTCTTGATAATCTATACAAAGAAGAAAAAGTAACTTTTAAAGAAAAAGAGATTTCTATCTTAGGGCTTAAATTTAGGATTAGCACATTAATGATGGAGAACTTCTATTTATCTCTAAAAGTAATTGTATTTATTCTAGGATTTGGGCCCGGGGTAAGAGACACTCTTTTACCTGCCCTTCTATAATTCAAAAGATTTATTAAGACTATTTAACACTAGTTTTTATGGATAATCCTATTCATATTATTAATTTATCAAGAATGGTTGTAATGGGTTCAGACCTATGGGGCTCAGTTAAACCTACAATTGAAAAATTAGGATATAAAAATCCAATAGTTCTCGATGATAAAGTAACTAGGGGCATTGTTGGGAAAAAAGTTACGGACGATCTAAATTGTGATCATTTTGAAATCACAAGTCCAACTATGGACCAAGTTAACTCAGTTGGAGACATCATCAAAAAAGAAAAATATGATATTGTTGTTTCTATTGGTGGGGGATCCGTAATAGACGTTGGAAAATTAGCGGCTTTTAATGTTTCTGTTCCATTTATTAGTTATCCAACAGTTGCATCCCACGATGGTATTGCATCTTCAAGAGCTTCCATCCGTGATGGGGAAAAAAAATTATCCGTAGAAGCACATCCGCCAATAGCTATAATTGCTGATACTAAAATAGTTTCTCAAGCCCCTTATAGATTCATAGCCTCAGGTTGTGCAGATCTTATATCTAACTACACTGCCGTACTCGATTGGCAATTAGCTCATAAATTGAAAGGTGAATATTATAGTGAACATGCAGCTTCATTATCCTCAATGAGTGCAAAAGTTACTATCGATAACGCAGACGTAATAAAAGAAGGTTTAGAGGAATCTGCTAGAAAGGTCCTTAAAGGCCTTATATCTTCTGGTGTCGCGATGAGCATTGCAGGATCTTCTAGGCCTGCTTCAGGCGCAGAACACGCATTTTCTCATGCTCTTGACATGATTGCCGAAAAACCAGCAATGCACGGCGAACAGTGCGGTGTTGGGTCTATAATGACTATGTATTTACATAGAGAAGACAAATATAAGACCATAAAAGAAGCACTTGAAAAGATTAAAGCCCCAACAACAGCAGAAGAACTGGGAGTTTCTGACAAAGAAATAATAAATGCACTCACAATCGCACATAAGATCAGGGATAGATACACTATACTCGGTGAAAGTGGCCTAACAGAAATGGCTGCAACTAAGCTTGCAAAAGTTACAGGGGTAATAGATTGATTCTTACTCTTCTCCCAAAAAATCTTGCTAAATCAGGATTTACTTTTGTAGCAGGTAAAGGAGATAAAGAATGCAAAGAATGCAGATTCTATAAAACCTGTGTTGAAAATCTTAAAGTTGGTAGGATATATACAGTATCCTCTGTAAGAAGTATCGAACATCAATGCCCTATTCACGATTCAGGTGTTAAAATAGTTGAAGTGACAGAATCATCTATAGACGCAGCAATTCCAAAAAAATATGCGATAGAAGGATCAACTGGAATATTTTCATTTTCTTGTAATCAATCCTGTCCAAATCATGATTTTTGTATTCCAGATGGGATTAAAATAGGGGATAAATATAATATTTTATCGATTAAAGAGAAAATAGATTGCCCAATAGGAAATCATATGGTAAGGGTAATTATAAAAATTAAAGATTAGAAAACTACTTTTGATGATTTTGACTTTTGTCCATTAAATAATATATCCAATACCACCAGAGGAATCATCAATGCTATTGACACGATTGATTTTGATTTTTTCTTCATTTTTACCACTATTAGTTAATATTGTAAATCAATAATATATAAATCTTTCTACTTATTGCATTATAATAATTTAATTATTATTGGAAATAATGAATTTTAATATTTAATTCAATATGGTTGAACTTCAATGTCTATTATTATGTTTAACATCAAGATATATTTATTAACTATTATACTATTTCTTGAAACTCTTTCATAATAAATGAAGTCTACAAATAAAAATAATCTTGTCATTACTATAAGAAATGAAATTCAATGAGAAAGTATTTTTTTATTATTGATTTAAATAAAAAGGGATTTTTTGAATAGTGATAGTAGTAACATTTATATATATTAACGTTAGAGATAATGATGGTGAGCATCAATGGAAGAAAATGCCGAAGAGGCCATTATAGAATATCTTAAAGGTGTGAAAATAGGTGCTACTCCTTCAGAGATTGCAGATAATCTAAATATGTCTAGGGCCACCGCTGTTAAATATCTTGAAATAATGAGGGCTATTGGTTTGGTGGATTACAGAAGAATTGGTATGGCAAAGGTATACTTTGTTGCAACAAAACTCTCATATGCACAGCATGTTCTTCTTCGTAAAACTAGAGACTTAATTGAATCAATAAAAACTGCTGATGAGCACATACAAGTATTAGAAAAAGTTCTAGCTATACATATTAGTATAATGCAAACCTACAATGCAGAGGATAGGGAAAAGTTCATTAAACTATTCAACAATATCATTGAAAAGATAAAAAAAGGCGAAAGTACTATAGGGGAATAAACTTTTCTTTTAGAAAAATCTGCTCCAATTTTATTTATAACAATAAAATTTATAATCCCTTTATCATCATGCATGAATGGTGGAGTCGTTGAATTACACAAAATACGAAAAAGTAAGAATTATTGGGGCAAGAGCCCTTCAAATCTCTCTTGGGGCACCTATATTAATTGAGACATCTAATATAGATCCTATCAGAATAGCTCAAGAAGAAATGAAAAATGGCGTCATACCAATAACAGTTATAAGGGATTAGCCTTATGGGTGTGAACTTAGGTGAAATAGTTCCTAAGCAAAGAATTGAAATTTCTGATCTTAAAGGTAAAAGAGTAGCTATAGATGCTTATAATGCTCTATACCAATTTTTGTCAATAATAAGACAGAGAGATGGAACCCCACTAAAAAACTCTAGAGGCGAGGTCTCTTCTCATTTATCTGGTCTTTTTTACAGAACTGTAAATTTAATTGAACAAGGTATTAGGCCAATATATGTATTTGATGGTAAACCTCCTGAATTAAAATTCCAAACAATCGAAAAAAGAAAAGAAATCAAAGAAGAAGCAAGAGAAAAGTATATCGATGCTAAGGCTAGAGGCGATTTTGTAGAGGCCAAAAAATACTCTCAAATGACTTCTTCCTTGAAATTGGGCATGATAGATAGTTCTAAGGATCTTTTGAATTCAATGGGTATACCTTTTATAGAAGCCCCTTCTGAAGGAGAGGCCCAAGCAGCATACATTGCTTTAAGAGGTGACGCTGATCTATCTGCATCGCAAGACTACGATTCAATTTTATTTGGCGCACCAACTTTAGTAAGAAATCTTACAATAACAGGTAAAAGAAAAATACCAGGAAAGGATTTATTCGTTGATGTTGTGCCAGAGATAATACAATCTAAAGATGTTCTGAATAATCTTCAATTATCAAGAGAAGAAATAATTCAAGTTGCAATACTAATTGGAACTGACTATAATCCGGGGGGAATAAAAGGAATTGGTCCAAAAAAAGCCATAGATATTGTGAAATCAGGTAAATTTAAAGAATATGGAGAGTTTCAAGAAATTTCAGAACTTTTTTTGAATCCAGAAATAACAGATAAATACAAAATTTCTTTCCAGAAACCAATTAAAGATAAAATAATTAAATTATTGTGCGATAAATATGATTTTTCTGAACTAAGGGTTGAGAAAGGAATTGAGAGAATGGAGTTTGCATTAGAAAACACTTTAAAACAGAATACTCTGGACAAGTACTTCTAAATCTTAAAATTCTCTAATATGTTTTTTATCTCGAGCGGTTCACTCACTGTATAATTAACAATATTTTTTAATTCATTTTTTCTTTCTGCTTCGATTTCTAGTATTAAGAAACTTAAGTCTGCTTCTTCGAAAGCACCTTTGTCGTTTATGTCATCCCCTACCATGATTACCTGTTCATAGATTTTTTTTAAATTAGAAATTATCTTTCTTTTACCCTCGGGGTCTACTTGTGGGAAAACAAAATTTTCATGTATGCCTAATCTTTTTGCTAGTGGATAAACTGAACATGGATTATCTCCAGTTGCTAAGTAGATATCCATTCCTTCAGAATCTAGAAAATCAAATAATTCAAATACGCCAGCCTTTATTTTACCTGAAGAAGAAACAAGATGTGTTATTTTTTCTTTTTCCGAATCTCCTACAAAACCGCATCCAACAAGAGTACATACATCAAATTGTTTTTTTAATTTCTTTAAGGTATCATTAACTTCTTTAATAGTAACTTTTTCAGCCCAATTTAGAATATTCTTTTTATCAATTATAGCCTTTGGACCTTTAAATACTACTTCATATCCAATCTTCAAATCTTTAATTGATTGGGCTAAACTTTTGTTTGGATCTTCTAACAAAAAAGTATATCGGGGATCTGTAGATATTGTAACTAAAAAAAGATGTGGATTAGTTTCAATTATCTCTATACATGATTTGTAAAAATGAAATTCATTTTTTTCTAAATCTTTTGATACTCTATTGGTATCAATAAGAGTTCCAGATTTATCGAATACTATTGCTATCATGTTGTATGTTCTTTTTTACTTTAGAAATAATTTCATCAAGTTTTTCTTGAGGGCAGCTTTGACCCCTTATTATGCCACTTATAATATCTACTACTCTACCTTTTGTAGTCCCATTTTCATTTTTTATTGTCTTTACGCCTATTTTTTCTAAATCTTCAAAAGTTATTGGAGCTTGGCATGCTATTATAGCGTCTAATGGCGCAAGATCTAGAATAAACTTGGCCTTGTAAATAATATGGGTTCTTATATTACCTAAATGTATTATGCCTAATTTAAAATCGTTTATTATCTCAATTTCTTTTTCTTCAAGTCCAAATAAAACACTAACTCCTGAGGATGGCGCTTCCGGTGGCACACCATTTCCAGCATTTAAAACCATAACACTTGTCTTTATACCTGCTTCTCTCATAGCATATGTAATCTCACATATCGGTTTTGTAATATGTCTTCTCCCTGGACTCATGGCTATTGCTATTATATCTCTACCTGCATCTGCAAAGGTTCCTCTTTGAGCTAATCCACCCCCGAGTCCCATACCTCCGCCCATTCTGCATTGAACCATGTGAGTATTTCTTCCTATCATAAAATCAACTATATATCCAATCTAATGGTTTTTTTTAAACTTTCCTGTGCATGACTATTTAATATAATAATTTAGAAAAGATTTATAAACATTTATTCATCCCTTATGCAGATTAGAAGGTGATTTTAGGTGAACGAAGAATGCAAAGAACAGGAAAAGAAAATAGATTCCGTAATGAGTGTTATGAACGCATGGGTATATGGGATAGAAAAAACAGCAAATAGTTTTTTTGGAAAACCTGAAGCATTCTATAGACAATGGATTATTATTTCAATTAGGCCTTTTATAGCAAAATGGAAAGAATTGGGGGCTGAGTTTAAATATGATCTTGAAGGATTTGATGCCGCAAAAATGTATGTAGAGGAAGTTTCAAAGACTGGGTTCATGGATATTAAAGATCACAAAATTGAAGGGGATTCTGAGAATTTTGTTTACACCGTATTTAAGTGTCCTTATAATGAACACTGTAACATGTTAGTTAAAGAAGATAAAGTAGAAAAATTAGCATGTCTTAGGGCAATGTCAGTACTGGGTGCAATGGAAATGTCAAAATCCGGCGAATCAAAAAAATGGGAATACAAACCCCAATTTAAAGAAGGCGGGCCATGCATTATTGAATTTAAGAAAACTAAGAAGTGAATATATGCTTTCAAGGCAAGAAAAAGTTATTCTAAAATCATTGGGAGAACTAGATGGAGAATCTACACCTAGTGAAATTGCAAAAATATCTGAATTACCTGAAGTTGCGATAATGAGGACTTTACTTTACCTATCAAGCAAAAATTTAGTCAAAGTTGAGGAGAAAGATGTTTATCATTTGATTTTAACAAATGAAGGTAAAAATAGTTTAGATAATGGCTTGATAGAGAAAATTTTTATTAGGGGCATACATGATAGAATTCCTTTAAATCAAATTGGTATCTCGGAAGAAGAAAAAAATATTGCAATTGGAATGTCCAAAAAGAATGGTTGGATTAATATAGAAAAATTAAATAATTCACTTTCATTTTCTTTGACTGATAAGGGTAAAAGAGCATTAAATGAGAATACGCCTGAAGAAATTGCATTGGAAAATATTTCTGAAGGTAAGGAAATCTCAAATGATATTGTTAATACCCTCATTAAGAGAAAACTTGTTGAAAAAAAATTAGATATTTTAAGAAAAGTATACCTTACAGATCTTGGTAAAGATGAGATTTCTAAAGGTATAGAAATTATTGACGAGATATCTGAGTTAACTCCTGATATACTAAAAAGTGAAAACTGGAAAAATATTAATTTCAAAAAATTTGATATTTATGCTGATGTCAATGTATTATATCCTTCAAGAAAACATTTTGTGAACCAGGCAATTGAATATATAAGAAAAATATGGCTAGAAATGGGATTTAAAGAAATGTCAGGACCGATTATTGATACATCTTTCTGGGTTTTTGATGCACTCTTTCAACCTCAAGATCACCCAGCTAGAGATATGCAGGATACTTTTTTTATAGACTCTCCAAGATTTGGAGGAATTGATCCTGAACTCTCCAAAAAAATCTCTGCAATGCATGAACATGGAGGAGATATCAATTCAAATGGTTGGGGGTATAATTGGGATAAAAAAATAAGCGAAGAATACGTTTTGAGAACCCATACAACTTCTCTTTCTGTGAGAACTTTGAGTACGCTAAAACCAGATGATTTACCTGCAAAATTTTTCTCAGTTGGTAAAGTATTTCGTAATGAAAAGCTTGATTGGAAGCACTTATTTGAGTTCTATCAAACTGATGGGATTGTAGTTGATGAAGACGCTAATTTCAAACATCTTCTTGGGTACCTTAAACGTTTCCTTAATAAGATGGGCCATTCTAAAATAAGATTTAGGCCTGCGTATTTCCCATATACTGAACCGAGTATTGAAGTAGATATTTATAATAAAAACAAAGGAGAATGGGTAGAACTATTAGGTGCTGGAATATTCAGACCTGAAGTTGTTGTACCTCTCTTAGGAAAAGACGTCCCTGTTCTTGCCTGGGGCCCAGGATTCGGTAGACTTATCATGGAATATTATGGACTGACAGATATTAGACAAAAATATACAAATGATATTGACATGATGAAAAAATTACCTATTTGGATAAAAGGATGATTAGATGCCAACTGTTAATTTCGATAAAAATGAATTCTTAACTTTACTTGGAAAAACTGTCGATGATAAAATATTAAGTGACAGAATTTCTATGATTGGTACAGATCTTGAAACTGTAAATCCAGAAATAATTGTAGAAGTGTTCCCGGATAGGCCGGATATGCTTTCAATAGAAGGATTTACTAATGCATTAAAAGGATTCATGGGAATATCAAAAGGGCCTATAGACTTTAAAGTTATTAAATCCAATTATGAAGGGAAAGTAGATTCAAAAGTAAAATCAGTTAGGCCATATGCAATTGGCGCAATTGTTAAAGGAATTAAATTTGATGATAATACAATAAAATCATTAATGCAAATTCAAGAAAAACTTCATATAACACATGGAAGAAATAGAAAAAAAGTAGCAATAGGGGTACATGACCTGGATAAAATTAAATTTCCTATTAAGTATACAACTATGCCACGAGATTTTTCTTTTATTCCTTTGGAATTTGATAAAAAAATTAGTATTGACGAGATACTAAAAATTCACCCAAAAGGAGTTGCATATGCACATCTCTTATCCAGTTTTGAAGAATGCCCTATATGGCTAGACAGTAATAATGAAGTTCTTTCCATGCCGCCCATAATAAACGGAGATAATACAAAAGTAACAGAAACAACAAAAAATCTTTTCATTGACATCACTGGCACTCACAAAAAAAGCATTGAATATGCATTAAATATAATTTTGATGGGGCTTTTCATTAGGGGCGGTGAAATACACTCTTTTAAATTAAATGATGAAGGTAAAGATTGGATTTACCCAAATCTTGATAGAGAGACTATGGCTTTGGATATTAATTACTCAAATAAAGTTTTGGGACTGCAGATAAATGAAAATGAAACTGCTGATTTACTTATGAAGATGGGGTACGGAATAAAATCAAAATCCAAAAATAAACTTATAGTTGAAATACCTGCTTACAGGGCAGATATACTACATCCAATCGATTTAGTTGAAGATATATCAATATCTTACGGTTTTGAAAATTTCACACCTGAAATCCCTGAAATTGCAACTATCGGTCAAGAAAATCCTATTGAAGTATTCATTAGAAAAGTTGAAGAACTACTTGTTGGATTTAATTTCATTGAAGTTAAAAATTATGTTTTATCTAATGAAGATGTTTTAATTAAAAAAATGCTTGATAATAAAAAGAATCTTGTCAAAACTAGGAATGCTGTTAATACTGAATTTGATACAGTAAGATGTTCGATCCTTCCTTTATTATTAAAAACACTTGTTAATAATGCACAGTATGAATATCCACAAAACATATTCGAAGTAGGGATAATAGTGCCTGATCAAAGTTTAATTGAACGCCAGAGTCTTGCTTGTACAATTTGCCATCCAAAAGCAAGTTTCACCGAAATAAAAGCAGTATTTAGTGGATTTCTCTCTTCATTTGGACTAAAATTTGATGTTAAAGACGAAGATTATCCTTCCTTCATCAATGGGAGATCGTGCTCAATAGAAATTGATGGGATAAACATAGGCAAAATGGGAGAAATTTCTCCGGAGGTTTTGTATAACTTTAAATTAGAAATGCCAGTTGCTGCATTCGAGATTGATCTCTCAACAATTTATGAATTTCTTAAAGTAAGGATACAAGGGTGAGAACGGCCCCAGATAGAATTGGAATTGATAGATTATCATTTATCCTAATCAGAAAGCCTTCTGCAAATGTCGCCGCAATTGCTCCTATCATCGCAATCAAAGGGTTAAAAATTAGAAGTCCAACTATGAAGCAAGATATAAAACAAGCAGCACTGCCTTCAAAAGATTTTTTTCCACCCATATATTTTATTTTACCATATCTTTTTCCAACAATAGCAGAAAAAAAATCTCCAACAGAATTATAAGTTATTGCGGCCATAGCTATATATTTATCAAATAGAAGAACAGTAAAAAAAGAAGAAATAATAAAATAAGTTGCAGCAGATAAATCAATTGCCTCATAATCCCTAAGTGTTTTACCTAAAACTCTTGGAATGAAATCTCCACCAAAATTGTATCTTAATCTTATAAATTCTATAAATACGAAGATAAGGACTACAATAGACATACCAAATACCCCGTCTTTTTTGTCAACAAATATGTAGGATATTGGTATTAACAATCCTATTTCATGAAATAATTTTCTTTTAAACTCATGGTCCATATTAATCCTCATTAAACTTATAAATATTCTAAGTGGGGATATTTTAATGTTTGGGGTAAGAAAATGAAACTAATAATAAATTCAGAACTCGATAAGGCTGGAGAGAATATACGGGAAAATTTACTCCAAAAATATCCTTTTGAAAAACTCGAAGGTGATACATTCTATGATAAAAATAAAGATGCTTTACTTGTAAGAATAAAAAATGAAACAATTTATACGGATTTTCCTGAAAATATCGTGCTTGAAGAAATAAGAGATTACAATTTAGGAACGTTTGATTCAATTATTTTTGCCACCAGACATAAATCAATAGCGAAAATACCAACTTTAACATGTCACACACCAGGTAATTTTGGTAAGGCCGATTATGGGGGAAAAGATGGAAGTGTTTCTCCTTCTAATCCTATATTTCAAAAATTAGCATTAATTGAAATTATGAATTTATCAAAAGAATTAGAAATCTCTTTTCAAGTATCGCTTGAAGCAACCCATCATGGGCCATTAACAGGTTTACCAACAACATTTATTGAAATTGGGAGTGATGAAAATTATTGGGGTATAAAAGAAGCAGGAGAATTAATTGCTTCAGCTCTTTATAAATCACTTTCATACAAAGAACATGAAAAAACATTTAGAGTTGCCGCAGGAATTGGTGGGGGACACTATTGCCCAAAATTCACTGAGATTATGTTAAATACTGACATTGCGATAGGGCACGTAATAGCAAAGTACAATACACCTGTTTCAGATTCGATGTTATCCGAACTAATTCAAAAAAGTAAACCATTTGAACTTATTATTCTAGATTGGAAAGGTATTAAAGAACGGTCAGATTTAAAAGATAAACTCGCTAATACACATATGTCATTTGCAAGAACAAGTGATATTGTAAAAGAATAAGGATTACCACTAAAGAGAAGCATTATGACAAGCAATATTAAGCAAAAGCTTTATATACTATTAATCTATATAGATTACAAATAGGAGTTTTATGTTACCAATAATAAGTAGCTACATTTATTATAAGGAGGGGTTATATTGAAATCTGTTATTGAAGAGGCCATTGAAAGGGCTGTAACAGAAAAAGACATAGTTAAAGATTACCACTATACTTCGGTAGATGAAGAACTTGAAAGAGTTCTTAGAGAATCAAGGGCAAAGATAAAAGTAATAGGTTCTGGCGGAGCTGGATGCAACGCAATTGATCGATTAATGGAAATCGGAGTAATTGGAGTTGAAGCAGTAGCTGTGAATACTGACGCTCAAGATTTATTAGATACTAGAGCAGACAAAAAAATCTTAATTGGAAGAGAAGTAACAAGGGGATTAGGAGCTGGAAATGATCCTAAAGTCGGTGAAGAATCAGCACGGGAAGACGAGAGAACGATTAAAGATGTACTCGAAGGCAGTGACATGATTTTTGTCACATGTGGACTAGGGGGAGGAACTGGAACAGGCTCCGCTCCCGTAATAGCAGAAATTTCTAAAAAACTCGGTGCCCTTACAGTTGCAGTCGTTACTTTGCCTTTTACAGTTGAAGGATTAAGAAGACAAAGGAATGCAGAGAAAGGCCTTGAAAAATTAAGAAAAGTTAGTGATACTGTCATTGTTATACCAAATGATAAGTTATTAGATATAGCACCAGGTTTACCCATAAATGCGGCCTTTAAAGTTTCTGATGATATTTTGATTAGAGCCGTTGGAGGAATAGCTGAATTAATTACAAAACCTGGCTTGGTAAATGTTGACTTTGCTGATGTTAGATCTGTCATGAGAGAAGGAGACGTAGCAATGATTGGAATGGGTGAATCCGATACAGAGAACAGAGCAAAAGAAGCAATAACTGAAGCTCTAAGCAGCCCATTAATAGATGTTGATGTTACTGGAGCAAAAGGAGCATTAATTAACATCACAGGAAGCTCAAACATGAAATTAGAAGAAGCAGAGAAGATAGTAGAACATGTTACAAATGAGCTTGAACCAGATGCCCAAATCATTTGGGGTGCAATGATTAACGAAGAAATAAAGAATGGACTAAGAGTGATGGTAGTCTTATCAGGTGTAAAATCTCCTTACATATTTGGAAGAAAAGAAACTGAGATGTTAATAGAGAGCGAAGCACCTGTTAGAGGGATTGATCTAGGAATAGAATACATTTAAAAAGGATTCTCAATAAATACAGTCATGACAGAGGCCAATCTAAAGAGAAAAGAGAGCGCAAGAAGTTGGATTTCTGAGTACACGAGAGTACTCAAGCTTGCTAAAAAACCTAGCAGGAAAGAGTATTCACTTACCTCTAAAGTAACTGGAATTGGAATAATTTTAATTGGAGTTATTGGATACTTATTAAAATTTGTTTCAGTTGTAATCCAAAATTACGGATCCTAATTACTTCTTCAAAGCTAAACTTTTTAAATCTTTAAGTACCTTTGATTTTGTTGTTATTGCGGGAGAGAATTTAATGGACGACGACGAGAATCCAATCTTTGCATTAAAGGTAGCTGTTAATCAGGAACAGAATGTAGCAAAGATGATAGAGGGAAAAGTAAAGACTAATAACCTTAAAATTTACTCAGTTCTAGCACCAGAAACCTTAAAAGGGTATGTTTTCATTGAGGCGAGTGATAAAGGGGCTGTCGAAGAAGCCATTCAAGGTCTTCGAAATGTAAGAGGGATTCTTGAAGGTAAGATCAGCTTTGATGAAATTAGTCACTTTCTAGAGGCTAAGCCATCTGTCACTGGCCTTACAAAGGGCGATATAGTTGAACTTATAGCAGGTCCCTTCAAAGGCGAAAAGGCCAAAATTATTAGAGTTGATAAAGGTAAAGAGGAGCTTACAGTTGAGCTTCTTGAAGCAATGGTTCCAATACCTGTTACTGTGAAAGGAGATTATGTTAGAATTATAGAGAAAAAGAGCTAATGGTGATATAATGGCAAAAGAAAGATCTGTTGACTCACTTGTTGATGGAGGGAAGGCCACAGCTGGTCCACCTTTAGGGCCTGCTTTAGGACCTCTTGGTATTAATGTAGGAAAAGTTGTTGCTGAAATTAATGAAAAAACAAAAGCTTTTCTAGGAATGAAAGTTCCAGTTAAAATAATTGTTGACGAAAAAAAGAATTTCAGAGTCGAAGTTGGGGTTCCCCCTGCATCCGCATTAGTCCTAAAAGAACTTAACTTAGAAAAAGGTTCATCAACTCCATCTTCAAGTAAAGTTGGAGATATTAGTTTAGAAAATATTGTAAAAATAGCTAAAATGAAAGAACCTTCCTCTTTATCTCCAAACGTTATTGGCGTAGTAAAAGAAGTATTAGGTACTTGCGTTTCTATGGGTGTTACTTGTGAAGGCAAGGATCCTAAAATACTTCAAAAAGAGATAAATGAAGGAAAATACGATAATATAATCAAATAAGGAGGAGTATAATTGAAAGACGCCGTATTGCGAGCGGTGAAGAAGGCGAAGGAAAGTTCAAAGCCGAGAAACTTCACACAGTCAATGGAGATTTGTATTAATCTTCAGGGACTTGACATGAAAAAAACAGAAAACAGAGTAAAGGAAGACTTTGTTTTACCAAATGGGAGAGGTAAGGATGTTAAAATAGGTATCTTTGCTTCAGGTGATATGGCCTTAAGAGCAAAAAAGGAAAATCTCTCCGTCTTTGATGAGGAAGACATTGGTAAACTTGCAAAGGATAAAAAGCTTGCAAAAAAAGTTGCAAATAGCCACGATTTTTTCATAGCGCAAACAGACTACATGGCTTTAGTTGGTAAATCCTTAGGTCCTATTTTTGCACCAAGAGGTAAAACACCAGCACCATTACCGCCTACTGCTTCGCTCGATCCTATATTAAATAAATTGAAGAAAACTGTCAAAATTAAGAGCTACAACCAACCAGTTATCCATACTTTAGTTGGCTCTGAAAAAATGGACGATGAAAAACTTGCAGAGAACATATCAGAAATAATTAAATTTTTTGAGAAGAAGTTTGAAAAAGGATTTGATAATATTAAATCCGTTTACATTAAGACCTCAATGGGACCTGCAGTAAAACTGGAGGATTTTAAATGAAGGGAAGACTAGCAGTCAAAGGGGACTTAGCTGAATGGAAAACTGAAGAAGTAGATTCTCTTAGGGACATGATTAACAATTCACCTGTAGTAGGAATTGTAGACCTTGGAAGTATACCTGCTAAGCAACTACAAAGCATAAGAGAAGAACTTAGAGGCAAAGTCACTTTTAGGATGTCTAAAAATAAATTGATGAAGATAGCTCTTGAGAAGACAGAAAAGGAACAATTGAAAGATCATATAAACGCTGGAGCAGCCTTCATTTTTTCTAATGAAAATCCTTTTAGAATTTACAAACTTTTGCAGAAATCTAAATCCCCAGCACTAGCTAAACCAGGGGATGTTGCAAAAGACGATATAATAATAACACAAGGTAGCACAGGATTACCACCAGGACCATTGGTGAGTGAGCTTCAAGGTCTTGGAATCCCAGCCAAAATTGATAAAGGTTCTATTTCCATTGAAAGAGATGCAGTCATTGTAAAAAAAGGAGAAGTAATCTCAAGTAAGATTAGCGGTATATTGTCTCAACTTAAAATTGAACCAATGGAAGTTGGCGCAAATTTGGCAGCTGCTTATGAAGATGGACTAATATTCAATAGCGATGTTTTAGGAATAGATGAAGAACAAACAAGAAACAACATAATAAAGGCATTTTCTAATGTCTTAGCATTGTCTTTCGAAAGAAGAATATTCACAAAGCACAGTGTAAAATTGTTAATACAACAAGCCGCTCTTAAATCTAAATCTTTAGCAATTGGTGCAAATATAGTTTCTCCGGAAACAATAGCTCCAATAATGTCAAAGAGCGTTGTTCAAGCACTTAGTCTGTCTAGATTGTTGGATAGTTCTGCATTAGATGATGATCTTAGAAGTAGGCTCTCAGTATCTTCTTCAGCAGCAGCGCCTGCTGAAACTAAAGTAGCCGAAAATAAAGCTCAAGAAAAGAAAGAAAATAAAGATGAAGATGGGGCCGCCGGATTGGAAGGTCTTGGAGCCCTATTTGGTTAATTTAACGGAGGTGTGATTATGGAATATGTATATGCTGCGATGATCCTTCACGAAGCGAAGAAGGAAATAAATGAAGCGAATTTAAAGAATGTTTTAAAAGCGGCCGGAGTAGAATTTGACGAAGCCAGAATTAAAGCTCTTGTATCTTCACTCGAAGGTGTTGATATCGAGGAAGCAATAAGCTCTGCTTCAATGCCAGTTGCACAAGCACCTGTAGCTGCACCAGCAGCCGCATCAGAACAGAAACATTCTGAGTCAAAGAAAGAAGAAAAGAAAGAAGAACCAGACGAATCAGCACTTGAAGGCCTAGGCGCTCTCTTCGGATAATTCTGTATCTTCTATTTTTAATTTTCTCTTTTTATATCCTTTACATATGATATATGTTTCGCGGCTTGAGGACCTAGAAGACTCAGGCTTTGATATTTTTACATAATAGAATTCATTTTTTATATCGTCAACTAGTTTTTTTATGTCTTCACCCTGAAAAACTTTTATCAAGAGATTTCCTTTATATTCTAAAAATTTTGAGGATAACTCTAAGGCTCTGTAACATAGGTCTATTGACCTCTGGTGGTCAAGAGATCTGATTCCTGATGTATTAGGCGCAAGATCGGATATTATTGTATCAAATGTTTCTTTGATCTCTTTTATATTCTCCACTGTAGAATTTTCAAATACATCCCCCTGAATAAAATAGGAATTATCATACTTTTCTTTGACCAATTTTAAATCGACACCTACAACTAGGCCATCCTCTCCCACCAATTTCGATGCTATTTGGACCCAACCACCCGGAGCAGCACCTAAATCAAGAACACTATATCCTTTTTTTATAATATTGAATTTTTTATTAAGTTGAATTAATTTGTAAGATGCTCTAGATTTGTAACCTTCTTTTTTGGCCATTCTATAATAACCATCTTTCTGCTCGTACATAATTATAAATATATAAAAACTCTTTTAAATGTATATTTTTCCCTTAGAATGTGTCAAACCTAATTGAATCCGCACCTTATTGGAATTCAAAAGGCATAATTCTGGATAGAATGGGTAAGCACAAAGAAGCACTTGAAAGTTTTGAGAAAGCTCGTTCAATTGATTCCGATAATGTAGATGTTATAACAAATATGGGCATATCTTTTGACAAATTAGGTAGACATGAAGAAGCATTGAGATTCTACGACATGGCTCTACAAAAACAAGAAGATGTTAAGACTCTCTATAATAAGGGCATATCGCTTTCAAATATTGGGAGATATTCAGAAGCCATTGATTGTTTTAATAAAGTCTTGAAAGAAGAAAAAAATAATAAGAATGCGATAATTAATCTGGCAATTGCACTCCAAAAAATGGATAGACTCGATGAAGCAATTTCAATTCTTAAAGATTGGGGAGAATTTGATTATACTTATACGAGAGCTTACTTAATGCTTGAGAATGGAAAAAAACAAATTGAAAACTCCATAAACTTATTCCGAATTTGTTTAGGAGAGAATCCTGAAAGTATCCCTTCACTTGAAAATATTTCATTTGCATTAAAGATGATTGGGATGGAAGGTGAATCATCTAGATGTTTAGAAAGTTCTAGGAAACTCTACACAGAAAGAAGAAAAGTTGAGGATAATATTAAGAATCTAAAAGAACTTGTCGTTTCTGCTTTAGAGGGATATGAAAAGATTGATCAAATATTAAAATCTAAAAAGAACTCAGGTAAGAGTTATAGTTTCTATAAAGATATTTTTGATGGTCTGTTTCAAGATCTTCTTTTAATAGACGAGGATTACTCTTCATTTTTAGATAATTATGGTAAAAGATCTATATCTTCTTCTAGTTTCTACATTAAAGAACTCCTTACGAGAATTAATAGTTTAAATGAAAGCCTAAATTCTTTGAAAAATAAAATTGAAGAAAATATAGGGCGGCCAAGTTTAAAATATATTTTTTATATTCTGGATTTGATAGAAAAGAAAAAAGAATCTGAAATCGAAGTATATCTGATTAATAATGGGGACACAGAAGCTCACGATATCTCCGTTCTAATAGAAAAAAATAAAGATCTAAATATGCAAAAAATAGAAGAAAAAATTGAATTGCTTAAACCAATGGAATATAAATCATATAAAATACCAATTAAACCTAAAAATCTAGGTATTTTTGAAATCAAGTCATTTTGTAACTATAATAATGGAGAAGTATTCGAAACAAAAACAGTATATCCGCTTGAAATTCCCTATTACCTAGATGAAGAATCGATTAATTTTATTTCTTACCTAAAAACTTTAAGGTTAGATACAGACACAACTGCAGAAGAAATAAAACGCAGATGGAAAGAACTATCAAAGTATTACCACCCAGATACAACTCAAGATGAAAAACAGAAGATGATTAAAGAAAAAATTCTAAAAGAAATTAATGAAGCATATGATGAATTAAAATATTATTACTAGTGTCATTATCTTAACATTAAAAACATGAATGAATTTTATATTTTATTTAATTATATCAATATTATAGTAAAATATAAAAGTTAGATAAAGATAGGATATTCATGAAAAATAAAACTACTTTGATTATTTTATTAGTTATACTAATACATTTTACAGCTTTATCTCCTATATCCTCAACGGAAGTGCCACGTTCATTTTTTGTTGATCTTACCAATGGCCAACCACACTCTATTATTGTCGTAGGGAAAAACGCAGCTTCTATGGATTTAATATCTGGAAACATGATAATTACTAAGATACAAAGTGAAGCTTACTACGAGGATTTTGTTTATGTTACTATCAGTGGAACAAAAACGTTTGAAGCTTCTAATGATCAATTAATTACAATCGATCCATCTACTATGATTTTGACTTGGACCGACAATAAAGGAAACTCTGGAAGCTTTAGTTATGGACAATCAATTGAGAAGATTAACCTTAGATTTATTACAACAGACGTAAACAATCTCAAAATATTTGTAAACAATAATCAAAATCCTATTAATGTTGTATCTCCTGAAAATAATAGGAATATAATACTCTCTCAAGATTATTCTCTTAATCTATTGGATAATACCCATACCTTACTAGGCCTTTATCAATCTGGAGGAAATATTAAATTTAACATAGTATTCAATAAGAAACAACCTGGGGCATTTCAAGAAGTAAAAATAAACATATGGGAACCAGAGAAACTATTAACAAATGACCAGATTCTTTTGGAAACTACTGCAAAAAATAATAATATAATCTTAGTCGGTGGCCCTGTAGCAAATAGACTTGTTGCTAATCTAGTACAAAGTGGTAAATCAAAAGTGGATTGGTATAACTCGGAAGGGGAGATCGAGTACATTCCTAATGGATTGTATCCAGGTCGCGATGTAATTATAGTTGCGGGTTCTGATAGAGAAAAAACAAGAAACGCAGTAGTTAAATTACTTAATTCTTAAATATTTTTTATAATAAATATTCATACACTATATAGTTATATTTAAAACTCCATAGGAAATTGAGGGGTATAATGAAGGAGAAATTAGTTCTATATACAGGTCAGAAATACAAATGTAAACAATGTGGCGAATGTTGTAAAGTAAGAGGTGTTCCACTTACTCTTTTTGACATTGAAAGAATCGAAACTATTGCGGATAAAGATTTTGCTATATATGATATTTCAAGAAAAACATTTGCAATTGAAAAAAGGATTTGGGATAACGGATGTGTGTTTTTAGATGATATTAATTGTTCTATACACAAAGACAAACCGTTAATATGTAGATTGTTTCCATTGGGAATTTTTTATAAGCCCTTATCTGAATCTGATGGGCCCCGTAAATTAAAAGATGGGGAAGAGGTATACATTTATGTTGATCTATCTTGTCCAGGTATTGGAGACGAGGGAGAACCATTTGACATGGAAAAAATATTAGAATTATGCCAAAGAATTAAAATTGAAATGGCGTACACTTTAAATGGGTAGGAATAATATGCGTAGTTCAGATGAAAAAAAGCTTGAAATTATTAAAAAAACTTTAAGTAATTATGGGGCTAATTTTGAATTACCCTCTAACAATGAAATTACTTTTGTTGGCGAAGAAGTTTTTTTAGTAAACAAGTCTCTTCTATCAAAAATTCAAAATGAAAAATTAGATGAAGAAATAATATCATTAGGAACACAAATAGGTAAATTTCATAAAGGTAATTTCTTACTTGGAATTGAATCGAATATAATAATGAGCCCATCGAGCAAAAAAGCTAGATTATCTGATAAAGGGGCATCTTTATTTTTATACGGGCGTGATGTTTTTATTAAGAACTTACTTAATACTCCAAAAAAGGGATTTGTAGTTGTTTCAAATAAAAGAGAAGAAGTTATTGGTCTTGGTAAATTTGATGGTAAAATGTTAATTAACATTCTTGACAGAGGTTCTTACCTTAGAATACTTGAATAATGTTTTATTTAAAACATTGGGTGTTAAATTTGTTACACTAAGGTCATCAGATTTAAAAGCCACATATATTTTCTTGTTTCGGTGAAATCTAAATGGTAGTAAATATGAAAGGAAAGCATCTAGCTTCTCTACATGATCTTACAAAAGAAGAAATATGGCAAATTTTGAAAACGGCCGAGACTTTAAAGATTAAACAGAAAACTGGAGAAAGACATGAGTTACTTTATGGGAAAACTCTTGCCATGATATTCCAGAAGCCTTCAACAAGAACAAGAGTATCCTTTGAAGTTGGAATGAAACAATTAGGAGGCCACGCATTATATTTGTCTGCTACGGATCTACAGTTGGGTAGGGGGGAAACAGTAGGTGATACCGGAGCAGTACTTTCTCGTTACTGTGATGGTATAATGGCTAGAGTATTCTCACACGACAATATCATTGAATTATGTAAGCATTCAACAGTCCCAGTTATAAACGGACTTTCAGACCTATTACACCCATGTCAATGTTTAGCTGATTTGGAAACAATCCTTGAGAAGAAACAGGAATTTAAAGGTCTAAAATTAGCATTTGTAGGAGATGGAAATAATGTCTGCCACTCCTTAATGTTTGGGTCTGCTAAAGTAGGTATGGAAATGACTGTAGTCTGTCCAAAAGGATATGAGCCAAATAAAGAAATAGAAGAAATGGCAATTAAAGACGGACTTAAACTAGAAATCACAAATGATCCTAAAGGAGTTCAAGGAGCAGATGTTATTTACACTGATGTATGGGCAAGTATGGGTAAAGACAAAGAGCATGATGACAGAGTAAAAGTATTCATGCCATACCAGGTAAATGAAAAATTGGTTTCAAAAGCTCAGGATGACTGCATAGTAATGCATTGCTTACCAGCTCATAGGGGAGAAGAAATAACCAATGAAGTTGTCGATGGACCCCATTCAGTAGTACTCGATCAAGCAGAGAATAGAAACCATGCACAGAAGGCTGTAATGGCTCTTCTAATGTAATATCTATTCTATTTTTTTCTTTTATATTCTTATTATTTTGACTTTAATACTAACGAATAGTGTTAAATACCTAGAAAAATATATAAACTCTTGTAGAAAAAGTCATAAAAGGGATATTCATGAGGATTTCTAAATTATATGGGCTTGAGTTGTATAATACCAAGGGCGAATACATAGGTATTGTCAACGATATTATTCTTGAAGTAAAAGACGGAATTGTTTTTGGACTTGCAGTTGGTCAAGAGAAGGGGATAGAAAACACTGCAGTATCTTTTAAAGATGTTTCAGCAATCGGAGATATAGTAATTGTTAGGGCTAAAAAGGAAGAATCAGTAAAACTTGGAATGTAATGGTGCTTGAATGGCCGGCAAAATTGAAAAATATCTTTTAGATAGGTTACAAAAGGAAAAACTTCATTTTTCACTTATAGATCCTGATAGCTTCTCCATCGAAGAAGCAAAAAGTGCAGCTTCAATTTCTGAAGAGGCCGGCAGTGATGCTATACTGATTGGAGGGTCAACAAATACTTTAGGTAGTTATTTAGACAATTTGATTGTATCCATTAAACAGAGTACAAAACTTCCTGTAATCATTTTTCCGGGAGGGGTAGCTCAAGTTTCAGCTAAAGCCGATGCAATTCTTTTCATGTCTTATATGAATTCAAGAAATCCTTATTTTATAACAAAATCTCAAGCTTTAGGAAGTATCCTAGTAAAAAAAACTGGAATTGAGCCTATCCCCACTGGATATTTAGTTGTTGAGCCTGGAGAAACTGTAGGATGGGTTGGAGAAGCAGATCTAATTCCAAGAAGAAAACCACAGATAGCAGCGGCGTATTCTCTAGCAGCACAATACTTGGGAATGAGATTTGTTTATCTTGAAGCGGGGTCTGGAGCTTCTGAGACTATTGCTCCTGAGATGGTAGGATTAGTAAAAAAAGTTATTGATATCCCGTTAATTGTAGGTGGAGGGATCAGATCTCCTGAAGCCGCTAAGAAATTGGTCATAGCTGGGGCAGATATATTTGTCACTGGGACAATTATTGAAAAAGATAAAGAAAGGCTTTTTGATATAATAAAAGCTATAAAAAATTAAGTGGGCGGATTATAGCCCATCTTTTGTAATATTGGCATTGAACTAAGCGACCTACCACAAACCTCGGACCAGATTTCATTGGTTTTAGTTTGGTCTTGCACCATGTGGGAAGGTATTCCACCGTGTCCTAAGTCTTCTCAGTAGTATTAGAACCTGTTACCAAATTCCTTCTACATCATCTTCATCAGACAAAGGCCGTTACTTTCTGTTCCTTTACCTTGGATTTAACCAAGCATCTTTAGATGCCACATTCTGGTCAGGTGGATGGAGCTTCCTCCCCGAAGGGAAGCCAATATTCCGCCCACACAATTAAATTTAATAACGTTGTTATTATAAATTTTATTATGAATATCCTGATGATAGGAGAATATCCGCCAAAGATAGGGGGTATTTCAACTCACATCTATTATCTAAAAAAAGAATTAATCAAGCTTAATCAAAATGTTTTTGTCCTAACGTATTCTAAATCTTTAGAAGACGGAGTATACTACAACAAACTACCCAATAGGTTTAGAGGATTTTTTTTTATTTTATTTGGATTATTCAAAGGAATTTATATCATCAGAAGAAATAAAATTGACATAATCCATTCCCATTTTGCTACTACTCCTGGATTACTTGGATTGATATTATCTCTTATTACTCGAAAAAAAAGAATTTTAACAGTTCATGGAAGTGATGTGAATGTTTTTCTAAGAAGAAAATATATTGGGAAAATAGTCAACTTTGTCATATCTAATCATCCATTAATAATTTCAGTATCTCCAAATCTAGCTAATAAATTGGAGAATAAGTCGAATAATGTCATAGTTTCTATATCAAATGGTGTTGACTCACTAAGATTTTTTCCAGAAGATATAGAAAGACAAGGGATAGGATTTATTGGTGCACTAGTCAATGAAAAAAATCCGAAAGCCTTCATTGAGATAATTACGGGCCTTAGAAAATTAGGGATAATGGAACCAGCTTATGTCTTAGGACAAGGATACCTAAAAAAGGAACTTGAAGAAATGTCCTCTGGGCTTGATATATCTTATTTGGGAGAAATTATGGACACTGAAAATTATCTTAAGAAATTTAAGATTTTTATCTCAACTTCAAGGACAGAAGGATTTGGGCTCTCAATTTTAGATTCAATGTCATGTGCAACACCAGTTGTTTCATTAATGAGTCCTGGATCTTATTTTCTATTAGGGGATCTGGGGCTTGTGGTAGAAAATGAAAATCAAGCAATAAGTTTGATAGAAAAAATTCTCAAAGATCAATCTTTTACAAATGACATCTCCAAGAAAATATTAGAAAAATCTAAACTATTCTCTTGGGAAAAATGTGCATTAGAAACTATCAAAATCTATAATAAAATATTACTTAAATAATGGGATGTATGGATTAATTTTTATCAAAATAAGGAAAGAAAATCCGATTCCAAGAGCATATGCCAATATATCGTGGGCGATAAGCCAACTATAACCTTGCTCAAATAAGTATACCGTAACTATTAATCTTAATATATTCAAAAATAGAAGTGTTATAAGGAATGCAATTAGACATAATATTTTTTTCACAAAAGTCAGTGAAGATAATAGAAATAGTCCTGTGAATATTGCTCCAGAAGCCAATCCTATACATCTTTTTGATATTTCGTAATTTCCCACAGCAATAAATTTTCCAGATATGATAAGTTCTTTTTGTATGCCTAAATAAGATATTCCCTCTTTAACTAATTCGGCTGTTAGTATCCTTATTGGGGTATAATCACTTATGACATAAAGAAATATAGATATAATAGCTCCTTTGATAAAAAATATGATTTTATTGTAATTATTTAATCCATATTTATCAATTATGGTGTTTTTTATCATTGAACAATCAATAATGAAATTCGTTTTAAGTTTTTCCTTATTTATTTGGAGATTTCGTAACTTTTAGAGATAATCTTATATATTAATTTTTATTTTATTTTATAAATAATGGAGGAATTTCATTGGGTGAGTCGCTAGTCGTATCTTCGGGAAAAGGTGGCGTAGGCAAGACCACAATTGCAGCTAATTTAGGTATAGCTCTTTCTGGAGTTGGACTCAACGTTCTAATTTTTGACGCAGATATTACTATGGCTAATCTTGAACTAATATTTGGCATGGAAGGTTTACCAAAGACAATTCAAGACGTATTAGAGGATAAGGCAAAGCCTGAAGACATTATATATGATGGTCCCGGTGGAGTAAAAGTTGTTCCTGCAGGTTTGTCCCTAAGAAGAATCAAGAAATCTGATCCTGACAAAATCAATCAGATATTCAAATTATTTGTTGATAAAGTTGACCTTCTAATTATTGATGGGCCGCCAGGACTTGAAGTTGATTCTGTTACATCTATTGCGGCTTCCCAAAATATGCTTTTAGTTGTAAATCCAGAAATTACATCATTATCTGATGCACTGAAAATAAAACTCGTAGCAGAAAAATTAGGTACAAGGATACTTGGGGTTATTGTTAACAGAGTTAGAGGCGACCCTACTGAAGTTTCAGGTCCTGAGATTGAAGCTATTCTTGAACTTAGAATAATAGGCAACATCCCAGAGGATCCAATTGTTAAAAAATCAACTACATTGGGGAAACCATTTGTTTTATTGGACCCAAAAGCTCCGGCTTCATTAGCGATTAAAGATATTGCATTAAAAATTGCAGGGAAAAAAGGTAATTTTGAACATTCTAGCAAATCCATTAATAAATTGATGGGAGGATTCTTTGGGAGATGATATTATGGCATTATTAGATGTAATGATCAATAGTTGGATAATAATTTTTATTATAGCCATAATCAGTATAATTATCAATGTAATCTTAGCAGTAAAGATTTACATGCAAAAGGAAGAGCTAGATAGATTACGTGGTGGCAGATTATCCCGAGAAGAGCTTGAGATACTTAGAGCTCGTCTTGCAAGAATTAAAAAACTTTCTAGGTAATAATAATTATTACCATTAATATTATATTTCTATTCTAATATTAATAATTTTATTTTTTAATAGTAAATATTAATAATATTTATTGTTAATCAATAT
>Ga0209606_1000351_pt1 | contig 71907 bp, 53 predicted proteins | sample AD_UKC057_MetaG_FD_184412 | JGI IMG/M metagenome (GOLD analysis project Ga0209606, IMG submission 184412) | Active sludge microbial communities of municipal wastewater-treating anaerobic digesters from USA - AD_UKC057_MetaG (SPAdes) (version 2) | ecosystem: Engineered > Bioreactor > Anaerobic >...
TTCACGGTGAACGACGGGACGGTGACGAGTGGGCCGGCGACGGTGTCGATCACGGTGACGGCGGTGAACGATCCGCCGGTGGCGAACCCGCAGGCGGTGACGACGGCGGAGGACACGGCGAAGGCGATCGTGCTGACGGCGAGCGACGTCGAGGGCAGCCCGCTGACCTACTCGATCGTGGCGAGCCCGACGCATGGCGCGCTGACCGGGGCGCCTCCGAACGTGACCTACACGCCGGCAGCAAACTATAACGGGGCGGACAGCTTCAGCTTCCGGGCGTGGGACGGGGCGGCGTTCAGCAACACTGCGACGGTGTCGATCACGGTGACGTCGGTGAACGATCCGCCGGTTGCGAACCCGCAGGCGGTGACGACGCCGCGGGACACGGCGAAGGCGATCGTGCTGAGCGGGAGCGATCCGGACGGGGATGCCCTGAGCTACGCGATCGGGACGCCGCCGGCGCACGGCGCGCTGACTGGTGCGCCTCCGAACGTGACGTACACGCCGGCCGCGGGCTACACGGGAGCTGACAGCTTCACGTTCACGGTGAACGACGGGACAGTGACGAGCGCGCCGGCGACGGTGTCGATCACGGTGACGGCGGTGAACGATCCGCCGGTGGCGAACCCGCAGTCGGTGACGACGGCGGAGGACACGGCGAAGGCGATCGTGCTGACCGGGAGCGATCCGGACGGGGATCCGCTGACGTTTGCGATCGGGACGCCGCCGTCGCACGGCGCGCTGACCGGGGCGCCTCCGAATGTGACCTACACGCCGGCTTCGAACTACAACGGTCCTGACAGCTTCACGTTCACGGTGAACGACGGGACGGTGACGAGTGGGCCGGCGACGGTGTCGATCACGGTGACGGCGGTGAACGATCCGCCGGTGGCGAACCCGCAGGCGGTGACGACGGCGGAGGACACGGCGAAGGCGATCGTGCTGACGGCGAGCGACGTCGAGGGCAGCCCGCTGACCTACTCGATCGTGGCGAGCCCGACGCATGGCGCGCTGACCGGGGCGCCTCCGAACGTGACCTACACGCCGGCAGCAAACTATAACGGGGCGGACAGCTTCAGCTTCCGGGCGTGGGACGGGGCGGCGTTCAGCAACACTGCGACGGTGTCGATCACGGTGACGTCGGTGAACGATCCGCCGGTTGCGAACCCGCAGGCGGTGACGACGCCGCGGGACACGGCGAAGGCGATCGTGCTGAGCGGGAGCGATCCGGACGGGGATGCCCTGAGCTACGCGATCGGGACGCCGCCGGCGCACGGCGCGCTGACTGGTGCACCTCCGAACGTGACCTACACGCCGGCCGCGGGCTACACGGGACCGGACAGCTTCACGTTCACGGTGAACGACGGGACGGTGACGAGCGCGCCGGCCACGGTGTCGATCACGGTGACGGCGGTGAACGGTCCGCCGGTGGCGAATCCGCAGTCGGTGACGACTCCCGAGGACACGGCGAAGGCGATCGTGCTGAGCGGGAGCGATCCAGATGGCGATCCGCTGACGTTTGCGGTCGTGGGGAGCCCGGCGCACGGCGCGCTGACCGGGGCGCCTCCGAATGTGACCTACACCCCGGCAGCAAACTACAACGGTGGGGACAGCTTCACCTTCACGGTGAACGACGGGACGGTGACGAGTGGGCCGGCGACGGTGTCGATCACGGTGACGGCGGTGAACGATCCGCCGGTGGCGAACCCGCAGGCGGTGACGACGGCGGAGGACACGGCGAAGGCGATCGTGCTGACGGCGAGCGACGTCGAGGGCAGCCCGCTGACCTACTCGATCGTGGCGAGCCCGACGCATGGCGCGCTGACCGGGGCGCCTCCGAACGTGACCTACACGCCGGCAGCAAACTATAACGGGGCGGACAGCTTCAGCTTCCGGGCGTGGGACGGGGCGGCGTTCAGCAACACTGCGACGGTGTCGATCACGGTGACGTCGGTGAACGATCCGCCGGTTGCGAACCCGCAGGCGGTGACGACGCCGCGGGACACGGCGAAGGCGATCGTGCTGAGCGGGAGCGATCCGGACGGGGATGCCCTGAGCTACGCGATCGGGACGCCGCCGGCGCACGGCGCGCTGACTGGTGCACCTCCGAACGTGACCTACACGCCGGCCGCGGGCTACACGGGACCGGACAGCTTCACGTTCACGGTGAACGACGGGACAGTGACGAGCGCGCCGGCGACGGTGTCGATCACCGTCACTGACACCTCGCTGTCGGTGCTGACCATCGGCAATGCCGCGGTCACGGAGGGTGACGCCGGCTCGACGGTCGTCAACGTGACGGTCACCCTGACGCCGGCGAGCGCCGTTCCGGTCAGCGTCGGCTACGCGACCGGCGGCGGCACTGCCACCGCCGGGACCGACTACACCCCGGCCTCCGCAACGGCCGACTTCTCGCCCGGAATGGTCTCGGTCGACGTGCCCCTGCAGGTGCTCGGTGACCTCACCGATGAGCCGGATGAGAGCTTCGAGGTGACGCTGTCGAACCCGGTTGGGGCGACCCTCGGGACGCCCTCCGCCGGCACGGTCACCATCTTCGACGACGATCCGATGGTCGATCTCCAGGGCGTCGATCTCGAGATCGCGGAGGCTGCCGGTCAGGCGGTGGTGCAGTTGACCCTGTCCGCGCCGAGCGGCTTCGACGTCACCGTCGACTACGCCACGGCGAACGGCACCGCGAATGCGCCCGGCGACTACGGCGCGGTCAGCGGCACGGCCTTCATCGCCGCGGGGGCCCTGTCGACCGCGGTTCCGATCCCGATCGTCAACGACCCCGACGTCGAGCCGGACGAGACCTTTATCCTCGAGCTCTCGAACGCGCTCAACGGGGTGCTGCTCACGCCGGTGGTGACGATCACCATTCGTGACGACGACGGCCCGGCGATCTTCGGAGACGGCTTCGAGTCGGGCGATCTGTCACAGTGGTCGGTGGTGGTGCCATAAGCCGCTGACCGGGTCGCCGGCGAGGCGCCTGCCCCTCACCAGCCAGTCTGGCCGCCGAGGAAACGGCAGAGCGCCGGTGCGCATCGCGATCCCACCGCGCGGCCGCGGGTCCGCCGCGCTGCGAGGCCAGCGGGGTGGCGAACGGCGCCGAACCCGCGCAGGCGGCGGTCGCACCGCAGCTGCGCGGCGCCGGAAGCACCCGCGTCCGACAGCGCGCCGTGTCTCACGACGAGGCTCGTGTCTCACCGTAGAGACATGACGCTGCGACAATGTAAATCACGAGTAAAAAGAGATTTAGAGCGGTGGCGTCGCGATGATGCGGAGCATCTCGAGTCCGGGACTGTCTCACGAGTCGATGGCAACCACGGGCCGGCCCTTGGTGAGAGTGACGTCTTCTGAATTCAAGTGCAGCGATTGCAATGACTTGAGAAAAAGCCTACGAAAGCTCGCGAAGTTGGCACAGGCGTTGCTAATACAAAGACCGAGCGGAGTTGAGGAACGAGAACGAGCCTCGACAGACCGCTGTGGTCCGGTGCGAGAGCGATACCCAGCCACAGCGCACCACGCACCGACCACAACCTTCCTCCCCCCTCCACCCGGGGCCGCTCCACGGCGGCCCCCCTCTTTTTCTTCGGCGACGCCGGTGGCCGCGACAGCGCAGAGTTGAGCCGCGACCGGCGAAAGGGGCGAATGGAACGCCACGGAGGATCGAGATGACGATGCGCGCGATGCTGGTTGGGTCCTTCCTCGCACTGATGACGGCCCCGGTCGCAGCCCAGGTGATCGAGTACACCGACCAGGCGCTGTTCCTGGCCGACGTGGCGGCGTCAGGGTGGTGCGTCGATGTCGAGAGCTTCGAGGCCGACGCGGTGTGGGGGGCCGCGCGCACTCCCGCCACCGTGCCGTTCGTCGTCAACCTCGGCATCACCTGGCTGCCGAACAACCCCAACAGCGAGCTGACGACCGGCGACGGCCCGGCACGGACCGGGCTGTGGGGCTTCTACGAGCTGCCCCACGGCGACTTCGGAAACGGGGTCGGTGACGGCTTCTTCAACCAGGCCGCCGACACCCTGTACGCGGTGGGCGGCTGGCTGGTCAGCAACACGCCCGGGGCGCGCATCAACCTCGTCCTGGACGGGGTGACCGTGATCGACTTCAGCGGCGCCAACCTGGTCGGCACGTCGCACAGCTTCTTCGGGGTCATCGACCCGTCCGGGTTCTCGACCGTGGAGTTCCGCGAGACCGAAGGCGCCTCCGGCGACCCCAAGTACATCTTTGGTGACGACTTCAGCTTCGGCCGCGTGGACTGTTACTCGGCGATCTTCGGCGACGGCTTCGAGTCCGGCGACGCCTCGGCGTGGTCGGTGGTCGTCCCGTAGGCTTGTGGGGCCTCCATCCTGCCTGCCTTGTAGGGTGGGCATCCTGGCTGCCTCATCGGGAAGCGGGCGCGGAAGCGGAGGCGGGCGGGGAACTCATCCCACGGATCCCAGATCGAAAACCCGTGGCCGGCTTGAGAACGGGGCGTGCGCTACAAGGCCTGCAGAGCGGCGTGCAGCCGCTCCTGGTCGCGGCCCGAGAAGGACAGGAAGCTCGCACCGACGCCGCGGACCCTCTCCCGGAGCGGGTCGGTCTGGCGCGCGACCCGCGCCCGGCCCCGGATCGGTCCCGGCTCGCCGGGGATCGCGAGCTCGAAGTCGACGGTGGCGCCGGCCGGCGCGAGCGCCGGGCCGCTGACCAGCATCCCGGTCGCCGACAGGTCCTCGGTCAGGCCGCGGGCGGTGAAAAGGTGTCCGGGCTCGGCGGCGACCAGCTCGACCGGAGCGCGCACCCGCACCCGCCGGGCGACGCCGAGCAGGGGCCGCGCTGCGTCGAGGATGGCCTCGGTGCTGTCGCCGCGCGACCGCACCCGGTTGACCCCCCGCCCGAGGAGCCGGCTGGCGCCGGCGACGCCGCGTGGGTCGGCAAGCACCACGAGACCCGCCTCGCGGCTCGCCGACGCGCCGGCGCGCAGGGTGGCGACGAACGAGTCGATCGTGACCCCGAGCGACGGGAAGCCGGCGAAGATCAGGTGAAACTCGCGCGTGGTCACGGCTGCCAGCAGACGGTCGGCCCAGGGGATCCGGTGGAAGTCGACCGGGAACGGCTCGAGGGCCGACACCAGCCGGTGGACCTCGTTGTGCCCGATCCCCGCGAACAGGATCTGGCGCCGCTCAGGGTCCATCAGCGGGCCGCTCGCCATCACTGGAACCTCCTCGACAGCGCGCTGCGCAGCCGCGAGCGGTCCGACTGCGCAAACGACTCGAAGGCCGCGCCCAGGCCGAGGACCTTCTCCCGGCGGGGATTGGCGATCCGGGCGACACGGGCGCGGCCGCGGATCGGCCGCTCCTCCTCGGGGAAGAGCAACGCGAAGTCGAGCAGCGAGCCGACCGGCGCCGGCCGCATGCAGTTCACCAGCATCCCGGACATCGAGAGGTTCTCGGTGTGGCACCAGGCCGGGCTCGTGGTGTGGTCGGCGGCGGGGGAGATCTCCACCGGGGCCCGCACCTGGAATCGCCTCGGCACGTCGATCAGGGACAGCACCGACTCCTGGATCACCCGATCGGGATCGGTGCGCGTGACGACCCGGTTGACCCCGCGCCCGAGCAGCCGGTGAGCCTCGCCGGTGGCGTCGGGCTCGGCGAACAGCACCAGCCCGGCGTGCCGGCTCGCCGCATCCGCATCCCGCAGCGCGGCGATCGCCGAATCGACCGTCATGTCGGGAGCGGGGTAGCCGGCGATCACGACATCGAAGGCGTTCCGCCGGACCGCCGCCAACAGCCGTCCGTTCCACGGGATGCGGTGGAAGTCGACGTCGAACGACTCGAGCAGCGTCACCAGCCGGTGGACGTCGTTGTGCCCGAGCGCGGTGAGCAGGATCTGGTAGGTCGGCAGCATGGCCGTGGACCTCGCCTCCGTCACCAGATCAGTACCGCGCGGAGGTTCGGGAAATACGGATCAGGACCGGGCCCCGGGCGGTGGGGAGTCGTGGCCAGGGCAGACCTTGCGCGACATCGGACGCGGGCGCGGAAGCCGAGGCAAGGTGGCCGTCAGTCGGCCCGGATCCTGCTTACGCAGGCACGGCCTTGTGGCCGTAGAAGATCACCCCGGCCTCGCCGTCCGACGACACGCGGCGGAACTCGAGCCGGACCGGCATCCCGACCGACAGCGACGCCGGGTCCGCGACGTCGCCGATCTGGACCATCACCCGGACCCCGTTGTCGAGCTCGACCAGGGCGATCGGAAGCGGCGTCTGCTCGGTGTACCCCGCCGGCGGCACCCTGACCACGGTGTAGGTGAGGACCTTGCCCGTGCGTGGCAGGACCACGTCGGTGAACTCGCGGCCGCCGCAGGCCGGGCAGACCAGCCGTGGCGGGTGGAGGATTCTCGAGCACTTGCCGCACTGCACCGCCTCGAGGCGGTATCGCTGGGGCGCTTCACGCCACGCGCGCGCCGGGGAGAACATCACGCCACCTCCAGGATGTGCACCACGGAGCTGCCGCCGGAGCCGCCCATGTTCTGGGCGAGGCCGACGCGCGCTCCTTCCACCTGCCGCTGCCCGGCCTCGCCGCGCAGCTGCGTGACGACCTCGACGACCTGTGCCACCCCGGTGGCGCCCACCGGATGGCCCTTGGCCTTGAGGCCGCCGGAGGGGTTGACGGGGATCTTGCCGCCGAGCGAGGTGAGGCCCCGATCGACTGCCTGGCCGCCGGTGCCGCGCTCGAAGAAGCCGAGCGCCTCCACCGCCATGACCTCGGCGATCGTGAAGCAGTCGTGGACCTCCGCCAGGTGGATCTCGCGCGGCGAGCGGCCGGCCATCGCGTACGCGCGCTCGCCGGCCAGCCGGACCGCCCGCAGCTCGGAGAGGTCGCCACGGTTGGCGAGCGCGATCGAGTCGGTGGCAAGCCCGGACCCGGTGATCCTGACCAGCGGCCGGCCCCCGGCGAGCTCGCGGGCCCGGTCGAGGCTCGCGATCACCAGCGCCGCGGCGCCGTCGGTGATCGGCGAGCAGTCGAGCAGGCGGAGCGGGTCGGCGACCATCGTCGAGGACAGCACGTCGTCGACGGACACCTTGAGGTGGTACTGGGCGTGGGCGTTGAGCAGGCCGTTGGCGTGGTTCTTGACCGCCACCTTGGCGAGCTGCTCGCGGGTGGTGCCGAACTGCTGCATGTGGATCCGCGCCAGCATCGCGTAGAGGCCCGGGAAGGTGATGCCGTGGAAGCCCTCCCACTCCTGGTCAGCGGCCGTGCCGAGGGCGTAGGTCGCGTCCGCGCCGTCGACGTCGGTCATCTTCTCGACGCCGGTGACCAGCACCACGTCGGCAAGCCCGGCCGCGACCTCGGCGAAGCCGGCGCGCAGGGCGAGGCCGCCGGAGGCGCAGGCCGACTCGACCCGCATCGCCGGGACCCCGGCCATGCCGAGCTCGTCGGCGAGCAGCGACGCCAGGTGCTCCTGGCCGTTGAACAGGCCGGGCGACATGCAGCCGACGGTGATGCCGTCGACCTTGTCGACGCCCGCATCCTCGAGGGCGTTCAACGCGGCCTCGGCCCACAGCGTCCGCAACGACTTGGACCACATCTCGCCGAAGGTGACGAGCCCGGTCCCAATGACGGCTACCTCGCGCATCGCCACCTCCTACTCCGCCATCCGGATCTTGCCACGGAGCTTGGCGTAGCTCCCGTAGTCCAGGTAGATCTTGTGCTCGTCGAGCTGAGGCCGGGTCCTCGGCGCCAGCCCCTGGACCTCGGGGAGCCGGCCGGTCGCCCGGAAGATGAACGAGTCGGAGCCGGCGCCGGAGCCGAACGACGTCAGCAGGATGAGGTCGCCGGGCCGGGCCACGTCGAGGATCGCGGTCAAGCCCATCGGCGAGGCGCCGGAGTAGGTGTTGCCGAGCCACGGCGACAGCCAGCCGGTCTTCAGCTGGTCGTCGGTGAAGCCGAGCATCTTGCCGGCCTTCATCGGGAACTTGCCGTTCGGCTGGTGGAAGACGGCGTGGGCGAAGTCGGCGGGCTTGAGGCCGGCCTTCTCGAGGATGCCGCGGGCCGAGTTGGTGGTGTGCCGGAAGTAGGCCGGCTCGCCGGTGAAGCGGCTGCCGTGGCGCGGGTAGTGCATGTACTCGCGGCGCCAGAAGTCGGGGGTGTCGGTGGCCCAGGAGTAGGTGTGCAGGACCTCGGCGACGATCTTGTCGTCCTCGGCGCCGAACAGGTAGGAGGCGGAGCCGGCCGCAGCCGAGTACTCGAGGGCGTCGCCGGGCGCTCCCTGCGAGGTGTCGGCGCCGATGCCGAGGCCGTAGCGGATCTCGCCCGCCTTGACCAGCGAGTACGCCAGGTACATGCCTTCGGTGCCGGCCTTGCACGCGAACTCGAGGTCGGCGATCCGGACCACGGGCACCGCCCCGATCGCCTCGGCGACCACGGTGCCCGAAGGCTTGACCGCGTACGGGTGGGACTCCGAGCCGACGTAGACGCAGCCGATGTCCGCGGGGTCGATCCCGGCGCGGGCGATCGCGTTGCGGGCGCTCTCGACCGACATCGTGATCGTGTCCTCGTCCGCCCCGGGCACCGACTTCTCGTAGAGCTGGAGGCCGCGCTTGAAGGAGGGAGCGTCGGCGCCCCACACCTTGGCGATCTCCTCGACCTTGATCCGTCGTCTCGGGATGAATGCGCCATAACCGATGATTCCGACGGCCATGCTCCCTCCAGGTCTCGGGGTGGGTTCGCTCGGGTTTCCCGCGCTTCCGACGCGGCCAAGTCTACACAGGCGCGGAGCGGGGTGTAAAGGAATGCCAGACGACGGGCGAGGGTGGATTTCCGCCCAAACGCTTCCGCGCCCGCTTCCGCTTCCGCGTCCGAAACGGCCGAACGGGCTGGCTCGCTTGCTTAGTGGAAGCGCGAACGGGCGATGCACACCGGCTTTGAACGGGGGCGGCTCAGGTAGACATCGGAAGCGGGCGCGGAAGCGGGAACGGGAACGGGAACGGGAACGGGTACGGGGACGGGAACGGGAGGATGCCCATCCCCTGTAGAATCGCCGTACTGGAGGCAAGCCATGGGCACAAGGGACATGCGAGGCGGCAACTACGCGGCGGAGCTGCAATCGCCGAAGGTCTACCGGAAGCGCCGGAAGCGCCTCGCCGAGGCGGTCGGGCACGGCACCGTCGTGCTGTGGGGCGCCGGCGACGATCGCGGTTACGGCGACGTCGGCACCTTCCGGCAGAGCCCGGACTTCTTCTACCTCACCGGGGTCGAGCTGCCGAATGCGGTGCTGGTGCTGCGCCCCGAGGAGCGGGCGGAGTACCTGTTCCTGCCTCCCCGCAACGAAGCCGTCGAGCGCTGGACCGGCCCGAAATGGGGGCCCGGGGACGAGGCCGCCGAGCGGCTCGGCTTCGACGCCGTGCTGTCAAGGGATCCGTCCGAGGTGGTGCTCGACGCCCGCCGGCGGCCGGTGCCCGGCTTCGAGGGCCGCCTGATGGGCTGGCTGAGCGGACCGGGGGCGCTGCTGTGGACGCAGCTGCCGGGGGTGGCCACCGCCGCGCCGCTGCCTTCCACCCACCGCTACCTGGCGGCGCTGCGCGAGCGCCTGCCGAGCTTCGAGGCCCGTGACATCGGCGATCACCTGGCGGGGCTGCGAATGGTCAAGGACCCCGGTGAGATCGCGCTGATGCGGAAGGCGGTCTCGGCCACCGTCGAGGCCCATCGGCGCGCGGCGCGTGCGATCCGGCCCGGCGTGCGGGAGGGCGCAGTGGACGGCGCCGTCTACGCCGCTTTCCGCGACAGCGGGGCCGAGGGCACGGCCTTCCCGTCGATCGTCGGGTCGGGCTTCAACGCCACGACCCTCCACTACGACCAGAACGTCGACACCTGCGCCGACGGCGAGCTGGTGGTGGTCGACATCGGCGCCCGCTACGGCTACTACTGCGGCGACCTGACCCGGACCTTCCCGGTCAACGGGCGCTTCAGCGACCGCCAGCGCGCGATCTACGATCTCGTCCTCAGGGCGCACGACCGGGCGGCGGCCGCGATCCGGCCCGGAGTCTCCATCTTCGAGCTGCGCAAGATCGCGTACGAGACGTTCGAGAGGTCGAAGCTGCGGGACAGCAGGGGCGGCCGGCTCGGCCAGCACTTCATCCATGGCCTCGGCCACTTCCTCGGCCTCGAGGCCCACGACCCCGGCGGTGACGATGTGCCGCTCGAGCCGGGCATGGTGATCACCAACGAGCCCGGCATCTACATCCCGGACGAGGCTCTCGGGGTGCGCATCGAGGACGACCACCTGGTGACCGCCGACGGCAACGTGAACCTGGCGGCTGCGCTGCCGACGAGGGCGAGGGAGATCGAAGGGATGATGAGGGAATAGGATCTGGGATCTGGGGGCTAGGATCTAGCCCCGCCCGCGTCCGCATCCGCGCCCGCTTCCGACGGCTCGAGGGTGAGAGCTTCGCATCTGGCGCGGAAGCGGAAGGGCAAGCGGAAGCGGTTTTCCCTCCCCTCCCACCGCTCGCGTCACGGCGTAGCCCAACGCGGAGCCGGATCCGTGCCTGCACTCGTCACTGGACTGGCGGTGGTGCCCGTGCCTCCGGGGCGCGGAAGAACCCTATACTTCGAGGCATGAGCAGCGAGGGAGCCGCCGCCGGCGCCGGACGTCCGTGGTGGCTCGCGCTGGCCGCGCTGGCGATGCTGACCCCGTGGGCGGGCCAGCAGCTGCCGGTGTGGGCAGCTGCGCTGACCGCCGTGCTGCTGTTGGTGCTGGCCCGCCCGCGGGGCGTCGGCTGGCTGCCGTGGCTGGCGGTCGGCGTGGGGCTGGCGGCGGCGGTTGTCGGTCCGGGGCGGCTGCCGACGGAGTCGCGGCTGACTGGCCAGCTCGACGACCACGTGCACGACCTGGTCCGCGCCGCCGAGCGCTCGGCGGCCGAGCCCGAGCTGCTGCGGCTGTTCGCGGCGAGCGGCGAGGCCCTCGACCCGCTCGAGCCCTTCGCCATCATCGACCGGGCGGCGGGCGGCAGGCCGGGGCGGACGGTCTTCCTCGCCGACGACCGCGGTTTGCTGGTCGCCTGGGGCGGCGAGGAGCGGGCGTACCCGCACGGGGTGCGGCCGCTCGGCGAGCGGCGGCCGGGCGTGGTGTGGTCGGCGCGCGGCGCCGTGCTCTACGTGCGCGAGCCGGTGCTGGTCGACGGTCGGCTGGTCGGCGCAGTCACGGTCGCCGACTGGACCCCGCTCGACGGGCGGGTGGTGTGGGGCATGCGGGCGCCGTTGGGGCGGTCGCTGGCACTCGGCCTGCAAGCTCCCGGGAACCGGGTGATCAGGCCGCCGTCCGCGGCCGGCATCGAGGTGCCGGTCGGCCTGGGCGCCGCTGATGGCAGGCGGGGCGCGATCTGCGCGCTGGCGTGGCTGGTGCTGGTGGCCGCCGCGCTCTGGCGGCGCCCGCAGATGGCGTGGCTGGTGGTGCTCGCGGCGAGCGTCGCGTTCCTGGCCAGGCCGGCGGCCGGGCCCGGCGTCGGCGGCGCAGTGATCGCGCTGGCGGCCGGTTTCGCGGCGGGCAGGTCGGCGCGCGCCCTCCCCGGGCGGTGGGCGCGGCTGCTCGTGGCGGCGTTCGTGCTGGCGTTGATGGCCTGGGTGCTGGGTGCCGAGGGCCTGCCGCTGTCGCCGCTGCCGCCCCACCTGCTGCGGCCGGGCTGGGGAGGCATCTGGGTGCTGGCCCTGGCGCTCGCGGTGGCGGGCTGGCCCGGGCTGGCGGGCCGGGGTTCGCTCCGGCTCGAGCTCCGGCTGGCGGTGGCGGGCGGCATCGCTCTGCTCGGCCTGGCGCTGGAGGCGGCGCGCGTTCCGATCGAGCTGTCGCGGGCGGTCCGGGGCGGGGCGAGCGTCGTGCTCCCCCGCGGCGACGTCGACCTGGCCGCCGTCCTCCCCGCGCCTCCGGCGGCCTGCCGCCTTGACGATGCTGCGCCGGTCCTCGCCGAGCGCTGGGGACTGACGCGCTGGCAGACGCCGTCGCAGCTGCGGCTCGTCGACGCCGCGTCGGCCGAGCTTTCGGTGTGGGGCGATCTGTCGCCGGCCGGCGACGATGTCCGCCGCATCCGGCAGTGGCGGCTGCAGCAGCCGCCCGGCGCCCGGCTCGAGCTGTGGGTGGCGACCGAGCCGTGGGGCGTGCTGGCGGACTGGGAGAGCGGCGCACCGCTCGGGGCGGCCCGCCTGCGGCCGGTGTGGTTCGCCGCGCTGACCCGCTCCGGCACGGTGGCGGCCACCCTGCACCCGGAGATCGCGGGCCTCGACGCCGCGACCGCGGGCGGCCTGTACCACGCCGGCGGCGGGTGGGCACGGGTCAACGTCGGCGGCGACCGCGCCCTGAGCCGGCTCGAGCGCCGCGGCGAGTGGCTGGTAGCGGCGATCGGCCGCCATCCCGCGCCCGTGGTGTGGGTGCTGCGGACCGCGATCGCCGGCCTGTGGGCGATGGCAGGCCTGCTGGTCGCGCTGCCGCCGATCGTGCGGCGCGAGCAGCTGTCGACCTTCGGGGGCCGGCTGCGCCTCCTGGTCGCCGGCGGCGTGGTGGTGCCCCTGGCGGTGCTGACGGTCTTTCTCCAGCTGCGGCTGCAACGGGAAGCGGAGCGCTTTGACCAGGTGGTCGGCCTCGACGCTCTCGGCGCCGCTCGCTACACGGCCAACCAGCTCAGCGGCGGGTTCGCGGTCGACGACGGGATCGCTCGTTGGGTGTCGGCGGGGTGGGGCGGCGAGGTGCTGCTGTTCGACAAGGCGGAGGTGGTCGCCGCGTCGCGCCGCGATCTGCTGGCCACCGAGGCGCTGCCGCTGCTTCCCCCGGCGGCCGGCCTGCGGTCGTACCTGATCGGCCGCGACGACCCGGTCGTGGTTCGGTCGGGCGGCACCTTGGTGGCTGCCGGTCCGATCGAGCTTGAGGGGCGCCGGCTGCTGCTCGAGCTGATCCGCCTCGATCCGCGGCTCGAGGAGTCGTCCCTGGCGCCGGTCGACTGGCTGCTGACCGGGGCACTGCTGGCGGCCATGCTGGCCCTGGCTCTGACCTCGCGCATCGAGCGCCGGCTCAGCGTATCGCTGCGCGACCTGGTGCTGCTGTCGCGCAGGTTGCTCCACGGCGAGCCCCTGCCCGAGGTGCGCCGTCCGGTCGAGACCGACCTCGCCGAGGTGCTCGACGCCGTGCGCTCCATGAACGAGGAGGTGCGGCGCCGGGAGTCGAGCCTGCGATCACAGGAGGAGCTGCTTCGGATCACCCTGTCGACGCTGGCGCCGGCCGTGATCGTTCTCGAGCCGGGCGGTGAGCTTCGCTTCTCCAACCCGAGCGCCGAGGCGCTGCGCGCCGAGCACGGGCGGCGGCTGCTCGAGGTCATCCACGCCGTCGCCGGCCGGGGGAGCCCCGACGCCGCGCCGCTCGCGGAGACGGTGCAGCCGGTGCCCGGCCGCGAGCTCACCTGGCGGGTGGGGGTGGCGGGCGTGCCGCTTCCGGACGGCAGCCGGGGGCTGGTGGCCGTCGTCGACGACGTCACCGACGTGGTGCGGATCGACCGCCTGCGCCAGCTCAACCAGCTGGCGCGGATCGTCGCCCACGAGGTGAAGAACCCGCTGACCCCGATCCGGTTGTGGGTGCAGGAGCTGGAGGCGGCGCGGCGCGCCGGCCACCCGGACTTCGAGTCGTTGGCAGGCGACGCCTGCCGCGAGATCTCGCTCCAGGTGGATCGTCTCCAGGACACCGCGAACTCGTTCTCGAACCTGGTCGCGCTCGAGCACTGGGATGCCGAGGTGGTCGACCTCGGCGCGCTCGTCACCGACACCCTGGGGGGCCTGACGATCTACCGGCGGCGGGGCATCGAGCTGGTCGCCGACCTGCCCGAGGGCGGCGGCTGTGAGGTGCGGGCCGACCGGCGGTGGCTGCAGCGGGCGCTCGGCAACCTGGTCAAGAACAGCGTGGACGCGATCGGTGACGGTCGTGGCGAGGTCAGGGTGCAGGTGCGTCGCAGCGAGGACGTGGTCACGCTGGCGGTGGCGGACACCGCGGGCGGCCTGCCCGATCGCCAGCTCCAGGACCTGTTCTCCCCCCACTTCTCGACGACCACCGCGGGTAGCGGGCTCGGGCTGGCGCTCGTCCGCCAGGTGGTGGCGCGCTGCCAGGGCCGGGTCACGGCCGTCAACGGCGAGCGCGGCCTGATCGTGCGGCTCGAGCTGCCGGCCGCCGCGGCGAGCCTCTGATACCATCTCGGCATGCGCTGCGCCACGACCGCTGCCATCGTCGTGCTGGTGGCCTCGTCGTGCGCCGACGGCAGTCGCCGGGCGCCACTGGTCGAGGTCGCTCCCGACCCTCGACGCGCGGTGGTCTGGCTGGCGGGACGAGGCATCGACGAGATCACCGCCGCCGAGCTCGCCCGGGTCGGCATCGACGAGGTGGTCGTGCGCCGCGGGGTGGTCGACCTGGCGGGCGGCGCGCCGGTCCTCCGCTTCGACCCGAAGCCGGCGATCGCTGGTGGCTTGCCGGCCGGCGTCCTGCTCCGGGTGGAGGGTGCGCGGGCGGACCTCGATCCCGCCATCGCGGCATCGGTGTGGCGCGCGGTGATCGCCGATGAGGCCGGGGCACGCCCGGCAGAGATCGTGCTCGATCTGCCCGACCTGCCGGCCGGCAGCGCGGAGTTCGTGGCGCGGCTGGCGGCGGCCGCAGCAGTCCCGGTGGTCCCTGTGCTGTCGGTCAGCCAGCTCGGCGAGGAGGAGGGCCGGCGGGTTGCGCAGTCCGCCGGCCGCTGCGTGGTGCCGGCCTTCGGGACCGGGCACAGCGACCTGCGGGGCGTCGGCGAGGGCGGGACGCTGCCACTCGCGAAGAAGCTGGAACCGCTGGTTGGGCTCGGCGTCGGGGTGCGGATCGGGATCGGACTGACGCCGATCGTCCGTCCGGCGCTCGGCGAGTGGGGGGATGACATCGGTCCGCTGACCGAGTCGGAAAACGCCGAGGTCCGCACCTCTTCGGAGCTCGACCGCACCTTCGTCGTGCGCACGCCGCTGGACTGGTCGGACCGCCGTTGGGCGCCGGGCGAGTCGCTGGCGGTCCGCTGGTGGGATGTGTCCCGCCTGCACGCGTGCCTCGCGGAGATCGACCGGATGGCGCTTCCGGAGGTCGTGGGGTGGGACCTGGTGCCGCTGCCGCCGGCGGGCGCACGGCTGGGCATCGGGGAGGAGGCCCTGCTCAGCTACCTTGACGGCAGCGGGCCGGCCCCGGAGGTGCGCGTCGATGTGGTGCGCTCGGGCGGGACAGTGCGGGTGAGCCTCACCAACGGCGGGCTGTTCTCGTCGGCGGTGTCCGGTGTCGGCAACTGGCTCGAGGTCGCGGCGGCCCAGGGACCGGTGCTGGTCGGCGACCGCGGCTCCTTCGACAGCATCGAGCTCGGCACCCGGCGGAGCGGGGAGTGGCAGGCCATGGTCGGCGAGGTCGCGGATGCCGTGCGCTTTCGCGAGACCCATCTCGGCCCTCGCGAGCAGCTGACCACCGGGCCGGTGCGGCTGGCCGTGAGCCGCTCGCAGGTGCGGGTGCGCTGGCACCTCCTGCTCAGCTCGGGGCAGGAGCTGAGCGGGGAGCTGCCTCCGCAGTGAAGCGCAGCATCGACGGGGCGGGCGTCATGCCGCCGTCGTGCCGGTTCCCGCTCCCGTTCCCGTTCCCGAACGACATTCCCGCCCGCTTCCGCGCTCGCGCCCGGGAAACGCGGCGAGTCCGAGGAAAGCGCGTCCTGCGGGCGTGCCATCTTTGGCGATTTCGGGACTACGTACCTCGTGACAAGGTGTTCGAGGCCCGAAATCGCCAAAGATGGCAACCTGCCGACGGCAGCGGCTGTGGTCGTGGCCGCAATAGCTTGCGGCCTACGGCCACCCGCTGGTGACGGCTGGTCACCGCGGCCGCCGGCCGCGAGTCACCTCGGGGAGCGCCGAAAGACGATCGGCGCGACGTGCTCTCGAAGACAGAGCGAACGAGCGGATACGGGCACGGGCACGGAGACGGGCCCGGGATCGGGCGCGGAAGCGGATGCGGGTGCGGCGTGACCGGGGAGCAGCCCGAGGCTGGGCTCAAACCCTCTCGCAGGCGAAGGCGAAGATGTCGCGGCCCTGGTCGAGGTACTTGTGCTCGAAGCCGCTGACCGGCAGCTCGGCGAACGCGGGGGCGGCATCGATGGCGCGCAGCGCGCGCTCGCCCGCCAGCGCCTCGCCGATCACGGCGGCGTAGCCGGCGTGGTCGGTCTTGACCAGGAGCCTGCCGCCGGGACGCAGCGCGCCGGCCATGGCGGCCACGCTGTCGAGCGTGATCAGCCGCCGCTTGTGGTGCCGCTTCTTGGGCCACGGGTCGGGAAACAGGACGAAGAGGGTGTCGACCGACGAGGGGCGCAGCAGCCGGAACAGGAGGTCTTCGGCGGTCGTGCGCAGCAGCCGGATGTTGCCCAGGCCATGCTTGGCGGCCCGCTCGCAGCACATCTTGTGGTACGCACCTGCCCGCTCCACGGCGAGCAGGTTGCGCTCCGGACGGCTGGCGGCGAGGGCAAGCAGGAAGCGGCCCTTGCCGGAGCCGATCTCGACGTCGGTCGGCGCGTCTCGCCCGAACAGCTCGCGCCAGTCGAGCGGGACGGCGACCGCGTCGAGGTCGACGTCGGTCATCGGTGGGAGGCGATGGGCTGGCCGTTCTCGACGCCCAGATGGACCAGCTCGATGCCCGCGTCGCGCGCGAACTCCAGCACCCTGTCGTCGCGGTAGAACTCACCGTAGTAGACGGTCCTGATGCCGGCGTTGGCGATCAGCTTGAAGCAGTTGAAGCAGGGCGAGGCGGTGACGTAGATCTCGGCGTCCTCGAGCCGGACCCCATGCCGGGCGGCCTGAACGAGAGCATTGGCCTCGGCGTGGACCGTCCGGATGCAGTGGTCGTTCTCCATCAGGCAGCCGGCCTCGGAGCAGTGCGGCGCGCCGCGGATCGACCCGTTGTAGCCGGTGGAGAGGATCGTCTTGTCGCGTACGATGACCGCCCCGACGCTCTTGCGCGGGCAGGTCGACCGCGTGGCCACCTGCACGGCGAGATTCATGAAGTAACGGTCCCAGCTGACGCGTTGCATGGGGGTGGAGTATACCGCGGCGGCGGTCTGCCGGATCTCGGATCTGGGGGATAGGATCTAGGGCAGGACGCCGGCCTCTGCCTTCGCATCCCGCCGTCAAATGCCCAAAGAGGACCACACCCGGGCGGCGCGTTGACAGGGAGTGGCCACAGCTGACCTTGTGAACAGCGGGGCGAGCAATGGGGCAGCGCGTTTCGTCGTTTCGCGATCTTGCCGCGTGGCAGCGGGCGGTCGAGTTGAGCGTTGCCGTCCATCGACTGACCGAGTCGTTTCCTAGGCATGAGCGATTCGGCCTCGCCCAGGAACTGCGGAAGACATCTCGGTCGGTGGCCTACAACGTCGCAGAGGGTCACCAGCGCCACACGACGCGGGAGTATCTGCGCTTCCTCGACATCGCGCTCGGCTCCCAGGCCGAGCTCGAGACACAGCTTCGCATTGCGGCGGCAGTGGGCTACCTGCGGAGTGAAGAGCCGAAGTTCCTGTTGACGCTGTGCGACGAGGTCGGGCGGCTGCTGCGTGGCCTCTCGAAGGCTCTCGAGCACCGAGGCGCCGCCGATCCACGATGCGGCGGCGATGCCCCTATCCCCTAGATCCTATATCCTAGATCCAATGCTATCAGTGACTTACACCAACTCCGACGCCGCGAAGAAGAAGCTGACCTCGATCGCCGCGTTCTCCAACGAGTCGGAGCCGTGGATCGCGTTGCGCTCGATGGAGGAGCCGTAGGCAGCCCGGATGGTGCCGTCCGCCGCGTCGGCCGGATTGGTCGCGCCCATCACCGCCCGCAGGTGGTGGACGGCGTCCTCGCGCTCGAGGCACATCACCCACACCGGCCCCGAGGTCATGTAGGCCACCAGGCTCCCGTAGAAGGGCCGCTCCCGGTGCACCGCGTAGAAGGCTCCCGCCTGCGATTGGGTCAGCCGCAGAGAGCGGGCGGCGACGATCCGGAATCCCTCGCGCTCGAGGTGGGCGATGATGTTGCCGACGTTGCCGTTCTCCACCGAGTCCGGCTTGACGATGGTCAAGGTCCGCTGCGTCATGGGTCCTCCTGCCTTCGTGGGCGTTGCGCCGTCCCGCCATGGTCGCGGTGCCGCGACAAGGCGCGCCGCGGATCTTACACGAGCTGTGATCGCCGGTTGCCGGGCGGACCGACTATGATGGGCGGCAGCGAATCGCGGAGGGGCCGTGGGGCAGTCTCAGCGGGTGGCACCGTGAGGATCCTCGCCGGGGACGTCGGCGGCACCACGACCCGCCTGGCGCTCTTCGAGGGCCGGGGGGCGCGGCTTCGCAAGCTGGCCGAGGGGGCGTACTCGAGCCGCGAGTGGCCGTCGCTCGACGGGCCCGTGGCCGCGTTCCTGGCCGAGGCCGGCACGGGCTGCAGCCGGGCGGCGTTCGGGCTGCCGGGGCCGGTCCAGGGCGGGCGGGTCCGCACCACCAACCTGCCCTGGGAGGTCGAGGCCGACGCGCTCGCCGGGCGCCTCGGGCTTGACGACGTGGTGCTGGTCAACGACCTCGAGGCGGCGGCCTGGGGGGTCGGGGACCTGAGCGGGGACGAGCTCCGCGTGCTCCACCCCGGGCTACCCGGCGCGGCCGGCAACGCGGCCGTGGTCGCGGCCGGCACCGGGCTCGGGGTGGCGGGGATGTTCTGGGACGGCCGGCGCCACCATCCCTTTGCCTGCGAGGGCGGGCATGCGGCCTTCGCGCCCGCCGGCGACGAGGAGCGTGCGTTGCTCCGGCACCTCGAGGCGCGTCACGGCCGGGTGAGCTGGGAGCGCGTGGTGTCGGGGCCCGGCCTGGTCGCCATCCACGACTTCCTCGCTGCGGGGGAGCGCTCCGCGCCGGCGACCGGCGACGTCGGCGGTGACGCCGCGGCTGCGATCGCCGCCGCCGCCGTGGCCGACCCTGGCGGAGCCGCGGCGCGGGCGGTGCGGCTGTTCGCCGGGCTGTACGGAGCGGTCGCCGGCGACGTCGCGCTGATGATGATGGCATCCGGTGGCGTCTGGCTGGCGGGAGGCATCGCCCCGAAGTTGCTGGCGGTGCTCGAGGAAGGTGGCTTCATGGGCCGGTTCCTGGCCAAGGGCAGGATGCGGCCGCTGGTCGAGGCGATCCCGGTGCGGGTGGCGCTGAAGGCCGATCTCGCCCTGTGGGGCGCCGCCCGCTGTGCGCAGCGCCACCGCGCCGGACGCGGCTGACGGACGAGGAGGAAACATGCGCGGGTTGCTTGCGTGTTGCGTGGTTGGCGTCGGCGCGCTGGCGCTCGGTCTGCCGGCGGCCGGCGAGGGGCCTCGGATCGAGGTCTCCTCCGACGGGCACGAGGTGGTGGTGATCCCGGCCGCGGAGCGGGAGGGCGCGGTGGTCGTGGACGAGACCGTTCCCTACCCGGCGGCGCCGGATTGGCAGAACGCGCTGCGGGTCCAGGTCGGCGGGCTGCAGGCCGCCGACGTCGACCTCGACGGCGACGTCGACCTGGTCGTTGGCTGCTACCACTCCGACTCCTACCCGCCCTACCCGGACTGGGAGAACCTGATCTACCTCAACACCGGCAGCGAGCTCGAGGCCAGCCCCTCCTGGGTGTCGGCCGACGAGCGGTCGACCGGCGACATCCAGGTGGCACTCATCGACGGTGACGACTACCCGGATGTGTTCGCCGCCAACGGCGGCTTCGAGATGGCGCCCTCGGTGATCTACTTCGGGGGACCCGGCGGGCCGTCCACGACCCCGGGCTGGTTCGCGACCGATGTGTCGTGGACCAACTACGCCAAGCCCTTCGACGTCGACCACGACGGCGACATCGACGTGGTGACCGCCAACCAGGGCAACTCGCCGCAGGACCCGTACCGGCCGATGTACATGTACGTCAACAGCGCCGGCGCACTGGCGACGAGCCCGTCCTGGCAGTCGGCCGAGACGTCGATCCAGAACTTCCTCGACTTCGGCGATCTCGACGGCGACGGTTGGGAGGACCTGGCGGTATCGAAGTGGACGAACTCCTTCGAAAGCGGCGTCTACCGCAACCTGGACGGGACGTTGGCCACCACGCCGATGTGGACCACCGGCATCTCCGACACGGACAAGGGGGTCGGCTGGGCCGACGTCGACGGCAACGGCTGGCAGGACCTCGCCCTCGGCCACGACCCGACCCTGCTGTACACGAATGACGCTGGGGTGCTGACGCCGACCTGGGCGTCGGCGGCCACCTACTTCGGCCACAGCGACCTGCGCTGGTGCGACATCGACCGGGACGGCGACCCGGACCTCGCGGAGGTCCACTTCTCGAACGGCCAGACCCACATCTACCTCAACCGGGGCGGCGCGCTCGACGCGGCGCCGAGCTGGACCTACGACTCGTCTGCCGTGGGCACGGCCGTGGCGTTCGGCGACATCAACGGCGACTCGCTGCCCGACCTGATCATCGGCTACTCGGGCGAGCCGTCGGTGGTGGTGTTCTACAACCTGGGAGCGCCCTTCCCGTTTGCGGACGGCTTCGAGTCGGGCGACACCAGCGCCTGGAGCGCCGTGGTGCCGTGAGGAAGGATGGAGGGGATAGGGGATAGGGGTTCGGGCCCCGCCCGCTCGCTCTTGCCACGGCGGCGCCGCCGCGTCGCGTCAAGGACGCCGGAATGCACCCGGGGGCCAGAGTCGGATCCGCGTCCGGGGATGAGGCGCAGAGCACGTCGCCGGACGTTCACGCACGCTGCGGGCAGGTCTGCCGTCGAGCCCCAGGATCTGTCCGACTCGCGCGGGATTCGATACCATCGAGGGCAGCAGCTCGGTCCTCGGGGGCCGAAGCGCTGCGTTCCAGGGAGGAGAGAGGCCATGCGCACGACCCATCGTTCCGTTTCGAAGGTCCTGGCCGTCCTCGCCGTGATCGGCGTCGCGCTGGCAGCGCCGGCAGTCGCCACCGCCGACGACGCGCCTGCGGTCGGCCCGACGGTGGCAGGGGAGGTCGCGCCGATCGACGTCAAGGCGGGATACTCGCACCAGAACTCCGAGCTCCGGGTGGTCTCCCATCCGGGCGCCTCGATCATCTTCGTCCACCTCGTCGACCTGACCCTGGCGCCGGGGGTCGAGCTCGTCATCTCCGACGCCGACAAGACGACCTCCCACCCCTACCCGGGCTCCGGCTTCTCGACCGACGCCACGCCGGGCAAGTGGGCCTTCGGGGTCCCCGGTGACACGGCGCTGCTCGAGCTGCGGGTGGCTGACCCCGCGCTCGCCCGCGACCTCGCGGGCTCCGGCTTCCAGGTCGACGCCTACGCCTGGGGCTACCCGGTGGGCGGGCTGGAGTCGGTGTGCGGCGCGGACGACCGGGACGACGTCGAGTGCTACGCCGCCAGCCACCCGACCGAGTACGAGCGGTCGCACGCGGTCGCCCGGCACTATCGGATCGAGTCGCCGTACGTCTACCTGTGCACCGCCTGGCGGGTCGACCCGGGTGACAAGATGTTCACCAACGAGCACTGCATCGAGCAGGCGAGCTGGCTCGCAGCCTCGCAGTTCCACTTCAACTACGAGCGCGCCGAGTGCCACGGCACCACCAACAAGCCGGTGACCACCGTGACCGGCAACACCCTGCTGCTCAACAACCCGACCTTCGACTTCGCGCTGTTCACCATCAACAACCCGGCGGCGGTCGAGCAGTTCGGCTACCTCGAGCTGGACCCCCGGACCCCGGTCCTCCACGAGGAGATCTACATGGCCGGCCACCCGGACGGCAACCCCAAGATCTTCGCCCTCGAAAGCGACATGAACACCAGCGGCTACTGCGAGATCGACGCGGTGGGCCACCCGCTGATCGGTCCCACCGACTCCGGCTACTACTGCGACACCTCCGGCGGCCAGTCAGGGTCGCCGGTGCTGGCCCGCTCGACCCACAAGGTGATTGCCATCCACCACGCGAGCTACGCGACCTGCACCGGCAACCAGATGAACGCCGGCGTGCGCATGCAGTGGATCTGGAACTACGTGTCGCCGTACTTCTCGGGGATCTTCGAGGACGGCTTCGAGACGGGCGACATGAGCGCGTGGAGCGTGACCGTTCCGTGAGGAGGATCCAGGATCTGGGATCTGGGGGATAGGGCCCCACCCACCCGCAAAGTGCTCAACCGAGACCGCCCCGGGCGACCGGGGCGGATTTCTTGTGGGGTAGCCTTCCAGGCTGCCATCGGAATCGGGCACGGAGACGGCCACGGGCGCGAATCCGGCTTCGTCCTGCGGACGACGCCGTGACACGAGCGGGCGGGGGCTATCCCCAAGTCCGAGATCCTACCCCTGGCCGGGAGGGCGGGTGCTGCACCGCGCTGGGACAGGCCGTCCCAGCCTCGAACAGCCCGCAGCCGAGGTCGGCTCCCGGCACGACGCTTGCCTCTGGCATCCGGATTGCTTTGCTCGCTGGGTGGAGGCAGCCAGCATGCGCGAACGACGCCGCAGCCCACGGTTCCAGGCAGATCAGGAGATCTACGCCCGGATCAAGTCGTCGATCCCGGTCAAGATCGTCGACGTGTCTGGTCACGGGATGATGGTCGAGTCGAGCTCCGCGGTGCCTCCGGCGGGCGCCTGCGACCTCTGGCTGCCGGGCGACAACGGCGACGTCAAGCTCCGGGTCCGCGTCCAGCGCAGCCGCGCACAGTTCATCAACGGGGTCAACGGCAATCGCGGGCTGGTCTACCGCTCGGGCCTCGAATTCCTCGAGGTGGACGAGGCTGCGCGCGCCGCTCTCGAGTCGATCCTGCGCCAGCTCGGCGGCGACCTCGAGAGCTGCGCCCGGGTGGTCGCGACGGTGAGCGCCGTCAGCGACGAGGACGAATCGAGCTTCCGCGCGTCCGAGGTCGTCTAGGAGTTCGTACCGCATCGGCCGTCCGGTCGTTTGTGGTGGACCGGACCGTCGGGGATTACGGCCACTTCAGTACGAACTCCTATTGATGGTCATGGCGGGTCCGTTGATCGGCCACCCGGACGCAAGAACGCGGGCTTTCGGTGTGGCGCGGCGCGCGAGAGTCCGTGGCTCTCTGCGGGCTCTGCAACAGTCCGCCGCGAGGCATTCGCCGGCTTGAGAAGGTCGCCCCTCTGCCTTGGTTGCCGCTCGCGATGTCGACAGACTCAGCGCAGTGAAAGAGAATGGGCGCCCCGGCTGTTGCCGTACTGGAAGCTGGAGGTTTCCCACACCCGTTGTCGACCGACGACCGACGCCAGGCTCTCTCCCGCGACGAGGCACTCGCCCGGGCCGGGTTGATCGCGTTTCCGGAGCGCGGCGACGGCCCGCACCCCGACCAAATCGGCCTGGAGCCGGAGATCTTCCCGATCCGCCGCGACCGTGATGGGCGGCCGTCGGGGCGTCTTCCGCTGCGCGGCGGCGCGCGCGGCGGGGTCCTCGAGATCGTCGACGACCTGGCGTGCTCGAGCCCGGACCTGGGTGGCCGCCAGGGCGGGCCGGTGGGACCGTGGGAGTATCCGCTCCGCGAGGGTGGCCGGCTGACCTTCGAGCCCGGCGGCCAGATCGAGCACTCGACGCGGGTCCACCCGTCGGCCCGCGCCGCCCTCGACGACGGCCGGCTGGTGCTGGGGATGCTGCGCCGCGCCTTCGCCTCGCACGGCGTGGTCCTCGCGGCGGCCGGACTCGACATCTGGCACGGCGTCGACACCGTACCGCAGCAGCTTCCCTTCGGCCGCTACACGGCGCAGGCGGCGTACTACGATCGCCGGGGCACCGCGGGCCGGATCATGATGCGCCACACCGCGAGCCTGCAGATCAACCTCGACCTCGGGCCGGAAGGGGTGTGGCAGGAGCGCTGGCTGGCGGCCAACCTGCTCAGCCCGCTGATCACCGCGAGCTTCGCGTGCTCGCCGGGCGACGGCTGGGTTTCCTCCCGGGCCCGCGCCTGGCAGGAGCTCGACCCCTCACGGAGCGGCTTCCCGGCCGCGCTGGTCGACGGCAGCGCCGACGATCCGCGCGAGCAGTGGGCCGCGGCTGCTCTGGCCGCCGACGTGATGCTGTTCCGCGGTCGGGACGGACGCTGGGACCCCGGGAGCCCTGGTTTCAGCTTCGGCAGGTGGCTCGACGAGGGCCACGAGGCCCATGGCTGGCCGACCCGGGCCGACCTCGACTACCACCTGACGACCCTGTTCCTCGAGGTGCGGCCGCGTGGCTATCTCGAGCTGCGCGCCGGCGAGCAGCTTCCCGACTGCTGGCGCGCCGCCCAGGTCGTGCTGACGAGCGCGGCGCTCTACGACGCCGACGCCCGCCGCGCGGTCATCGAGCGGATGGCTCCCCACCGCGGCCGGCTGCCCGAGCTGTGGCGGCGCGCCGCGCGGCTGGGGGTGGCCGATCCCGAGCTGGGTGAGCTCGCGGCTGCGACCTGGCACGGCGCGCTTCGCGGGGCCGAGCGGATGCCCGACGGGTGGTTGAGCGCCGAGTGCCTCGGCTGCGCGCGCCGTTTCGTCGACGAGCTCACCGGGCGCGGCTTGACGCCCGCCGACCGGCTGCGCGAGCTCCATCAGGACGACCCGGCGCGGTCGCTGGCTTGGGCGGCCTCGGAGTCCGACTCCGACTGATCCGCCTGCTATCCTTGCCCGGACCGAATGCACCGGCGATCGGAGTCGACGATGGTGTTCGACAGCGAGATCGACCGTCTCGTCCGGGCCGGCACCCCGCTGACCCAGACCCCGCCGTGGCGCGCGCTCGCCGAGCACTGGGAGCAGGCCCGCCGGCTCGAGATGCGGGAGGCGTTCGCGCAGGACCCGGCCCGCTGCCAGCGCTTTTCGGTCGTCCTCGACGGGCTGCTGTTCGACTACTCGAAGAACCGGGTCACCGAGGACACGCTCCGCCTGCTGCTCGCCCTCGCCGAGGCCTCGGGCGTGAGGGAGGCTGCCGCGGCCATGGTGAGCGGCCGGCTGGTCAACTGGACGGAGCGGCGCGCGGCGCTCCACGTTGCGCTGCGCAACCGGTCAAACCGCCCGGTCATGGTCGATGGCCGCGACGTGATGCCGGCGGTGAACGGGGTCCTCGAGCGGATGCGGCGGTTCAGCGAGGCGGTTCGCGACGGCTCGTGGAAGGGCGCGACCGGCCTGCCCATTCGGACCGTCGTCCACATCGGCATCGGCGGCTCGCACCTCGGACCCGAGATGATCACCCAGGCGCTGCGCCCGTTCCACGACGGGCCGGCGGTCCGCTTCCTCTCCAACGTCGACGCGACCGACTTCGTGGAGACGGTGCGCGGCCTCGACCCGGCCGAGACGCTCTTCATCGTGGCCTCCAAGACCTTCACCACCCAGGAGACGATGACCAACGCAGGCACCGCCAGGCAGTGGCTGCTCGACGCGATGGGGGACGCCGCGGCGGTGGCGCGCCACTTTGCCGCGCTGTCGGCCGACCGGGAGGCGGTGGCGGCGTTCGGCATCGACCCCGGCAGCATGTTCGAGCTCTGGGACTGGGTCGGCGGCCGCTACTCGAGCTGGTCGGCGATCGGGCTGCCGGTGGCGATCGCGGTCGGCTTCGACCGGTTCGAGCAGCTGCTCGAGGGTGGCCACGCGATGGACCACCACTTCCTCGAGGCCCCTCTCGATCGCAACATCCCGGTCCTGATGGGGCTGCTCGGCGTCTGGTACGGCAACTTCTTCGGCGCAGCCAGCCATGCGGTCCTGCCCTACGACGAGTACCTGGCCCTCCTGCCTTCCTACCTGCAGCAGGCCGACATGGAGTCGAACGGCAAGGCGGTCGACCGTGACGGGAGCCGGGTCGACTACCAGACCGGCCCGATCGTCTGGGGCGAGCCCGGCACCAATGGCCAGCACGCGTTCTTCCAGCTGATCCACCAGGGAACCCGGCTGGTGCCGTGCGACTTCATCGGCTGCGCGCGCTCGCACAACCCGATCGGCGACCACCACCAGAAGCTGATCGCGAACATGATCGCGCAGGCCGAGGCGCTGATGGTTGGCAGGACGGCCGCGGAGGCGCGGGCCGGGCTCGCGCGGCGCGGTGTCGCCGGGGACGAGGCTGCGGCGCTGCTGCCCCACCTGGTCTTCGAGGGCAACCGGCCCAGCAACACGATCCTGCTCGACGAGCTGACGCCGCGGACGCTCGGCATGCTGATCGCCGCCTACGAGCACAAGATCTTCACCCAGGGCGTGATCTGGCGGATCAACAGCTTCGACCAGTGGGGGGTCGAGCTCGGCAAGGCGCTGGCGGCGCAGGTCCTCGACGAGGAGCGGCGGCTGCTGGCGGGCGAGGACGTCGACCTGTCCCGCCACGACTCGTCCACCGCGGGGCTGCTGCGGGCCTTCGCCGAGAAGGCGGGGCGCTGAGCTGCCGCGGTCCCTCCGGGGCCCGCCCGCTTCCCTGCTCCCGTTCCCGTCCCCGTTCTCGTCCCCGTTCCCGAAACCGGTACAATCACGCCGGGAGGGCTTCGGGATGATCGAGCTGCGCCGGCGCGGGCGGGGTCTGGTGTCGATGGGTCAGATGCTGACACTCGCTCTCGCTGCGGCGACCGCGGTGGCGGCGGCCGGCCGTGACGAGCGACCGGCCCCGGCGAGCCCGATCGCCGCCACTCAGGCCGGAGAGCGCCTCCCCCTGGAGCAGCTCGACGACCCCTTCGTCCCGGTCGCGAAGGAGGCGCGGCGGGTCAGCCCGGCCGGCCGCCGGGCGGTGGGTCCGTACCTGAGCATCCAGGTCAATGTTGACGGCGCGGGCAACAACATCGTCGGCGACGCCGCCAACGAGCCGTCGATCGCAGTCGACCCGACCTGGCCCAACCGGATGGCCATCGGCTGGCGCCAGTTCGACACCGTCGCCAGCAACTTCCGGCAGGCCGGCGTCGGCTACTCCAGCGACGGCGGGCGGACCTGGACCTTCCCGGGAGTGCTCGACCCCGGCGTGTTCCGCTCCGACCCGGTGCTGGCCGCGGCGGCGGACGGGACCTTCCACTACAACAGCCTCAGTGTGGACGCCAACTACTGGTGCGACGTCTTCACCTCGAGCACGGCCGGCTCGAGCTGGAGCCCGCCGGTCTACGCGTACGGCGGCGACAAGGCGTGGATGGCGGTGGACCGCACCGGCGGCATCGGCGACGGCAACATCTACGCCGCCTGGGACTACGCCGGCTGCTGCGGCGACGACTGGTTCAACCGGTCGGTCGACGGCGCCCAGACCTTCGAGTACCCGGTCCAGATCCCGAGCTTCCCGTACTGGGGCGTGACCGCCGTCGGGCCGGACGGCGAGGTCTACGTCGCGGGCACGACGAGCTACGGCGTCGACGACGCCTTCGCCGTCGCCACCTCGACCACGGTCGCCGATCCGGGCCTGCCCATGACCTTCGACGGCAGCGCTCCGGTCGCCCTCGGGGGCGCGCTCCTGTACGGTGGCGGCCCCAACCCCGGCGGGCTGCTCGGACAGGTGTGGATCGCGGCCGACCACTCGAGCGGCCCGGCCCGGGGCAACGTCTACGTGCTCGCCTCGGTGGACCCTCCCGGCGCCGACCCCCTCGACGTCCACTTCGTCCGCTCGACCGACGGCGGCGCCACCTGGTCGGCGCCGGTCCGCGTCAACGACGATCCTATCGGCAGCAACGCCTGGCAGTGGTTCGGGACGATGGCGGTGGCGCCGAACGGGCGCATCGACGTGATCTGGGCCGACACCCGCAACGACCCCGGCGGCTACGACTCGCAGCTTCACTACGCCTTCTCGGTCGACGCCGGCCTGACCTGGTCGGCCAACGAGCCGCTGTCGCCGGCCTTCGACCCCCACCTCGGCTGGCCCAACCAGGACAAGCTCGGCGACTACTACGACATGGAGTCGGACCTGGTCGGCGCCCACGTCGCCTACGCCGCCACCTTCAACGGGGAGCAGGACGTCTACTACCTGCGGATCGGCGACTACGACTGCAACGGGAACGGCATCGGCGATGCCATCGACCTGTCGAGCGGTACCTCGCTCGACGGCAACGGCAACGGCATCCCCGACGAGTGCGAGGGAATCGCGGTCTTTGCCGACGGGTTCGAGTCCGGGGACACCGGCGCGTGGAGTGCCGTGGTGCCTTGACGAGGATCTGGGATCTGGGGGATAGGGACCCACCACTCCCGCTTCCCCATTCGCTTCCGGTTCCGCTTCCGAGCGGCTGCGCGATCGTGGATTCGACGACGTGGCCGGGCACGGAAGCGGGCGCGGAAGCGGGCGCGGGCCCTGCCCCGCAACCCCCAACCCCCAACCCCTGACCGCTGACCCCTGATCCTTAACCGCTGATCCCAGACCTTTCACCTCCGGGCGGCAGCGGCGCGGCGGGGCGTGGCTCCCGGATCCAGGCCGCGATCACCGCCCCGGCGAGGGCGGCGACGGCGAGCGTTGCCCATGGCGTCCGCCACGAGGCACCGGAGTCGCGGATCGCTCCGGTGGCCGCCGGCCCGGCCAGGGTCGCCAGGTTGGAGCAGGCGGTGATGACGCCGAACGCGAAGCCGAGGTTTGCCGCTGGAGCGAGCCGGGCCGGCAGCGAGTAGGTCGCGGTGAGCGCGGCGGCCGTGGCAGCGCCGACCACGATCATCGCGGCGGCCGGGTCGATCACGCCGAGGGCCATCGCCGCCAGCACCAGGGCGAGCAGCGCCAGGGCGGCCGCCAGCCAGCGCGCCGGGCGGCCCACGCGATCGATGGCGGCCCCGACCAGCGGCGCCAGGACGAGGGCTGCCCAGGCGATCAGCGCGACCGTCCGCAGCGCGCCTGCGTCGCCGCCGGCCCACTCGGGAGCGAAGGTGAAGACGGCGGCGTAGACCCCGAAGAAGAGCGCCCAGGCCGCTGCAAGCCCCACCAGCGCGGGCGTGAGTCGGCCGCGGGAGCGGTGGCCCGGAACCGGGGTCCGGCCGGCGCGGCGGCTCGCCGGGAGGGCGAGGTTGCTGAGGGGCAGCGCGACCACCGCCAGAGCTGCGAGCGCGAGCAGCTCACCGCGCCAGCCGGCGATCCGCAGCAGCATCGGGTGGAGCGTGAACATGACGATCATGCTCGCCGGGTAGACCGAGTTGAAGACGCCCATGGCGAGCGAGAGCTCGCGGCCGGCGAAGGCCGTGGTCACCAGCCGCGCGAGGAGCAGGTTGAGCAGCAGCCCGCCGGCGCCGAACACCAGTCGGCCGGCCAGCAGCGCGGGGAAGCCGGAGGCGAGGGCGAACGTCGTCCCGCCGGCCGCCATCAGGAGCAGGCCGGCGTTGGCGGTCGCCCGGGCCGGCCAGCGGTCGACCGCCGAGCCGAGCGGGATCGCGAGCCCGACCGCCGGCACCGCGATCGACCCCATGAGGATGCCGATCAGCAGGTGGTCGAGCCCGAAGCCATCGACCAGCTGGGGGACCAACGGCGGCACCGCGAAGAAGGTGGCCCCGACCGCGAAGAAGCTGACCACGGCGGAGGCCAGCACGAGCCAGCGCCGGTCGGCGAGGTCGTCCGCGGGAACCATCGCGCGGATTGTAGCTGGCGACGGGGCGGGAGGTCGGGTACGGGCGGTGGAGCTCATTCGCTGCGCCGGGTGGACATCTCGGGAACGGGAACGGGAACGGGGACGGGAACGGGGACGGGAACGGGAATGGAGGCAATCGTGGGGGTGGGTGGGGCCGCCCTGGCCCCCAACCCCTATCCCCAAACCCCTTTCCGCGGGGTATCCTGCGCCCGATGCTCGTCGACGACGGACCGGGGCCGGTCTCGGCCAGCCGGCGCGTGCTGGTGGCGCTCGCCGCCGCCGTGGCGGTGGTCCACGGCACGCTGTGGTGGCTGTACTACCGGCCCGTGCCGAAGGCGCTGTGGGGCGACGAGATGACCTACTGGCTGTCAGCCAAGGCCCTGCTCGCGGGGAATCCGGGCTGGTGGCCCGATCCGCTGTGGCCGCCGCTCTACCCGCGGCTGCTGGCCGGCATCATGGCGGTGAGTGGGCCGGGGGTGCTCGGGATCCAGGCCGTGCAAACCCTGCTGCTGGCGGCCACCGCCGTGGTGCTCGCGGACCTCGTGCGGCGGTTGACGGGGTCTTCGGTCGCCGCCGCGGTCGCCGCGACGCTGGCGCTCGGCTTTCCGCCGCTCGCCGCCTTCTGCCACTTCCTGTGGCCGGAGGTCCCCCACCTCTTCCTGTTCGTCGCCCTGCTCTGGTTGCTCGCCGCCCGCTCCCAGCGGGTGCTGTGGTGCGGCGTCGCCGGCGTTACGGCAGGCCTCGCGCTGCTCACCAAGAGCCTGCTCGGCCCGTTCCTGCCGGTGCTGATGGTTGCCGCCTTTGCGCGCCGGCCGGTCGGCCGATCGCTCCTCAGGGCGCTCGCGTTCGCGGCGGCGGTGGCGCTGACGGTCGCCCCGGCCGTGATCGAGCAGCACCGCCGGACCGGCCGCGTGATGATCTCCGACTCGTCCGCCTTCAACCTGTGGGTCGGCCTCAACGACCGCTCGCGGACCGACTTCGAGGTCGACGTCGTGACCGGCATCTTCAGGGAGTACGCGGCGAGCGCGGACAGCTTCGCCGGGCGCGACCGGATCCTGCGCGAGAAGATCCGGGGACACCTCGCCGCGCACTCCTGGGCGGGGCTGGTTCGGACGCAGCTCGACCGCCAGTACTTCCGTCTGTTCGACAAGGACTGCTACCTGACGAACCAGCTGCCCGGCGGCGCGGCGGTCGCGCGCTACTCGGCCGGTTATCTGCGGGCCGGTCCGGCGATCTCGCGGGCCGTGCGCACCGTGAGCTACCTGAGCTACGGCGCCGTGCTCGCGCTGGCGCCGATCGGGATCGCGCTGTGGCGCTTCCGCGACCGCCGGTGGCTGCGGGTGCTGCTCCTGTTCGTCCTCTACAACCTCGCGATCTTCCTGTGGCTCCACGTCAAGAGCCGGTACCGGGTGCAGCTGCTCCCGGTCGCGTTTGTCGGCGCAGGCTGCGCCGTGGCGTGGCTCCGGGCCCGGCTCGAGGGGGATCCCGTGGCGGCCGGGGCCGCCCGCTGGCGATGGCTGGCGGGGATCATCGCGGCAGGGCTGCTCGAGCTGTTCGCGTTCGGACGGCACCTGCTGCCGTGACGGCGCGGGCAGCGGCGGGGTGTGCTAGCGTTCCGCGGATGGAGCTGCGTTCCGGGCAGCGGGCCCGGTGTCGGCGGGTGGTGGCGGTCGCGGCGATGGTCGCCGCGAGCGTGGCGTGTGCGCGATCGGCCTCCCGCCCGGCGGCGCCTGCGAACCTGCTGCTGGTCACCCTCGACACGCTGCGCGCCGATCACGTCGGCTGCTACGGCTATCCGCGGCCCACGACCCCCTCACTCGACCGGTTCGCGGCCACCGCCACCCGCTTCGAAGATGTCACCTGCAGCATGCCGACCACGCTGCCGTCGCACGTCACCATCTTCACCGGACTGCCGCCGTCGCTCCACGGCGTCACCCGGAACGGCCAGATCCTGGAGTCGTACCCTGCGAGCATCTTCGGTCTGCTCGCGCAGGCCGGCGCCCGGACCGCCGCCATCGTGTCGGCCGGGGTCGTCGACTCCCGCTTCGTCAAGGGCCTCGGCTTCGACGAGGTGATCTTCGATCGCGGCGGGGAGAGGGTGTTCCAGGTCAACGCGGCGGTCGTCACGGACAACGCCGTGGGCTGGCTGCAGCGACATCGCGGCGAGCGATTCGCGCTCTGGCTGCACTACTACGACCCGCACGAGCCCTACGACCCGCCGGCCGAGGCCGCCGCGCGGTTCACCGCCGGCTATGCTGGCGCCCTGCCGGGCGCCCTCGCGACGGAGTGGCTGGTCGGCCTCAATAATCCCGGGGCGAACGCCGCGTTGTCGGCCGCCGACCGCCAGCACGTCGTCGACCTCTACGACGCGGAGGTCGCCTTTCTCGACCTCCAGCTCGGCCGGGTGCTGGAAGTCGTGACCGAGCTCGGCCTCGAGGGCGCCACGCTGGTGGTGATCGTTGCCGACCACGGCCAGGCCCACGGCGAGACCGCCTTCTGGGGCCACGGCGAGCGGCTGCTGGAGCCGGTGATCAAGGTGCCGCTGCTGGTCCACCAGCCGGGCCAGCGCAAAGGGCGGGCGGTGCCCGAGGCGGTGGAGACCCTCGACCTGCTGCCGAGCCTGCTCGACTGGTTTGGGCTCCCGCCGATCGCGGGGCTGCCCGGACGGTCGCTCGCGGGCGCGGCGAGCGGCGATGCGATCACCCCGGCGGCGCGGCGGCTGGTCGAGCGGCGCAGCTACCCGGAGCAGCCGGAGCGGGCCGGGCTGGCGGTCCACCGGGTGGGCGAGAAGGGAACCTACTATCGCGAGCCCGACGGCGAGGTCTTCCACATCGGTCGCGCCGGCGGCGAAGGCGGGCTGGACGGCGAGAACTTCTTCGCTGTCGGCGACCAGACGTCGGCCTGGTTCGCGTCCGAGGTCGAGCACTACCTGGCGAGGGTCGCGCCCGGGCCCACCGGCACCTCGGCCGACGACCTCGAGATGCTCCGCGCGCTAGGATATGTGCAATGAGCGGCAGGTCGGTGTTTCGGCCGAGGCACCACCCCGGTCACGAGGCTTGGAGACCCATGATTCGATTGCTGGCACTGGTGGCGGTGGTGGCGGCGCTTGCTCCGGGGGCGGCAGCGTCGCCGGCCCCCGTGCTCAAGGTGTTCGTCGATGAGGAGGGCGTCTACACCCTGACCCACGAGGAGCTGGTCGCTGCCGGCCTGGAGCCGGTCGAGCTCGACAGCGCCCTGGTCGGGCTGAGCAACCAGGGTGAGGCCGTGCCGATCTGGTTCGAGGACGGCGGCGACGGCCGGTTCGGCCCCGGCGATTCGATCGAGTTCGTGGCGAGGCGCCTGTCGTCGGGAGGCCTCTACTTCCACGACTACTCCAAGCTCAACCTCTACTGGCTGCGCTTCGACGGCCGGGACGTCCGCCGGATGACGGCGCGCTCGAGCTCGGCGATGGTCGTGCTCTCGGATCCGGCGCCGCTGCAACGGGTCGTCCACCGCGAGTGGGACCGGCTGTTGATCCGGGTCCGCCAGGACGAGATCCTGTCCCCGGCCGACGCCGACCTCTGGTTCTGGGCCAAGCTCACCCAAATCGACGCCGAGCCGACGCCGATCACGCTCAGGCTGCCGGGCCTTCGCCAGGAGCCCGGCTCGACGGTCGAGCTGCGGATCGGCGTGCGCGGCCTGTCCCGTCCCCACCCCAGGCAGATCGCCGACATGTCCGAGCATCGCCTCGAGGTGTCGTTGAACGGGCAGCCGATCGGCGCCGGCGAGTGGAACGGGGTCCAGGCCTACACCCTCGAGATCCCCGCGATCGATGCCGCGCTGTTCCCCACCGAGTCCAGCACCGTCGAGCTCCGCGTCCCGAGCCGCAAGTCCGCCAGCAGCGAGGACCCGGTGGTCGACGTCGTCATGCTCAACTGGGTGGAGGTCGCCTACCCTCACTCGGGCGAGGTCCCCGGTCGCCGGCAGCTGCGCCTGACGCGGGCCGCCGGGGAGAACGGCGAGCCCGCCCCCGGGGTGATCGAGGCCCGGGGCGGCAACCCCCTGGTCCTGTTCACCGAGGACGGACGGCGTGTCCAGCCCTTCATCACCTCGAGCGGCATTCCCGGCCTCGGCGACATCCCGACGGTGCGCTTCGAGGTCGCGGACGGGGACTCCTACTTCATCACCGGCGGCGACCGGCTACAGGCCAGCCGGATCGAGGTCGATCGTCCCTCCGACCTGCATGGCGTGCACCAACAGGCCGATTACCTGATGATCGCTCACGCCCGGCTCCTCGAGGCGATCGAGCCGCTGGCCCGGTTCCACCGCGAGCGCGGGCTCGAGGTCGCCGTGATTGACGTCGAGGACGTCTACGACGAGTTCAACTACGGCATCATCGACCCCAAGGCGATCCGCGACTTCATCGCGTACGCCTACCACAGCTGGCAGCCGCCGGCCCCGCGCTTCGTGCTGCTGGTGGGGGACGCGAGCTGGGACACCAAGAACGCCGAGGTTGATGACCGCAACTACGCCAACTGGGTCGACGACCAGCTCGAGGAGGGGCGGCGGTTCCCCGGCCGCGACGTGCCGACCTACGAGGGCCGGCCGGCGGTCAACGACCGCCAGCTGATCCCGACCTGGAACTACACCTCGCACGAGGGCCACTCGGCGAGCGACAACTGGTTCGTGGCGGTGGACGGCGACGACCACTCCCCCGACCTCGCGATCGGCAGGATCCCGGTGGTCGAGCCGGCCGAGGTCGCGGCGATCGTCGCCAAGACCATCGCCTACACCCGCGATCCGGAGCCCGGGCCCTGGCACCGCAACACGCTCTGGATCACCAACGAGAGCGCGATGTTCCAGACCAGCAGCGACGACCTCGCAAGGGAGATGGTGGGCCGGGGATACTCGGCGTACCGGGTCTACCCGAAGCCCGAGGAGGCCAGCAACGAGCTCCACCAGGCTGCGCTCCAGGAGCGCCTCAACGAGGGCCAGCTGATCGTCCACTTCCTCGGCCACGGCGGACGGCACATCTGGCGCACCGGGCCCCCCGACTACCGCAAGAACCACGATCTGTTCACGCTCGACCACGTTGCCCAGCTCGCGCCGTCACAACGGCTCACCTTCGTCCTCAGCATGACCTGCTACTCCGCCCCCTTCGACCATCCGAACCAGGACTCGATCGGGGAGACCTTCCTCAGGGTCCCCGGCCGGGGAGCGGTGGGCGTGTTCGCAGCCTCCTGGCGCAACAGCCCGTCCCGCACCTTCAGCCAGCTCATCCTCGACGGTCTCACGACGCCCGGGACGCCGGTCGGCGTGGCGATCATGGAGGCCAAGCGCCAGACCCAGAACCGCACCCTGGTCGAGACCTACAACCTGCTCGGCGACCCTGCGATCCCGCTCGCGATCCCCGCGGGGACCATCGAGCTCGACGTCGCTTCGAGCGGCGGCGGCCTGCGGGTGACCGGCCGGGTGGCGGGGCACAAGCTGAAGGGCGACGGCGTCGTGGAGTGGCTGGACGGCGGCCTCGAGGTCGTGCACAGTGAACGTGTGAAGGTCAAGGGGCGCGGCTTCACGGTGAGCCTCGGTCCGGAGCTCGCCGCACGGCTCGAGGGCGTGAGCGGGGTCCGTGCCTGGGCGATGGACCGCCGCTCCGGACGGGACGCCGTCGGCTGGTGGGCCGCGCCCGTGCCCGAGGGCCCAGCCGAGGCAGCGCCGGCGCCCGCTGAGCAGCCGGCCGAAGCGGTCGCGGAGGAGGCTGTGGCCTCGGCGGCCGAGGTTGAAACCGGGGAGGGAGCGTGATCATGAGGCACGAGGCCTGGAGTCTGTTGCTGCTCGTGGCGACGGTCGCACTGGCGGGATGCGCGGGGTCCGGCGGCGCCGGCACCGTGGTCGCGGCGCCGCAGGCGGTTTCCCCGCCACCGGCCGCCGCGCCGGTCGAGGAGGCCGCGGCCGAGGCCGCGCCGGCGGCGGCGCCCGCACCCGAGGAGCCGATCTTCAACCGGCTCAAGTGGAGCACGGCCAGCGAGGTCGACAACTTCGGCTTCGACATCTACCGGTCGCTCTCCGAGGAAGGGCCGTTCGACCGGCTCACCAGCCAGCCGATCCCGGGTGCGGGTTCGGTCGACGAGCCGCGGTACTACGAGTACATCGACACCGCGATCGAGCCGGGTATCGACTACTTCTACTACGTCGAGAGCATCTCGGTCGACGGGGTGCGCGAGAAGTTCAGCCCGATCATCCGGGCGCCCGCCAAGGGGCCGAAGGTCGGGGAGGGGGCGTCCGAAGAAGCCCCCTGAGGGGAACCTCAGGGTGGAGACCAGGGCCCCTGCGGGGCCCGGACCGGATGCCATGAGCCAGGGACGGCACGTACTCGACGAGTACCGGCTCGAGAAGGTCGTGCGGTCGACGCCGCACACGACCGTCTTTCGCGCGCTCGACCCGGCGACCTCGCGCCGGGTCGTGATCAAGCTCGTGTACCCGCCTGCCGCGACGGTTCCGGAGACCAGCCGGACCGCGTTCCTGGAGGCTGCCGAGGTGGCCCGCAGCGGCGATCTGCGCGCCCTGCCGCGGGTGATCGACTACGGTTTCACACCCGACGACCAAGCCTTCCTTGTGATGGACATGGTCGGGCTCGCGGTGCCCGTGTCCGGGCTGTGCGACGCGCCCGCGCGACGCCGGGTCGAGATCGCCGAACGCCTGGTCGCCGCCGTTGACGAGATCACGGCGGCTGGCGCAGCGCACCTCAACCTGCGGGCCGACAACCTCCTGGTCGCGGTCGACGACTCGGTGCTGCTGACCGGCTGGGGAACCGCCACGTATCGGGCCGGCGTCGCTCCCGTCGTGTGGCCCGAGGCGGGCGACTGCTGGGCGGCGCCAGAGCTGGCGCGGCCGGAGGCGGTCCGCTGCGCGGACCTCGGCCGGGCCGATCTCTACTCGCTGGCGCTCGTCGTCTGCGGCCTTCTCGGCGGCAATGTCCAGCGGCGCGGGGAGGAGCAGCCGGCGGTCAGCCTGCCGGAGGGAACGGTGCGGGACCGATCCGCCCTCGAGGCCGCACTCGCCACTGCCCTGCGCCGCGACCCGGCGCTGCGCGAGGTCGCGCCGGCGGAGCTGGGGCGGCTCCTGGTGCCGGCGGAGCGGGCCGCGGGCGATGCTGAGGCGGGAGTCGTCGAGCTCGATCCGAGCTGCTTCGAGACGCGCGCGATCACCGCGCCCCTGGCGCTCGATCCGCCGGGCGGGGTCCCAGAGCAGCCGCCACCGGAGTCGCCGGCCGAACCGCTCCCACCAGCGCCGTCGCCCGCCGCCGACGGGCCGGTACCGGCGCCGGCAGAGGTTCCGCCCCCGGCTCCGATCGAAGCGCCGCCGGCGCCGCCCGCCGTCAGCCCCGCGGCCGGCGCGCGGGCGTGGCCGCGGCTGCGCTGGTGGTTGCTCCTTCCGGCTGGTGCCGCACTGCTCGTGGCGGCGATCGGCGGGTGGCTGCTGGTGGGCCGCGTGCTGGGGCCTGGCCGGGCCGACCGTGCGCCGGCGCCGCAGCCGGCGGCGGCGCCGCGGCCGATGCCGGCCGGGGTGGGGGAGCCGGCCGGGGCCGCCCTCGATCCGATCCTGATCGAGGCCGAGCGGCTGCTGGGCGAGGGCAACGCCGCTGCAGCCCGGGCGCTGCTCGCGGGCGTGCCCGAGGAAGCCGTCAACGAGTTCAATGGTCATGAGGCCGAGCTCTATCAGGAGCTGATCGCCTCGATCGGCGAGGCCGACCGCAGCCAGGCGCTTCGCGACCTCGACGGCGGTCTTGTGACCGGCAGCGTCACGATGCTGCGCCGGGCCGTGGCCGCACTGAGCGAGCTGCCGGCGGACGAGCTCGCCGCCGACCCTGAGCTGGACCGGAAGCTCGACCACGCGCGCCGCGCCGTGGCGGCCTCCCAGCGGCTGCGCGACGCCGAGCGCGGCGGCGATCCGCTGGCGGTCATCGAGCGCGCCGGCGAGATGATCGCCCTGCTGCCCGGCTACAGCCGGCCCTACACGCTGCGCGACGAGGCGGCGGCCGGGTTGGAGGCGCGGGCCGAGGTGGCGACGGCGGAGCGGGATCTCGAGGGCGCGCTGGCCACGCTTCAAGAGCTCCAGCGACGGTGGCCGACCCGTCCCGGGCTCGCCGCGCGCATCGAGTCGTGCGAGCGGGAGATGCGGCGCGACGCCGAGCTCGAGTCGGTGCTGGCGAGGGCCGCTGCCGCCGGCGAGCGGGGCGCCCCCGAGCAGGGCCTTCGGCTGCTGTCCGACACCACCCCGAACCAGGCGTTCGTCCCGCGATTCGAGGCGGCGCGGGGCCGGCTCGAGGCGCAGCTCGCGTCGATGGATGCCGGCGCGCCGACGATCGCCCTCGCGCAGGGTTTCGAGCCGGTGATCCGCAAGAACGAGACGACCGTGGTGCCGATCGAGGTCCATGACGACTACCGGGTGGAGCGGGTGGCGGCGTGGGTCAGGCCCGACTCGGGCGCCGACTTCCAGGAGATCGCGCTGGCGGCCGGGGACGGCGGCAGCTACCCGCTCGAGGTGACGCCGCAGCTGCACGGCAACGGTTCGGTGCTGCTGTACGTGGTCGCGGTCGACCGCTCCGGCCACACCTCGAGCCTGGGGTCGGCCGAGCAGCCGCTCCGCCTGGAGCGCAAGGGGTGGCTGAAGAGGCTCACCGGCGGTGGCGGTTGACCGTCGCGCCAATCGCGGGAAGCTCGGCCGCGGCGGCGAGCGCGCCGCGCTGATCCTGCTCCTGCTCAAGGGCTACCGGCCGCGGCACCGCAACTGGCGGGGGCCGTCCGGCGAGTTGGACCTGGTCGTGGAGCGCGGCGGTCGGATCGTGTTCGTGGAGGTGAAGTCCCGCTCGAGCGAGCTGTACGGCGGGGCGGCCGCGGCCTTCGATCGCGACAAGCGGCGGGCGGTGGCGCGCACCGCCGCCGCCTACCTCAGCCGAAACGGCCTGTGGGACCGGCCCTGCCGCTTCGACCTGGTCACGATCGAGCGCGCCGGGCGCTTCCCGTGGTGGCGGGCGCGGCACATCGTGGACGCGTTCTCTCCCGATCTCGGCCGCCTGCTGGCGTGAACCAGGCCCCCTCCGACCGGGTGATAGGAGCTGGGATGTGGGGGATAGGGGCCGGCCCCGCCACGTTCCCGCCCCCGTCCCCGTTTCCGCTCCAGCGCCCAAGAACGCGCCCCGAGTCGGCATCTCGTCGGTTGAACCGCGGAGGGCGCAGAGAACGCAGAGTCCGGTTTGAAGACTTCTTCTGCGACGACCTCTGCGCTCGTCGCGGCCTCCGCGGTGGAATGAGCTGGATTGAGTCCGTCGATCCGAGGTAACTGGAGGGGTGCGAAGAGCACGAATGGCCAGCGTAGCCGGGCCCGGGCGCGGATACGGGCACGGGCACGGAAGCGGGCGCGGAAGCGGGTGGCCGATGTGGCTGCAGGTGGTGCGAGCGCCTGACGTCTGGCTTGCACCGCCGGCTGGTGCGGGGCTACCCTGTGCGGGAAGCAGATCCCGCGGCGCGCCACGACCGACAGGAGGCACCCCATGAAGCTGGCCACGACGGTGCTGATCGCTCTCGCTGCTCTCGGTGCGGCCTTGCTCTTCTTCTGGGTCTTCGTCCGCTCCCGCTACAAGAAGGTGGGCCCGGACGAGGCGCTGATCGTCTACGGCCGGCGCAAGCTGCTCGGCAAGAAGGTCCGCGGTGACACCGGCGAGATCGAGGGCTTCCGGATCGTGCGCGGCGGCGGCACCTTCGTGTGGCCGGCGGTGGAGCAGGCCGAGATCCTGTCGCTGCGCATGATGACCCTCGAGATCGACCTCCGCCACGTCTACACCGTCCAGGGCATCCCGATCAACGTCAAGGCGGTCGCCCAGGTCAAGGTGTCGGGCGACATTCCGCACATCCGGCGGGCGGCCGAGGGCTTCCTCGGGGTGTCGCCGGAAAACGTGCGCTCGACCATCAAGGAGACGGTTGCCGGCCACCTGCGGGGCATCATCGGCACCCTGACCGTCGAGGAGCTGTACCGCGACCAGAAGCGGTTCCAGGACAGCGTGCGCGACGAGGCCCACAAGGACCTCGAGGGCATGGGCTTCGAGTTCCGGTCGTTCGTGTTCCAGGAGATCCAGGACGACGAGGGCTACTTGAACGCGCTCGGCCAGCCCAAGATCCAGGAGGCGCTGAAGGGCGCTCGGGTCGCCACCGCGGTTGCCGATCGCGACGCCAAGATCGAGGAGGAGGGCGCGCGCCAGAACAAGGAGCAGAAGAAGTTCTCGGTCGACACCGAGATCGCCGATGCCGAGAGGAAGCTCTCCCTCAAGAAGGCCGACATCCGTCAGCAGGTGGACGTCGCCAACGCCCAGGCCGTGAAGGCCGGCGAGATGGAGCTCAAGGTCCAGAACATCCGGATCGCCGAGCAGGAGGTCGAGCGCCAGAAGCTCGAGCTCAACGCCACGGTGCGCGAGAACGCCGACGCCAAGAAGTACGAGGCGGAGCGGCTGGCGGACGCCGGGCAGTACCGGGTTGAGCGGGAGGCGGCGGCCGAGCGCAAGCGGCGCGAGGAGGCGGCCGCGGCGACCAAGGCCGAGGGGCTCGCCCACGCCGAGGCGGAGTCCGTGAAGCGCCGCAGCATCGGGCTCGCCGAGGCCGATGCGATCCGCGCCAAGGGCGAGGCCGAGGCCGAGGCGCGGCGGCTGCTCGCCGAGGCGCTCAAGCTCTACAACGAGGCCGGCCTGTCGATCGAGGCGCTCAAGGTGCTGCCCGAGATCGCCGCCGCGGTGTCGGAGCCGCTCGCGCGCGCCGGATCGGCGACGATCATCAGCCAGGGCGGCGGTCCTGGCAGCGGCACGGGCACCGCCAAGCTCTCCGAGGACGTGGTGCAGGTGCTCTCCCAGCTCAACCCGATCATGCAGCAGCTCGCCGGGGTCAACTTGTCGAGCTTCCTGCAGGACATCTCGAAGCTGCCGGCGGCCGTCGCCGGGGGCCTTGCCGCGAAGCCCGAGCCGGTCAAGGATGTGGGCAGCGACTAGGAGGGCGCGGTGGCCACGTCGGAAGAGCTGGTGTGGCTGCTCCACCAGATCCGGAACAGCGGCAGCCCCATCGAGCGCCTCAAGCTGCTGGCGCGTGGCTGGCGCAGCGTCAGGAAGCTGTCCCCCGACGATCGCAGGCGCCTGGCCCGGGAGCTCGGCTTCGACGGCGCGGAGGAGCTGATCGAGCAGCTCGCCCACCGCGGCGGTATGTCGCCGTCCAACCTGCTGAGCATGCTCCACCGTGCCGAGCAGTCCGATCCCGCGGTCGTGCTCGACAGCGTCCGCGGCCTGGTCCGGCCGGAGCGGCGCGGCGCGGCCGCTGGCGAGCTCCTCGACACGGTCTCGGAGATTCTCGTCGAGGGCGAGGCGCCGGGCACGCGCGAGCCCGAGCCGTCCGGCGAGCCCGCACGCGAGGCGGAGGCGGAGCAGGAGGCCCCGCCGGCGCCCGCCCCCGAGCCCACGCTGCGGCTGGAGCCGTCCACGGCCGCCGTCCCGGGAGCCGGCGGCGAGCCCGCGCAGGCGCCCCTCGCTGAGCGCCCGGAGGTCGGCGAACCCGCCGTCGTGCGCCCAGCGCCGGCCACGGCGCGCCGGCGACCGGCCCCGCCGGAGTGGTCGGGGGCGCGAGACATCGCGGAGGCGTTTCCTTCCCGAAGCGACGCTGCGCTGCTGCCGGGCTACGCTGCGGTGGGCACGGCTTCCGGTCTCCCGTCGGCCGCCGGGCTCGCGAGCCAGCTCGGCGCCGAGAGCTCGCTGCTGCGCCGGCTGCGGCTGCTGACCGCGGCGGCCGGCCGGCTCGAAGCCGCCGGGCTCGAGGAGCTCCAGGCCGTGCTCGCGTGTTTCCCGGCCGGCTGGGCTCGCCGCAGGGCCCTGCAGCGGCTGCTCGAGGCCGGCGTGCCCGCATCATTGACCGACGCGATCGCGCTGCTCGAGGTGCTGCCGCGACTGTCCGAGCGGCTGTGGGCGGCCACGACTCTCGCCGCAACGCGCCGGCTCGACGAACAGGACCGGGAGGCGCTGCTCGCTGCCGTGGCCTCGCCCGCGCTGCGCCACCGCCTCAAGCGGCGGTTCGGTGGAGGGATGGCCTAGAAGTTCGTACCGCATTGGCCTTTTCGGCGGGCGTGATTGAGCGAGTTGTTGTCGGACGGCCACTGCGGCACGGACTCCTTCTGGTAGTTGGTCTGTTGAGGTGCGTCGAGTAGGCGAGCGGAGTGTACTCGGTGCGGCCGTGGTGGGTGGTCGGTGCACTAAGCGGGCTCAGGCTCGGTCTGCAGGGAGGCAGTCACCAGCTTGAGGAGGTTGCCGCACAGGCACACGAGGGTCTGTTCACCGCGGACCTTTCGCAGGCCTCGTAGCGAGAAGCGGCGGAAGCGTCGTGCTTCCTCGTTATAACGCGACAACAACCCAACCAAAGATGTCAATTATGAGATGGCTCTTAACTGTCCCAGGATGCGCCCGGCGCATCCCGAGGAGCCTGTGGGCAGAGGCCAACAACACGATCCACATCAGGAGCGCACACAGGGGCCTATGCCCTACAGGCTCCTAGGGGCTCGCCGGCAGTCCGCTCGCGCCTGTCTCCCTGCCCATTTCCGTCCCCGTCGCCGTGCCCGTGCCAGTCTCGGTGCGCTGCTCGCCTGCGCGCCCGCTGTCGGGAACGGGGACGGGAACGGGAACGGGGACGGACCCGAGCTCGGGCGCGGAAGCGGATCCGGCTTCGTCCTTCGGACTGCGCCGTGACACGAGCGGGTGGGGGCGCTTTCGGGAACGGGAACGGGAACGGGAACGAGTAGGGGAACGGGTAGGGGAACGGGCGGCGGACCCTATTCCCTAGATCCTATTCCCTAGCCCCTCAGTGGCGATGGATGTCCTTGTGCATCAGCTCGCGGGTGGCGACCAGGCGCTCCTCGGCGGTGAGCTGGGCGAACTCGCGGTTGAGGTGCTCGTCGTTCTCGCGGGTCAGCAGCGCGATCTGGTGGTCGATGATGGTCCTCGGGAAGACGCCGAACTCCTCGTACATCGCCCGCCGCTCGCCGAGCAGGCGCGCGCACTGGACGCAGCTCGCCGGCAGCGGCTCGAGGCGCGCCAGCAGCTCGCGGTCGGCGAACACGTTGCCGTCGGCGCGGGTCCGGGCGGCGAGCTCGACGGCGTCCGGATCGGTCAGGCCGTACTCGGCGGCAGTGGTGATCCCGGCCAGCAGGAGGTAGAACGAGGCCGATCCGTCGGGCGACCGGATCTCCACGGTCTGGCGCCCGCGCTGGTCGTGGTACGCCTCGCGCTCGTTCGGGTTGACGACCTGCGCCAGGTGGGTCTTGCCCGTCCAGCCGAGGGGAACCCGGATCAGGGCCGAGCGGTTGTTGTGGCTCCAGCAGATCCGGGTCGGCGCCTCCTGGTTCGGGACCAGCCTCAGGAACGAGGACGCCACCGTGTTGCCGAAGGCCGACAGGGTCGCGGCGTACTGGACCAGGCCGCCGATCAGGCGCAGCGCCTCGGCCGACAGGTCCCCCTCGTCGGTCGTCATGACGTTGTGCCCGTCCTTGATCAGCTCGAGATGGAAGTGGAGGCCGTTGCCGGCGACGCCCTCCTCGATCTTGGGGGCGAAGGTCGCGAGCATGCCGTGGCGATGGGCCACGTTGCGGACGATCCAGCGGGCGAGCGCCATGATGTCGCCCATCTCCTCGATCGGCTGGGTCAGCAGCTCGATCTCGTGCTGCTCGGCGCGGCGGCCGGACAGCAGCGACAGGTTGGAGCGCACCGAGTCGATGTAGCCGACCTCGGCGTGGGCGTACTTGACCGAACCGGTGATCTGGGTGAGGTGGCGGACCATCTCGTTGACGACGTCGCCGCCCTTGAAGAAGGGCGACGAGGCGTGGTAGCCCATCTGGCGCTGGCCGCTGTAGTTCTCGGGGCCGCCCTCGCGGATCAGGAAGAACTCCAGCTCGCCGAGGGCGTGGAGCTCGAGGCCGGTCCGGTCGTGGAACCGCCGGTGGGCGATCGCGAGCACGTTGTCCGGGGTGAACGACGCCAGGTTGCCGTCGCGATCGAGGAACCGGCAGATGAAGTCCAGGCTCTGCGGATCGAACGGGCTCAGGAAGGCGGTGGCGTAGCTCGGCACGACGTAGAGGTCGGAGGACGAGGCGTCGACCAGTCCCTTGAACAGGGACGAGCCGTCGACCCGCTCGCCGGCGGCCAGGATCCGCTCGGCCTGGTCGTAGTCGGTGAAGGGCAGCTTGAGCTCGCGCAGCTTGCCGTCGACGCCCGTGTAGTGGAAGGTCAGGCGCTCGATCGCCTGCTCGCGCACCACCCGCAGCATGTCTGCCCGGGTGAAGTCGCGGCGGTCCTTGTCGAGCAGGCGGGTCATCGGGTTGGCGAGCGCGGCGTGGTCGGTCATGTCGTCACCTCGAGCGGCCCCGGGCCCGGGGCGGCAGCTAGAACGTTCGGCCGGACTGCGCAGGAAGTCAAGGGGCAGGGGGCTCAAGTGAGCGGCTCTCGAACCAGCCGCTTCCGCATCCGCTTCCGTGCCCGCGCCCGTATCCGTCTCCGAGAACGACGCACCTCGTGGCACCCACCGCCCCGCCACGGCCACAGCGACGAGATCAGAACCCTTGGATGACGGCGCCTCCAGCCCTCAGATCCTCCCCACACAGGATCTGGGATCTCGGGGGCGGTGCTGCCGGGACATGATCTGACCCTGGCGGGCCGACGAAGAACCGCCCGGCGCAGCGCGCCGGGCGGTCGATCGACCAGGTTTGGTTCGTGCCGCAGCGCCGTGGGGGCCGGGGCTCGTTGTTCACTCCACGTTGAAGCTCTGCAGCTCGACCGGAATCGGGTCGCCGAACTCCATGTCGTCGAGCAGCTCGACGTCAGCCAAGGTCGGGTCGATGATCTCGACGGCCGCTATCGGCGTGTCGGAGTCGACGCCCCAGAACGAGCCCTGCCCACCACCCGGAACGCCGGTCTGGCCGTTGATCGGGTCGCCCGCTGCATCGTAGATGGTGATGTTGACCGGGTTGCCGATGACCAAGGTGACGACGTCGAAGCCCGCGGCGGCGACCGGCGGGTCGAAGTCGACGCGGGTCGAGGCGGTGAAGGTGTTGGAGCCGAGGATCACGCCCGGCGGGGTGCCCCAGCCGCCCGCGCCATCGAGGATCACGAGCTCCTGACCGGGAAGGTCGGCGCCCGGCGAGGTCATGCTGAAGCCGGGCAGCAGCTCGTGCGGGTTGTAGCAGCCGGACGAGCCGGCGGAGCTTGCGGGCTGGGGGCACGACGTGAGAACTCCGCTGCCCGGCGGGTAGAGGGACGTCTCGAAATCCTCGAGCGCCAGGCCGGGGTTGGCAGACTGGAAGGTAGCTCGGTCGGTGTAGAAGTTCTCGGCCTCCCCGGGACCTATCGTCTGGGGGGTGCTGGGGACGGCGTTCGCCCCCGGGCGGGCCGAGGTGGCGGAAAGGGTGTCCTGGCCGCCGACAATCCCAGGAACCGCGACGACGCACAGAACGGCGAGGAACACCACAACGTTCTTCACGGTGCGATCTCCCCCCTTCGTTTTGTAATGGCAGAGCCAGTGCTCCGCCCGCGCACGTTGTTTCTTCACGCGCAGTGTAGCACCAGGTCGGACCCCGCCGTGAACTCCCGTCGAGATTGCCGGCGTTGAACGGCGGGCTCGCCGGGTCGTGTAACCTTCGTCCGTGCGGGTCTCGGACTTCGACTACGAGCTGCCGCAGGAGCTGATCGCCCAGCACGCGGCGGAGCGGGGCGCCTCCCGGATGCTGGTGCTCGATCGGACGACGGGCGCGATCGAGCACTCGTGGATCGCGGACATTGTCGGGCGGCTCGCAGCGCCGGACCTGCTGCTGCTCAACGACACGCGGGTGATTCCGGCCCGCCTGTACGTCCGGCGGCCGACCGGGCGGCGCTTCGAGCTGCTGCTCCTGCGGCGGGACGGCGAGGCGACCTGGGAGGCGCTCGTGAGGCCGGCCGCGCGGGCGCGGCGCGACGAGGCCCTGCTGCTGGCCGACGGCTCCACGTGCCGGCCGGCGGAGCGGCTCGAGGAGGGGCGGTGGCTGGTGCGCTTCTCACCGCCGCTCGATCTCGAGCGCCTCGACCGGCTCGGCGAGGCGCCGCTGCCGCCGTACATCGAGCGGCCGGCCGGGGCGACCGACGAGGATCGGGCCCGCTACCAGACTGTCTACGCCCGCGAGCCCGGCGCGGTGGCCGCGCCCACCGCGGGCCTCCACTTCGACGATGCGCTCATCGAGCAGATCCGCGAGCGGGGCGTCGAGCTCGCCTTCGTGACGCTCCACGTCGGCCTCGGCACCTTCCGGCCGGTGCAGGTCGAGAAGGTCGAAGACCATCGGATGCACGGCGAGTGGTACCGCTTCTCCGACGAAGCGGCGGGCGCCGTGAACCGGGCGCTCGACGCGGGCCGCCGCGTGGCCTGCGTCGGCACCACCACGGTGCGGGCGCTCGAGGGCGCGTTGGCTGCCGGCGGCGGACGGGTCCGGCCGGGTGCGGCGTGGACCGAGCTCTTCATCACGCCGGGCTTCGAGTTCCGCGGCTGCGGCGCCCTGCTGACCAACTTCCACCTGCCGCGATCGACCCTGCTGATGATGGTGTCGGCCTTCGCCGGGCGGGAGCGGGTGCTGGCGGCCTACCGGAAGGCGATCGCCGAGCGCTACCGCTTCTACTCCTACGGCGACGCGATGCTGATTGTGTAGCCCGCGTTTCTCACCGCTCTCCTGGATAGAGGCGGAGGTGACGGGTGGGCCATGCCAGACGAGATCGATGAGACACGCGGGCTGTGGGGAGAGACGACACAGGACTACCTTCTGTCGACAGGACTGGCGCCGTCGGTTCGCGGGAGGGGGACGCGTGCCACCATCAACCGCCGGTGCGTCACGTGGGCCGGGAGGGGGGAGGGGCGCGCCGTCGTCGCCGATGATCCGCTGCCCCGGCGTCTCGAGATCGTCGAGCTGGCCGGAGCGAACCGCCCAGGTGAGTGCGATCACGGCCGCGAGCGCGAGCGTTCTGGCGGGGTCATCAGGACCGGCACCGCAATACTCCGGAGCGGCGCGACGGCGCCCGGAGAAGCTAGAATCCCCCCGACTGACCGTATCATCGTGACGGGATCGCGCGGCAGCGGAGGGCATGCGATGAGAGTGGCAACGAAACAACGGCGATTCGTGCTCATGCTGCTCCTGGTGGCGGCGGCCGTCTGTCTGCCGTCCGCGGTCGGTGCCGCTGACGCGGCCGACGAGGCGGCAGTCGTGCTGGAGGCTCCGGTCGACCGAGGGATCGTCGAGGTCGACGGCGTGGCGCTGTTCCCGGTGCGCGGCGTGGCCGCGCTGCCGGGGCAGAGGCGCGCCAAGCTCATTGCCGACCGCATCGTCAGCCTCGCTCGCGATCCCGGTTTCAGAATCGAGGACCTCACCGTCGTCGAGTCCGACGGCGCCCTCGCCGTGATGGCCGGCGACACGCGGGTGATGATGCTGGTCGACGCCGACGCCGCCCTGGAGGGAGTGTCCAAACAGGAGCTGGGGATCGTGGTGCAGGGTCGGATCCGTGAGGCGATCACGGCGTACCGCAGCGCGCGGACGCGGGAGGCGATCCTGGCCGGGGTCGGGGAGGCACTGGTCGCCACCCTGGCGCTGATCGTCGCCATCGCCTTCGTGATCGTCCTGCGCCGCCGGCTCGACGCCCGGATCACGGAGCGGATCCACAGTCGTATCCAGAGGCTCAAAGTCGAGCCGCTGAAGCTGGTGCGGGTCGAGGACGTCGGCAGCGCGGTCCGGACCGCGCTGCGCACGCTGCGCAACTCCGTCATCGTGATCTTCGTCTTCTTCTACCTGCAGCACGTCCTCGGCCTCTTCCCGTCGACGCGCTGGATTCACCTGCGGCTTGCCGACTGGATCGTCGGCCCGCTCCAGACCATGGGCGACGCGGTGCTGGCCGCGATCCCGAACCTGATCTTCCTTGCCATCCTGATCGTCGTCCTGCGCTGGGTCATCAAGCTGGTCCGGCTGTTCTACGAGGCGCTGGGCCGAGGCACGCTGACGTTTGGCAACTTCGACCCGGATTGGGCAGCGCCGACCTACAAGATCGTGCGCCTGGCGCTGGTCGCGTTCGGGCTTGTCGTCGCCTATCCCTACATCCCGGGCTCGCAGAGCGCCGCCTTCAAGGGGATCTCGCTGTTCGCAGGCGTCATGTTATCCCTCGGTTCCTCGTCGATCATCGCGAATCTGATCGCCGGCTACACCATGATCTACCGGCGCGCCTACCGAGTCGGCGACCGGGTCCGGATCGGCGACGTTCTCGGCGACGTGACCGCGGTCCGGCTGCAGGTGACCAACATCCGGACCCCGAAGAACGAGGACGTGGTCGTCCCCAACTCGGTGGTCCTGGGCAGCGAGGTCACCAACTACAGCGCCTACGCGCGCGAGCACGGGCTGATCCTGCACACCACGGTCGGGATCGGCTACGAGACCCCGTGGCGTCAGGTGGAGGCGATGCTCCTGATGGCCGCGGAGCGGACCGAGGGCATTCTGCATGAGCCGCACCCGTTCGTCCTCCAGAAACAGCTTGGCGACTTCTGCGTGACCTATGAGATCAACGCCCATTGCAGCGACGCCCAGCGCATGGGACCGCTCTACAGCGCTCTGCACCGCAACATCCTGGACGTGTTCAACGAGTACAACGTCCAGATCATGACCCCGGCCTACGAGGGCGATCCCGAGGTCCCCAAGGTGGTGCCGAAGGAGCAGTGGTACTCGGCGCCGGCGGCTGCGCCGGACGCGCAGGGCGGCCCCAGGGGGTGACGTCCGCTCTCGCGTTCTCGGGCGCCGGCGAGCGTGCTCGCCGCGCCTGCCGGCTGGCAGCGGCCGCGTCGGCGGCGACGGTGACCGGCCCGGGTTGGCGCCCGCGTGTGGTTGCGCCGACAGGGGGCCGGCGCCCGCTCGTGCCGCTGTCGCATCAGCCGCCGCCCTCGAGGCACTTGACAACCGACCGCCAGCGGAGCACATTCTGAGATTGTGATCCACCCGAAAGGCCATGGCAGGTGACAGGACTGGACGAAGGAGGGCGACGATGCGGCGAGCGTTTCTGGTAGGGGTCATCCTGGCGTTGGGTGCCTCCGGGGCGTGGGCGCAGGCCATCACCGGCTTCTCCGGGGGAACCCCGTACAGCTCGTATTACAGCCCCAGTGTGGCCGGCGACGTGGTCGGCTTCCGGTTCACGGTGTCGAGCCCACTACAGGTCTTCGACCTGGGGGTGTGGAACGCCGACTCCGTCGGTGGTCTCGACACGCCCCACCAGGTCGGGATCTGGGACGGCAGCCAGATGCTGATCGCCTCGGTCACGGTCGATCCCGCGACCGGCACGCCGCTCGGCCAGTGGACCTACAACGCGATCACCCCGGTGGTGCTGAACCCTGGCGAGACCTACACCATCGGCGCGCTGTACGTCGCGGGCGGCACCGACTACTACATCTCGGGTGCATCGTCGATGACGACGGCGCCGGAGGTGACGTGGGTCCAGTCGGTCTACCCGGCTGCGGGGGAGCTCGGGTTCGTCTACCCGGCGGGCAACACGACCTCGTTCGGCCGCTTCGGGCCGAACTTCAACTTCACCATCGTCCCGGTCGAGCTGCAGAGCTTCAGCGTCGAGTAGGGCGGGCCTCGACGCCCGACTGCGGCGCCGCCCGCCGCGGCCTCGTCAGGAGGTGGCGGCAGCAGCGGCGCTGGCGAGCGCCCCGGCCGGGTCCGCGCCGGCCGCCGCGCCATCCGGGGGCTGGCGCTCGGCGGGCTTGCCTTGCGGCGGCTTGGGGTTTGGCGGGCTGCTGCCGAGCAGCCCGCCGACGTACGAGGACACCGCGATCAGCTCGGACGGCCGCAGCTGGCGCTCCCACGCCAGCATCCCCTTCTCGATGACGCCGTCGCGGACGATGCGGTGGACGTCGATCAGCTGCGGCCCGTGGATCCAGTGCTCGTCGGTGAGGTTGGGCCCGACGGCGCCCTCGGCGAGCCTGCCGTGGCAGGGCGAGCACTTCGACCGGAAGATCCGCTCGCCGCTGGCCATCACGGTCTCGTCGGCCATGGCCCAGGCCAGGAGCGACTCCGTGACGTCGCCGGGAGCGAGCGGGTCGGCGATCCGCTGCTCCGCAAGCTCCTCTCTGTCCGCCTCGTCGCGATCGGCGCCCCGCCGACCCGGGCCGAGGTGGAGGTAGAGGACGCAGAGCGCCGCGGCGGCGATGGCCGCCGCGAGCGGCACGACCCACCACCGGGGCGCCGGGTTGTCGTGGCCCCGAACGCCGTCGCGGGAGTGGCCGGGAGAGTGGCCGCGGCGAGAGTGGTCGGAGTCCGGGTGGGGCGTGGAGTCGCTCATCGGCGGGGCCCTCCGCAGCCTGCGACCGTGCGGTCGCCGGCGTTGACCTGCGCACGAATGTCTCGTCGCGGCTGAAGCGCTCGGCCGCGAGCAGCTCTCTCCGGGGACGCCGCGTCGCGAGCCGCGGCGTGGCGCCTCTGGATGGTAGGGCGGGACTGTCCGCCGCGTCAACGCGAGGCCGGCGTGCGGTACCATGAGCGGCCGAAGCCGTCGCGGAGGGGTGAGATGGTGCGAGCCGTCCAGCTGACAGCGGTTGCGTGGGTGATCGCCCTGGTACTGGTGGCGGGGGGCCCCGCCGGGCCCGTGGCTGCCGGAACGCCCTCGTTGCCGGCGACGGTCGACGAGGCGCTTGCCATGGGCCTCGAGCGGCTGGTGGTGCGGGTCGCGGTCGCCGATCGAGCCCAGGTCGAGGCGATCGCAAGCTGGGTCGAGCCGTGGGAGGTCGACCTCGACGCCGGCTTCCTGATCGTCGACGTCGACGTCCTCGGCTACCAGCGGCTGCTCGACCTCGGCCTCGCGGTGTCGCTCGACGCGAAGCGAACCGAGAAGTACAACCGGGTGCTGAAGGCGCTGCCCGACCAGAGCGAGGGCATCCCCGGCTATCCCTGCTATCGCACGGTGGAGGAGACGCTGGCCGCCGGGCAGGCGCTGGCGGCGGCGAACCCCACGCTCGCGGAGTGGATCGACATCGGCGACTCGTGGGAGAAGACGGCGGCCGGCGGCCTGCCGGGCTACGACATGATGGTGCTGCGGCTGACCAACGAGGTGGTCGCAGGCGACAAGCCGGACCTCTGGGTGGAAGGGGCGATCCACGCCCGGGAGCTGACCACCGCCGAGACCGCGATCCGCTTCGCCGAGCACCTGCTCTCGAGCTACGGCGTCGACCCCGACATCACCTGGCTGCTCGACCACCACGAGACCCACATCCTGCTCCAGACCAACCCCGACGGCCGCAAGCTCGCCGAGGCCGGCCAGCAGTGGCGCAAGAACACCAACGGCACCTACTGCGGCGCCAGCTCCCCGTACCGCGGCGCCGACCTCAACCGCAACTTCGACTTCTACTGGGGCTGCTGCGGCGGCTCGAGCGGCGACCCCTGCGACGAGACCTTCCGCGGCTCGAGCGCGGCCTCCGAGCCGGAGGTCCAGGCGGTCCAGGCCTACGTCGCGGCCAACTTCCCCGACTTCCGGCCCGACGACCTGATCACGCCGGCGCCGCCCGAGACCACCGGTGTGTTCGTCGACCTTCACAGCTACGGCGGCGACGTGCTGACCGCGTTCGGGTTCCTCGACCCGCCGTCTGCTCCCAACGGCACCCAGTACCTGACCATCGGTCGCAAGCTCGCCTTCTACAACGGCTACCACGCGCAGATCGGCAGCCTCTACGCGGTCGACGGCACGACCAAGGACTGGGCTTACGGCCGGCTGGGCGTGGCGGCGTTCACGGTCGAGATGGGCACCGACTTCTTCGAGGAGTGCGCCCCCTACGAGTCGACGATCTACCCGGACAACCTCGACATGCTGATCTACGCCGCCAAGGCGGCCCGCGGCCCGTGGCGGCTGCCGGCCGGGCCGGAGGTGGTGGCGCCGGCGCCGGTGCCGAGCGTCGTGGCGCCCGGTGACCCGGTCACGGTCACGGCCACCGCCAACGACACCCGCTACGAGCCGGGCTCCGGCGAGCCGACCCAGGCGATCGCGTCCGCCGAGCTGTACGTCGACCTGCCGCCGTGGGCGCCCGGCGCGACGCCGGTCGCGATGGTGGCGGTCGACGGGAACTTCAACACCACCGTGGAGCAGATCCGCGCGACGGTCGACACCACCGCGCTCGGCAACGGCCGCCACACGCTTTTCCTGCAGGCCGCGGACAGCGCCGGCAACTGGGGGGTGGTGAGCGCGGCGTTCGTCTGGGTGCTCGACCCGGCCACCGCGCCGCGACTGGCCGGCGAGGTCCGCTCCGCCGCCACCGGCGACCCGCTGGCGGCGACGGTCGCCGCGGGGCCGTTCTCCACCGCGACCGATCCGCTCGACGGCAGCTACGAGCTGATGCTGGCCGAGGGGACCTACGACGTGACGGCGACCGCTGACGGGTTCGCGCCCTTCACGGCGACCGGCATCCCGGCCGTCACCGGCGCCACCACCCCGCTCGACTTCCTGCTCTACCCGTACCAGGAGGTGCTGTCCGACGACGTCGAGGGCGGCAACATCGGCTGGACCGCCCAGCCGCCGTGGGCGATCACGACCGAGGCATCGTCGAGCCCGACCCACTCGTGGACCGACAGCCCCGGCGTCAACTACGGCAACTCCCTCAACCTGTCGCTGACTTCGCCGTCGCTCGACCTCACCGGGATGGTCGGCACCGTGCTCGAGTTCGCGCACATCTACGCTCTGGAGAGCGGCTGGGACTTCGGCCACGTCGAGGTGTCGGCCAACGGCGGTGGAAGCTGGCAGGAGGTCGCCGGCTACACGGGCACCCAGATCGGAAGTTGGCAGACGGTGACGATCGAGCTCCCCCAGTTCGACGGCGCGGCGGCAGCGCGGGTCCGTTTCAGGATCACCTCCGACAGCAACACCGTCGCTGATGGCTGGCACGTTGACGACATCGTCGTCCGCGCCTACGAGCCGGCGGTTGCCGGCTTCACCCTCGACGCGACCCCGGGCGCGGAGCAGATCTGCGCCGGGGACGACGCCGACTACACCGTCGCGGTCGGCGCGATCAGCGGCTTCTCGAGCCCGGTCACCCTGGCGGCGACCGGTCAGCCGGCCGGCGCGACCGCTGGCTTCTCGACGAACCCGGTGACCCCGCCCGGCTCCAGCCTGCTGACCATCGGCAGCACCGGCGGGGCGGCGGCCGGCAGCTACGTCATCACCATCGACGGCAGCGCCGCCGGCAGCGCGGATCAGACCACCCACGTCACGCTCGAGGTGGCAGTGGCGGCGCCGCCGCCGGCCCTGACCGCGCCGGCCAACGGTGCGGTGAATCAGCCCCTGCAGCCGGTCTTCGTCTGGAGCGCGGCGTCGGGCGCCGACAGCTACTCGCTCGAGGTCGACGACGACCCGGCGTTCGCCAGCCCGGCGATCGCCGAGACCGGGATCGTGGGGACCACCTTCACCCCGGTGAGCGCGCTCGAGGAAGGGACCACCTACCACTGGCGGGTGCGGTCGGAGAACCTGTGCGGCACCGGCGTGGCCTCGGCCGTGTTCACGTTCACGACCGAGGGCCTGCTGCCGTTCGCCGACGGCTTCGAGTCCGGCGATACGGGCGCGTGGAGCGTGACCGTCCCGTGACGAGGATCTAGGATCTGGGGGATAGGATCTGGACCCCAGCCCCCGGGCCGTGCACGGGAACGCGCATGGGCATAGGCACGGCTCGGGCTGCGCTTCCTGCCTTGCCATGCCGGGAGCGGGCGCGAGGGGGCGGCCAGACCCTAGCCCCCAGATCCTATATCCCGGGTGGGGGGCCCTCCGGATGCCAGGCATACCACGCGAACCAGAAGCACTGGCGGGTCGCGTAGCCCGGGCCGGGGTCGGCCAGCGGCTCGACCAGGGCGGCGCCCGCGTCGAGATCGAAGTGGACGCGCAGCGGGACGCCGGCCGCCGTGGTCTCCCAGGCGCCGCTGCTGGCGCCGGCGGCGGCCGCGATCCGGCGCAGCGCGAAGGCCGTCTCGGTGCCGCGCGCGCTGACGATCAGCACGCGGTCCTTGAGCGCGAGATCGCCTGCCGGCGGCAGCGGATCGACCGGGAAGTGGAGCACGTCGGAGCCGAAGTAGGAGTGGTAGGGATCGCGCTTGTAGAGGGTGCGCATGCGGTCGGCCGGCGCCAGCACCCGGGTGCCGGGGTGGCGCTCGAGCCACTGCTCCCAGGTCGCGATCGCGGCCGGCAGCAGCTCGAGCCGGGCCGCGTCCGCGGCCGCCGGGCCGGCGATTGCCCTTGCCTCGAGCTGCGACCACAGGCTGCAGCGCTCCGGGCTCGGCCGGCGGTCATACAGCAGCATGTTGGAGTTGAACGCCAGGCCCGAGACACCGAAGGCGAGCGCCTCGCCACCCAGCGAGCGGTCGCTCACCACGGCCGAGTCCGAGAGCGGGTTGTAGCTGACCAGCACCTCGCGCCCACCGACGATGTCGTTCACCACCTCGTGCCAGCGCAGCAGGCGCAGCGGGTAGGCGCGCGCCTCGCCGGCGATCTCGACGCCGAGCACCCGGTCGTGCGGCAGCAGAAACTTGCCGCGCCCCTCGTGGTTCCTGACCTCGACCTCGGCCACCGTCAGCGTTGCCGGCTCGTCGAGGGAGAGCAGGCCGTCCCGAGGCATGCCGGCGGCGACGATCCGGTCGCGCGGCACGAGCGCGGACGTCAGGTCGAAGCCGTAAGAGGCGACGGTCCGGCCGTCGCCGAGGACGCGCGCGCGCGCCGGCCCCGGCGCCCGCAGTGCGAGCGCCAGCAGCGCGGCGACGACGGCGCCCCCGGCCACCGCGACCCACCAGCCGCTGCGCACGAGCGAGGTCAGGCGGGCCACGGCGGCCTCAGCGGCCGATGCCGCCGCCCGGCGGGCCGTCCGCGGCGACCGTCAGCGCGACCGTGATCGGTGAGGCCGGGCGGTCCAGCGGCGAGCGCCCGTCGCCCATGTCGGCCACCATCGCGGCCATCAGCAGCGGCAGGTAGAGGATGCTGGCCAGGAACAGCCGGCGGGCCGCCGGCTCGGAGCGCAGCCTCAGGAACCGCCAGCCGACGGCAGCGAAGCCGAGGCCGAGCAGCTGCGACGCGACCAGGAAGCCGCCGCCGGAGACCCCGGCCAGCGCCAGCGCGGCGGTCACCGGGAGCAGCGAGAGGATGTAGAGCAGGGCCAGCCGTGCCGTCAGGTCGCCCGGCCGGTCGACCGCGGGGAGCATCCTGAATCCCCCCCGCGCGTAGTCGTCCCGGTGGAGCCACGCCAGCGCCAGGAAGTGCGGGATCTGCCAGACGAACAGGATGCCGCCCAGGATCCACGCCCCGAGGCCCAGGCGTCCGGTGGCCGCGGCCCAGCCCATCATCGGCGGCACCGCCCCGACCACCGCGCCGACCACGGTGTTGAGCGGGGTGCGGGCCTTGAGCGGGGTGTAGACCCCGACGTAGAGCAGGATCGTGAGCAGCGACAGGCCGGCCGTCAGCAGGTTGGCGCCGGCTGCGAGGATCGCCAGCCCCGCGAGGCACGACGCCGCCGCCCAGCCGGCCGCCTGGCCGCGGCCGACCCGGCCCGAGGGCAGGGGCCGGCTACGGGTGCGCAGCATCCGGCGGTCGCGGTCGTGCTCGGCGAGCTGGTTGAAGATGTTGGCCCCGAAGGCGGACAGCGCCGTGCCGACCGCCGTCCACAGCAGGGTGGCGGGGCCGGACCAGCCGGCGGCCCCGAGCAGGTAGCCGACGACGGCGGTCAGCACCACGAGCGCGGCAAGCCGCGCCTTGGCCAGCTCGAGGTAGGCCGAGACCAGCGCGAGCCGGGGACGCGCGCTCGCGCCGGCGGCAGCACCGGCGGCAGTCGAGGTCGGGATGGTCACGGTGTCAAAATCGCGCCCGAGTCTGCGATCATTGGCGCGGACGCCGCAAGTATAACCTGGGCGCCGGCGCGCCCATTTCACGGGAGGCGACCATGCCAGCTGCCCGCGACCCGCGCACCGATCGAGGCTCCGCAGTGGCCCTCGGACTCGCCACGGCGGTCACCATGTGGGCGATCGCCTATGTCGGCCGGCTGCCGGCCGTGATGGCGCCGAGCGCCGTGATCGCGCTCGCGATGCTCGCGGCGGTAGTGGGGTGGGGGTGGTTCGCCGGCCGCCGGACCGCGCGCTGGGGCGCCGGGGTGGCCGGCGGCGCGGTCGCGGGCCTGGTCAACCTGCTGATCCTCGGCAGCCTGATCGTCGGGCCGGACGGCGGCCCCCGGTGGGCGATGCTGTGGTGGGTGCCGGCCTCGGTGGCCGCGGTGGCGGCGCTGGCGGGCGCGTCCGCGGCGCTGGCCTCGGCGGCGGGGGCTCTCCCCGCCGAAACCGACTGGACGGCGATGCTGACCAAGGTGGCTGTCGCCGCGTCCTTCCTGCTGGTCGTCGCCGGCGGTCTGGTGACCAGCAACGAGGCCGGCCTGGCCGTGGTCGACTGGCCGAACACCTTCGGCTCGAACATGTTCCTCTACCCGCTCTCGCGGATGACCGGCGGCATCTTCTACGAGCACGCGCACCGGCTGTTCGGGACGCTGGTCGGCCTGGCAACGCTGGCGGTCGCGGTCCGGCTGTGGCGGACGGATGCGCGGTCGTGGGTGCGGGTGGCGAGCGCGCTGGCGGTGGTGGTGGTCGCGGCCCAGGGGCTGCTCGGCGGGCTCCGGGTCACCGGGCGGCTCACGCTGTCGACCGCCGCCGAGGACATGGCGCCGAGCATCGGGCTCGCGGTCCTGCACGGGGTCCTGGGCCAGGTCTTCCTGGCGCTGATGGTGGCGCTGGCCGCCGTGACCAGCCGCCGCTGGCGAAGCGCACCTGCGCCCGAGCCGAGGCCGTCAGCCGCGGGCGACCGGGCCCTCCAGGCGGGGCTGATCGGCGCGCTGCTGGTACAGCTGGTGCTCGGTGCGATCCAGCGCCACCTGGCGCAGGGGCTGCTCATCCACATCACCCTCGCCGCGATCGTGACGATCGTGGCGATCGCCGCCGGCGCCCGCGCGTGGGGGCTCTACCAGGGAAGCCGGCCGGTCGAGCGGCTCGGCCAGGCGCTGATGAGCCTGGTCGCCGTCCAGGTCGCCCTCGGCATCGCCGCGCTGGCGGTCACCCAGGGCCGTGCGGTGGTCGGCCAGCCCACCACCCTCGAGGTCACCCTCGCCACCGCCCACCAGGCGGCCGGCGCCGGCCTGCTGTCGTTCGCCGTGCTGCTCGCCGCCTGGACGCGACGCCTCTACCGCGACGGCTAGGCGCGGGGCCCGCCGTTTCGCGCTTCAGCCGGCCGGCGGTCAGCCCCGGGCGGTGATGCGCTGCTCCGCCAGCTCGCTGAAGCCCGCGAGCAAGAGCTCCTGGCAGCGCTCGACGTCCCTCCCGGTGGTGCCGAGGTTGCCGATGGCGAGGTGCAGCGCGATGCCGCCGTCGAGACGGGTGTGCGAGAGGAAGACCTCTCCCGACGCGTTGACGCGCTCGAGCAGGTGGAGGTTGAAGCGGTCGAGCTCCGCGCCCTCGAGGCCTCTGGGCCGCGCGCGGAAGCAGACCACCGAGAACGGCGCCGGCGCCATCCGCTCGAAGGCCGGCTCGGCGTCGATGAAGGCGGCGAACCCCTGGGCGAGCCGGATGTGCTCGCGCAGCCGGTCGCGGATGCCGTCGAGGCCGAAGCAGCGCAGCACCCACCACAGCTTCAGGGCGCGGAACCGGCGCCCGAGCTGGACGCCGTAGTCCATCAGGTCGACCGCGTGCCCACTGCCGCCGAGCGGGGTCGTCAGGTACTCCGGGACCAGCGAGAAGGCGCGCCGGAACAGCTCGCGGTGGCGGGTGTAGAGGGCCGAGCAGTCGATCGGCGTGAACATCCACTTGTGGGGGTTGAAGACGAAGCTGTCGGCGTGCTCGCAGCCGTCGAGCGCCCACCGCAGCTCCGGGACCAGCGCGGCGGTGCCGGCGTAGGCGGCGTCGCAATGCAGCCACAGGCCGTGGTCGGCGCAGATCGCCGCGATCTCCCGCACCGGGTCGACCGAGGTCGTGGAGGTCGTGCCGACGGTGGCAACCACCGCGACCGGCCGCAGGCCCGCCCGGCGGTCGCCGGCGATCGCCGCGGCGAGGGCCCGGGTGTCCATCCGGTAGTCGGCGTCGTGGGGGATCGGGCGGTAGCCGTCGAGGCCCAGCCCGAGGGCGACGCAGGCCTTGGCGATCGAGGAATGGGACTGGTCGGAGGCGTAGACGCGCAGCCCCGGCAGGTCGGGGCGGCCGCTCATGCCGCGCTGGCGAATGTCGAGATCGGCGGCCTCGCGGGCCGCCGCCAGGCCGAGCATGGAGGACACCGACGCGGTGTCGGTGAGGAAGCCGAAGAACTCGTCCGGGAGCGCGAGCGCCCGGCGCAGCCACTGCAGGACCTCGAGCTCGAGCTCGGTCGCGGACGGGCAGGTGCGCCAGAGCATGGCGTTGACGTTGAGCGCGGCCGCGAGCAGCTCGCCGAGGATGCCCGGCCCCGAGCCGGTGATGCCGAAGTAGGCCATGAACCCGGGGTGGTTCCAGTGCGTCACGCCGGGCAGGACGACGTCGAGGAAGTCCTGCCAGACAACCGCTGGGTCCTCGGCCGCCGCCGGCATCGTCTTCGGCAGCCGCCCCGCGACGTCGCCGGGAGCGACCCGGGCCAGCACCGGGTAGCTGCGGCTGCCCCCGTCCAGGTAGCCCGCGATCCAGTCCACCATCCGGTGCCCCTCGCGCCGGAAGAGCTCCGCGTCCCAGTGGCCGCTGTTGGCGTCCATGGCATCCTCCGCGCCCACGATACGTTCCCGGAGCGGCGGTGTCACCCGGCAGGCGGGACGTCGCGCCGGCTCGGCGCCAGCGGGCGACGGACGGCGGGAGGGGCGGCGTCAGCCCTTGCGCCAGGCGGCGACAAGCGCGGCGCGCACCCGTTCGAGGAGGACGTCGGGCTCCACCGACTTGTCGATGAAGTCCTGGACCGGAGCGGGGTCGCCGGCCGGGTAGCTGCCGCCCTCGCTCGCCGGGTAGAAGCGCAGCCCGGTGCGCTCCACCACCGACGTCAGCATGATCACCGGCACCTTGCGGAAGTACTCCTCGTCGCGCTGGCGTAGCCTCCAGATGAACTGGAATCCCTCGGTCGACTCCGGCATCATGACGTCGAGCAGGATGAGGTCAGGGCGGTCCCCGTCGACCCGCTCGAGCCCGGTTTCCGCGTCATGGGCCGTCCGTACGGCGTAGCCCCCGCGCTCTAGGAACATCCGCAGCGACTCGACCAGATCCACGTCGTCATCGACGATCAGCACGGTCTCCTTGGCGGTCACGGCTGCCTCCCCGGGGAGTGACAGACGCCTGCCCCGCGGCGTCTCGGTGCGGCGGCTGTCGGTGCCCCTCGATCGAGCTCCCACGCTTGTCGTGACCAGAAGTATTACCACAGTTCGGCGGCCCAGTCACGGGGCCGCCGGCGCGGTTGACACCCCTGGCGCGCCGCGGCATACTGACTGAGACCTTCGTGCGCGCTCGTGCCGGACAGACCAGAGGGGGGGACCGTGAGCGTGCAGTTGCTTGGGCGGCTGGGCAGCGCCGGCTGCGGCCGGCGACCCGGCGGAGGCGTCGAGGGTCTTCTTCCCCACCACAAGGAGCCGACGATATGAGCCAGGCTTCGAGCGGAGCTCGGATCGGTGTCTTCGTCTGTCACTGCGGCGGCAACATCGCCGACGTCGTCGACGTGCACCACGTCGCCGAGGAGGTGGGCAAGCTGCCCGGGGTGGTGCTGGCGACGACCCACATGTTCGTCTGCTCGGACCCCGGGCAGGCGCTGGTCGAAAGCTCGATCAAGGAGCACGGCCTGAACCGGGTCATCGTCGCCGCCTGCTCGCCGACGCTGCACCAGATGACGTTCCGCCGGGCGATCGAGCGGGCCGGCCTGAACCAGTTCCTGTTCGAGCACGTCAACGTTCGCGAGCAGGTTTCGTGGGTCACCGAGGACCCGGTCGGCGCGACGGCGAAGGCGACCCGGCTGGTCACCGCAGCGGTCCAGCGCGCCCACCATCTGACCGCGCTCGACAAGCGGCGGATCGCGATCGAGCCCGCTGCCCTGGTGATCGGCGGTGGCGTGGCCGGCATGGTGGCGGCGCGCGATCTCGCCCAGCGCAACATGAAGGTGACCCTGGTCGAGAGCCGGTCGTTCCTGGGCGGCCGGATGGCCCAGCTCGACACCGTCTTCCCGACCGGAGAGAAGGCGCGCGACCTGCTCCAACCGCTGATCCAGGATGTGGTCAGCCACCCCTTGATCAGGGTGATCACGAACGGTCAGGTGATCGGCTCCGAGGGCGTGGTTGGTGACTTCCGCACCCGGGTCCGGATCACCCCGCGCGGCGTCAACGAGCGTCTCGCCTTCCGCGGCAACGCGATCGCCGCGTGCCCCGAGGAGACGGTCAACGAGTTCGACTTCGGGCTGTCGAAGCGCAAGGCGATCTACATGGCCTACCCGGGGTGCTGGCCGCCGATGCCGGCGATCGACTGGCACACCTGCACCAAGTGCGGCAAGTGCGTGTGGGCGGTCGGCGGCAAGGGGATCGAGCTCGACGAGGAGCCGCACGAGGTGGAGGTGCGGACCGGCGTGATCGTGCTCGCCACCGGCTACGACCCGTACGAGCCGCTGTACGGCGAGTACGGCTACGGCATCTTCCCGCGCGTGGTCACGCTCCAGCAGCTGATCCGCTATCTCGACCCCGAGGGGCCGACCGGCGGCCAGCTGCCGCTCGACGGCGCCCGCCGGCCGCGCATCGGCTTCATCTACTGCGTCGGCGCCCGCCAGATCGAGGGCGTCAACCAGCGCCAGCCGGACGGCAAGGTCAAGGATTACTGCGCGCGCACCTGCTGCACCGGCGCCCTGCACGCCGCGCTGACCATCAAGGGCCACCACCCGGACGCGACGATCTACAACCTCTACCAGGACATCCGCACCTACGGCCGGGGCCACGAGGAGTTCTACGAGCGGGCCTCCGAGGCCGGGGCGCTGTTCATCCGGTTCGACCCCCACCACCCGCCGCGGGTGGAGAAGAATCCGCGTGGCGACTCGCCGCTGCTGGTGCGGGTCCAGGACTTGCTCACCGACAGACTCGACATCGAGCTGCCGCTCGACCTGCTGGTGCTCGCCACCGGCGTCAACCCGCACGACATCAGCGAGCTGGTCGGCATGTACCGCTGCGCGGTCGGCTACGACAGCTTCCTGCTCGAGGTCCACCCCAAGCTGCGGCCGGTGGAGCTGGCGGTCTCCGGCGTCTTTCTCGCCGGCTGCTGCCAGGGGCCGATGGACATCACCGAGGCCTGCGGTGCGGCGTCTGCCGCCGCGTCCAAGGCTGCCGCCCTGATTGCCCAGGGCCAGGTCGAGATGGACCCATTCACGGCCCGGGTGAACGAGGAGCTGTGCACCGGGTGCCAGACCTGCCTCCTGGTGTGCCCGTACGGGGCGATCACCCGCGACATCGCGAAGCGGATCGCCAACGTCAACCAGGCCCTCTGCACCGGGTGCGGCACCTGCGCTGCGGCCTGCCCGAGCAACGCCATTCAGCAGGCCGGGTTCACCGACTCCCAGGTGCTGTCCGAGGTCTATGCCCTGCTCGCCGATCGCTCGGGCGCGGTCACCGCCTGATGGGAAGGAGCGAATAATGGCCGATCCGATCGCCGACCCGGCAACCCCCGTTCCCGATGGGTGGGAGCCGCGCATCATCGCCTTCCTCTGCTACTGGTGCTCGTACACCGGCGCCGACAACGCCGGCACCGCGCGCCTGAAGTACCCCCACAACGTCCACATCGTGCGCCTGATGTGCTCGGGGAGGATCGACCCCGAGCTGATCACGACCGCGTTCGCCCGCGGCGCCGATGGGGTCATGGTGTGCGGCTGCCACATCGGCGACTGCCACTACATCGCCGGCAACCACAAGACGATGGCGCGCATGCCGCTGCTCCGCCGGACGCTCGAGGCGTTCGGCATCGAGCCCGGCCGCTTCGTCTTCGAGTGGGTGAGCGCGGCCGAGGGCGAGAAGTTCGCGCGCTTGGTGCGGGAGACCGTGGAGGGCGTGCGCGCGCTCGGGCCGCTCGACTGGCCGGGGCGCCAGCGCGCCCGGGGGGTCGGCCACGGCCATGACCTGGAGCCTTGGGGGGCACAGCCATGAGCGCCGTCAGCAAGGCCAAGATCGCGATGTACTGGGCCGGGAGCTGCGGCGGGTGCGACATCTCGCTGCTCGAGATCGGCCCCCACCTGCTCGAGCTGGTCGCCGGCGCCGACGTGGTGTTCTGGCCGTGCGCCGCCGACTTCAAGTACCACCATGTCGCCGGCTACCCCGACGGCTACATCGACCTCTGCCTGTTCAACGGCAGCGTCCGCAACTCGGAGCAGGAGCGGCTGGCGCGGCTGCTCCGGCAGAAGAGCAAGACCCTGGTCGCGTACGGCGCGTGCGCGATCTCGGGCGGCATCCCGGCCCTCGCCAACCTGGCGACCCCGGACGAGGTGTTTGCGCGCAGCTACACCGAGTGCCCGTCGGTCGACAACCCGGACGGCGTGCTGCCGCGGCCGCGCACCGAGGTCGCGGTCGGCGAGCTCGAGATCCCGCACTTCTACCCGCAGGTGCTCCGGCTGTCCGACATCGTCGAGGTCGACTACCTGATCCCGGGCTGCCCGCCGCAGGCGGCGCGGGTCTGGGAGGTGTGCCAGGCGTTCCTGAGCGGGGCACTGCCGGCGCGCGCGCCCGCCCAGCTCGCGGGCTGTACCGGCAAGTCGGTGTGCGACGAGTGCGCGCTCGAGAAGAGGCTGGCCAAGATCAGCGGCTTCCGGCGGCCCCACGAGGCGATCCCGGAGCCCGGCTGGTGCCTGCTGGAGCAAGGCTTCGTGTGCCTCGGCGCCGCCACCCGCAGCGGCTGCGGCGCGCTGTGCACCAAGGTCAACATGCCGTGCCGCGGCTGCTACGGTCCCGCCGGCGAGGCCGGTGACCAGGGGGCGGCGTTCATCGGGGCGCTCGGCTCCCTGCTCGATGCCGAGGTCGAGGAGCGCGCCCAGGAGCTGATCGACCAGATCGTCGACCCGGTGGGTACGTTCTACCGGTTCACGATGTCCGACGGCGACCTCAAGGGCCGCAGGTGAGGGAGGCGTGATGAGCGCGACGACCAGCCCTGGAACACGGCGCATCTCGATCGATCCCGTCACCCGCCTCGAAGGGCACGGCAAGATCGACATCTTCCTCGACGCTGACGGCGAGGTCGCCGACTGCTTCTTCCAGGTTCCCGAGCTGCGCGGATTCGAGCGCTTCTGCGAGGGCCGCCCGGTGGAGGAGCTGCCGCGGATCACGCCGCGGATCTGCGGGGTCTGCCCGGAGGCCCACCTGATGGCGTCGGCGAAGGCCTGCGACGAGGTCTACGGCATCGAGCTGCCGCCGACCGCGCGCATGCTGCGGGAGCTCCAGTACTGCCTGTTCTACGTCACCGACCACGCCACCCACTTCTACGCCCTCGGCGGTCCGGACTTCGTGATGGGCCCGGACAGCGACCCCGCAACCCGCAACCTGATCGGCGTCATCGGCAAGGTTGGCCTCGAGGTCGCCGGCAAGGTGATCCGCTGCCGGCAGTGGGGCCACGAGGCGGCAGCGATCTTCGGTGGCCGGCCGGTCAACCCGATCAACGCCATCCCCGGCGGGATGTCCAAGCCACTGTCGGCGGAGGAGCGCGTCCGGCTCGACGAGATCGCCTGCTACATGGTGGAGTTCGCCGAGTTCACCCTCGAGCTGTTCCGCAACGTGGTGCTGGCCAACGACCATTACGTCGACCTGGTCCTGAACGGGCCCTACCGCCACGCCACCTACTCGATGGGGCTGGTCGACGGCAAGAACCGCTCCAACTACTACGACGGCGAGGTCCGGGTGGTCGACCCGGAAGGGCGCGAGCTGGTCAAGTACCCGCCCCGGGACTACCTGAAGCACGTCGCCGAGCGGGTGGAGACGTGGACCTACCTCAAGTTCCCGTACCTCAAGGCGGTGGGCTGGAAGGGCCTGGTCGACGGGGTGGACTCCGGCGTCTACCGTGCCACCCCGCAGTCGCGCCTCAACGCGGCCGACGCGATGAGCACCCCCAAGGCGCAGGCCGCCTACGAGCAGTACTTCGAGGTCCTGACCGGCGATCGGTCCGGCAAGCGCCCGGTCCACCACACGCTCGCGATTCACTGGGCGCGGGTCATTGAGATGATCAATGCCGCCGAGCGCGCGCTCGAGCTGGTGCGCGACCCCGAGATCACCAATCAGGAGAAGTACCGGGCGCTGCCGACCCGCACCCCGAGCGAGGGCGTCGGCTGCGTCGAGGCCCCGCGCGGCACTCTCACCCACCACTACATCACCGACGAGAAGGGCATCGTCCGCAAGGCCAACCTGATCGTCGGCACCACCAACAACAACGCCGCGATCTCGATGTCGATCAAGCAGGCGGCGCAGGGGCTGATCCACAAGGGTGTGGACGTCACCGAGGGCCTGCTCAACAAGATCGAGATGGCGTTCCGCGCCTACGACCCGTGCTACGGATGCGCCACTCACAGCCTCCCCGGGCAGATGCCGATGACGGTGCGAATCCGCGACGTCGACGGCGCGGTGCTGGCCGAGGGGAGCCGCGCGGCGAGGGGGAGCGACCATGCCTGAAATTCGCAAGCGCTATGACGCCCTCGTGATCGGCGGCGGGATCACCGGCATGCAGGCCGCCCTCGACCTCGGCGAGCAGGGCTACGACGTGCTGCTGGTCGAGAAGTACGCATCGATCGGCGGCATCATGGTCGGCCTCAACAAGGTCTTCCCGACCCTCGACTGCTCGAGCTGCATCTGCACGCCGCGGATGGCCGAGTCCTCGCACCACTCCCACATCCAGGTCCAGACCTGGGCCGAGGTGCTGAAGGTGGACCCGGAGGGCGACGGGTTCGTCGCGACGATCGAGAAGAAGCCGCGCTACGTGGACGAGGACATGTGCATCGGCTGCTCCAAGTGCGAGCTCGAGTGCCCGGTCGACGTCCCCCACGAGTTCGACCAGGGGCTGGGCGCGCGGCGCGCCATCTACATCCCGCACGGCAACGCGATCCCGCAGAAGGCGGTGCTCGACGCCGAGCACTGCATCTTCTGCGGCAAGTGCGAGAAGGTGTGCCCGACCGAGTGCATCGTCTTCGATCAGGTGGCCGAGCAGGTCGAGACCAGGGTCGGCGCGGTGATCATCGCCACCGGGCTCGACATCACGCCGATGGCGAGGAAGCCGGAGTACGGCGGCGGCCGCCTCCTCAACGTCATGAACCCGCTCGCCATGGAGCGGGTGCAGTCGTCGAACGGCCCGTACGGCCGCGTGCTGCGGCCTTCCGACGGCAAGATCCCGCGCAAGATCGCGTACGTCCAGTGCGCGGGCAGCCGCGACCGCTCGATCGGCGTGCCCTACTGCTCGCGGGTGTGCTGCATGTACTCCCTCAAGCAGGCGTTGCTCCTGCGTCACTACATCCACGGCGTCGAGGTCACCCTCTACCACATGGACATCCGGGCGTTCGGCAAGGGCTACGAGCAGTTCTACCAGCGGACCATGAAAGAAGGCGTGCGGGTGATCAAGGGCAAGGTCGCGACGATCAAGGAGGTCGACAACAACGACCTGGTGGTGCGGGTCGAGATGCTGGACGAGGGCGGCCGCGTCGAGGAGCGCCGCCACGATCTGGTGGTGCTCGCGCAGGGGCTGGTGCCGGCATGGCACGCGCACGGCGTGGTGGCGTGCGACGAGGCCTCGGACGGGTTCATGGCCACCCCGGAAGGCAAGATCAACCCGTCATTCACGACCCTCTCTGGCGTGTTCGTGGCCGGCGTGGCCGCGGGCCCCAAGGACATTCCGGACGCGATCGTCGAGGCCGGCGAGGCGGCCATGGCGGCCGCCGGGCGCCTGCAGCGGACCGGCTGGCACAAGGTGCCGGCCGTGGCCGCCGCGGCGAACTGAGCGGTCGGGAGGCGAGCATGGGCGAGAAGACGACCACCGGCAAGGCCGATCGGCCCAAGCGCCCGATCGAGATCCTGCGCGATCGGCTGGGAGGCGTCAGCAAAGAGCTGCAGGCCTCCGTCAAGGAGCAGGGGCGGATCCGCAAGCTGCTGCGCGGTGCGCTCGCGGGAGGGCCGCGGACGGTGCCCGAGCTGGGCGCCGAGTGCGAGCTGCCCACCACGACCGTGCTCTGGCACCTGATGGCGATGCGTCGCTACGGACAGGTGGTCGAGGCCGGTGAGGCCGGCGACTACGTGCGCTATGCCCTCAAGGGGAGCGAGTGATGAGCTACCGACTCAACCCCGGCCTTTCTGCCGAGCTCGCCGAGTTCGGCGGCACCACGGTGAACAAGTGCTTCAACTGCGGCAACTGCACCGCGGTGTGCGCCCTGTCGGAGGGTGACACCGTGTTTCCCCGCAAGATCATCCGCTACCTCCAGCTCGGGCTCGACGAGCGGATCGAGGAGAGCCCCGAGCCGTGGATGTGCTACTACTGCGGGACCTGCTCCGAGACCTGCCCGCGCGAGGCGCACCCCGGCGAGCTGATGATGTCGCTGCGCCGCTGGCTGATGACCCGCTACGACGTGACCGGCCTGGCCCGTCGGCTCTACCTGTCGACCTGGTGGGAGATCGGGATGCTGGCGGTGGTCGCGCTGATCGTGCTCGCGCTGTTCGTGGTGCCGGGGATGCTCGGGTCCCAGTTCGGCTTTCCGGCGCAGGGTGATGAGCTCACGAGCGTCCGGCTCGACCTGTTCGCGCCCAAGGACGTGGTCCACACCGCCGACATGATTCTCGCCTTCGGCCTGCTCGTGATGCTCGGCGTGGCCGCCGTCCGCATGACGCGCTTCGTGATGCGCGGCGAGCACGGGCCGCGGGCGCCGCTCAGCGTGTGGCTGCAGCAGCTGCCCCAGATCCTGGTCCACGGCGCGACCCAGAAGCGCTGGCTCGACTGCGACCGTGACACCCGCGGCATATGGCTGCGCCACTTCCTGCTGGTCACCGGCTACGCGACCATGTTCCTGCTGGTGGTCGCGTTCCTGCCGTGGTTCCAGCGCGACGGCGCGGACTTCCACTGGACCGCCCTGTTCGGCTACTACGGCACCGTCGCCCTGATGGCGCTGACCCTGATCGCGATCCGCGGCCGGCTCAAGAAGGAGCACCCGTGGCACGCCTTCTCGCACGTCACCGACTGGCTGTTCCTGATCCTGCTGTTCCTGACCGCCCTCTCCGGCATCCTGCTCCACGTGTTCCGGCTCCTCGATCTGCCGCTGCCGACCTATGTCGCCTACGTCGCACACCTGATGATCGCGGTGCCGATGCTGGTCGTCGAGGTGCCGTTCGGCAAGTGGCAGCACCTGGTGCTGCGTCCGGTGGCGGCCTACCTGGTGGCGGTGCGCGAGGCAGGGGAGCGGGCGCGGGTCGCGGTGGCCGCGCCGCGGGCGGTCGCGGCCTGACCCCGACCGTGGCGCCGCGCGTCGTCGTCGTCGGGCTGGGCAACCCCCTGCTCGCCGACGACGCGGCCGGGCTGGCGGTGGCCGACGAGCTGGAGCGGCTCCTGGCGGCGCAGCCGGTGCCGGGGGTGACGGTGGTGCGCTCCTACCGCGGCGGCCTCGAGCTGCTCGACCTGCTCGCCGGCTTCGAGCACGCGGTGCTGATCGACGCGGTCGTTCGCGACGACGCAGTCCCCGGCCGCCTCCACGAGCTCGATGTCGAGCAGCTCGCAGGCAGTGCGCGGCTGGTCGGCGGCCACGACGCGGATGTCGGCACCGCGCTGGCGCTCGGCCGGCGCGCCGGCCTGGCGATGCCGGCTACCGTTCGGGTGCTCGGCATCGAGGCCGAGGACGTGATGTCGTTCCGCGAGCAGCTGTCGCCGGCGGTGGCGGCGGCGGTGCTCGAGCTCGCGCGCAGCCTGCACGCAGAGCTGGCCGCCAACAGCGGCGGCGTGGGTCCGCCGGAATAGCGCGCTGGACGGGAGCTGTTGGCGGGTCGAGGGCTTGGTTGGAGTTGCTGCGTTCGGTCGTCGTCGCCGCGTTGGTGGCGGCCGCAGTCGGCTGCGGCGGCCGGCGGCTTCCTGCCCTCGCCGACGGCCAGCCCGCCTCCTACCGCGAGCACCTCGAGCCGCTGGTGCTCCGGCGCTGCCGGTCCTGCCACACCGTTGAGGATCCCGAGGCCGGACTGGTGCTCGAGGCCGGCCGCGGCTGGGAGGCGCTCGTCGGCCTCCGCTCGGTGCAGGTGCCGGCGATGCGGCTGGTGGACCCGGGGAGGCTCGCCAGCTCCTACCTGTGGTTGAAGCTCGATCACACCGCAGCGTTCGGCGACGGCATGCCCCGGACCGTGTTCGGCGCGAAGCGGCTGCCGGACGCCGAGCTCGAGCGCTTCCGGCGCTGGATCGAGGACGGCGCGCGCCCCTGAGCGGGGGAGGGCGCCGCTGCCCGGCGGACCCCAGCGGCCCACTCACATTCTGGTTTCCGGCCCCAGCCGGCTAGAATCCTCCGGCGTCCGCCGGCTGCGGGCGGCGAAGGGCTTGCATGCGTCAGCACCGGGCCAAGGTCGGCATCATCTTCCTGATCGTGTTCATCGATCTGGTCGGCTTCGGCATTGTCATCCCCTTCCTGCCGCTCTATGCCGAGAAGTTTGGGCCGTCGCCAGTGATGTTCGGTCTGCTCATGGCGTCGTACTCGGCGATGCAGTTCGTGTTCGCCCCCATCCTCGGTCGGCTGTCGGACCGCCACGGCCGGCGGCCGGTGCTGCTGCTGTCGCTGGCGGGCTCGGTGGCGGGATACCTGATGTTCGCCTTCGCCGGCTCGCTCGCGATGCTGTTCGCATCCCGCATCATCGACGGGATCTCCGGCGGCAACATCGCGACTGCCCAGGCGGTGATCGCCGACATCACCGACGAGCGCGACCGCACCAAGGGCATGGGCATCATCGGCGCCGCGTTCGGGCTCGGCTTCATCTGCGGCCCGGCGCTCGCCGCCGTGCTGGTCAGCGTCGCGCACTGGCTGCCCGGGGTCGCAGCGGCGACGACCTCGCTGACCGCCCTCGTGCTGGTGGCGACCTCGCTGCCGGAAACCCGCCGGATGGCGACAGGCGCCGACGTGCAGCCGCAGCGCGGCCGCCTGGCCGGCTTCACCCGCATGGTCGGCTATCCCCTGGTCGGCGCGTGCCTGGGAACGGTGTTTCTCGTCATCTTCGCCTTCTCCAACTTCGAGACCACGTTCGCCCAGCTGCTGCGGCTCCGTTTCGCGATGAGCATGTCCTCGGTCGGCTGGATGTTCGTGTACGCCGGCGTGCTCGGCGCGCTGGTCCAGGGCGGGCTGGTGGGCCGGCTGGCCCCGAGGTTCGGCGAGAAGCGGCTGATCGCGGTGGGTGGGATGGTCGCGGCCGCGGCGTCCGCCGGGCTGCCGTTCGCAGGCTCCAGCGAGCGACTGCTGCTGGTGCTCGCAGTGCTCGCGGTCGGCCACGGACTGCTGGCGCCGTCGCTGTCGGCCCTCACGTCGCGACTGGTTCCGAGCCACGAGGTCGGCGGGGTGATGGGGGCCTCCCAGAGCGTCTCCAGCCTCGCCCGCATCTTCGGCCCGTTCTGGGCGGAGTGGGTGTACGGGGCGAGCGGGCCGGCGGCGCCGTACCTGAGCGCGGCCGCGGCCTACGCCGTGAGCGTGATCGTGATTGTCGCCGCACGCCGCGCCGCCGCGGACGCGCCCCGAGTGTAGAGACGGCGAAGACCGGGTATCATGACGTTTCCGGCGCTCCCTGGGGCGTTAGGGAAGTCCGCGATGGAGGATCGAGAGTGCACAAGAACCCGTGGTTCACGCTGGTCCTGGGAGCGATGGTCGGTCTCGTCCTGGGCTACGTCCTTGCGGAGCGACAGCAGGTGCGGCCGGCCGGCGCCGCAGCCGTGCCGCAGCCGGCGGCCGCCGCCCAGCAGGGTCTCCCCGAGGGGCATCCCCCGGTCGACGCCGCGGCTCCCGGCGGCGGCGGTGCGCAGCGGCTCGCCGCGCAGGCGGCGGAGCTCGAGGGAATGCTCGCGAGGTCCCCTGGCGACCCGCGCCTGATGATCGCCCTCGGCAACCTCTACTTCGACGCCGGCCGGTGGACCGACGCCCGGCTGTGGTACGAGCGGGCGATGGAGATCGAGGGCGGCGACCCCAACGTGATCACCGACCTCGCCGTCGTCTACCGCAACCTCAAGCAGCCGGAGCGCAGCCTCGCGCTGCTCGACCAGGCGATCGCGATCTCGCCGGAGCACTGGCAGGCGGTCTACAACAAGGTGGTCGTGCTCCACTTCGACCTGCACCGCCATGATGAGGCGGCGGCAGCCCTGGCGCGCCTCAAGGAGATCAAGGCCACGAACCCCGAGGTGCCGGACCTGTCGTCGATCGAGGCCGAGGTTGCGGGCTCCTGATCAGAACCGGACCACGAGGCCGCCGAGCACCCGCTTCTCGTCGAAATCGTCGCTGTCCGCGGTCTCGGCCACCAGCAGGAACGAGAACGTGCGGTTGAGGTTGAGGTTGCACGACAGGGCGTATCGGCTGCTGTCGGGCCGAACCTCGATGGTCCCTCCGTTGCCGTCCTCGTAGTGGTAGACGGCGAACGACTCGCTGTAATCCAGGCTGAGGTAGACCTTGGGCCCGACCGCGGTCCCGATCGAGGCGTAGAGGGAGTCGTAGGAATCGTCCCCGTCCGAGTACTGCGAGCTCGAGACGGTGACGTCGAAGCCGGTGTCGAAGAGCTGCCGGGCGCTGACCCCGAGCTGGAACCGGTCGTGGGCGTCGTCGTCCCAGTCATTGCGGTCCTGGCCGACGCTCGCCCAGAGGCTGACGAAACGAGTCGCCCGGAAGGTGAGCCGGACGCGTCCCGACTCGAAGAGCAGGCCCTCGAGCGCCTCGGGCGCGACCGGACGGCCGTCGAGCTGGTCCCGGGTGATGGTGCGGGTGTCGATCGAGCGGCCTCGGTGATAGGTGCCCTGGATGTCGAAGACCCTAGCCGGGCTGTAGCGGAGGTTGATGAAGAAGTAGGTCAGATCGGAGCCGCCGAGGTCGCCGGGCCCTTGGGTGTCGTACTCGAGGCCCTGGTACATGTTGAAGGTGCGGGCCACCGGCACGTAGTTGTTGAACACCACGACCGAGCGCTCGGTGAGGTCTGAGTTGCGGATCGTCACGAAGCCGAGCACGTGGCGCCGGCCGCGTGCCCCGTCGAGCGCGGCATACACGCCGCCCTTCCGGACGTCGTCGGCGAACCCTCCCTCGTAGAACTCGGGCTCGAGCCCGGCGAAGAGGCCGAAGCGCCAGCTCCCGACGCTGGTGGCGTTGGCGAGCCGATACTCACCGTGCACTCCACCGACCGAGCCGAGCCCGCCGAGCTCGCGCACCCACAGCTGGCCGAGCCGCGCCGACCAGCGCTGGTCCCGCGAGTGGAGGCCGACGTACGCCTCGTAGATCGACACCGTCTGGTCGCGCTCCGAGGACGGGTAGGTGGCGAAGCGCGCGTCGAGGGCGTACTCGAAGAGGCTGTCCCAGCCTGAGGGGGGCTCGAGCGACAGGCTGGCGATCACCTCGGTGAGGTCGGACGTCTCTCCGTCCGCGGCCTCCCGTTCGGACCAGCCGGTGTAGAGCGAGAAGCGCCCGCTCGCCGGGATCGCCTGGGCGCTCGCGATCTGCGTGCCAGCCGAGACCGCCGTCAACACCAGCAGCAGGGCGGCGAGCAGGCGGGGGGCGGACAGCCGAGGGACGCTGGTCTGGCTCATCGCCGATCTCCCGCCCGCCGAACCGGAACCCGTGACCGTGACGGCCCCCCGAAGCGCTCCTCGCCGTCAGGATGGCAGGACAGGCAGGCCGGCGAGTCGTAAACGTAGCCCGCGACGCCTTCGTGCTCGTGGTCTGTGTCTCCACGCGGATGGCAGGAGGTGGTGCAGGTGAAGATCGCGAAGTTGGCCGCGTTGGGATGGCACTCGGAGCACTCGAACCCGGAGTGGTGGCCGCTCGCGATCGGGAACCAGATATGGTTGAACTGGCCCTGATCCCAGCTTGCGTCGGCGCCGCTGTGACAGATCTCGCAGTCGGTGGGGAAGCCCGCCGCGACGTGGTTGGGGTCGGTCGTGGCCTGGTAGTCGTCGAGGTGGCAGTCGACGCAGTCCGACGGCAGCCCCTGGTAGACGCCGCCCGAGTGGCAGGCGTCGCAGGGCTGGGCGGCGTGGGCGCCGACAAGCGGGTAGGTGCCGTGGTCGAACTCACCGTCACCCCACTCGGGGTCGGCGGCGTCGTGGCACTGGGCGCAGTCGGTGGGGAAGCCCGCCGCGACGTGGTTGGGGTCGGTCGTGGCCTGGTAGTCGTCG
>Ga0209606_1000352_pt1 | contig 71833 bp, 67 predicted proteins | sample AD_UKC057_MetaG_FD_184412 | JGI IMG/M metagenome (GOLD analysis project Ga0209606, IMG submission 184412) | Active sludge microbial communities of municipal wastewater-treating anaerobic digesters from USA - AD_UKC057_MetaG (SPAdes) (version 2) | ecosystem: Engineered > Bioreactor > Anaerobic >...
AGAGGCTGGCGCGCTTTGTCCGTAAGACTTTGTCTTTCTCCAAATCGGATGTTTTTCATCACTTGACCACCAAGTGGTACATCGCGGAATACAATCTGGCTATATCACTTACCGTGTAACCACCACCCGCCGGTTTGATATCGCGGTGCAGAAAGCGCCGTTTGTGTGCATAATCCAATGCCTCCGCTACCTGCCGCAGAATCCGAATCGCCCGCTCCAACGGCAAGGCGCCCTGATCAAGGACCACCTGCTCCAGCGACTTGCCCTCAACATATTCCATGGCGATGAAAATGTAGCCTTCTTGCTGGCCCACCTCGTAAATGGTCACGATGTGAGGGTGGCTCAAGTTGGCAGCCACGATCGCCTCTTGCTGAAAGCGCTGAATGAACTCTAGATCACCTCCCAGATAAGGCAGCAGGACCTTCAACGCCACATAACGGCGCAAAGAAGGTTGCCACGCCTTGTAAACCACGGCCATTCCGCCGCGTCCCAGTTCGTCAAGAATCTGGTATTGCCCCATCGTAGTGCCGATAAGATCTTTTGGCTGCATCGTACTTCCTCCTTCAACCCCACAACTCGATTCGAAACGCCTCATCTGCCCCAGCGAGAAATGCTCCCGCAACTACTTCATGCTCGCTTCACGGAACCACTGCACCGTCTCACGCAACCCACTGCGGAAATCTACACGCTGCTCAAAACCCAACACGGCCTTCACGCGCGAGGTGTCCGCCTGGGAGTGTTTGACATCACCAGGACGTTCCGCCTCAAATCGCGGAGCCAACTGCGTCCCCAAAATGCTGTTCAAATCTTCGACCAGTTCCAACAACGTGATGCGTTCGCCGAGCGCCACATTCATCACCTGACCCATGGCGCTATCACGCTCACAAGCGAGCAGGTTCGCGGCAACCACGTTGGCCACGTAGGTGAAGTCCCGCGACTGCAACCCATCGCCGTAGATGATGGGCGAGTGGCCCTGCAGCATGGCGGTGATGAAGCGGGGAATGACCGCCGCATATTCCGAGGTGGGATCCTGCCGCGGCCCGAAGACGTTGAAATAGCGCAGCCCGACGGTCGGCAGGCCGTAGACCTCATGGAAAGCCATGCAGTATTGCTCTCCGGCCAGCTTCGAGACAGCGTAAGGAGAAAGCGGCTGCGGCGCCATGGCCTCATGCTTGGGCAACGTCGGCCCGTTGCCGTACACCGATGAGGAAGAGGAATAGACGACCCGTCGCACCCCCGCGTCGCGCGCCGCGAGCAGCACGTGAAGCGTGCCCGTCGCATTGGCCTCGTGCGACGCCAGCGGCGCCGCCACCGAGCGCGGCACCGACGCAATGGCTCCCAAATGCAGCACATACTCCATCCCCGCGACAGCGCGGCGGACCGTCTCCAGGTCACGCAGGTCGCCCTCCACCACCTCAATGCGCCCGCGATGCTGCGCGATATTCTCCCGGCGGCCACTGAAGAAATTGTCCAGCACCCGCACCGTCTCGCCGCGGCGCACCAATTCATCCACGATATGCGAGCCGATAAACCCGGCACCGCCCGTTACCAGATAATGTCCCATCCCCTTTTTCTCCTCGGCAAATAGGCGAATCAGCGAATCCCTTACGTTTCCACGTTCGCGCCTTCACACGTTTCCACGTTCAAGAAGTCCGACGCTCTGAAAGGGCCTCCTTGGCCGCTGCCTGCGCCATGTGCGTGACGACCTGCTCCAGGGTCTGCAACAGGGGGACACGAGGCTCCCAGCCGGTCAGCGCCTTGATGCGGTTGATGTCGGGCACACGCCGTTGCATGTCCTCGAAGCCGGGTTCGTAGGCCTGATCGTAGGGGATGAAGACCACCCGCTCCGCAGGCGCCCGCACCTCGGGGACGCAGCGTAACACGACCTCCCACACCTGTTGCGCGAGATCCAGGATCGTCACCTCTTCCATCGTCCCCACGTTGAAAACCTGCCCCACGGCTTGAGGGGTTTCCGCCAGCGACAGCAGCGCGCGGACTGTGTCCTGCACGTTGCAGAAACACCGCGTCTGACTGCCGTTGCCGTACACGGTAATCGGCCCCCCCTTGAGCGCCTGCCGGACGAAGCGCGGCACCACCATGCCGTATTGTCCCGTCTGGCGCGGGCCGATCGTGTTGAACAACCGGAAGATCACCACCGGCAGGTCCATCTGGCGCTGATACGCCAGTCCCAGGAACTCATCCACGGCCTTGGAATCGGAGTAACTCCAGCGGGCCTTGGTCGTCGGCCCCAGCACGCGATCCGCATCCTCGCTGAAGGGGACTTTGTCGCTCTTGCCATAAATCTCCGAGGTCGAAGCAATGAGCACCTTTTTGCGATAACGCGCCGCAGCCTGCAAGACAGCGTGCGTCCCCAGGACATTGGTCTCAATGACGTGAACGGGATTGTGCACGATCAGCTCCACCCCCACCGCCGCGGCCAGATGGAAAATCACATCGCACTCCCCGGCAAGACGGTCGAGCACCACCTCGTGGGTAATGGTGTCAATCACCGGCTTGAAATGAGGATTGGCCACGAGATGCTGAATGTTATCGAAGCACCCCGTCGAAAGATTATCAATGACGGTCACCTCCCAGCCCTGGGCCAACAGGGCCTCCGCGAGATGAGAGCCGATGAACCCCGCGCCACCAGTGATCAAGGCCCGCTTGCGATCGCTTGACATGCGCTTTCCTCTTGAAACGGCCTGGATTTGCGCAGGCCACTCACGCCGCGAGGCGCACCTTCAGGGCCCACGAGTGCCGTCGCCGGACTGAGTATAAATCCACCCTCTCCTATGTCAAACAATCATGCGAGAGTCGCCCCCGCCTGTTGCAGCGCTTCCAGCAGCCGCTGCATCTGCAACCCATTGGTGAGATCGCCGCGCGTGCGTTCCAGCACCGCTCGGAACTGATCCACCCGGTGACGCAGCCCGCCGGTCAGCGCGTCGGGATAGTCAAAGGACATCAGCACTTCGTACACCGCGTCCATGATGTTCAACAAACGCTCGGCTTCAGCCAGCTCACCCTGCCGCATACAATCCAAACAGCGCCGGCGCAATTCACTGGCGGCCTCGCAGAGGCCATTGAGATAAGTGGCGTAAGGCACATCGAGCTCGGCCGGCGCAGGAAGCGGACGGTCCGCCACGAGCGCCAACGTCGCATGCGCTTCGACCAGCTCCTTGAAGGCGTCCTGCGTGTAGCCGGCAAAGAACAGGTCGGGATACGGTTCGAGGACCGTGCGGATCTCCGTCGCGACCGCGTCCGCCTCGGACAGCATCGCCTGAGCGGACTCCCATTCCTCCCGATGGCCGGCGCGAATCGCCTGGGAGCAGAGGCGAATCAGCTCCCGGCTCTGATTCAACACCTGATCCCGTGCCGCATTGCGGGGACGCCAATCCGCCTGCACTGCCTCGGCCAACGCATCCAGCCACGTGTCTAATTCAAGCGACATCTATTCTTCTCCCTCCGGAGGACGCGCGACGCCGAAAAAAGCCCGCGCCAGGTCTTCGCCCTGCCCCGGCAACACGATCTCGCCATAGGCCGCTTCGTATTTCGCCAGGTTTTCCTGCAGCGCCCGCAGCAGCAACTTGGCATTGAACGGCGTCATGATCACCCGCGCTTTCACCCGAATCTGCGGTTGATTCGGCAGCGCCTGCGCCAGATCAAAAACAACCTCCGACGGTGAATGCGTGATGAGCGCGAAATTCGCGTACACCGGCTCAAGATTCACCGGCAGCTCCACATTCAAAGTTTTCGGTTTGGGATTATTCATCTCGTTCACACTCCTCTCCTTACGACGGTACACGCCACCGGCTTCCAACTACACGACAGAGGGGCCAGGCCCCTCTGTCGTCACTACCCATCATGAAATGGCGGGCGCTTGCGCTCTCGACTTCGCGCTCGGTCACACGCCCCCGCCTCAGACGGCCTAGAAAGGCAACGGCTCCTCGCTGCTGTAGGTCGCCTCTTCGTCCGCCACAGCGCCGGCGCCGGGTTCACCCTCGGCGCGCCCGCCGATGAAGCGAATGGTCTCAGCCGTCACTTCAAAGCTGGCGTGCGGCTGACCATCTTGCCCGGTCCACACGCGCGGCCCCCCGTTCTTATCGGGATTGAGGCGCCCTTCGACAAGCACCAGGCGGCCTTTCTGCAGATACTGAGCAGCAGTCTCCGCCTGCCGCCGCCACACCGTCACCCGGAACCAGACCGTCTCCTCGCCCTTGGTGCCATCCGGATTATTCCACTTGCGGGTGGAGGCCACCGAGAAATTAGTGACGGGAGTGCCATCTGGCGTGTAGCGCATCTCGGGGTCGCGTCCCAAATGGCCAACAATTATGAGTTTATGGTACATTGCGGGTCTCCTTTCTTACAAGCTAGAGGTTTTACCGACAAGAAGGCAAATTTATTATACACGAAGACTCCTCATAACACAAGCGCCGTGTAAAAAGCGCTGATAGAATAATGCTCAAAACCTATCGCATTACCGTTAACGCTCCAAGGGCATTAAGCAGGCTATGGGTTAGCCAGCCCGGCAGAATGCTATCGGAGCGATATCGCAGCCATCCAAGAAGCCAGCCAGTAATCGCCTGCGCCAAAATGATGGGCCAGAGGCTAAAACTGACCAGGAGCAAGAACAAATGTGGCAAGAGAAAAATCAATGCCTGGAGTGTATTGCCGATTTTGAAGCCAAGTCGCCGCGTCAACCAGCCCGCCACAAGCCCCCGGAAGAAAATCTCCTCTCCCAGAGCGACATAAATGGCTTCCCGTAACAATACAGCGAGAAATGAAGTTATGCTTAACGTCCAGCCTGTGTAGGCACTGATATTGATGTTAGGGTCCTGCAAGACTTCTGAGGGAATTGCCCGGAAAGCCAGCCAGCCGAGCACCCCTGTGATGGCCATCACGCCCAATCCCCACAGAAAGTAAACAGGGAGACTCCCTTGCCAGCCAAGCTTTCTGAAGATTTTGCTCCACTGCTCCCCCCGCCACTTGCGCACAGCAACGTAGATCAACGCCGGAATACTGAATACAATAAGTTGCGCCGGAAGGGTCATCGCTGACCTCCTCAGCAAATAGAGATCAATGGGCCGTGAGTAGAGAACCGTCGCAGTCACGGCTCACGGCTTACGACTCACCTTTTCATCCTCGACGGTCAACTCTCCTGAAGGCCCCCTCACGGCGCCGGCTCGCCCTCCAGGAAACAGAGCAACCCCTCGACGATGCCCAACGCCACGACGTCCTGGCGTTCTACCAACAGCTGGCGGTCGTCCAGCATAAAGCCGATCTCGATCACCGCGGCAGGCGTATTCTGATGAATTTCGTAGAAGGCGTGATAGCGGGTCATATCGAAGGTGATGGTGTTGGCGTCGAAAGGCAGGCCGGTTCGCGCGTGATAGTAGCGGCTGAGGCAGGAAACGAGCACGTCCTCATTGCCGGGGATGTAGCTGGATTCCGCCCGCGCTACTTTGAAGCCCGTCTTCCCCGGATAGGCGCAAGAGTCAGCGTGAATCGAGATCAACACATCCGCCTGATACCCGGCAAGCCGATCATCAAATTCGTCGAACAAATCCACGTTCCAGCCCCGCTCCCGCAACCGCGCCACGACCCGGTCGGCGACCTGCGCATTGATCTGCGCCTCCTGCAGGCCGTCCGGGCACACCGCACCGCTATCGCTGCCCGCGTGTCCCGCAATGACCCCCACGCGCGGGACAGCCGGCGTCGCCGGTTCTGACGTCACCACCGCCAGCGGTCCCGGCGTCGGCGTGGATGCACCCAGAGGGATCACCGCCGGCCCCGTCTGCGGCGGCGTCACCGCCACGGTGCTGCTGGCCACGGGGATGATCGGCACCAGCCCTGAGGGCACCAACAGCGCCAGCGCCGCCGCGACGAGCACCAGTCCACGCAACAACAGCGCGACGGTCCAGGGATCGCCCGGCTGCACGCCCGCTGCTTGAGGATGCTGTCCGGTTTTGCTCATCGCCGCCTCACACGCCCCCGCCTCACTCAACGCATCCGCCGACGCCACTCAGATTTAAGCGCAATGGCGTCCCAATTGTCGCGATGAATCAAGAAATTTAACACCAGACGGGTGAAGCGGCTCGGATCCTCCAGCATGGGGAAATGTTGCACGCCCTCCAGCAAGAGGACGTTCACGTTCTCCGCCAGCTCCTCCATCACCTCGTCCGCCGGCACCTGGATGAGCGGATCTTGTGAGCCATACAGCAACATCACCGGGATCTCCAGATCTTCAAGCAACGACTCCAGATCCTCTTGGGCCGCGCTGCGGAGGGTGCTCACGACCGCATCCCCATCGGTCTTGGCGGCTTCCAGAGCCACTTCCTGATAGTCGTTCAACCGCCGCCCCAAAATCCGCGCTGCCGGATTGTCCCCGCCGTTAAAGCCCAGCAATGTGCGGTTCATATTCTCGGTCGTGAAGGGGACATTGCTCAACAATACCTGTTCAACCTGTTCAGGGTACCGCTCCGCGAAGTGCAACGCCACAATGCCGCCCAACCCGTGGCCCACCAGGGGAAGCCGCGGCAACCCCATCTGCTGCATGAATAGCGCCACCTGGGCCACGTAACTGTCAATGGAATAACGGGTGCGATTCTTGTCCGAGTCCCCAAAGCCCCAGAAATCGAGCGCGTAGGCGCGATACGACGAGGACAACGCGACCATCGTCGGCACCCAGTAACGCCAGGAACCGAGCCAGCCGTGCAGGAAAAGCAGCGGTTTTCCGCGGCCCAAAGCCTCGTAGTGGGCAAGGCTGCTTTCCAGAATGACGGCACTCATCCGTTCACGCTCCGCAAGTTCAGGCTTTCCCGTACTGCTGCAGAATCTGCTTCACTTGTTTGATCAGCTCATCAGGCGCAAAGGGCTTGAGAATATACTGCGCCGCCCCGACGCTGAGCCCTTCTTGAATTTCGCTTTCCTGGCCCTTGGCCGAAAGGAACACCACCGGCGTAGATTGCATCTCCGGTATCTGCATCAACGCGGCGCAGGCCTGATAGCCGGTCATGCGCGGCATCCGCACGTCCATCAAGATGAGATCCGGCCTGACCTGCGGCGCCCTTTCCACCGCCTCGGCCCCGTTAGCCGCCAGTTCCACCTCGAAACCGGCAAAGCGGAGGGTGAAGGCAATCAGCTCGCGAATATCACGTTCATCTTCGGCTACGAGGATCTTGACCATCCATCACTCCTTGTTCCCGTCAGCACTTTCTACCAGGCGGGAAATCTCCTCTCCCAACTCCTCCATCGAGAAAGGCTTCGTGACAAAACGTGTTGCCCCCAGCGCTTTCATCGCCGATGCGCTCCCATTCCCCGGTTCGGCAAAACCCGTCATCACCACGACGGGGATGTTGGCCGTAGCGGGATGGCGCTTCAATTGTTGGAGCACCTCATAGCCATCCATGCCCGGCAACTTCAAATCCAGCAAAATCAGGGAGGGTGGCTGCTCCTGAGCCATCCGCAACGCCCGCTCACCGCGGGTCACCGTCCGCACCTGCAAGCCCTGCGCCCGCAAGGCCGTCCGCAGCAAAGTCAGGGTGTCCCGATCGTCATCTACTACCAGGACCGTGCCTTTGCCGGCCAATACCCGATTCACGACCTGCAACAACCGGGCTTCATCCACCGGCTTGGTGAAATAATCCACCGCTCCCAATCGCAGCCCGCGATCCTGATCAAAAACCACTGAGACAATCACCACCGGGATGGACGCCGTGTCGGGGTTGCGTTTGAGGAGCTGCAACACCTCAAAACCGTCCAGATCGGGGAGGCGGATATCCAGCGAGATCAAATCCGGCTGTTCCTGACGCGCCAGGCGCAACGCCGCTTCCCCCGAGGCGGCCACCACAACCCGATGCCCCTCGTGTTCCAGCGTCAGCCGCAACATTTCGGCGACTTCGGGATCATCCTCGACGACAAGAACGGTGGCCGCGGCATTCGCCCCCAATCCGGCAGGCGGACGCCCCACCGGCGCCGTCGCTTCCCCTTCCGCCAGCGGGAACGTCACGGTGAAAATACTGCCCTCTCCCGGCTCACTTTCCACAGAAATTTGACCGCCGTGCATCTGCACCAGCGAGGCCGTGATCGCCAACCCCAGACCCGTGCCGCCCGCCTCCGACACCAGCGGGTTATCCACACGATAGAAGCGTGAGAAAATCCGGCTTTGATCCTCTGGCGAGATGCCAATGCCCGTATCGGCTACGGCGATATGGAACATCTCCTCCCGGACATAAGCATAGATGGCGATCTCGCCGCCCAGCGGCGTGTATTTGAAGGCGTTTCCCACCAAGTTGGTGAGAATTTGCACCATCCGATCGGGATCCCCGTAAGCCAACGGCAGGCCCTCCGGCAGAACGGTGCGGATCTGCAGCCCCTTCTCTTCAATCTTGGGCGTGAGTGTGACCGCCACCTGCCGGATCAGCTCCGCCATGTCTACCGGCTGACAATGAAGCTCCACCTTGCCGCCCTCAATACGCGACATATCCAGCAAATCGTTCACCAGGCTCGTCAACCGATCGGTGTTGTTGCGAATGATGTTCAGGAATTGCACCTGCATGTCGGTGAGCGGGCCGGTAGCCCCCATCAACAGCAGATCCACATATCCCTTCACCGAGGTCATCGGCGTGCGCAACTCATGCGAAACCGTGGAGACAAACTCGCTCTTGGCGCGGTCGGCCTCCACCTCCGCCGTGATGTCGCGGAAGGCCGCCACGACCCCCAGGAACTCGCGGATCGGCGAGATGACCGGCGATAAATGCATACTCACGACTTGCCGCCCCAGTTCCAACCGTTCCGAGAGGAAATCACCGCTCTGGTAGCTGCCCGGTTCCGCCTCCCACACCGCGATCTGCTCCAGCCAGCCGCGCACTTTGTCGCCGTAGAGCCCCAATACCTCACTCAGCGAACGTCCCATCGCCTGCGCGCGATTCAGCGTGAGGATGCGCTCCGCCGCCGCATTGAAGAGGATGATCTTGCCGCGAGCGTCTGCCACCAGCACGCCGTCGGCGATGCCTTCGAGAATGGCCTGACTGCGAGCGGCTTCGTTCTGCTGGGTGCGCAGCATCGAGCCTACCCGCTCCGCCTGCTCGCGGATCAAACGATACAGCTCCGCGTTGTTGAGTGCATGACCGACCTGCACCGCGGCGGCTTCCACCAGCCGCTGATCCCCAGTGTCAAAGGCGTCCACCTCGGGCGAATGCAGAAAGATCACGCCGACGGTTTCATCGCCGGCCGTGATCGGTACCGCAAGCACCGAGCGCGTGTCGTCCTCGATGGGAATCCAGCGCGCATCGAGACGCACGTCGGGCACCATCGCCGATTGCCGGTTCGTGAGCACCCACCCCACCAGGCCCTCGTTGCGCTTGTAAGGCGCTCGCACACCCCCTGGCGGGACAGATTTGCCGCCCCCGACTGAGGCCCGTTGCTGCAAATGGCCCGTGTTCTGATCCAGCAGCAACACGGTCGCCCGCTCGGCGCGCACCGCGTCTTTGAGCATCGAGACCGTCTTGTGCAGCACCCGATCAATGTCGAGGCTGGCCACCAGGCCGGAGGCAATTTCGTACAGGATCGTCGAGCGGTCACGCTCAGTGCGCAGGCTATTCAGAGCTTCGGCCAGCTCCGCCGTGCGCTCTTCCACTCGCCGTTCCAGCTCCGCCGAGAAGTTCTTGACCTCCTCGAAGAGCTGCGCATTTTCCACCGCCACCGAGATCTGGTCGGCGAGCATCGTCAACGTCGCCACCTGCAGCGGCTCGAGGATCCCGGCCTCGCGGCGTTCCGCGCTGAGCACTCCCACCGTGCGCCCGGCGACCTGCAACGGCACAAGCAACGCCGACCCCACCGGCAACGGCCCCGGCGTGAAGCGCGGCTCGCCGCGCACGTCATCCAACGCCAACGGCATGCCGGATTCCACGACGGCGCCCACCAGTCCTGCCCCCGGTTCCACCTGCAGCCCCTCGCCCAACAAACTCAGATCATACCCCGAGGACGCGCGCGGCGTCAGCGCCGTCTGACCCCGAGCTTGCAGGTACACCGTCGCATAATCATAGCCCAACAAATTGGTGACCGCTTGCGCCACCGTGTTGAGGACCAGCGAGAGGTCGAGTTTGGTCGTGATCGAGCGGCTCAGTTCGTTGAGCAACATCAGGGTGTTCAGCTGCAGCCGCAGGTTTTCCACCAGCCGGTTGTTGGCGATGACCACCCCAATCTGCGCCGCGAACAGCTCCAGGACTTCCAGGGAGGCCCGCGTCGGCGCCCGTCCGTCCAGAGGCTCGTCCACCGACAGATAGCCGACGGCATCGCCCTGCGGGCCATACAGCGGGACCAGCAACAGGTCCTGCGGATGCCACATGCCGGGGCGGCGAGCCTCAGGCAGGGCCACCTCCACCTCAAACACGTCCAGTTCCCCACGCCAGATGTGTTGCTGTTCAGCCGGAATGTAATAGCAGTTGCCGATGCGGAATTGCTCTTGCAGCAAGCGTGCGATCTGCGACCAGGGGCGGCGCACCTGCTTGAGGCGCTCCAAATCCACCAGGGGCATCCCTGCCCCGGCGACGCGCCGCACCATCTGCCCCTCAATCACGCTGATGAGCACGATCTCATAGCCGACCGCTTCTTGTGTGGCATACGCCATGTCCAACAGGGTCTCTTCGAGGGGGCGATCGGAACGCATCGTCCGCGTGGCTTCCAACAACAAGCGCATCTGCTCGGCGCGTTCCCGCACAAAGTTGCCCCGCAGCAGTTGCTCCTGATAGCGCCGATCGTTTCCCACCGCCAGCGCCGTTTCCGCCGCCAGCCCGTCCATGAAATCAATCGCCGCCGGATTCAACGCCTGCGGTTGGCGGCAGTGCAGCACGATGGCCGCTGCCAGCTGCCCCTCATAAAAGACGGGCGACCACAATTCAGTCTGCATCCCGGCCTGGTATGCCGGCGTCGGGTGCAGCTCGGCGAGATTGGGAATGTAGCGAGTGACTGGCTGCCGCATGAAAGCCACCAGCGAAGGGTCGGTCTCAGCATGGGCCAGTAGCTCCTCGTAAGCGGCGGAGGTGGCCTCCGGATAGCCCTGTGCCAGCGCCAGGGTAGGGAGCTCGTCGCGCCAGAGCCAGACCATCCCCGCATCCGCGTGAGTGAACCGCCGCGCTTCTTCCAGCACCAATTGGAGAATCCGCCCCAGTTCCAGCGTGCTGGCGATCTCCTGGGTGATGCGCCGCAAGGCGGCTTCCGAGGCAACGCGCCGCGCGACTTCCTGCTCCGCCGCCTGGGCGCGCCGGGCCTGCGCTTGCCATGCCGACGCCAGCGTAGCCCCGGCACCCGCTAAAAAGGCCGCCACGGCCCAATGCAACCACAGCGTCGGCGTGCGCCACACGGCCAACACCGCCAGCGCGAATAAAATGAGGGCCGTCAGCCAGACACGCCGTCGCCCCTGCAGGCCCCCCAACACCGCCGGCAGGATCAACAGGTACAGCCCCACGGGCAGCGCGCCGCTATACAGCAGCAGCAACGCCAGCGCGCTGCTCAGCAACACCGCGCCCCATCCAGGCTGGAAAGAAGTCAACCGCTCACGCATCTTTTCCCATCAACCCCAAACAATTTTTACGTCCCAATAGGAAAATATTGCAAAAAAAGTCCACGGACTTAAGATTTCCGCGCCCGTCGGCGCGCCTCGGCTGCCGCCTCCGTCACCTCACGAATGTCAGTGAAAGGGCCCTCGTCGGCTGAAAGCATGCCGATCTGCAGGTGCATCAAGGGCACATGCTTTTCCTCACCCTTGCTGTCATGCACCACCAGGTATCCCTGCATTCGGGTCATGAAGTCGTAGTGCGTCCCCACATTCTCCTCGAAGCGCCGTTCGAGGTCCTCTTTGAGCTGCGGCATGATCGCTTTGCGGGTAATGACAATGAAGTTATCGCCTCCGATATGACCGATGAAATCCTCCGGATAGCCGAGACGCTCCACGGCCTCATTGAGCACCAGCGCCGTGAAGCGCAAGACCTCCTCGCCCGCCACGAAGCCATACACCTCGTTAAAGGCGTCCAGCCCCGGAATGCCGATGTAGAGGATGCCCCAATCCGCCAGGCGCAGCAGCTGCCGCAATTGTTGCTCGATCAGCCGGCCGCTCGGCAGGCCGGTCGTCGGGCTCGTCAGACTCTCGATCTCGGCGCGCTTGATGGTGTTCCGCACGCGCAACCGCAGCTCTTCCACGTCGAAGGGCTTGGTGATGTAGTCATCGGCACCCAACTCCAGGCCGTGGATTTTGTCGCTGCGTTCGTCTTTCTGCGTGAGGAAAAGAATGGGGATATGACTGGTACGCAGGTTGGTACGCAGCTGCCGGCAGACTTCATACCCGTCAATGTCGGGAAGCATGATGTCCAGGACGATCACATTGGGGAGCAACTGTCGCGTTGCCTCCAGCGCATCCTGTCCCCGCGGCGCAACATGCACTTCGTACTCCAGGGATCTGAAATACAGCTGTAACATGTTGGAGATGTCGGGATCGTCTTCCACTACCAGAATACGGCCTTCACTCATGTCCTACCTCCTGCCCCGCGAATCCACAGTGGGTCGGGGGTGCCTTTGTGACCTCAGGTTGCTCGCGCTTGGGCCTTGACGCGCGCGATGGTCGCGTCAGGCAGCACCTGCTCGAAACTGCGCAGAGCCGCCAGGCGGAAGCCGTGCTTTTCCGCCACGGCGTCTATGTCCTCCATCTGCTCAAGCGTTAAGTCTTTGCCCAAAGAATAGTCCTCGAAGCGCCCTTCCAGCGCCAGGGTCATGGTCTCTGCCATACATCCAAAGGTCAACGTCGGCGGCAGCCCATAATCGAAGCCGAAATCTACCGCGCCGGGCACTTCCGCCAATCCGCCATCGAAGACAAGCACGTCATCTCGCGCCTGCGCCACCTGCCAGGAGACGTCCCTCGGACGCGAAACATCACAGACCACCGCTCCGCGACGCAAGTGCTCCGGACGCACCAGGTTCCCCCCCGCGCTGGTCACGGTGATCACCACTTCCGCCTGTTGAATATCGGCGACTTCTGTAGAAAGCCGCACCTCAGGCGCCCCGCCGGCCCGCAGTCGCTCGCCGAGGGGCTCCAGGTGTCGCAACTCACGTCCGACCAACAGCACCGAGCCGAATTCACGCGCCAGACTTTGCGTCACGATGCTACCGATAGCCCCGGCCGCGCCGACTACCGCCAGGGTCACGGCGGCGGGATCGTACTCCATCCGCCGCACCGCCTCACGGGTCGCGCGAATGGCCAGCGCCGCGGTGTAGCTGTCGCCGGAAGTGACGGCCAGATCCAGAGCGCGGGCGATCGTCACCCCGCCATCTCCCACGACCGAGGTGTAAGCCCCTAACCCCAGGATTTGCGCCCCCAGGCGCTCCGCCATCCGTCCCGCGGCGATGATTTTACGGTACACCTCCGTCGGCGGCAGCTGCAACATCCGCTGCACGGTGTAGGGCACGGCGAGCAGCCACCCCTCGATCTCTTTGCCCGTCGCCGCCGAGCGCACCCCCGTGACATGGGAGATGTACACCGGCGGCCAAAAACGCGAGGCAAAATCAATCACCGGCTCAGGCAACATCCGCCCCAGCAGGGGATACTTGCGTGCCACATCGCGTTTGGCCGACAGCGGATGAATGATAAAGGCAAACGCATCCATAAATTTTTCGTGTTTTAACGAGGATACAATCTTGGATGTGCGATCTCCGGATTCGGCAGCTTCCAGTGATCGCTGTCCTCGTAAGTAATATTCCGATCAATGACCCGGCGTTCAGGCGAGGCAAACAGGATCACATCGGACTCAATCATCCGCGCCGGGAAGATGACCATCCCCGAGCCAATGCGGACATGATGTCCTACCGCCGAACCGATCACCGACAGGCCGGTGTTTTCCAGGCGTCCGCCGAAGTGCGATCGAATGGGAATAGTTGGGACCAGGTTGAAATCGGTGAAGGTGTTGCCCGCGCCGATGAACGTCTCCCGTCCCACGACGCACATCTGCAAGCAGGTATTCTGCGCCACCATGCAATCTTCCATCAGCACCGTTTCGAACAGCGAGGCGCGAAAAGGCAGGAACGTCCCGTCGCCGACGACGCTCAACAGCATCTGACACCCGTGAGAGATATTCACATTGTCACCCAACACGCAGTTGGCGATCATGGCTCCCGCCCCAATCGTGACGTTGTTACCGATGATCGTCGGCCCCTGGATGATTGCCGTAGGATCAATCTGACAATTCTTACCCACCTGCACCAGGGCAGAGCTCCCCAGCAGTTGCCGGCGCTCGAGCATCGCCTGCCACAACAAGCGCAGGTTCAGCCCCAAGTCCTTTTCCAGAGAGCGCTCGAAACGCGCCCCAATGGAAAAAATGCCAAACATGACGTTGGCAAAAAGAATGTGGATCCAATGCTCGATAGAAAGGAACGCCTTGGTAGGCAGCTGATACACCAAATCGCCGTAGACGTTGGACATGTGAGTCGGCACATGGTAGTATCCCGCTTCTCGCGGCTCGGTGTGCATCACCAGCGGGCGCACCACCGGCTCGATGCCGTAGGGATAATACCACAAGTCCGCCACATACACGTTGCCCTGACGCCGAATGCCCCGCTGCAAATAGATCGCATGTTGCGAAATGGCGGGGTCATCCAGCTCGAAGGCCACCTGACAGGCTTTCCCCAGGCTACGCGCCTGCACGATAAATTCGTCAATGAAGGGCTGATCGAAATAAAGATTCTCACGGTACACGAGCGTCTCGACGCGGTCATGCCCGATCTCGGAAAGAGAATCCACCTCCAACTCTTCGGTCGTGTAGGGTACCAGGATGTCCCGTTGATGAAGCCACAACGGCTTACACAGCACGCTCAGATCGCGCGCGGGCTCGTTGAACGGCGGTATTTTGCGTTTTTCGCGCAGGATGATTTTACGCACCGAGCTGCTTCCTTATCCACCCAGCGTTACGGAACCCACCCAGCGTTACGGACGATTACACCCCAGGCGTTCGCCCAATCTGGAACGTGCAGGCGGGGTCCCCTAAGGCGATGCACGTCACTTCTGCAACCTCGAAGGGCTTGCCCCCACTTGCCCAATATAGCGTCTCCGCCAGCAATCCTGTCATCAGAGAACAGACCGGATAGCTCGCCCGCCAGCCCCAACAAAAGCCGCACTGCTTCATGATCCAGAAGTAGCTCTCCGCCGTCTCCGACAATTGCACCTGCTGCGCCGCATAACGGTTGAGGATCTCCGCCAGGACCTCCAGGCTCAGGCGCACCCGAAAAGTGAGCGGCAGAATACGGAACATCACGTCGGCGACGCTCAGCAAGCCGCCAAAATCCTGGACGCCATACCGAAACGCGACACGCCCCGCGCGCAGGCAGAGCTGTTGCCCGCTGTGCGCCCCGTGCAATTCATCTATCGCCGTGAGCAGCTGCGCCACCGCCGTAAACGACAAGGCCGGCTCGAAGTTGGTCGGCAATGGCCGCTCGCCCAGCTCCGGAAGACGGGCCGCCGTCAACACGGCCTTCAGGCTGTTAGCTCCGAGCACTTCCTCCAGCGACAGGAGCAAAATGCGTACGAATTTATTGGGAAAGTACCCCTCCGCGTGCGGGTCGTCACCCGCGAGCTCCGCCTCAAACCGCTGCGCCATCGTCACTGCAGATCCAGGAAATCCTGCACAACCTGGTTAAAATGGTCTTTTTCATCCAGCATGGGAAAATGCCCGGAGCCTTCAAAGTAATGGATCAGCGCATGTTTGACTCCGGCCTGCAACACGTTGCCCTGATGGGGATCCACGATATTGTCCTTGACCCCATAAACGCCCATGACCGGGATGCGCAGCTCTTGTAAGCGAGGGCGCAAATCGGTAAAGCGCAAATCGCGGATGCTATCCGAAAAAGAGTTCATCGTGGTGCTGGATAAGTCCTTTTGAAACATCTCGTACCAGGTGCGCCAGTCGCGGGCGTAAAACCGCGAGGCGATCCGCATCCCAAAAGCGAAAGCGCGCGGGAACCGATACAGCAATCCGGCAATGCGCCGGTTACCGGCCAGTTTGAGCGGCACCGCCAGCCCTGAACCGACCACGGGGGAGCCTACCACCGCCACACGCGAGACCCGCTGCGGATACATCAACGCCAGGCTCAGCGAGACGGTCCCCCCCATCGAGTGCCCCATCACCGGCGCACGCTCCACACCCAGGCGTTCCATGAACTGATTCACCATCTCCACATATTCGCCGACGGTGAATGCCCCGTGTTTGGCCGACTCGCCAAAGCCCCAGAAATCAAGCGCGTAGGTCTTGTACCTGGAAGCCAACAGCTGCATCGTGGGAAGCCAATAGCTCCACGAACCCAACCAGCAATGCAGCAAGATCACCGGCTTGCCGCGTCCGATGGCTTCATAGTGGACGATTCCACGATCGGTGACAATGGCTACCATGACATCAATTCCGGCCTCTCCCCAGTGCTTCTATGATAACATACCTCTTGCGGCCGAAGCAAAAGGGGCCGTTGCGGTTCGGTTAAAAAACGGTTACTCTTCGGTCTGATCCATGACCTCGAGGATTGAATACAGGAGTTCCAGCAACACTTGCTTGACGCTCTCACGGTCGCGCGCCACGCACGGGACGACCTTGACGCCCGGCTCAATCTTGAGCACGATGCGCAAGTCATCAGCCGGCCAGGCATCCGGTATGTCCTGCTTGTTGGCGGCGACGATGTACGGCACAGGCGAATAGGCGCGGAAAGTGTCTAAAATGCGCTGCGCCTCGCGGAAGGTCTCCGGCCGGGTGCTGTCCACCATCACCACAAAGCCCAGCATCCCCTCAGAGAGGATTTCCCACATAAAATCGAAACGGCGCTGTCCCGGCGTGCCAAACAAATAGAGGATCAATTCCTCATCAATGGTAATGCGACCGAAGTCCATCGCCACCGTCGTCGCGTCCTTAATACGCTCGGCCCGGCTGGAGATCTTCCTTTCGGTCGAAACGACATCAATTTCACTCACACTCTGGATGAATTCGGTCTTCCCAGAAGCAAAGGGCCCCGTCACGACGATCTTCAGTGTTTGCATGGACTAGAGCTCCCGAATGCGATCAATGAGCTTGTGAATCAAGCTGCGCTTGACGTCAGGGCGACGCGCCCCCATCATGGCCTCAGGACGTTCCTTCTCCTCCGGCCGAACGCTCCGCGGCTCCCCGACCGTGGCTTCAGCCATCTGCCTCGGCGGACGAATGATTTCGACCAACCCCGCTTGCAGCAGGCCATAGACGATCTTGCGAATCTGAAATTCGCTCATGTTGTTGTACTGTGCGATCTGCCGGATGGCGTTGCGCGGATTGACGAAGGAAATCACCCGCCACTCCTCCACAGTCAGGTTCACATCCCGCAACGGGGTGTTGGGCTTCTCGGCAAATTTCAGCGCCACGTCGAGGGAAGGGATCTCTTCCTGCAGCCGTTCCCACTCTTTGAGCCGCCGGCTCCCCTCCATAATGACGTTTTCCAGGGCAATCGAGCTCACCAGCTTGCCCTGAATGGGCAACTCGTTCGGCTCGAAGCGGAACGTCCCCGCATTCCAGGAAAACACGCTGTAAGCCGTGTCCGTGATGTGTTGGCGCACGAGCTGCACCAGTTCCTGCTGCTGGACATGTCCCGACTGGATAAGCATCAGCGCCACATCCCGGTCGGGTTTGCTACCCATGTTGGTCGCAATAACGCGCGCCTGCTCCGCCGTCAACTTACCCGCTTTTTGTAGCAAAGGCAACAACGCGAGTTCCTGTCCATCCGCCGCCGCGTACACTAACGCTCCCTCGCGGAAACACAGGTAGGCCTTGCTTTGCGCACCCTCCAGGTAGAGCGTCCCCGTTTTACGGGCCAGGTTGATCAGGTTCAGCAGTTGTGTGATGCCGAAATCCTTCAAGTTGCCTTTTAGCGCCATTTCTGCCGTCCTTACTCCGATCTCAGGAAAACCAAAAGTGTGTCGTGAAAATCTTACATAACCCCATTATAACTTGCTTCTAAGAGTCAGCAAACCCGCCTTTATGCGCGGCCGCCTGCGCCAGAAGTTCTTCCGCGCCCTGCCGCGAGGCCGCGCCCTGCGTCCCCAACATCTGCGCCAGTTCCTCCAACCGCGACGCCGTTTCCAAACGCCGCACCGTGGTCACCGTGCGCCCTTCCACCACGGCCTTTTGCACGCCGTAATGGGCATCGCCAAACGCGGCCAGCTGCGGCAGATGGGTGATGCACAACACCTGATGCGCCGGCTGTGCGTCCCCCGTGGCCGCTCCCGTTGGCCGGGTCAGCCGCCAGAGCTTGGCGCCGACAATGGCCCCAACGCGCCCGCCGATGCCCTGATCAATCTCGTCGAAAATCAACGTCGGTGTGCGATCGGCGCGCGAAAGCACCGTCTTGAGCGCCAGCATGAGCCGCGCCGTCTCTCCCCCCGAAGCAATGCGCGCCAGCGGCTTGAGTCCCTCGCCTACATTCGGCGCGATCAGGAATTCCACCTGCTCCACCCCCGTGAGATCGAAAGCGGCGGACGATACGGGAGTGTCGTCCTGGACCTCGACGTCGTCTGCCGTGACCCACACCTCCGCCGGCAGCGCCGTTTCCAGCGGCAGACCGGCGGGGTCCGTCTCACAGCGGAACGCGACGCCAAACCGCGTCCCCCCCATGCGCAGATCGGCCAGTTCCCCCTCAACGCCGGCAGCCAGCCGTCGCGCGGCATCTCGTCGCGCCGCCGACAGCGTCCCACACAGTTCCGCCGCCGCCACACTGCACGCCGCCGCCGCTTCTTCCAGCCCGGCGATGCGCTCGTCGCTGTGCTCCAGAGCTTCCAGCTCCGCCGCGATTCTGGTCGCGTAGGCCAGAATCTCAGGGATGTCGCCGCCGTATTTGCGCCGCAGGCTGTGAATCAGCGCCAGGCGCTCCTCGACCTGCTGCAGCCGGCGCGGGTTGAACTCGATGCGGCCCAGGTATTCCCGCAGGGAGCGCGCCAGATCCTCGAGCTGATACACTGCTTCCAGCCAGGCGCTCTCCTGAGAGCTCAGCGAGGGATCCACCCGCACCAGCGCGGCCATCTCCCGTTGCCCCTGGCCCAACAGATCAAGCACCGCCGGCGACTCTTCCGCGCCCTCCTCGAGCAGCGTCAGCAACGTCGCCGTCAGCGACGCCAGCTGCTCCGCATTCGCCAGGCGAACGCGCTCTGCCGCAAGCTCGTCCTCCTCGCCGATTTGCAACGCCGCGGCCGTGAGCTCCTGCAGCTGGAAGCGCAACAGGTCCTGCCGCTGCATCCGGCTGCTTTCGTCCTGGCGCAGCGCTTGCAACTCCCGCCGTACTGCCTGCAGGCGTCGGACCGCCTCAGCGACGCGCTCCCGCAATTCCCCGAGATCGGCAAAGCGATCCAGCAGCTGCACATGCTCCGCAACCCGCAGGAGGCTCAGATGCTCGCTCTGCCCGTGAATGTCCACCAACTGCTCGCCAAGCTGGCGCAACAACGCCGCCGCGACCACCGAGCCGTTGACACGCGCGACCGAACGGCCATTGTCGCGGAGCTCGCGACTCAGCCACAGCACATCGGCGGCCTCGCTATCCAGCCCCTCTTGCTCGAGGAGCGGCGCGAGCCGCGCCTGCTGCCCGGCGTCGAGCTGAAACATCCCTTCGACCAAGGCGCGCGTGGCGCCCTCGCGGATCGCCGTCGCATCGGCGCGCCCGCCCAGCAACAGCATCACCGCATCAATCACGATGGATTTACCGGCGCCGGTCTCCCCTGTGAGAATATTGAAACCCGGCTCCAGGTTCAAATGCAATTCGTCAATGATGGCAAAATCTCGAATATGCAGCTCTTTTAACACACGCGCCCCTCACCCCGCAGATATACTCGCGCTTCAGTTATACTTTCCACTATACTTTCCACGGTTACAATCTTTCATTGTAACGATTCAACCACCGACTGAGAAACGGCATAGATTTCAGAGCAATTGCTGAAAGAATCAAATTTGTAATACGTACCGCCTTTGCCCCCTATCCCCTTCCCCCCGCGCGCGCGGGGGGAAGGGGACTTTTTTGCCCCCTTATTTTTTCTCCCCCTCCCCAGTGCGTGCACTGGGGAGGGGCAAAAACTACCGGTCACAAAGGTTCGTCCATTGCCGTCTGGATAGTTGACGCCAGGTTGAACAGTTACGAGATTTGAAAGATTATGGCCGTGAGCAGTATCACATCATCGAAAATTTACCAGAGATGCCGGAGACACAGGAAAAATCTGATAAGACGCCGTGTCCTCTGTGACTCCAGGGTTAAAATTATTTGCGCCGCTGAGGCCGTCTTATTTCCGATACCGTCCAATGAAAAAAAGCATATACCTGATTAGCCGAGAAAGCAAGTCCGCCGACGTTTGGAAGGCTTTGAAACAGGTCTGAGAGCTTTTGAGAGCTGCTTTATGCTAAGATGTGAGCGTTAAAAGATAGCCAGGACATCGGGAGTATAGTCTGCCTGTGGAACACAGTTCCCGTATTGCGGGATTTTATAATCTGAGCGGCGCTGAACGTCTGCAGCTGGTTGCCGACTGGGCCGCGCTGAATGCCGAAGAGCAAGCCGTGCTCTCCGGCATTTTGGGCCTGGATGTGGAACACGGCGCGGCCATGATCGAGAACGTTATCGGGATCTACAGCCTGCCACTCGGCATCGCCGCCAATTTCACGGTGAACGGCCGCGACGTGCTGGTGCCCATGGTGATCGAGGAGCCGTCGGTCGTCGCGGGGGCCTCGCTGGCTGCCCGACTGGCGCGCGCCGGCGGTGGCTTCAGCGCAAGCACCGCCGAGCCGGTGATGATCGGACAGCTGCAGGTCATGGGCCTTGACGATCTCGAGGCCGCGCAGGCGCGCCTTCTGGCGGAGAAAGCGGCACTCCTGGCCCTGGCCCATGCCGTGGACCCTGTCCTCGCGCAGCTGGGCGGCGGCGCGCAAGACCTGGAAGTCCGCCTCCTGCCGGAGACGCCCGCCGGTCCCATGCTCATCGTGCACCTGCTCTACGACGTGCGCGACGCGATGGGCGCCAATGCTGTCAACACGGCCTGTGAACGCCTCGCGCCGGAAATCGCTCGGCTTACCGGCGGGAGAGTCTTCCTGCGCATTCTGAGCAACCTGGCGGATCGTCGCCTGGCGCGCGCCGGGGTCGTCATCCCCGAAAGCGCGCTGGCGTTTGATCACTTCAGCGGCGAAACGGTCGCCCTCGGCATCGAACAGGCCTGGGCCTTCGCTGCCGCCGATCCCTACCGCGCCGCGACGCACAACAAAGGCATCATGAATGGCGTGGATGCGGTCGTGCTCGCTACGGGGAACGACTGGCGCGCCATCGAAGCGGGGGCCCATGCCTACGCCGCCCGCGAGGGGCGCTACACGAGCCTCAGCACGTGGCAGCGCGATGGGAAGGGCAACCTCGTCGGCAGCCTGGAGCTGCCCCTGGCGTTGGGCATCGTCGGCGGGGCGACGCGCGTGCATCCGACGGCGCGGGTCGCGCTCAAAATCCTGGGGGTGCAGACTGCCCGCGAGCTGGCGGAGATCGTCGCCAGCGTGGGACTGGCGCAGAATCTCGCCGCGCTCCGCGCCCTGGCGACAGAGGGCATCCAGAAGGGACACATGAGCCTGCACGCCCGGCAGGTCGCCATGGCAGCCGGCGCTACGGGAGAAGCCATCGAGCGCGTCGCCGAGGCCATGATCGCCGAGGGCGTTATCCGCGTGGATCGCGCCACGGCCTGGTTAGAGCATTTTTACCGCGAGGAGCACGGCGCCGCGTGAGGCGTCGCACCGTGTCCGGCGCGCCGAAACTGGAATCAGGAGGTCATTGTGGCAGAACGTTGGACCATGCATCCACAACGCCCGGTGGGAATTGTCGGTTATGGCTCGTACGTGCCCATGTACCGCCTGCCCAATGCGGAAATCAGCCGCATCTGGGGCAGCGGCGATGAGGGGGGGCCCATCAAGGAAAAGGCCGTCGCCGGATTGGATGAGGACACAATCACCATTGCGATCGAGGCCGCGCGCAACGCTTTGAGTCGCGCCGGCATTGCTCCCGAAGACATCCGCGCGGTCTGGATAGGCAGCGAATCGCATCCCTACGCCGTCAAACCGAGTTCGACGGTCGTGGCTGAAGCGCTCGGCACGTCCCCCTATCACCTGGCGGCGGACCTGGAATTCGCCTGCAAGGCCGGCACCGAGGCGCTGCAGGCGGCCATCGGCCTGGTCGGCTCTGGCATGGCGCGCTACGCCCTGGCCATCGGCGCGGACACGGCGCAAGGGCGGCCCGGCGATGCGCTGGAATACACCGCTGCTTCCGGCGGGACCGCCTTCATCGTAGGGCCGGCGGAGGAGGCGCTCGCGGTGCTGCGCGGGTCGCTCTCTTTCGTCACCGATACGCCCGACTTCTGGCGGCGCGCCTATCAACATTATCCCAGCCACGGCGGACGCTTTACCGGCGAACCGGCTTACTTCCACCACATTCAATCCGCTGCTGAGGCGCTGCTGGAGGAGATGGGATTGGGGCCCCAGGATTTCACCTACGCCATCTTCCATCAGCCCAACGTCAAATTCCCGGAGCGGGTAGGCAAGCGCCTGGGCTTCACCAAAGAGCAGCTGCAGCCGGGTCTGATCAGCAACCGCATTGGGAACACCTACGCCGGCGCGGCGGTGACGGGCCTCTCGGCGACGCTGGATGTCGCCAAAGCGGGGGATCGCATCCTCATGGTCAGCTTCGGCTCCGGCGCCGGCTCCGACGCTTTCGTGTGGGACGTCACGGGGGCGCTGGAAGAGCGGCGACATCACGCGCCGCTGGTACAAGACTATATCGCCCGCCGCGTGGAAATTGACTACGGTCTGTATGTCCGCTATCGCGGCAAACTGCTGGTGAAGTAGGAGGCACGGATGCGCGACGTAGCCATTATCGGCATCGGCCAGACGCCGGTTCAAGAACATTGGCCCATCAGCCTGCGGCATCTGGCGCTGGAAGCGGCGCTGAACGCGCTCCACGATGCCAACATCGAAAAAGTGGACGCCATCTATGTCGGCAATATGCTTTCGGGTGAAATCACCGGCCAGGAGCATCTCGGCGCGTTGCTCGCCGACGAGCTGGGACAGTCGGGCGCTGAGGCTTTGAAGGTAGAAGCGGCGTGCGCTTCGGGCGCGGCGGCGCTGCGCGTGGGGATGATGGCGGTCGCCAGCGGGATGAACGATCTGGTGTTGGTGACCGGCGTGGAGAAGATGACGGACACGTCGGGCCGTGAGACGACGGCGGCGCTGGCCATGGCGGCAGACGCGGAATATGAAGTCGCGCAGGGCGTGTCGTTTGTGAGCCTCAACGCGCTGTTGATGCGCCGCTACATGTACGAATACGGCTGGGAACGTAAGGATTTCGCCAATTTCGTGGTGACGGCGCACGCCAACGGGATGAAAAATCCCAACGCGATGTTTCACATGAAGGTGACGCCGGAACAATATGCGCATTGCGCCACCATCGCCGATCCGGTGGGCCTGCTCGACGCTTCGCCGGTCTGCGATGGAGCTGCGGCGGTAGTCCTGGCGCCCGCGGAGTACGCGCGCACCCTCAGCCCGGCGCCGATCCGCATTCGTGGGTCAGGCATCGCTACAGCGCCGATCGCCGTCCACGACCGCAAGGATCCGCTGGCGCTGGAAGCAGCGCGCCTGTCGGTCAAGCGCGCTTATGAAATGGCGAAGGTGAAGCCGCAGGACATCAGCTTCTTCGAACTGCACGACGCCTTCACCATCATGTCGGCGCTGAGCCTGGAGGCTGCCGGCTTCGCCGAGCGGGGGCAGGGCGTGCGGTTGGCGCTCGATGGGGAGATCACGCTGGAGGGGCGGATTCCCATCGCCACCATGGGCGGGCTGAAGTCGCGGGGGCATCCTGTCGGTGCGACGGGCATGTATCAGGTCGTGGAGGCCGTCCTGCAATTGCGGGGGTTGGCGGGGAAAAATCAGCTGCACCATCCGCGCCTGGGCATGACCCAGAACATCGGCGGCAGCGGCGCCACCATCATCACGACGATTTTGGAAGCGATGGGGTGAGCAGGAATGCGTAACGAGTGATGCGTCAAAGGGAACAGCCCTACACGGCGCGCATTATGTTTGACAATGCTTGATTCTCAGAAAGGAGAGCTCTCATGGAAGGAAAAGTTGCTCACGATTGGCGGTTGAAGGGTCAGCGGTATCGTCTGGAGGGAGAAGAGTGCCCACATTGCAAGGCCAAGATTTTCCCGCCGCGGGACATCTGCCCGGAATGCAAGCAGCCGGCAAAGGAACCCTATCGCCTGAGCGGGCGCGGCGAGGTTTACACTTTCAGCACGCTCAACAGCGCGCCTGAGGGCTTCGAGGGGTTTGTTCCCTACACCGTGGCGCTGATTAAGCTGGAGGAAGGCCCGATGATCACGGCTCAGCTCACCGATGTGGCGCCAGAGGATGTGCGCATCGGGATGCCGGTGGAGATGGTCACCCGCAAGTTGCGCGCGCAAGGCGACGAAGGCACGATCATCTACGGCTACAAGTTCCGCCCGGCGGGATGGGGGCACGTCTAGCCGATTCCCCATTGGTCACACGTCATCGCCGTCTACGCGATTCCCGGATTTGGGGATCGCGTAGACGGCGTTTTTACTTTGGGGCACATGTAGCAGAACAGCGAAAACGCAGCTCATTGCCAGGCCCCGCCATGAATTCCGGGCCTGATACGTCAGGCCCGCTGAAGACAGTCTCCAAGCGACGCACGTGAGCGGGGGATCCGAGTGCTACCAGCGGTTTGATGGCAAAAACTTGACTCTCAAACGGTTGTCTCTATACTGAAAAAAGAAGGTACCCCGTACGCCATGGCTCCCGGCCCGCCTGGTTGACTTGCCTGAAAGCAGGTCTCCGGTTATCATAGAGAAATCCATAGCAAGCGAAAAGCACGCGCCGCAAAAGGAGACTTCATGCTGATCGAGCTGCTTTCGATTATCATCTTCACCTTCGCCCTGGCGCTGTTTGTGCTGGGCGGCTTCACCTTGTGGATCGAGAAGGCGCGGCGGCGCACGCTGGGCCTGGTGATGATGCTCAGCGCGCTCCTCGTTGCCGGGGGGTATGCCTTTCTGGGCAGCCGCTTCTCCATCGCCTTGCTGGGACGGTTGATCATCCTGGTGGATCTTCCCCGTTTGATGGCGACGGCCCTCGTCTACACCAGCGGCGTGCTCATCGGTCTGGCGCTGGCAGGCGGCTTGTTCCTGTGGATCTCGGGGCGCATCGTCCGTCCTACGCGGCTGGAACGTTACCTGGCGCTGTTCGTCGGCGTCACCTTGCTCATCGGTCTGCTCATCAGCCTGATGGCGATTGCCGTCAGCAGGTAAGAAGGACCGCTGCCATCGCAAGCACAAAAATGTGAGTTATGAGCGGTAAGCGGAGACTGCGACAGTTCTCGACTCACGATTCACCGATCTCTATTTGCTGAGGAGGCTCTGCATGGTGCGTACACGCGAAGAATTGGAACGGATCGAGGACCTCACCCTCGCGCCCTATGCGATGCGCAGCGGGCACTCGCGTGGGCGCGTCTTCCCCGAAGAGGAAGCGCCTTACCGCACGGCTTTTCAGCGCGATCGGGACCGCATCCTCCACAACACGGCCTTTCGTCGGCTGGAATACAAGACGCAGGTCTTCGTCATCCACGAGGGGGATCACTACCGCACTCGCCTGACCCACACCCTGGAAGTCACGCAAATCGGGCGGACGATGGCCCGCGCGCTCGGCGCTAACGAGGATTTGGTGGAAGCCGTGTGCCTGGCGCATGACCTCGGACATCCCGCCTTTGGCCATGCCGGCGAGATGACGTTGAACCGCCTGATGCAGGGACATGGCGGCTTCGATCACAATCGGCAATCACTGCGCATCGTGGAACAACTCGCCGCGCATTACCCGGAATTCCACGGCCTCAACCTCACCTGGGAAGTCCGCGAAGGCATGGTGAAACACGAGACCGAGTACGACGTCGCCGACGCTTCCACTTTCGAGCCGGAAAAGCAGTGTACCCTCGAAGGGCAGCTGGCCAATCCTGCCGATGAGATCGCCTACACCGCTCACGACCTGGACGACGGCCTCCGCTCCGGCCTGCTGCGTCCGGAGCAACTCAACGGCCTGGCCTGGTGGGAACACCTCAAGGTCAGCCTGGGATGGGACGGCGGGCATTTCAATGACATGGTGCGCTATCGGCTGACGCGCCGCCTGCTGGGGCTGCTGGTCACCGACCTGATCGAGGCGACTTCAGCCCGGCTGGAGGCCGAGGGCTGCGCCAGCGTCGAAGACGTGCGTCAATGCCCCCAGAAAATGGTAGGACTTTCGCCCGGCGTTGCCGCTATGACCCGCGAGCTCAAACACTTCCTCTACGAAAACCTCTATCGCCATCCGCACGTCATGCGGATGCAGCTCAAGGCGGAACGGGTGATCACGGCGCTTTTCGAAGCCTACCTCAGCGAGCCGGCGCAACTGCCCTACGACGTGCAGGCCCAACTGCGAGAACGTCCTCTGGAGCGAGTGGTCTGTGACTACATCGCCGGCATGACCGATCGCTACGCGCTACAAGAATATGCCAAACTCTTCGATCCTATGACGGCAGTGTGAACATGATTCGTACTGAACATTTGACCAAACGTTTCGGCCCCTTGTTGGCAGTAGAGGACCTGAATCTGCACGTCGAGCGGGGCGAGGTTTTCGGCTTTCTAGGGCCGAACGGCGCGGGCAAGACGACGACGCTGCGGATGCTCGCCGCCCTCATCGCGCCGACTTCCGGCGCAGCATGGATCAACGACCGGCGCGTGGGGCAGGATGACGAAGCCATCCATGCCAGCATCGGCCTGCTCACCGAGACGCCGGGGCTCTATCCCCGCCTGAGCGCCAAAGAGAATCTGAGTTTCTTTGCCAAACTGCACGGCGTGGAAGACATCCCCGGCCAGGTGCGGAAATACCTCACGCTGCTCGAACTCTGGGAACGGCGCTCCGAGCCGGTAGGCGGTTTCTCCAAAGGGATGCAGCAGAAGCTGGCGATTGCCCGGGCCCTGCTGCACGAGCCGCCGGTCCTCTTCCTCGACGAGCCGACCTCGGCGCTGGACCCCGAAGCCGCGCGCCTCGTCCGTGATTTTATCGAGACCCTCAAAGGGGAAGGGCGCACCATCTTCCTGTGCACCCACAACCTGGAGGAAGCCGATCACCTCTGCGATCGAGTCGCGGTGATCAAACAGCGGCTCATTCGAGTAGACGCGCCGGACGCGCTGCGGCAAGACCTGTATGGGCGCTCGGTGCGGGTGCAGCTGCGGGAAGTCACGCCGGAGATCCTCGCCGCCGTGCGCGCGCTCCCCTTCGTCACCGCCGTCACAGAGGCGCCCCAAGGGTTACGGGTGGCGCTGGATGAGCCTGAAACGCACAATCCCGAGCTCATCCACGCGCTGACGACAGCCGGCGCGGCCATTCAGTTCGTGGAACGGGAATCGCATTCTCTTGAGCAGGTCTACCTCGATCTGCTGCACGAGTCGGAGGCAACAGCATGAATCGCAAACGCTTGCAAGCCGTGATCGAAAAAGAATGGCTCGATATGCGCAAGAACAAAATGGTGCTCAGCATGATGGCTCTGCTGCCTTTGCTGCTCGTCGGCATGATTTTGGGGACGGTCTACTTCATGGAGCGCGCCCCCGACTCTGAATACGATCCGGCGACCGGGGACAGCGGCATGGCCTTGCCGCCTGAATTGGAGGCGCTGGGTTACAAAGAGGGGACCATCATCCTGTTGAACGATCAGTACATGTTCTATCTGCTGCTCATTCCCCTGACCTTGCCGGTCTACGTCGCCGCGTACAGCATCATCGGCGAGAAGGAGACTCGCAGTCTGGAGCCGCTGCTGGCGACGCCGGTGAGCACGGCCGAGCTGCTGGTGGGGAAAACCATCTCGGCAGCGGCGCCGGCGATCGTCTTGACCTGGCTCAGTTTTGTGTTGACCGCCGTGGGGCTGAACTTCATTGCCAGCCCCACAGTATTGGCCTATTGGGTGCGCCCCGTTTGGTCATTGAGCATGGCGTTGCAGACGCCTTTCCTGGCAGTGCTATCCACCGCTTCTGGCGTCATCGCCTCGTCACGGCTCAACGATCCGCGCGCCGCACAGCAGGTGACGGGGTTGTTCATCGTGCCGCTCATCGCCCTGAGCTTAATCGTGCTGATGGGGAAGGTCTACCTCAACCTGCAGTTGATGAGCTGGGCGACCCTGCTGATTGCGGCAGTGACGGTCGGCGTGCTCTGGCTGGCAATCCGCCTGTTTCAGCGGGAAACGATCCTGACGCGCTGGAAATAGGCGCCCGTCGCGCCGGCCATTGCCCCAAGACCTCGCCTCACGCGCGGATCATCACCAGCAGCATCTTGAGCGGCGAGAGCGCCTTCAGCCCATGCGGTTCATGCGCGGGCATGATCAGCATCTCGCCAGCGTTGACCGTGAAAGGTTTGCCGGAAACGGTGATCTCGACCGCGCCCTCGAGCGCATAGACCAGCGCATCGTAAGGCGCGGTGTGCTCGCTGAGCCCCTGATCCACGTCGAAGGCGAACAGCGTCACCGTGCCGGCGCTGCGGCTCACAATCTCGCGGCTCACCACCGCGCCGGGCTGCACCGCGATCAAAGCATCCAATGATTGTACCTGGGGTTGTGTCATCATAGCCTCCTCTTCCGAATTCTGCCTTCAAAATAGCAGAAAAGCAAATCCAAAACTACGACAAAAGTCGTGGCGCCCTTGATCTACCCAAACTCCCAACCCCCGTGGGATGGCCTTCAATACCCCACGTAGATCTCCTTCAATAGCTTCGTCGTCGCGCCCTTGGCGCCCGGCTCGCTTTCCCCCACCGGCCCCACGCACGAGGGACAGCCCTCGGTGCAGGGACAAGTCTGCACGCGCTCCAGCGCCGCCGCAGCGATCTGCTCCCACAGCCCCAGCAGGCGGGGACTCAGGCCCACGCCGCCCGGCGCGGTGTCGTAGAGGATAATGGAGGGCTGCCCCGATTCCGCATCCCGCGCCTGCACCGAGGCCCCCAGGTCACCGGGATCGCACATGAGGAATACGGGCGCGAGATTCCGCAGCAGATAGGACAGGCCGCTCAGCGCCGTCCGCGCGCCGCGCGCCCGCTCCACTTTGGCGTGACAGAGCGCACACAACGTCAGCAGGTTTTCGGGGGCGTGCGCCAATCGCAGCGCCACCGAGGGCGGATACTGCGCGAGAAACGTCCGCAGCGGCGTGAGGTGATGCACCTCCAGCGGCGCTTCGGGGCGGGCTGGCGCCCCGCACAGGCGGCAGGTGTGGGCGTCGCGGGATAAAATCGTCTCGCGGATTTTGGGCCACTCCGGGCCATAATCCAGCGGCGCGACATGCACCCCCTCCTCTGCCAGCAGCTCTACCAGCGTCTCCGCCAGCGTCACCCGGCAGGCCTCCGTCTCGAGCAGCTGCTCCGGCAGATCCATGTCCCCCCAGCCGAGGGTCTCGTGATTGGCCAGGCTCACCCGCCGGTACGAGGTGGGTTTGCTGTGGACCAACACCTCCTCATCAGTGAGCGTGAGCGCCCCGCGCGGCAGCGTCTCCCGCAGCGCCAGTCGTTCCACGGAAATCGCCGCTGCCGCGAGGGTATAGTAATCATAGTCGCCGGGCTGCGCCTGCGCCAGCCCGCGCTCCCAATCCAGTGCCGTGATGAGATAGGGCGTCCCGCCATGGAAGTAGATCGCCCCCTCATGCACCATGGCCGCGGCGCTTGGACGGTCCATGAGGCCCAGCGTCTCCCCCGCCGTCGTCTGGATGATCACGTTGTCGGCGGTCGTCGTGCGCAACGAGACGCTCTGCGCAGGATAAGTCTCCCCCACCCAGGTAAAGCGCTCCGCACTGCGGTGGAGCACGCCCTCCGCACTGAGTGCTTCGAGCAACGGCGCCACATCCGGCAGCGAGCCGAAAGATTCATCGCGCTCGAAGGGCAGCTCAAAGGCGGCGCAGGCCAGATGCGAGCCGAGCACCGCCAGCGCGTCGGCGTTCAGACGGGCCTCCTCCGGCGAACGCACGAAGAAATACTCCGGGTGCGTCACCAGGTATTGATCCAACGGCGCCGGCGTAGCGATCAACACCGACAGCGAGACGCCGGCCCGGCGTCCGGCGCGGCCCATCTGCTGTCGCGTCGCCGCGATGGTGCCGGGATAGCCCACCAGCACCGACGCATCCAGCGCGCCAATGTCAATGCCGAGCTCCAGGGCGTTGGTGGCGACCACCACCCGGGTGCGGCCCTCGCGCAGATCCCGCTCGATGGTGCGGCGCTCGTGCGGGAGATAGCCGCCGCGATAGCCCTGGATCACCTCAGCCGGGAAGCCGGCGCGCGCGGCCCGTTCCCGCAGCTCGCGCAACAGGAGTTCCACCGTCAGCCGCGATCGCGCGAAGACGATAGTCTGCACGCCGGCCTGCAACAGCCGCAGGGTGAGGAACACGGCCTCGGCGCTGGCGCTGGCGCGCAACCCCAGCTCCGCGTCCAGCAGCGGTGGATTGTAGCACAGCACATGTCGCCCGCCGTAGGGCGCCCCATCGGCCTCCACCGGGGTGACCGGCGCCTCCCACAGGGATTCGGCCAGCTGCTGTGGATTGGCGATCGTCGCGGAGGCGCCGATGAAGCGCGGCGCCGCGCCGTAGAAGGCCGCCACACGGCGCAGGCGACGCAACACGTTGGCGATGTGGCTGCCAAAGACGCCCCGGTAGGTATGCAGTTCATCGAGCACCACGTAGCGCAAGCCGCTCAGGAACCGCAGCCATTGGGTGTGGTGCGGCAGAATGCCCAGGTGCAGCATGTCGGGGTTGGAGACGAGAATGCGCGCCTCCTTGCGGATGGCGGCCCGGCGGCTCTGCGGGGTGTCGCCGTCGTAGGGGCGCAGGGCGAGCGGTGCCTGCAGCTGGCCGATCCAGGCTTCCAGCGCCGCGATCTGATCGTGGGCCAGCGCCTTGGTGGGGAAGAGCAGCAGCGCGGTGGCGGTGGGATCGCGCAGCAGCGTGTGGAGCAGCGGCAGCGTGTAGCCCAACGTCTTGCCGGAAGCCGTCCCCGTGGCGAGCACCACATTTTCCCCGCGCAGGACCGCTTCCACGGCGCAGGCCTGATGGGTGTAAAGCGCAGGAATGCCCAGCGCGCGCCCGGCGGCGCTGAGCCGCGGATCCAGCTCGGCGGGCCAGGTGACGGTCTGCGCCGCCTGCGCCGGTAACGTGCGCCATGCTGTCACATTGCGGATGAAGCGCGGGTCCTCACGCAGTACGGAGAGCAGGGATTCCAGAGCCATGCGCCTATTGTAGCGTAGTCAATGCAGTTGACCAGGACAACAAATTCAGTAAAATCAGGGACGTGGCAACGCCTCCCTTGTTGCCCCCATCTTATCACTGGAGGTTTTGTGAACATGCAGGCCGCACTCGTAGAGGAACATGTCCCTTTGAAGAGTCGCATTGCCATCTCAGCGGGAGATGCAGCAACCGGCATCCTCCAATCGCTGGCGGCGTCCGGGGCGCTGACGTATTACTTCGTCAGCCTGCGTGGGCTGGACCCCAAACTGGCGGGGACCGTCTGGTTGCTGTTTGGCATCTGGAATGCGGTTAATGACCCACTCTTCGGTTACATCAGTGACCGCACCAAAAGTGCCCTGGGGCGGCGCATCCCCTACATCCGCTATGGCGCTCCCCTCTTCGTGTTGGGATTTATCCTCTTCTGGGTCGTGCTCCCCGGCATCGGCAACAGCCAGACCGCCCTCTTCATCCAGCTGCTGATAGGACTGTTCATCTATGACGTCCTCTACACCGCCATCGCGACCAGTTTCTGGGTCATGCCCTACGAGGTGGCCGTTTCCAACAAAGCGCGGGGCACCATCTACATCTGGAAAATCATCTTCATGGTATTCACGCTCGTCGTGCCGTTTGCCGTAGAGGCCACGATTAAGCCAGAGGTAGGCGATGAAGCCGGCATTTTGCTCTTCCGCTGGGTGATGATCGGATTGGGTGTGGTAATGGGGCTGATCATTTTCTTCAGCACGTTCTTCTTCAAAGAAAAACAGTACATCCAGGAAGAGGAGCAATTCAATTTCGTCACGTCCTTCAAAGAATGCTTCACCAACCGCTCCTTCGTCGTTTTTGAGGTCTTGAGCTTCACCGTGATGTTCACGCAAACGGCGCTGATGACGGGTGTCTGGTATTACTTCGACATGCTGAACATGCCTCGCGCCCCCATGCTCGGCGCCCTGGCAGCCGGCATCGTGTTGGGCATCGTCGCCTGGATTCAGCTGCGGGATCGCTGGGGCATCAAACGCTGCACGCAGGCCTTCACCCTCCTGTTTGCGGTCGGCTGTGTTCTGGTGATGCTCTTCGGGCGCAATGTGATCCTGGGAACGGCGGGCTTCTTCCTCTTTGGGATCGGGTTCTCCGGCGGGATGTATTTGATTCCACTCATGAACGGCGACGTCGTGGATATGGACGAACACCGCACGGGGCTCCGCCGCGAAGGGATGTATGCAGGCATCAACAGCTTCATCACCAAACCGGCGATCAGTCTCGCGGCATGGGCATTGCTGAACATCATGAAGGCTTACGGCTACAACGAAAATCTCCCTGCCGCAGCGCAGTCTTACTCCGCCGGGACCGGCGTGTTGATCGGTTGGGCTGGCCCAACAGCGCTGTTGTTGATCCTGTCATTCCTCTCGTTGTTCATGTACCCGCTGGCGGGCGCGGAATGGGAGCAGATCAAACTCAATCTGGCCAAAGCTCACGCCGAGAAGGAACGTGCGTACCTGGAAACGCACGGCTATAAGTTTGTCAAATAACCCTCCATCCGCTATCTGGGACGGCGGCCTTCCTCCACACGCTGCCGTCCCAGGCAGCGTTGGAACCGCGTCCAAAGAAGCGCCCGCAAACCAGAGCCTCATCAACAAGATTTTACGCGCGCGGCTGGAGGAGAGATAAAGCGCGGCGCATTGACATCAAAGACGAGTATAGTATAATCCGCCCCGTTTGTGTGAAACATGGGCCGGGTGCTCTCTGGCAGAGAGCGGGCCGATGGCTCGTTGAAACGTTAAGGATGGTGGAGCTTGTAAAACTACCCGATCGTGCGCCTTCTTCTCGTCCTTAAGTTGTCCAACGGTATTTTTGTCCCTATTCAATTTGTTCAGGACTGAGAAGGAGAGCACAGGATGTCATTGCAGCTGTATGTCTTGCGGATAGTAGCCAGCGTCGTAGTCGGCACCTCGGTTTTAACGTTGATTGGCCCCCTGGTAGGTGAGGTAGTAGCCACCCTCCCGCCCCTGTTCCTCGCGAAAGCCCGTTACGCACCAGACTCACTGGCCCTCCCTTACGAAGAGGTCGCTTTTCCCACCGCGGAGGGTCTGATCTTGCGTGGGTGGTTTTTCCCCACCGAACAACCGAACGCCCCGGCGGTGCTGTACGCCCCCTCTACGGCCCACGACCAACGCTCCGGCCTTTCGCTGGTCACGGCCCTTCACCACGCCGGTTATCAAGTGTTGCTGTTCAGCTATCGCGGCCAGGCTCGCAGTGAAGGGAACTATTTCGGCTTCACCTATGGCTTTGCCGAGAGCGAGGACGTAGACGCTGCGGTGCGCTTCCTCTACGAGACCAGGGGCATTCACCGCATCGGGGCGATTGGCCACTCCGTCGGCGCCGTGTCCATCATCCTGAGCGCGGCACGCAATCCCCGGCTGGGAGCCGTCGTCGCCGCGTCGCCCTTCAATTGTGTGGACGAAGTGTGGCAGACCAGCCGCCCGTCATGGCTCCCCGGCTTCGTGTTCGATTTCATCCTCCGCCTCTCAGAGTTGCGCAAGGGATTTAGCCGCTCTGCGGTCTGCCCGCTGAAGGTTGTGAGCGAGATTGCCCCTCGCCCCGTGTTGATCATTCAAGGCACCCGCGATCAGCACATCACAGAGCAGCAAATGGAATCTCTGTTCGCCGCTGCAGCAGAACCCAAGACCTTGTGGCTGATAGAAGGAGCCACCCATGCCGACGTCCGCTCTCCGATGTTAGACGTCTTAATGTCGGACGTGATTGCCTTCCTGGATGATGCACTGCGCGAGGAACTCCCCGCTCCGGAATGGGCTGCCGCTGCAGAGGTCAGCGGGGTAACAGGCGATAGCACAATCGAGGCGCAGGGGATACCGGAGCGCGCTTTGGCATTCGGCGCGGGGCAGCCGTGGCAGTCAAGGGTGCGCCTCCGCCCGCTCGTGCAGAGATAAACACAGATTTCTCCCGCTTGTACCGCCACCATGGCGAGAGGCTCCTGCAAGAATAGAGAGCCGTGAGTCGAGAGCCGTCACAACCTCTGCTCATGGCTCTCACGTTTTTATTCCCTGTGGGGTGCCGCAGGAATATCTCAACTCCTCAAAGGATAAAAACGACCATTCCCAAAGCAATCTGCGCCGCCGTGAAACATATCCGCGTGAAAACGCGTCTTGCACAAACTGCAAAAAGTGGTAAATTGTATCGGAATACACACTCTGGCGGCGATACACCATGGATCATCCAACCTGGACGCGACGGGAGTTCTTACAGCTGGGGCTGGGCGCGCTGACAGCGCTGCTCACGCCGCCCTTTCTGCCGGATGACGCTAACCTGCTGACGCACTGGCTGAGTAAGAAAGCGGCCATGCTGCCCGGCGCCGAGCCGCCGCCCGCCACACTAGGCCGCATCATCAGCTGGTATCAACAGGCCGTGCGGCAGGAACCCTCGCCCAACGCTCCGCTGGTCACCTGGAAGAGCCATGACACCGTCATCCCGCTCTACAGCGCCGTTGCCGGCGACCCGCCCTGGCCTACCAACCCCATCTGGTATCAGACCGAGGAAGGCTACATTCACAGCGGCTTCGTCCAGCCCGTGGAAAACGACCGCCAGACAGAGGTGCTCACCGACATCGCCCCGCCCGGTTTTTGGGCCGAAGTGTGCGTCCCCTACGCCGAGGCCCGGCAGCAGCCCGGCGGCTCTTATGTGCTCCGTCGGCTCTACTACCAGACCGTGTACCGCGTCATCGCGGCGACGCGCGACGCCGCCGGCGAATGGTGGTATCGCCTTCAGGAAGGCATCACCTGGTCCCCGGGGCCGTATGTCCCCTTCTGGTCAGTACGACGGATTGCGCCCACGGAGCTGACGCCCATCTCGCCGGGGCAACCCGACAAATGGATCCAGATTGACATCCGCAATCAGATGCTCACCTGTTATGAGGGCGACCGGGCCGTATTCAGCACCGCCGTCGCCTCGGGGACGGCCAGAACGCCCACGCCCTTGGGCGAATTCCGCATCCTCTACAAACGCCACACCCGGCGCATGGTCGGCGAGGATTATGATCTTACCGGCGTGCCCTTTCCGACGTACTTCACCCGCAGCGGCGTTGCCATCCACGGCACCTACTGGCACAACGATTACGGACGGCGCTACAGTCATGGCTGCCTCAACGTTCCCAGCCGCGCCGCGATGTGGGTTTTCCGGTGGACCGATCCCCAGGTCCCCTATGACCTGGAGACGATGGACGCACCCCCCAACACTGGCACACGGGTGGTAGTGAGCTAATGCCGCCCGACGCCGCGCGTGACACAGAGGACGGGGGGATTGAACGCGAAAGCGCCCGCGCTTCCTCAGCCGGGACCATGCACCGGCTAGGACGAGCGCGCTTCCAGCAATTCGTCGTCGAGGCTTTCGAAGCGCTGCCCGCGACATTCCGCGAAAAACTGGAAAACGTGGAAATTGTTGTGGAAGGGTGGCCCGATGCGGAGACATTGCGCCAGGCGCACGTCAGTCAGCCGATAGGATTGCTGGGCTTCTATCATGGCGTGCCGCAGACGCGCCGTACTCACCATTACGGGCTGGTGCTGCCCGACAAAATCAGCCTGTACTTCTATCCCATCGTCCTGCGTTGCGTCAGCGAGGACGAGGTGCGTGACCTGGTGCAGCACGTGCTGTACCACGAGATCGCACATCATTTCGGCATTGATGACGACCGCCTCCAGGAGCTCGGCGCTTACTGAGACGGCTTGCGGCTCACGGAGGCACACGAACACCCCGTGATGATTTTCCCCTCTAATGGCCAGATGCGGACGCCGGCTCTGCCTCAAGCCCGATCTCGGCCAGAAAAGCCCCCAACTCGCGGTCGTAGGCTTCCGGGTCCGTCGCCAAAGACTGCGCATGGTCCGCGCCGGGCGCCAGGTACAGCCGCTTGACGCCGGGTTTGCGCTTGAAAAGCGCCTCGCTGGCTGCCGGCGGGATGTAAGCATCCTCCGCGCCGTGGATGAATAGGATCGGCGTCTCCACCTGCCCGATGACAGCAATGGGCGAAGCCTGGCCAAAAAACCAGCCGGCGCGCAGCCACGTGATCAGGCTGGCGAGCGGCAACAACGGCCATGCCGGCAGGTGATATTCCACTTTGAGGCGATAGGCGAACTGCTCGCGCGCGCTGGCATACGGACAATCCGCCACGGCGAAGGCGATGCGCGGATCTATCGCCGCATGTTGGAGCACCGTCGCCGCTCCCATGGATTCGCCGTGCGTGCCGATCACGCCCTCCGCCCCACAGCGCGTTATCACCCAATCCACACACGCTTTGAGATCGTCCTTCTCGTAGAAGCCAAAGGAAGTGTTGCGGCCGCCGCTGCCGCCGTGATGGCGATGATCGTACAGGAGCACGTTGTAGCCGCGACGGTAGAAGAGCACCGCATACTTCACCGAGCCGTAAAGCGTCCAGGTGATGCCGTGCGCCAGGATGACCGTGCGCCTCGAGCCTGGGACGGGCGCGTAGAGCGCATGGAGCTCATAGCCGTGGGGCGAGGGGATCCACACCTCCTCTCGGGGCCAGCTGCCGAAGCCTTCCGGGGTGATACTCCCGTGTTCCACTTCCCAATCGTAGCTGTATTCCAGAGAATGCGTGCGCGGGAAAATGACGACGCCAGAAAAAAATCTGGCGGCGAAAATCACCAATCCCACCAACACCCCCAGAACGATCCATAGCCCCATAGGCTCACTCCAACCGATGAAAGATGGCATTCAAAAACGCCGTTTTGCGTCCTCGCCCTTGCCGCGCGGCTTCACACCGGGCTTCCGCCGCTGCCGGCGCTCGCGCTACGCGGACGACATCAAATAGATGGCGACAAGCGACAGCCCCAGGCCCACAAACTGCTTGGGGGTGATCGGCTCTTCGAGGGTGAGAGCCGCCAGCAACACCGTGATGACGGGATACATCGCCGTGAGCGGGATCACCACCGAAGTCTGCCCCTTGTTCACGGCCATGAGCATGAAGAGGGTCCCCACCGTGCCCGCGACACCGGTCAGCACTGAAAACAACACGCCGCGCGGGTGAAAGGTCAGCCGCACCTCCAGCACGGCCAACAACACGATGCTGGAAAGCAGGGTGCCGAGGTTCTGATACAGCAACGCTGTTCGCGGTTCCAGATGTTGCGTCGCCAGTTTAGGGAAATATCCCCAGAAGCCAAAGGTGAAGGTGGCCAGCAGCGCCCAAGTGACCCAGGAAGGCATGAGCCCTTCACTCCCCGGCATACACGAAGTTGTTGTCGGCCTCGGCCAGCAACGGCTGACGCGCGTCCTTGGCGGAGAGCAGCGGCTCGGCGACAGGCCATCGCACGCCGATAGCGGGATCGTTCCACAAAATGCCGCGATCCAGCGCCTGGACGTATTCCGCCGTCGCCTGATAGATCACGTCCACCTCCGCGCTGAGCACACAGAAGCCATGCGCGAAGCCCGCCGGAAGATACAGCAGGCGATGGTTCTCCGCCGAGAGGGTCTCGCCTACCCACTGTCCATACGTTGGAGAGCCGCGCCGAATGTCCACGGCCACATCGTAGATTTCGCCCCGCACCACCGTGACCAGCTTGCCCTGGGCGGCGGGCTGCTTCTGAAAGTGCAGGCCGCGCAGCACGGCGTGGGTAGAATGGGAATGATTCGTCTGCACAAAGGGCGGGAATCCCGCCTCCGTGAATTCCGACAGACGATAGGTCTCCAGAAAGAAACCGCGCTCATCGGTAAAAGTCCGCGGCTCGACGAGAATGACCTCGGAAAGGGCAAGCGGAATAAATTTGAAAGGCATGACGTTGCTCCTGAAAGAAATTTCCATAGGATGAGGGATCACGCACCCGGCACGTGCCGCCGTACCAGACGCGCCAGCCGCAAGGCCCAAGGATACAGGGGACTGAGCGACTTCTCCCACAGCCCCACAAAGCGCACGATCCGTCCGCCGAAACCGCGCTTGAAACGGTAGACGCCCCACAAGCCGTCGTTGCGCGTCGCAAATTCCGCCTCGAGCGTTTCCTCATCGGCGTCGGGGATGCCCCACAAATCATAAGTCGTGCAGCCACGGCGCCGCGCCCACCGCATGGCTTCCCATTGCAGGGCATACGTCGGCATCCATTCCCGGCAACGCTCCGAAGAGGCGCCGTAGAAGTACCAGGCCTTCGCGCCCCAGGCAAAGACCATCAGCGCGGCGACCGTCTCACCCGCAACGTCGGCCAGCAGCAGCGCCGCCTGCCCCACGGGCTGAAATTGCTCCAGGGCGCGCCGATAATACGCCTCGCTGTGAATGGCGAAACCGTCGCGCTGCCCCGTTTCCACCATCAGCCGATAAAAGGCGGGGAGCTCCTCCGGACCGCCCTCGCGCACGGCGACACCCTTGCGCGCCGCTAGCCGGATGTTGTAGCGCGTCTTCTGCTTCATCTGCGCGAGGAGCGCCTCCTCGTCGCTGGCGAGGTCCACCACGATCGTCTGTCGCGGTTGGATCGTGCGCGCGGCGGGCCGATAGCCCAACGACGCGAGCAGGGCGCGACTGGCAGGATCATCGGGCAGCTCCGGCTCCAGCCACAGCGCCAACGCCCGTTTGCGGCGCGCTGTCCGTTCCACGGCCTGCACGAGCTCCCGCACCGGCGCTGCAGCGCGCCACTCCACCACGGGGCCGCGCGGCACATAGGCCAGCGTCGCCGCCTGGCTCAAGGCCCAGCGGCGGGTGAGCAACAGCGCTCCCCCCGCCAGCTGCTCCGCGCTTCCCAACGTCACCAGCTGCGAGTCCCAATCGAAGGCGGACTTCAACGCCCCCCAGCGCGAGGTCTGCAGCACCGTCCCATAGGGATGACGCGCCACCCACTGATCCCAGACTTCCGGCACGACGGGCGCAGGCGTCACACTTTTTCCCCCACCACCAACAAGCCAGCGCCCACCCCGCCTTCCGGGACATCCATCTCGTAGGCGCGACGCCAGCTCCGGCTCAGGCGACGTACCACTTCGCGCCGGAGGAGGGGCTGAAATCCCAGCCACCGCAGTCGCGGCGATGCCAGCCAGTGATACAAGGGACGCCGGGGCTCAGTAATGCCAAAATCGGCGTTGCTCTTGTCCCACATGGCCGCGACGCTCGCCGGCAGGTAATAACGCGCGGCGAGCAAGCGGATGCCCGCCCGCTCCAGCAACGCCGCCCATTCCTGGGGAGAATGGTAGTGATAATGCTCCAGCCGCTCGTCAATGTGTCGCGCATACAGTTCCGCCCCGTCGAAATCGCCCACTGCCGCGCAGTTCCGATAACCGGACAGTAAGCGACGGAAAGCATCGCTCGGCACGGTAGTGATGAAACGCCCCCCCGGCCGCAACACCCGGCCGCTCTCCTGCAGCACCGGCTCCACATCAGGGATATGTTCCAGCACCGAATTGCTGAAGACGGTACCGAAACTGCCGCTGCGATAGGGCATGGCGTTTCCATACGCCTGCTGCACGCTGACGTATCTGCCGCTGGCAGCTCCCTGCCGCAGCTGTTCCCACCAGGGATCGAAGCCCGCCTCAAGCGGCGCTTCGCCATCGAAAAGCACGCTAGCGATCAGGCCATCGCCGCAACCCAGGTCGAGAATCGGCCGCAGGAAGGATTCGCACGCGAGGGTGCGCAGTTCCACCGAACGCCACAGCGCCACGGGCGGCGCGAACCAGTATGCCTCCAACAGCCGGGTCAGATAATCACGATTAGGAACTGGCATACATTCCTTCCTGGAAGAGGCTTCAAAAGCGCCTGGCGAAATGGAAAACACGCCCCCTTTGGGGCAGCAGAGCTCAAAGCTCGTGCTGATTGATGAGGCGGGTCAGCTCGTCGGCGTGCACGTAATGGGTCACGGTGATGGATTGCTGGCGCACGCCGGGAACGCTGCCTACGGCCTGTTTGATGTCGGCTGCCAGGCTCAACGCCAGCGGGCACAGCGGCGAGGAGGGCCGAAAGCTGTAGCTCACCCTGCCGGTCAGCTCGTCAACTTCGAGATCCTCCACCAGCTGCATCCGCAGCACGTCCACCCCTGTCTCCGGGTCAATCACTTCTACCAGCTTCAACAGGATTTGTTCCCGCAGCGTCGCTTCAAGATTCATGGCGCTTCATCCTTTGGCTAAATTAAGGCGTGCTCTGAATGGCCTTATTTTACCCCAAGTTGCAGGAATGCCTATCTCCAAACTTTGATTGGACTTCCGCGCCATTTGTGGTACATTGGGGACGTTGGGCCGCACAACTGCATGAGCGCGGCCCTCTTTTATGGAAATCCATGGGAGACGCCATGTGCTGGCGCACATCATCCAAGGATGAAAAGGTGAGTCGTGAGCAGCGACGGCGACGGCTCACGGGTCGGCCGGGGATGGAATCCCCAGCCTGACAGGAGCCAAGCGCGCTGAAGCGCGCTATTTGAGGACGTAGCAGCCCGGGGGCCAGGAATTTCTGATCTGATGCGTGAAATTCGTGTTCATTCGGGGCCCATTTTCTGAGGAGTTAACATGTTCTTCCGGCACACCACCGAGGATGAAAAGGTGAGTCGTGAGCCGTGAACCGCGACTGCAACGACTCTCTACTCACGGCTCACGGAGCTCTACTTGCTGAGGAGAAAACGATGCAAATCATCGTCACCGGCTCGATTGCGTTTGATTATCTGATGTCCTTTCCGGGGCATTTCACCGATCATCTGCTCATGGAGCGCGTCGGCAAGGTCAGCCTGAGTTTTCTGGTAGACGAGATGCGCCGCGTGCGCGGCGGCTGCGCTGCCAACATCGCCTATAATCTGGCACTGCTGGGTGAGCGTCCCGCCATGATGGCGACCGCCGGACAGGACTTCGAAGACTATCGCAGCTGGCTTGAAGACCATGGCGTGGACACCCGCCTCACCCGCACCATCCCCGACGTTTTCACGGCGTCCTTCTTCGTCAACACCGACCTGGACCAAAACCAGATCGCTACTTTCTACACCGGCGCGATGGCGTATGCCCGGGAACTCTCGTTCCACGATTTGAAACCACGCCCCGATATGGTCATCCTCTCGCCCAACGACCCCATCGCCATGGACAAGTACGCCGTGGAGTGTAAGACGCTCGGCATTCCCTACATCTACGATCCGGGACAACAAGTGGTGCGCGTCGGCGCTGATTCACTCTGTCTGGGACTGGAGGGCGCGGACATCCTCATCCTCAACGACTACGAATTCGAATTGCTCAAGACCCGCACGGGCCTCACGGATGCGCAAATTCGCGCCGCCGTCAAGCAAGCAGTCATCATCACCCGCGGCGCGGATGGCTCCGAAATCTGGAGCGACCGCCGCGTCACGGTGCCCGTCGTCCCTCCCCAGCAGATCGCCGATCCGACCGGCGTGGGCGATGCCTATCGCGCGGGGCTCCTCAAGGGATTGGCGCTCGGGCTTCCCTGGGAGGTCTGTGGACGCATCGGCGCGCTTGCGGCGACCTACACGCTGGAATGCGTCGGACCGCAGAGCCAGCATTACACCCTGGCGGAGTTCAAGACGCGGTACCAGGAGCATTTTGGGGAAGATACATTTACGGAGAAGATTGGGTAAAGCATAATGCGTGATACGTAACATTCATCAAATATAAGAGATGTCATGTGTTAGCGTATACTATCAAGAAATGAAAATGTGAGCAGAGGCTACAACTACTCTCTACTCACAACTCACTGATTACTATTTTTGAAGGAGCCTCAAGAAAATGAAATATCATGTGAAAGATATGGAGCTGGCGCCAGCAGGACGCCTGCGCATGGAATGGGCCGAGCGTGAGATGCCCGTGTTGCGCCGCATTCGCGAGCGCTTTGCCGCCGAGAAGCCGCTCAAGGGAGTACGGCTCTCGGCGTGCCTGCATGTCACGACGGAGACAGGCAACCTGGTCCGCACGTTGCAGGCCGGGGGCGCGGACCTGGTGCTCGTCGCCAGCAACCCGCTCAGCACCCAGGACGACGTCGCCGCCGCGCTCGTCACCTACGACGAAATCCCCGTCTACGCCATCAAGGGCGAGGACAACGACACGTACTACGAACACATCCACGCCGCCCTGGATCACCGACCCCACGTCACCATGGACGACGGGGCGGACCTGGTGAGCACGATGCACAAGAAGCGCCCCGAGGTGCTGGAGACCGTCGTCGGCGGCACGGAGGAGACCACCACCGGTGTCATCCGCCTGCGGGCGATGGCGGAGGAGGGCGCGCTGAACTATCCCATCATCGCCGTGAACGACGCGCTGACCAAGCACCTGTTCGACAATCGCTACGGCACGGGGCAATCCACGCTCGATGGCGTGATTCGCGCCACCAACGTGCTCATCGCCGGCAAAACCGTGGTGATCGCTGGCTATGGCTGGTGCAGTCGGGGCATCGCTATGCGCGCGCAGGGCCTCGGCGCGAACGTCATCATCACCGAAGTGGATCCCCTCAAGGCGCTGGAGGCCGTGATGGACGGCTACCGCGTCATGCCGATGATCGAGGCGGCGCCAGTGGGCGACATCTTCATCACCGCCACGGGAGACATCAACGTGATTGATCAGCCGCATTTCGAGGTGATGAAAGACGGCGCCATCGTGTGTAACTCCGGTCACTTCAACGTCGAGATCAACCTCCCCGCCCTCGAAGCATTGGCGGGACACGAACCCCGCATCGTGCGCCCTTTCGTCAAGCAGTACACTTTGCCGGACGGACGGCGCCTCAACGTGCTGGCGGACGGCCGGTTGGTGAACCTCTCCGCGGCGGAAGGACATCCGAGCGCGGTGATGGACATGTCCTTCGCCAATCAGGCCCTCAGCGCTGAGTACATGCTCCGCCATGCCCAGGAGCTGGAGCACCGCGTCTACGCCGTCCCCGAAGAGATTGATCAAGCCATTGCCGCCCTCAAACTCGAAGCCATGGGGGTCGCCATTGACGTGCTCACCGAGGCGCAACGCCATTACCTCGGCTCCTGGCAGGAAGGCACGTAAGTCCTCCCCGCATGAATCAGTGCAGCCCCCGAAGCGTCTCCCGTGCTTCGGGGGCTTTTGTGTGCGCGCCCCGTTCCCTAAGCGGCAAGAGAGCCGGACGCCCCTCACGGCCTGAACAAAGATCACAGATCAGTCAAAATCCTATATTTGCTTATTGACAATACTGTGTGATATATTGTATAATACAAAGTACAGCAAGAGAGGAGACACGCCATGGAGGAAATCATCCAAAATCTGATTCTGGAACTGCGGCGAGGGACGCTCATCCTCAGCGTGCTCAGCCAGCTGCGCGAGCGGCAATACGGCTACGCGCTCAAAGAGCGGCTCGTGGAACAAGGGGTGGAAATTGATCAGGGGACGCTCTATCCCCTCCTACGTCGGCTAGAAAAGCAAGGGCTGCTGGATAGTGAGTGGGACGTGAGCGAAGCGCGTCCGAGGCGCTATTACGTCCTCAGCGAGCAGGGGCGCGAGGTGCTGACGATCATGGTCGCCGAATGGCAACAGCTGGTCAGCGTCATGGAACAGGTGTTAGCGGCGGATAAGTAAAAGCTCACCCCGTGGACTGCCGCGAACGCGGTGACGGAGGCGCGGGCTCTATTTTCGAAGGAGACGGCGCCAGAGTCCATTAACATTCTGGCAGTCTTCGGCGGACTCATCGTCCAGTACCTCGGCGCGGCGACCAGCGCCCTGGGATTCACGACGCTCATCTTCGCCATTCTGGAGCGGACGCTTTCCGAGGAAGATCTCACCGATCTCCAGGACGAGGAAAAATGGGATCCCCGCAAGCTGCCGCCGGTTGAGGATTCCAATCGCATCCAACCGGTGAGCATGGTCGCGGGCATCTGCTTCACCGTCCTGGCACTGTTGCTCTTCAACCTGTTTGCAGATCGGTTGGGCATCATCTACACCCAAACAGAGGGAGGATGGAAGGTCATCCCCGTGCTCAGCCCGGCAGCCATCAAAACCTTCCTGCCGCTGTGGAACCTCAGCTGGGTGCTGACGCTGGCGCTAGACGTGGCGGTCTTGCAACAACGGCGATGGAACACGACCACACGCTCGCTGGAGCTGGGGCTGAAAGGATTCACCCTCTACATCCTGGTGCGGATGTTTTCCGGCCCGGTGCTGGGGAAGCCGTTCGAGATGGAAGTGATCGAGCAAGTCCTGACGCAGGTGTATCGCTGGGCGCTGATCTTCGGCATCATCGGCACCGTCGTGGAGATCGCCCAATCCGGCTACCGGCTGATCCGCCAGCGCTGAGCTGCCGAGAGGAGTGAGCAGTGCCGTCGGCTCACTCCTCTCTTCACATCTGTCCAACGGGAAGGGCTTTAGCGGCGCGTCCTCAGATAATGGGCATAGCGCTCACACGAACGCTCGATTTCCGCCTCCGCGACGGCGCGCCCTTCCCAACCCCGCGCCGTCGCCTTCACCCCCTGCAGGTCTTTGTAGACGGTGAAGAAATGCGCGACTTCTTCCAGAAAATGCGGCGGGATGTCCTTCAGCTCGCGGTAGACGTCAAAAAGGGGATCGGTCGCGGGAACCGCCAGGATCTTGTCATCGTGCAGCTCGCCATCCAACATGCGGAAAATGCCCACCGGGCGGGCCTCGATGATCGCGCCGGAGGCCGTCGGCTCATTCGTCATCACCAACACGTCGGCGGGATCGCCGTCTTCGTACACGGTGCGCGGGATGAAACCGTAGTCTCCGGGATAGTGCAGCGAGGAGAACAGCACCCGATCTAGCTTGACGAACCCGCCTTCCAGGTCATAGACGAACTTGTTGCGCGAGCCCTTGGGGATCTCCACGACGACATAGACGACATCCAATCCTGCCCCGGGGCCGGGCGTTAATTCATGCCAGAGATTTGCCATAGCCCATACCTCCACTCATGGCTCACAGATGGTCTCACTGATGCATCCAGCAGCGCTCTTCGCGGTGAATGCCGAGGCCCTTTCCCTCGCGCGCCTCAGAACAGCGTTCCCTGCTCGGTGCGGGTGTAGGGAAGACCCAGGTGCTCATAGGCCAGGCGCGTCGCCGTCCGACCGCGAGGCGTGCGATCGAGGAACCCCAGCTGCAAGAGATAGGGTTCCACCACGTCCATGATGGTGTCGGCTGCTTCGCCGATGGAAGCGGCGATGGTTTCCAGGCCCACGGGGCCGCCATCGAATTTCGCGATGATGGCGCGCAGCACGCGGCGGTCGAGGTCATCGAGGCCCATGGCGTCAATCTCCAGGAGCGCCAGCGCCTCGGCAGCCAGCCCGGCGGTGATGACGCCATCGCCGCGCACCTGCGCGTAATCGCGCACCCGCCGCAACAGGCGCAGCGCCACGCGCGGCGTCCCCCGTCCGCGGCGGGCGATCTCATCGCGTCCTTCCGGCGCCATCTGCACCTTCAGCGCGCGCGCGGCCCGTTCCACAATCTCGGCCAGCGCCGCCTGCTCGTAGAAATCAAGCCGGTAGACGGCACCAAAACGGGTGCGCAGCGGAGCCGAAAGCAGCGCCAGCCGTGTCGTCGCGCCGATGATGGTGAAGTGCGGCAGGCTCAGGCGCACCGTCCGCGCGCCGGGCCCCTGCCCAATGACGAGGTCCAGCGCGAAATCCTCCATGGCCGGATAGAGGATCTCCTCCACCACCTTGCCCAGGCGATGAATTTCATCAATGAAAAGCACTTCTTTTTCGCGCAGGTTGCTCAGAATGGCGGCGAGGTCGCCGGGGCGCTCGATGGCCGGCCCGGCGGTGATGCGAATGGGCGCGCCCATCTCGTTGGCGCAGATGTGCGCCAGGGTCGTCTTCCCCAGGCCGGGGGGACCGTAGAAGAGCGTGTGCTCGAGCGCTTCGTTGCGTCCCTGCGCCGCCGCGATAAGGATGCGGAGATTCTCACGCACGCGCTCCTGTCCGATGAGATCATCCAGGTGTTGCGGACGCAACGCCCGATCCAGGGCCGCCTCTTCCGGTTCAGCTTCGGGTGATAGATTGCGATTATGACTCATCGTGTTTTCCAGTATTTGCGCACAGGTTCAGCGCCGCAGACATGCCCGCCTTCCATCCGGTTCGAGAGGACCGGGACTGCCTGAAATCGAAATCAAGCCCCACACCATTCGCGGCGCAGGATGCCGTAGAGCACCATGTCGCCGACTTCCCCATCGCGGAACAGGAATTCGCGGAAAACGCCCTCGCGCCGGAAACCCAGGCGCTCGCAGTCTGTCGGAGCAAGAAATGCCATCCCTAAATTGGCGGATTTTTGCGGCAGAAGTGGGGCGCAAGGCCCGAACCAAAGGTTAAGATCGTGCTTGAGTGGGACAGCACTCCGCAAAACGTGTTCTCCCCGACAGACTGCTCGTAGAGCGCGATTGCCGGCGCATTGTCGGCAAAGACGGTGAGCTGTACGCGGCGCAAATTGAGCTCGCGGAAGGCAAAATCCAGCCCCAGCGTCATCGCGGCATAGCCGTAGCCCTGCCCGCGATACCCCGGCTCGCCGATGCCCAGGCTGATCCAACCGGTGCCATGATTCCAGAAAATGCCGTCCACTTCCAGGTAGCCGATGAGCGCGTCGTTTTCCAGAAGCCGCACCGCAAACGGGAACGCCGTCGGCGATTGTTGCTGCTCCTCGATGTACTTGATCACCTCGGCGACGGTTTTGGGCATCGCCGGGGAGGCGTCATACCGGCGCATGAAGTCCGCGTCCTCATACCAGCGGGCGATGAGCGGATAATCTGCCGGGGTCACTGCCGCCAGCCGTACCCGCTCATCGCGCAGGAGGGGGACACAGCTCATGCCGCCGCCTTGGCCGGGGGTCGAGACAAGGCCCACTCCGGCGGGCGCTGCGGCAGGACATAGAGGAAATAGGTGCAGGGCAACGCCACGAGGGGTAGCACGACGCAGCCAATCCCCAGCAAGACGCGCGCCGTATCGTTGCCGGCCCGGTTCAGGATGATGTGGCTCAGGTAGAAGAGTTGCAGCGCCAGCCGGAACCACGAGCCGCCGACGGCGATGAGCATGAAGATCATGAAGATGAAGAAGAAAAGCGGCCCTGGAGTGTCGCCCCGCCCCCCCGTCAGCGGCGCGAGCGCCATCAACATCAGCCACGTGACAAACATCGCCAGCGGGTAGATCACCACCCATAGGGTCGCGATTCCCACCAGGATCTTGAGCGGTTGCGAGAGTTTCATAACGGCTCCTTTCTAAAGATGATAATCGCCCGCAGCTTCGGGCTGATAGAGAATCTCCAGCACCCGCAGGTGACTGATGCCCGCGGGCACTTCCCATTCAAAGGTATCGCCCACGCGATATCCCAGCATGGCCATCCCGATAGGCGCGAGCACCGAAACCTTGTCCTGTGCAGGATCGGCATCCTCCGGGAAAACCAGCGTGACCGTCATCTCCTCCTCGAATTCCAAATCATACAAACGAGCTTTCGAGTTCATGGTGATGACATCCGGCGGGACCTCGGTGGGCGCGACGATCTGTGCGCGAGCCAGCTCCCCTTCCAGGCGGCGTAAGGCGTCGCGGTTGGCATAACCGGTGCGGTGCAATTCGTCAATCAGTTCAGATAGACGGTGCTTGTCGAATTCGGTGATGTAAATAGCACGTTCGTTCATCGAAAAACTCCCAATTCAATCAATGTTGACGCAGAAACTGACCCAGGTCAGGGTTCTGCTGAATGGCAAAATTTCCATGCCCGAAGGCGTGCAGCAATCTCCGCGATTGAGGGCTGTGAAATTGGGGAGCAGAGCCGCGCGTGCAAATATACGCCTTCCAAGTCGTTTGTTGTCGAAGCGGTTGAGCATGATTAGCGTTGAAATGCGGCGCAAGCGATTGCAGCGTGTTGATGACTTGCTCGATGGCATGCGTGATATCGCTTCCCTTCAGCTCTACAATGCAAATGGTAGTGGACGCGCTTCCCTCAGGCGTGTAGAAAACCAATAGATCGCTCAAGGCGCCGCAGATGTGCAGTTCGGCACGCAAGGCACAGGGACGATTTGTCTGATCGTCAATGGCAAACCATTTCCAAGTCTCACCCTGGCGCGGGGTAACGCGCACGACAATACCTCTTTCTCTGTAAGCATTTCCTGGGTGCCGACAGCGTTCGCGCATGGTTGAACAAGGCATCGTTACTCAACCGCTCCCACAACATCAAGGACATCAAAATAAATTTGAGAAATACGGTCAGAAACCCGCCCAAAAGTGCCCCAGTCAATATCGCCCTGTTCATCCAGAATGCTGTGCGCGGTCCCCTTCTCAAAAAGGTAAACCGCAACTTGTGCCTGTGAGAGTAAGGCCGCCTCACGTTTCAGGAAGAAATGCTCAGCGGCTTCAGCAGGTCTTGGATGGCGTGCACCGGCTATCAGGTTGGCCAGGTGATCCACCACATACGGGCTATGGGTAGTGGCCATCACATTGATCCCGGCATTGACCATCATGCCGAGGAATTCCACTAACCGTACCTGGGCTTCCGGATGAAGATTCATTTCGGGTTCATCAATCACCACTAAATCGCCTTCAGTGGCCAAATACCGCAGATAAAATACCAGCGGCGCCAATTCTTTGACCGCTGAAGAGGCTGCATTGATACCCAATGCCCCGCCAGGAATCGAGAAATGGATGCGTCGTTCGATACTTGGCTCCGGAGTGGAAAAGTCAACCTTTCCCCCCAATAAGTCATGTTCCAAAATTTCGGCAAGCCGCAGGTATTCGTTGATCTCAGGCTCTTGGCGCGCCTGCTGTTCCCGTTGAACGCGCGTGCCAGTCAAAAGAGCGGTCGTCATCCACCCCTGGTAAATAGTAATAGGAAAATTCACCATGGTGCGTTTTAGATTCTCTGTCAAATCCGCATAAGATTGCATAGTCGAGCCATACCCAGGCAAGCCCCGCAATAATTGTCCAACTTGTTCTAACTGGGGGAAAAAACCACTACGTTCTGTGGGAAACGGCCAAACGAAGGCATATAAACAACGGTGTAACGCGGCAAAGATATTTCGGGCCACAAATTCACGGATGATGGTAGGATGTAGATTCGAGGCTTCGCCTTCGGTGTAAAAGTACAACGTTGTATTGCCAGTTTCTTTTAGCGCGCGCAAAACACCGCCGACCTGGTCTTTGACTTTCAGCTCAGCTAATTTGTCCCATTTTTCTGAAGTATAATCTACTGTGACTTGTAGCTGTGTTTGTTTGAAATTGGTAACTGGCGCGCCAATCACGGTTGGGAGCCAATCTTGAGCAAGTCTGGCAATGCCGTCAAAGTACATCTCCCCATAGCGTTCCGCAAACGTCAATAAATCAACCTGAGAATTTCCTTTTCTTGATAATTCTTCAATAATAGTTTCTATAACAGGATAATTCTCTGAAGTTTTTTGTTCTTTGAACGCATTTAAGTATTCTAACCAGCCATAACCGAATAGCCCCAGAAGGTTAGCAATGGCATTTGCGGTCCAGGTTTTTCCCGCATTGCTAGGGCCAACAAAAATCGTCAGTGGGCGCAGTGCTATCTCGGCGTTTTCAACCGGGCCTAAATTTCTAATACTTATTTTCATGATTTTTACTTTCTCTACTTCCGCGACTTGCGCCCCTTAGGTTCCCCCGTCACGAGCCGCTGCCACTCGTACAATTTGGTCAGCGCCTCGAGTGGGGTGAGGCTGTTCACATCCAGCGTGCGCAGCGCCTCGATCACGGGGTGCTCTTTGGCGATGAGCAGCGGCTGGAACGGTTCCGGTTCCGCCGCGCCGGGCCGAAATTCGCCGCTCTCCAGCTGCACCAGCAACGCCTCGGCGCGATGGACGACCGGCGCGGGCACGCCCGCCAACCGCGCGACGTGAATGCCATAAGAGCGATCCGCCCCTCCCGGCGCCACCCGGTGCAGAAAAACCACGTCCTTCCCCTCTTCGACCACCGCCAGGTTGAAGTTACGGACGTGCGGGAGATGCTCTTCCATCTCGATGAGCTCGTGGTAGTGCGTGGCGAACAGGGTGCGCGCCCGGCGCTCCGGGTGATTGTGAAGATATTCTACCACAGCCCACGCAATTGCCATCCCGTCATAGGTGCTCGTGCCGCGCCCGATCTCGTCCAGAACCAGCAGGCTTTGCGGTGTGGCGTGATTGAGAATCGCGGCCGTTTCCACCATCTCCACCATGAATGTGGATTGTCCCGCCGCCAGCTCGTCGGAGGCACCGATGCGCGTGAAGATGCGATCCGCTATGCCGATCTGCGCCGCGTCCGCCGGCACAAAACTGCCGATTTGCGCCATCAACACGATGAGTGCGCTTTGACGAAGGAACACTGATTTCCCGGCCATGTTAGGGCCGGTGATGATGTGGATCCGACTGTCCTCATCCATCCGCAAGTCGTTGGGGACAAAGGGCGTCTTGAGCGTGCGTTCCACCACGGGATGCCGCCCGGCGCGGATATCGAGCACTGGCGCGGACGTGAGGGTGGGACGGACGTAGTGATAACGCGCGGCGACTTCCGCCAGCGCCGCCGCCACATCGAGCCGGGCCAGCGCCGCGGCGAGTGCCAGCAGCTCCGCCGCGTGAGCGGCCACCTGCGCACAGAGCTCGCGGAACAGCCGCGCCTCCAGCTCGTTGATGCGCTCCTCGGCATTGAGCACCAGGCTTTCGTATTCTTTGAGCTCCGGCGTGATGTAGCGCTCCGCGTTGACCAACGTCTGTTTGCGGATGTAATCCGCCGGCACGGCCCCGGCATTGGCGTGCGTGACCTCGATGTAGTAGCCAAAGACCTTATTGTAGCCCACCTTCAGGGTCTTGATGCCCGTGCGCGCGCGTTCCTTGCCCTCCAGGGCAGCGATCCACTCACGGGCGTCCCGGCTCGCCAGGATGATGCCATCGAGTTCGGCGGAAAAGCCGGGGCGGATGAGGCCGCCGCCATTCGCCTGCGGCGGGGGGTCGTCTACCAGCGCCGCCGCGATGAGCGCGGCCACCTCGGGCAAGGGCGCCAGGCCTTCGGTCAGCGCCGCAAAGCCCGGGGGCGCAGTCCGCGCCTCTGCCACGAGGGCGCACAGCTCAGGCACCGTCTCCAGCGCGGCGCGGATGCCGACGAGGTCACGAGGAGGCGCTTTCCCCGCCGTGACGCGATTGACCATCCGCTCCAGGTCGGGGACTGGTTTGAGCAAACGGCGCACGGAGGCCCGCAACAAGCCCTCTTCCACCAGCCCCTGCACCTGATCCAGGCGCGTCTCCAGGGCGGTGATGTCGAGCAACGGACGTTGCAGCCGGTGCAGCAGCAGCCGGCCGCCCATCGCCGTCAACGTCATATCGAGCACCCCCAGCAACGAACCGTGCTTCTCGCCGCGCAAGGTCTCCGTGAGTTCCAGATTGCGCCACGTCGCCGGATCCATCGCCATGAAGTGCCCGGTCGAATACGTCATCAGCCCCACGATCTGCGGCAGCATCCCCTGCTGCGTCTCCTGCAGATACGCCAGGATCGCGCCGGCAGCCCGCACCGCCAGCGGCTTGCCCTCGCAGCCGAAGCCCTCCAGCGTGCGCACCCCGAAATGTTCCAGGAGCGTTTGCCGCGCGGTCGTCTCCTCGAAGCGGTAAGCGGCCCACGGCGTGAAATGCGCCGGCAACGACCCGGCGAGCGCCTCTTCGGGGGATGTTTCTGGCTGATCGGAAGCGCGCTCCTTCCACGAGCCGACCTTGGGGAAAAGCACCTCACGCGGCTGAAGGCGCGCCAATTCCTGCCGCGCCGCCGCGAGGATGTCGCCATCCTCGCTGAGCTGGGTCGCGCCGAACTCGCCGGTGGAAATCTCCGCGTAGGCGATGCCCGCGCGTTCGCCCTCGATCACCACAGCGGCGAGGTAATTCGGACGTTTCTCGTCGAGCAGTGCCGGCTCGATGAGCGTGCCGGGCGTGACAACGCGCTCGATGCGGCGCTCCATCGGCCCACGACCGTCAGGCTCGCCTACCTGCTCGGCAAGCGCCACACGATAGCCTTTCTCGATGAGGCGGGCGACGTAGTTTTCTACCGCGTGATAGGGCACCCCCGCCATCGGAATGCGCACGCCCTTCGCCACCGGGCGCGAGGTGAGGACAATATCCAGCTCCCCGGCCACCAGTTCGGCGTCGGCGTCGAAGGTCTCATAGAAATCGCCCAGCCGGAAGAACAGGATAGTGTCCGGATAGCGGGCTTTCAATTCCAAATATTGCTTGCGGATGGGGGTCGTGTCTTCACTCATACGCGCATTATACCCGTGGGATAAAAATCGGGCAAGAATCACCGGAGGGCAAAATCGCTCTGGGGGGGCGCAGTCGCCCGTGACGTCTCGACGCGGGATAACCAACAGTCCCCCTGAAGCGCTCCAGGGGGACTATCTTGAGGATCAAGGGGACGGCTATTCGGGCAAGTGCAATTCCTGACCCACGCGGATGAGGTTGGGGTCCTTGATCTGATCGCGGTTGAGTTCGAAGATCTCCGGCCAGCGGGCGGCGCTGCCCAGCTGTTCCCTGGCGATCTTGCTCAGGCTGTCGCCGGGCTTGACCACATAAGTCCGCTTTTTAGCCTCCGCGGCAGCCTGGACCGCTGCAGCGCGTTCCTCCGCAATCCGGGCTGCTTCCTCAGCCAGCTGCTTCTCCAACTCCTGTTTGCGCGCCGCCGCTTCCGCCTCGAACTTCGCATGGGAAGCCGCCACACGCGCCTGAGCCTCAGCGGCCTTAACGGCCTCTTCGGCCTCTTTAGCCTTGCGCTCCGCTTCAGCCGCCCGCGCCTCAGCGAGTTGACGCAAGGCCGCTTCACGCGCCGCTTCAGCCTTGGCTTCTTCCGCGGCCTTGGCAGCTTCTGCAGCGGCCTCTTTCTCATCGCGCGTGGTCAGCGCATCAACAGCCCTGTCAAACAACCCGGGCTTCTTTTTTTTCTCCTCTTCAGCCATTTCCATTCCTCCTCTACTAAAATGTTTGATCGTATGAAGTATGAACTGGAACTACTTGCGACCCAGAAAAGCCTGCAACATACTCTGCGCGATCAGGCTACCCGCTGCGGCGCGCGGCGTCACAGGTTTCTGAGTCTGCCCACCCAACAAGGCTTTGATCAAAGCCTGCTGCATGGCCTGTGAAGAGTCGGCGCCCGTCTGCCGGGCCTGGAAGTAAGCGATGCCGGCAGGGAGCAACCGCTCCAGTACCTCCCCCAGGTCAAGGGTGTCGTCCTGAGCGGGAGCCGTTGGCTGCGCCGGCGGGGGAGGCGCCGTCTGTGAGGGCGACACGCCTATCAGCCCCTTCAACAGATCCATCAAGCTCCCGCCTGACGTAGGTTGCGGCTCAGGAGCTGGCTCCGGCTGCGCCTGCCGGGCACCGGCCATGCCCAACACCATATCGAGCACGCTTTCCGTCGGCTGCCCTTCCTGCGGATTGCCGGTTGCCGGCACAGCTCCCAGAAGCGATTCGATCAACGTCATCACGTCGCCCTGTTCCAGCGACGTATGTCCACCCAGCTTTTGGGCGGCCTGAGCTAAACCCTGGCTGTAATAAGGGCTGGTTCCACCTCGCCCCTGCACCTGCAACGTCTCAGCGGCGCGCTGCAGCGCCTCAGCAGGCGGTTTGTCTCCCTGCGAGGACAGCGCCCCGGTGATGATTTGCAGGTTCTGCACCATATTGTCGCCGTGATTGCCATTGAAACCATCCAGCGCATTGATTTCTTCTCGCTGCGCCGCCACACTGCGAAGTGCGGCTCCAAAAAGGTCGGCAAGAGTTGGGGAAGTTTGTGATTTAACCGTCTCTGACATAGCGCCTCCATCACTCATCGCTCTGAAAGAAGAACAGTGGCGTGCCAGACGTCACCCTGGCGAACTTTGACTGCAGGAGTAACAACGTTACCTTCATCTTAGCGGAGTTCATAATAATGTCAATACCCCGGACATCAATTCAAAATGCATTATTTTAACATATAACAAAATATCCCATGGCCCCGACGTCTCAAGAAGCCCGCCCGGCGCCGGGGCGACTTTCTCCGGGATGTTTCTGCGACCACAGCCGATACACCCAGCAATAGCCTTTGTAGAGGTAACTGTTCAGCCACTGACTAAAAAACGCAAGATTTCCTGGTGATCGCTGAAGATTGAGAATCAACTTTTGCCCCCTATCCCCTGGCCCCTTCCCCCCGCGCGCGGGGGGAAGGGGAACTTTTTTTGTGGGGTTTTGCAGGCGGGCTACGCCCGCCTGCAAAACCCCTTATTTTTTCTCCCCCTCCCCAACGGCGCAAACGCCGTTGGGGAGGGGGCAGGGGGTGGGGCAAAAGCTACAGCTTACAAAGGTTCATCCATCGCCGTCGAGCTACCTGGCGCCAGGCTGAACAGTCACTTGTAGAGAATATCAGGAGCAAAACAGAACGTCAGCCCTCCCACAAGCGCCGCCGGGACGCCGCCGATGAGTAAGCCTCGCGTTTCGGGGAGTTGAAGCCAGGCCGTCATTGCCACCATCAGCCACAGGAAAAGCGCCAGCGAGAATGGCACGATGGCAGCAAAAACGCTGAGCCTGGTGAATAACGGCATGAGCCGGCTTTCCAGAGCCTTGGGATTCCGCAAACCGCGCACCAGCAGCCAGATGCGTCCGGAAATCTGGGCGTCGCGTAAATCCGTGCCACCGACCGTCGTGCGATCCCAGATAGCGCCTTCCAGGTGCGCCCCTTTCAAAACCGTGTGCTGGAATTTCGCCCTCAGGAGAATGGCGCCCTCCAAATCGGCGCCGGTCAAATCGGCATAGGCGAGATCCGCCCCGCTAAGATCGGCGCGCAGGAAGGTGGCCCCGCGCAAATCCGCGCCAACAAGGTTCGCCCCGGTCAGGGTAGCATGATCCAAGACAGCGCCGGGCAGCTGCGCCCGTTGCAGCATGGCCGCGCTCAGGTCAGCATGTTCAAGGTTGGCGTGCGCCAGCGCCGCGCTGGTGAGATTCGCCTCACAGAACATCGCGCCGGCAGCCTGGGCCGTCTCTAAATCCGCGTGGACGAGACTGGCTTTGGTGAAATCGGCCTGGTGCAGATTCAGGTTGCGCAATCTGGCATTATCAAGGCGCGCGTGGCAGAATCTGGCCCCCGCGAGTTCACACTTCTCGAAAGCCGCCTCTCGCAAATCCGCATACGCAAAATCGCGGAGGGTGAAATCTTCCCCTTTAAATGTCTGGCCAAAGAACTGCTTATCTGTCGCGCCTGCCATCTTCCCCTCCTTATCATGCCGCGCCTGAAACGCCGCTCACATCTTAGTACAGCAAGACATCGCGGATATATCAACGCGGATTGAATGTTGACCTCACCACCGCAACGGACAATGCTCCGACTCAAGCGTAGACTTGAGGGTTGACGCAATGCGGCAGGCGTTCGCCGCGCAGGCCCGCCAGCAGGTTTTCGGCAGCGAGGACGGCCATCCGCGTGCGCGCAGTGACACTGGCGCTAGCGATGTGCGGCGTGATGAGGCAATTGGGCAGTCCTACCAGCGGATGGGTCGGCGGCAGCGGCTCGGGATCGGTCACATCGAGCGCGGCGCCGGCGATCCAGCCCTCGCGCAACGCCTGGAGCAGCGCCTCCTGTTGCACCACCGCCCCACGCGCCGTGTTGATGAGGATCGCGGTAGGCCGCATCCTTCGCAGCTCGCGCGCCCCGATCAGACCGCGCGTCTCCGGCGTGAGCGGGCAGTGGAGGCTCACGAAATCCGCCTCAGCCAACAACGTCTCCAAGGGCACACACTCCGCGCCCAGCGCTGCCCCTTCCGCCTTGCAGCGCGGGTCGGTGAACAGGACCCGCATGGCAAACCCCTTGCCGCGCCGCGCCATCGCCTGCCCGATGCGGCCCAGTCCGATCACGCCGAGCGTCGCGCCCCAGACATCCTGACCCAGCAACGTCTGCGGTCCCCACGTATGCCATTCGCCCTGCCGGACGTTGGCGCTGCCCTCCGGGAGGCGTCGCGCCGCCGCCATCAACAAGGCGAAGGCGAAATCAGCGGTCGCGTCGGTGAGGACGTCGGGGGTATTGCCCACGGGAATGCGCCGCGCCGTCGCCGCGGCGACGTCAATGTTGTCATAGCCCACGGCATATTGGCTGATGACGCGCAAGCGCGGGGCGGCGGCCAGAAGCGCCGCATCAATCGGATCCGAAAGCAGGGTAAGCAGCCCTTCCGCCTCGGCGACGGCCTCCAGCAACGTCTCGCGGGGCACCGGCAGAGGCGAGGGCCAGACCTGGACTTCGCCTTCGGCCCGGAGCAAGTCCAGGCCGGCAGCGGGAATTTGGCGGGTGACATAGATGCGAGGGCGGTTCATGGTCGGATTCCTCCTTTTGGGAAAATGCCCCTTGTCAAAATGCCTGTTTCAGTGTACACTTGTTGAGTATACGGTTGGTGGCGGATTTGACAAACCGACCGCATGAAAGAGCTTTTTTCCGGCAATCATTGCCGCCGCCAGGAATTGAATGCCGTTTTGAGCCGCGCCGGACTGCTACTGGAGTAGAAAGCGCAGTTCAAGACTCTCAGGGTGACACACCCTGACGCTGGAAAGCTGTAGCCGTTGACGAACCCCGGCCGGGGATAAATCAGGTTTTGCGCGAGGCCGGGTTCAAGCATTGACCAGCTACCTCAGACAGGCTCTTAGCCTTAAAGGGTTTATGCGACTGCTGCCAGATAAAGGGTAGGGCAGCGGCAAGAGGGTTAAGAGAAAGATGGTGTAGGCCGTTCCCAACACTTTGGGGAACGGTGGTTTGTGCTATACAACACGGCTACGGCCTTCTGGCTGTAGCCGTGTCTGTTTTGGAGAGTGCATGAGCGGAAGGATCACCGCCCTGGAACCGCAGAAGCATTCCAGTGAGCGGGTCAACGTGTATCTGGATGGGGAATTCGCGTTTGGGTTGGCTCTCAGCGCCGCAGTATCGCTGCACCTCGGGGAAACCCTCACTGACCCCGAGATTGCCGCGCTAAAGGCCACCGATGAAGTGGAACGCGCCCGCGAGAAAGCGTTAAATTATCTCTCATATCGCCCGCGCAGCGAGGCTGAAGTCCGACGCTATCTCGAGGAACGGGAATTCTCCCCCCAGACCGTGGATGAGGTCATCGAGCGTCTTTGCCAGGTGGGGTTGATAGATGACGATGCTTTCGCCAGATTCTGGGTCGAGAACCGCAGCCGGTTCCGTCCCCGAGGCGAACGCGCGTTGGCGCAGGAATTGCGACAGCACGGCATTGCTCCCGCGGTCATCACCAAAGCATTGGGCGATTATGATGCCGTCGCGGCAGCCGAGACGTATGCCCGCGAGCAAGCGCGGCGGTTAGCCGGCTTGCCCCCTGAACAATTCCGTCGCCGTCTGGCTGAACGCCTGGCACGTCGTGGCTTTGCGTATGACCTCATTGAAGACCTCCTCACGCGCTATGCCTCTCCCGATGCCATCAATCTAGAAATCGAGGAGTGAAATACATGGAATGGATCTACGCAGTCATCGCAGCACTGCTGGGATTGGCTATTGGCGGAGCGGTCGGCTACTTCTTCCGCCAACAGCAATATCAACAGCAAATGGGGAATCTGGAGGGCATGCGCAAGCGGCTCTTGGAGGAATCCGAGAAGCAAGCGCGCGAAATCGTGCTCGCCGCACGCGACGAGAGCTACCGCCTGCGAGAGGAGGCCGACAAGGAGCTCGAGACGCGCCGCACGCAGTTGCGACAGGAAGAAGAACGCCTGCAACGCCGGCGGGAACAGCTGGACCAGCGCCAGGAACAGATGGACCGCAAAGAGCAGGCGCTGAACAAACGGCAGAGCACCGTTGACAAGCGCTGGAACGAGTTGGAAAAACTGGAGACCCAACGTCGGGAAGAATTGGAGCGGGTCGCCAATCTTTCTACTGAAGAAGCGCGCAACATTCTGCTGGAGCAGGTAGCGCAGGAGACCCGGCAGGACATGGCGCGGGTGATCCGCGAAGAGGAGTTCTACGCTCAGGAAGAGGCCGAGCGGCGGGCGCGACAGATCATCACCACGGCGGTGCAGCGCATCGCCGGCGAGCAGGTGGCGGAACTGACCACCAAGACCATCGAAATCCCCTCCGACGAACTCAAAGGTCGCATCATCGGGCGCGGCGGACGCAACATCCGCGTCTTCGAGCAAAAAGCCGGCGTGGATGTGATTGTGGATGACAGCCCTGAGGTGATCACCATCTCGTCCTTCGACCCCATCCGGCGCGAGGTGGCGGCGCGAACGATGCACAAGCTCGTCGCCGATGGACGCATCCACCCGGCGCGCATCGAGCAATTGCTGGCGAAATCCCGCAAGGAAGTGGCGGACACGATCCGCGAACAGGGCGAGCGCGCCGTCTATGAGGCGGAAGTGCCGGGCCTGCATCCTGAAATCGTCAAACTGTTGGGACAGCTCTACTTCCGCACCAGCTACGGCCAGAATCAGCTGGCACATTCGATCGAGGTTGCCAAGCTCGCCAGCCTGTTGGCGGCAGAGCTCGGCGCTGACGAGAAAATCTCCCGCATGGGAGGGCTGCTGCACGACCTGGGAAAGGCCGTGGATTTTGAGGTCGAGGGCACCCACGCGGCCATCGGGGCCGAAATCGCCCGGCGGTACGGCGTGCCCGAGACGGTGGTCAACTGCATTGAGGGGCACCATCACGAAGTGGATCAGACGTCCCTGGAGGCGGTGCTCGTCGAAGCGGCCGATGCCATCTCTGGCGCACGCCCCGGGGCGCGGCGCGAAAGCCTGGAGCACTACATCAAGCGCATCCGCACGCTGGAGGAAATCGCCCACTCCTTCAACGGCGTCGAGGAATCCTACGCGATCCAGGCCGGGCGCGAGGTGCGCATCATCGTCAAGCCCGGCGAGATTGATGACCTGGATGCCCTGCGGCTTTCCCGCGAGGTCGCCCGCAAGATCGAGGACACGCTGCAATATCCGGGGCAGATCAAGGTGACGGTGATCCGCGAGACGCGCTCGGTAGAATACGCCAAGTAAGCACGGGCTTCCCGAACGTCCATCCGGCGCAGCGACGCAGCTGCGCCGGATTTTTTAACCGTCGGCAGCGGGGGACTCCAGCCGCGGCAGACGGACCCGCACCGCGCTGCCCTCCTCCGGCCAGCTCTCGATGGTGATGACGCCATGCAGCCCTTCGACCAGGGCTTTGGCGATCGGCAGTCCCAACCCGAATCCCGCAGCCTCCGTAGCCGCGTCCCGGTAAAAGCGGTCGAAGACGGGCGGCAGCAGCTCCGGCGCGATGCCCGGCCCTCCATCGCGCACTTCGAGCAGCACAGACGTGGCTTCCACCGTGACGGTGACCGTGATGGGACCTTGCGAGTGCTTCGGCGACGGGATCGAGGAACAGCGCGTTGGGGTCGGCGCCAAGCCGTGACCCCGCGCAGAACGCGCACACTTGTCAGACTTCCAAGAGTGAGTATACTGAAAACACTGGCGTATGACAGTAACTCGCACACGAGGGAATAACATGAATCCACGGTTCTCAGTTGTAGCCCCAGTATTTAATGAAGAAGCGCTGATCGAGGAATTCTACCAGCGCGTCCGCAATGTGATGGAAGGGATAGGCGAGCCGTGGGAGCTCGTGCTCGTCAACGATGGCAGCCGCGACCGCTCCCCGCAGCTGCTGGATCAACTTTACGCCCAAGACCCCGAACATGTCGTCGTCCTCCATTTCTCCCGCAATTTTGGGCACCAGCTGGCCATCACCGCCGGGTCGGATTACGCCCGCGGGGACGCCGTGACCGTCATTGATTCCGACCTGCAAGATCCGCCGGAGGTCATCCCCGAATTTATCGCCAAATGGCGCGAGGGATACGAGGTCGTCTACGGCGTGCGCGCTGAACGCGAGGGGGAGACGTGGTTCAAGCTCTTCACCGCCGACCTCTTCTACCGGCTCATCCAGGCGCTCACGGATGTCGTCATCCCCATGGAAGCGGGCGATTTCCGCCTGCTGGACCGCAAGGTGGTGGAAGTGATGCGGGAGATGCACGAGGGGCACCGCTTCGTGCGCGCGATGGTGTCGTGGGTCGGCTTCCGGCAGATCGGCGTGCCCTATCGCCGGTTAGCGCGCAAAGCGGGGGAGAGCAAGTATCCCTTCCGCAAGATGTTTCGGCTGGCGCTGGACGCCATCACGGGCTTCTCCTTCCTCCCCCTGAAGCTGGCCCTGTGGTGCGGCGCGCTGGCCACGGTCGCCGGGCTGATCATGGCGCTGGTATTACTCATCCTGCGGCTCAACGGCAGCATGCCCCTCGCCGGACAAGGACTCACCGCCAGCCTCGTCCTCTTCATGGGCGGCGTGCAGCTCCTGGTCATGGGCATCTTGGGCGAGTACCTCGGACGCATCTACGATGAAGTCCGGCGCCGTCCGCTATACATCATCCGCGAAATCAAACGCCAGGAATAAGTGCCGCAGCTGCTTTCCCTGGAAAGTCTGTTTTCAACAATGAGCTTTATCACAAGGAGCATCACATGGGCCTCTGGGAAGCATATTACACCGCCACCAGCGTCGAAGAAGCGGTGCGCCTGCTCGCCGAGTATGGGGAGCGCGCGCGCATCGTCGCCGGCGGCACCGATTTGCTCATCGAGATCGAGCATCAGACGCGCACGCCTGCCGTGCTCATTGACATCACCCGCATTGGCGGATTGGACGAGCTCCGCCTGCGGGATGACGGCCTCATCCATCTGGGACCGATGGTGACGCACGCGCAGGCAGCCGCCTCGCCACTGCTCCAGGAGCACGCCCTGCCGCTGGCCCAGGCCTGTTGGGGGGTCGGCGCGCCGGCGCTCCGCAACCGGGGCACCCTCGCCGGGAATCTGGTCACCGCCTCGCCGGCCAACGATACCATCACCGCGCTCCGTGCCCTCGACGCCCATGTCACCCTGCGAAGTGCGCACGGCGAACGGCAGGTCCCCCTCGCCGATTTCTACACCGGCGTGCGGCGTACCATCATGGAACCCGAAGAGCTGCTCGTAGGGATCAGCTTTAAGCCCCTCAAAGAGTCGTATCAAGGGATTTATCTCAAGCTGGGACTGCGGCGCGTCCTTGCCATTGCCGTCACGAATGTCGCCATCGTGCTCGGCCTCGAGGGAGAACGGGTGAGCGAAGCGCGCCTGGCGCTGGGGAGCGTCGCCCCCACCATCATCCGCGCGCCTGAAGCCGAAGCAGCGCTGCACGGACAGCCGCTGGATGAAGCGCACATCGCCCAGGCGGCGGAGCTGGCAGCGCAAGCCGCACGGCCCATTGATGACGTGCGCGGCTCCGCCTGGTTCCGCAAGGAAGAGGTGGCCGCGCTGGTCCGGCGGGGCCTGCAGGCCCTGGCGCGCCATGAACCGCGACTCGACCTGCCCCAACCCGAAACGATGCCGCTGTTGTGGGGCAAATCCCGCTGCCGTCCGCGACTGGCCGGCCCCACGATCGCCCATCACAGCGAGGGCGAGGAGCCCATCCAGTTCACCGTCAACGGTGAGAATGTCGCCGTGCGCGGCGCCAACGGCACCACCCTGCTGCATCTCCTGCGCGATGACCTGGGACTCACGGGCACCAAAGTCGGCTGCGAGGAGGGCGAATGCGGCGCCTGCACCGTCTGGATGGACGGCGTCGCCGTGCTGGCGTGTCTTACCCCCGCGCCGAGAGCGCACGGGACCAACATCGTCACCATCGAGGGGCTCTCCAAAGGCGAGTCCCGGCATCCCGTCCAGGAGGCTTTTGTGGAGGAAGACGCCGTCCAGTGCGGCTATTGCACGCCGGGCTTCGTGATGAGCGCCGCGAAGCTATTGGAAGAACGTCCGCATCCCAGCCGGGAGCAAATTGTCGCCGCCCTCAGTGGCAATCTCTGCCGCTGCACGGGCTACTACAAGATCATCACCGCTGTGGAAAACGCCAGCCGGCAACTAAGCGAGAAGCGAGCAGACGCCAGCGATGAAACGCACAGTGCCGACAGTTGACGCGGATCGCATCAACCTCTACCTGCGAACCTACTATTCCCTGCTCCGCACTACCGAGGAGGTGCAAATCCGCACGCTGGAAGAGACGCACACCTCGCTGCACTCCATCCTGCACCAGGGAGCCAGGGAGATGGCGGTGGATATGTCCGCCTTCATCTACAGCGGCCTGCGCCTCCCTCAATGCATTCGGGACACCCGGTTGATCGTGTTGGGACAGACCGAGGAGGTTTTTCGGCGCCGCGGCTTCGCCGACTTCAGCTCCTGGACGCCGGTGTCGGCGCCGGGGCGCCGGCGCCGGATGCTCTACGACGGCAAAGAGACCCTCGCCGCCTTCATCGCCAGCATCTCCGACGTGGATGACCTCATTCCCATCCTCGTCGCCTTTCAGATCGAATGGAATAAGATTCACCTGCTGATCACGCAGGCGGGATTGCAGGGGCGTGTGGCCGCCTGGGCGGAAACAAGAGCCGCCGACACCACATTGAACGAAGAGCTGCAGAAGGCGCTGGGCATCACCGCCGAAGAGTGGGAACGGCTCACGCGCGTCTGGGGCGCCGACCTGCCAGGATTCCTGGCGGACATCGCCGCACGCCGCAAACGGATGGCCGTGCGGCTTCTCGCCGGTTCGTATGTGGATTACCGACGCGCGACGCAGCGATGGTGGTGGCACGTGAGCGACAACGCTCCCATTGACCTGCAAGACCGGGACGTCTACTTCGTCTCCAGCAACACGCACAGCCTGACCAACATGCTCACCGGTTTCGCCCAACGGCACGAGCAGCTGCTCATGGATTACATCGCCCATTGCGGCGACGTCGAGCTGCAGACAGAGGCGCACCACATCCAGCAGGGGGTCGTCCGCAGCAATTGGGCGAATTTCCTCTACTACGTGCTCAAGAAGTACCTGGCGACCCCAGAGGGCGCGGCCTTGTCGCAGGAACGCAAAGAATATGAAGCGGCTCACGGCGTCACCCGCATCCCCAGCAGCCAGACCTTCGACCTCGAGGCGCAGGTGATTGAGCTGGCGCGCCTCGACCCGCAAGTGGTAGATCGGCGACTGCGGGATTTGCCGCTGGAACGCCTGGCGGACAGCAAATCCGTCATCCTCAACATTGATTATCCGTTGGGATTTGCCGCCTATCATTTGCTCTCGCGCATCGTGGCGAACGTGGGCGACCTGCGCGGCCTCTACGTCATCGGCAAAGCCGCCACGCTCAACGCGCGCATCGGCGATGTGTTGATCCCCAACGTGGTCTATGACGAGCATTCGCACAATACCTATCTTTTCAACAATGTTTTCACGGCCACGGATGTGGCGTGCTATGCCGTCTACGGGGACGTGCTCGACAATCAACGCGCGCTGACGGTGTGGGGGACTTTCCTGCAGACCGAAGCCTACATGAAGGGCTTCCTCGACGCCGGCTACACCGACGCAGAAATGGAAGCCGGGCCCTATCTCTCGGCGGTCTACGAATTCATCCGCCCGCGCCGCTATCCTACCGATGAAGTGGTCAATCTGTACCGCACGCCCTTCGAGATCGGCATCCTGCACTACGCCTCGGACACGCCCATCAGCAAGGGACAGAACCTGGGCGCGCAGAATCTCTCGTACTACGGCATGGATCCGACGTATGCGGCGACGGTGGCCGTGCTGCGCCGCATCTTCACTCTGGAAACGGCGGACTTGCCCCGAGCCGACAAATAATCTACCGGGTGACTTACACAGGAGTACGCGATGAAAAAAACTTACGTTGGTGAAGCGCATCCCCGCATTGACGGCCTCGCCAAGGTCACGGGGCAGGCACCCTATTCCGGCGATTTCAACATGGAGGGCCAGCTGCACATGAAACTGCGCTTCGCCGGCCGCCCGCACGCGCGGGTGCTCGGCGTGGACGCCAGCAAGGCCCTGGCTGTGCCCGGCGTTGTCGCGGTCTTCACCTCACGGGATGTGCCCGTGAACGAATACGGCCTGCAATATCCCGATCAACCGGTGCTGTGCGGCCCTGGCGATCCCAAAGAGGGCACCGATATCGCTCGTTTTGTGGGCGATCAAATCGCGGCGGTGGTCGCGGAGACCGAAGAAGCCGCGGCCAGGGGACGCGATCTCCTCGAGGTGGACTTCGAGGAGTTGCCGGCCGTGACCGATCCGCGCGCCGCGCTGGAACCGGGTGCGCCCATCCTGCACCCCGCCTACCCCGGCACCCCCATCCACCCGGAGCTGATCTTCGAGGGCAACCTCGCCTCGCGGCATCGCATCCGGCGGGGCGATGTAGACGCCGCCTGGGATCAGGCCGCTGTCATCGTCGAATCGGACTACGAGATTCCGGGGCAGGAGCACGCCTTCCTGCAGCCTGAAGCGGCGCTCGCTTACATAGATGAAGCGGGGCGCGTGACTATCATCGCCAGCACGCAATGGATTCACGAGGACCGCCGTCAGATCGCGCACGCGCTGGGGCTGCCCGAAGAGCAGGTGCGGATCATTCTGCCTGCCATTGGCGGCGCTTTTGGGGGCAAAGAAGACCTCTCCGTGCAGATCGTCGCCGCGCTGGCCGCGATGAAATTGCAACGTCCCGTCAAAATCGTGTGGACGCGGCGCGAGTCCATCATCGGACATCACAAACGCCATCATGTCTTTGCCCGCGCGCGCTGGGCGGCGGATGCCGAAGGGCGACTTCTGGCCGCCGAGACCCAGGTCGTCGCCGACGCCGGCGCTTACGTGTACACCACCAACAAGGTCCTGGGCAATCTGTTGCTCACCGTCAACGGCGCCTACCGCATCCCGAACGTCAAGACCGAGGTGCTGGGAATCTACACCAACAACGTGCCGGGCGGCGCTTTCCGGGGCTTCGGCGCGCCGCAGGGCAATTTCATCGCCGAATCGCAGATGAACAAACTGGCCGAGGCTCTGGGACTCGATCCGGTGGAAATCCGCCTGCGCAATCTCGTCCATGACGGCGACCCGATGCCGTGGGGCAAACCGCTCCCCGATGACGGGCGCGGGCTGGAGGAAAGCCTCCTCGCGGCGGCGCGAGCGCTGGGCTGGGAACAAACGCCGCAGGGCTGGCGCGCTCCCCGGGTCGAGCCGCGCCCCGGCGATCCACCCACCCGGCGGCGGGGGGTGGGGATCGCCCTGGCGTTCAAAAACGTGGGGTTTTCCTTCGGCTATCAGGAAAATGCCTGGGCCGCCATCGAATTGCGCGGCGATGCCGAGATCGAAAGCGCGACCGTCTTCGCCGCCAGCGCCGATGTGGGACAGGGAACGCGCACGGTGATCCGACAGATGGCAGCGGAGGCGTTGGGAGTTCCCATCGAGCGTGTCGAGGTGGCCGCCGCCGATAGCGCGATCACCCAAAGCTCCGGCTCCTGCTCCGCCTCGCGGATGACGTTTATGATCGGCAATGCAGTCCGGGGGGCGGCGGCCGCGGCGCTGGAGAAATGGCGCGCGGAGGAACGTCCCGCCAGGGCTGAAGTCACCTATCTCGCGCCGCAGACTACGCCCATTGATCCGCTGACCGGCTACGGACATCCCAATTTCTCGTATGGCTACGTCGCTCTCGGCGTGGACCTCAGCATTGACACGGAGACGGGGGAGCTGCACGTGGCCAAAGTCGCCTGCGCCAACGATGTCGGACAGGCGATCAATCCCCGGCTGGTGCAAGGGCAAATCGAGGGCGGGGTCATCCAGGCGCTGGGCTGGACCACCACGGAGCACTTCATCGAGAAAGACGGCCGGCCGCTCACCGATTCGCTCAGCACGTATCTGATTCCCACCATCGCCGATATTCCCGATCAGCTAGAGACGCTCATCCTCGAGAATCCAGAACCCAACGGTCCGTGGGGCGCTCGCGGCATGGGGGAGATGCCCTTCATCCCAATGGCAGCGGCCATGCATCAGGCAGTGCATGAGGCGACGGGCGTCTGGTACAACCGCTTCCCCTTCAACGCCGAGCGGATTTTGCGCGGAATTAAGGGGATCTATTGAACATTAAAGGGGAATGAAAAATGTATCTCAAAAAAATCCGATTAAAAAACATCAAATGTTTCTCGGATATCACCCTGGATTTTTCACCGGAGGGACAGCCGCGGCTTTGGACTGTGATTCTCGGACAGAACGGATTAGGCAAAAGCACCTTGCTTCAAGCTATTGGCATTGTATTGGCCGGCCCCATAGCTATACGTGAATTGCTCCCTGTAGCCGAAGGATGGGTGAAACGCGACTGCCCCTATGGAGAGATTGAAGCCGAGCTTTTGTGGACCGAAGGCGATGCACAAATTCCAAAATGGCCCAAAAAAACGCCCTACACTGTAAAATACGCCATAGTTGGTGAAGATATAGACAATGGAAGCCTGCCTTCTAATCTGGCGTCACAATATACTGGCGTTCCAATTGTGACAGAATGGGCGGGGGACGGCATTTCTAAAAAACAGGAAAATATTTCTAAGGATTTGAATCGCCTGAGACAGACAGCCTACGCGGAGGGAAAGACCGGCTGGCTGGGGTGCGGATATGGACCTTTCAGGCGTTTGAGTGGCGGAGCACAGAATGCAGATAGAATTTTGTATTCTGGTAGAAAATCTGCCCGCTTCATCACCTTATTCAGAGAAGACGCAGCCCTCACAAATGCCACCGAGTGGCTAATCTCACTCTACAACACCGGGCGAGATGGAAATGAATTAAGCCAGCGGACCTTGAGACAGGTAAAACGAATTTTCGAAGCCGAATTCTTACCTCGCCCTGCAGAATTGTTAGTAAATGCTCAATCAGCGCTTCTAAGGATTGAGGGACATAATCCGGTTCCTTTTCGAGACTTGAGTGATGGATATCGAAGTATGCTGGCGATGGGGATTGACCTGCTAAGATGGGTTAGCGTAGCTTTTCCAGAAAAAGAAGATCTCATGGAGGTCGCTGGGGTAGTGGTCATTGATGAACTCGATGCCCATGCCCATCCCGCATGGCAACGTGAGATCGGCCATTGGCTACGACGAAAATTTCCAAAATTACAATTTATCATTGCAACCCATAGTCCTTTTTTGGCACAAGTCGCAGATGAACCCGGCGGGAATATTGTTTTAGTCCAGACCGAAGCAGGGGTACAAAAACGCGATGATGTGGAACTGGTTGAAGCCTGGCGAGCAGACCAAATTCTTACAGATCTTATGGAATTAAACTCTACTCGCTCACCAGAAGTGGATCGAAAAATCCATAAACTCAATGAATTAAGTCAAAAACGGGAAGCATTAGAGCAAAAACAGGAAAGGCTCCCCCCAGCACAAGAGGATGAATACCAACAACTCAGACTATGGGTTGAACAACTCCCGCCAGCCATTGAGGATCCATGGCAACGGCGGCAGGCAGAAAGGGTTCAACAAGAAATCGCCCAAGCGCTTCCACAACTAGAGGAGCTTGAATGATAAAAGTTCGCCGTGGGCCACAACCGGAAGGATTTCATGAACGAGCGATTAGCTGGCAAACTCGCTTTGAGCAAGAGCGAGAAAGTAATCCTTCGCTTACCATCACAAGATTCTGGGACAGAATCCGAAATGAAATCCGCGCAGATGCAGAGCACCTATATCATGTTTCGCATGGGAAATGTGCTTTCTGTGAAAGTTACATGGCTGATGTATCTACCCCACACATAGAACACTATCGCCCCAAGAGCAAATTTCCGGAGCTGGCATTCGTTTGGGACAACTGGTTACTGTCATGCCAATGCTGCAATGGCAAAAAATGGGGACACTTTCCAATATGTGAAGATCTGCCATGTTTGATAGATCCTGGAAATGAAGATCCAGAAATGCACATAACCTTCGAAGGATACACTCCAATCTCAAAAACACCGCGTGGCGAAAAAACGATTGAATTGCTCGGGTTAAGACGAAGTCCCCTGGAAGACGAACGTAGCCGATGGTTAAACTATGTCAGCATATTATTGCTGAGCTGGTGTAATACTAAAGATTCAATGCTAAAAGACGAAATACGCGAGCTGCTTATCTGGGCCATGCAAGATGAGGCGCCATACGCCGCAATGACACGCTGCTTCTTGCAAAAGTATGCCCCGCGATTGGCTTCAAAAGCACATCCCCCTGTAACCTGCCCCAGGCCCTTGATGCGTATTCAAGAGCTAGTTGAACAATGGAGTCATGAATTCGTTGGACTCGAGTGAGAAGAGCCTCCGTTTCGGAGTCTTGGGCGGGAGCTTTGATCCGCCGCATTACGGCCATCTGGCGCTGGCGGAGACCGCGCGGGTGCAGCTGCAACTGGCGCGCGTGCTGTTCGTCCCAGCGGGAGAGCCGCCTCACAAAACGGACGTGGATTTGAGCCCGATTGCGAAACGGGTCGCGCTCGTCCAGGCCGCCATCGCCGACAACGGCTCCTTCGCCCTCTCCCGCGTGGATGTGGATCGCGCCGGCCCCCATTACACGGTGGACATGCTGCGCCTGCTGCGCACGGAATTCCCGCAGGTGACCGACTGGTTTCTGCTGCTCGGCGAGGATTCGCTCCACGATTTTCTGAGCTGGCGCGCGCCAGAGGAAATCCTCGAGCTGGCAGAACTCGCGGTGATGCGGCGCCCCGAAAAGCCCGCGCCGCTTGAGACATTGCAGGAACGCCTTCCCACGCTGGAGCGGCGGCTCACCTGGTTGGATGTGCCACCGCTCCACCTCAGCGCCACCGAACTACGGCGCCGCGTCCGCGAGGGGTTGCCCCTGCGTTACCTGGTCCCGTTGCCGGTAGAGGTACTGATCCGCAAACACCAGCTCTACACGGGCTGATCCGCCAGCTCTAACGCGCCGTTCGCCGGCATTGCCAGTGGCTCCATCTGCAGCTGCACCAGATTGAGGTGCCGATACAGCCCCTCTTGCGCGATCAGTTCCCGATGCGTCCCCATCTGCACGATGGTGTTGCCCTCCAGCACCACGATCTTGTCGGCGTTGCGCACCGTCGAGAGGCGATGCGCGATGATCAACGTCGTGCGCCCCACCATCAACCGCTCCAGCGCCTGCTGAATCAGCAGCTCCGTTTCGGTGTCCACCGATGAAGTCGCCTCGTCCAAAATGAGGATGGGCGCATTTTTGAGCACGGCTCGCGCGATCGCCAGGCGCTGCTTCTGCCCGCCGGAAAGTTTCACCCCACGTTCGCCGATGAGGGTGTCGTAGCCATTGGGCAGCCGCCTGATGAAATCATGCGCATTGGCGACCTGCGCGGCGCGGAGAACTTCTTCCTCCGTGGCGTCCGGCTTCCCGAAAAGGATGTTTTCTCGCGCCGTGCCGTGGAAGAGAAACACGTCCTGCAACACAATGCTGATCTGCCGGCGCAGATACTCGAGCTTGAGCGCCCGCAGGTCGTAGCCATCGAGGGTGATGCTTCCCTCGCAGACGTCGTAGAAGCGAGGGATGAGGCTTGCCAGGGTGGTTTTGCCCACGCCCGTCGGTCCCACCAACGCCACCACACCGTGCGCGGGAATCTCCAGGTTGATGTGTTCCAACACCGGTTCGCCCTCGTTGTACCAGAAACTCACATCGTGGAAAGCGATCGCGCCCTGGATCGGGGTCGGCAGCTCCCTCGCGTCCGGCGCTTCCACGACCGTCGGCTGCTCGTTGAGCAACTCCGAGACGCGCTCGGCGCCGGCGAGCGCTTCCTGCACCCCTTCCCATGCATCCGCCAGAACGCGGATGGGCTGATAAAACAGGTCGAGGTAAAGGTAAAAGGCGACCCAATCCTCCAGCGGCAAGACTTGCTGCAGCACCAATCGCCCGCCGAAGTAGATCATCAAAATCACGCCCAGGGAGGAGGTGAACTCCACGAAGGGGTGGAAGGTCGCCATGAGCCGCAGCGCACGCAACAGGGCGTCCCGGTACCGGGCGATGTGTTCCCCCACGTGTCCCGCCTCCAGCTCCTCACGCGTGAAGGCCTTGATCTCCCGAATGCCGGCGATGTTGTCGTTGAGCGTGGCGTTGAGCTCGCCCAGCTCCTTCTGTCGCACCACGAATGCGGGACGAACGTAGCGGGCGAAACTGCGCATCGAGAGGATAATGAAAGGCACCGGGATCAGGCTGAGCAGCATCAACTGCCAGTTGATGGTGACGAGGACCGCCGTCACGCCGATCAAAGTGAGCGCATTGACGGTAATATCGGGGATAGCATGCGCGATGAGGCGCTCGAACATGTCCGAATCGTTCACCACGCGCGACATCAGTTGCCCGGTCTGTTTGTCCTCATAGAAGCGCAGCGACAGGCGCTGCAGGTGCACATAAATCTGATGCCGCACGTCCGCGACGACGCCCCATCCCGCGACATGTCCCATGTAGCTCCGCACGAACTGCAATCCGCCGCGGATGAGATACACTGCCAGCGCCACCAGCGCCAGGCGGGTAATGGTGGCCAGCGAGTCGGACATCGCGTTCCCCGACGTGACCGTAGCGACGAGGCTGCGGATCAACCAGGGGATGACGAGTTGCACGCCGACCAGCAATACCATGGCCACGACGGTAAGAGCCAGCGCGCGCCAGTATTTGCGTGCATAGGCGATGAGAAAGGACAACGTTTTCATATGCCTGTAATGTCAACTCCTCGAAATATAAAGATCGGTGAGTAGTGAGCCATAAGTAGAAGTGACACCTCATGTCACTAATAGTTAGCTATTATAACTGATTTTTGGCTTTTTCAAACACACCTTCGCGCCCTGGTCTCGCGTTGTGCCTTCGGGCCTTTGTGGTAAAGTTGGAAAACGTGGGAAAGTGTGAACGTGTAAAGGTGTGAACGTGGGGAGGTGCGAACGTAAGTGATTCGCTTTTTCGCCTTTTCGCTGACCCGCCTATTTTCCGAGGAGACGCCATGTGCTGGCGCACATCATCCAAAAATGAAAATGTGCGGTCATTGTTCAGCCTGGCACCAGGTAGCTCGACGGCGATGGATGAACCTTTGTAATCTGTAGCTTTTGCCCCACCCCCTGCCCCCTCCCCAATGGCGCATACGCCATTGGGGAGGGGGAGAAAAAAACAGGGGTTTTGCAGGCGGGCTACGCCCGCCTGCAAAACCCCACAAAAAAAGTTCCCCTTCCCCCCGCGCAGCGCGGGGGAAAGGGGAAGGGGATAGGGGGCAAAAATTGATTCTCAATCTTCAGCAATCACCGTGAAATCTTGCGTTTTTTTAGTCAGTGGCTGAACAGTCGCCATGTGAGCCATAGCCCGTGAGCAGAGGCTGCAACAGCTCACCGCTGCGGCTGGGGATAGAATCCCCAGCCTGACGGGAGCCAACCGCGCTGAAGCGCGTTGTTTGAGGACGTAGCAGCCCCGGGGGAAGGAATTTCTAATCTTATTCGTGAAATTCGTGTTCATTCGGGGCCATTTTCGAAGGAGACGTCATGTGCTGGCGCACATCATCCAAGGATGAAAATGTGAGTCGTGAGCAGCGACGGCGACGGCTCACCGGTTCGACACGAACCAACCGCGCTGAAGCGCGTTGTTTGAGGACGTAGCAGCCCCGGGGGCCAGGAATTTCTGATCTGATTCGTGAAATTCGTGTTCATTCGGGGCCATTTTCGAAGAATCCGGTAATTGTCAAGACCCCAAAAGTGCATCTTTTGAGGCAAAAAACAGGCAGAGGGCAATACCCCGCGCTCTGAGGCACTTTAAAAATTGAGTGCAGGTTGGACGTGGTGCGC
>Ga0209606_1000354_pt1 | contig 71792 bp, 68 predicted proteins | sample AD_UKC057_MetaG_FD_184412 | JGI IMG/M metagenome (GOLD analysis project Ga0209606, IMG submission 184412) | Active sludge microbial communities of municipal wastewater-treating anaerobic digesters from USA - AD_UKC057_MetaG (SPAdes) (version 2) | ecosystem: Engineered > Bioreactor > Anaerobic >...
CAGTCCGGTATAGCATAAAAGAAGGCAGGAGATGGCCAACAGCCAATGAACGAATCTCTCATATTTTGATGTCACCATTACCATTTTACTTTTCATCTTACGCACCTCCCTGCTTCGTATCTTGATCGTAATGCTCCGGATGGGGCTTGTGCGGACCGTGCAGAATGTAATGCAGAAGCGCTCCGCCGATCACGCCCCCGGCTCCCAAAAGGCTCAAGGGCTTGAGCCAGCTCTTCCATACGGTCAGGGAGAACGGAACTTTCGGATCCTGTTTGATACCCTCGTAAACTTCCGGCTTCTCTTTCAACACATACATCATATGTGTGCCGCCTACGAATTTATCGCCGTATACATTGGCGTCGCCGCCCAGTTGCTGTACGCGGGCTTCGGCAGTTTTGACGGCCTCTTCCTTATCCAGCCACTTCAGAGCGCCGGTCGGACAGGCCTTGACGCAGGCCGGAGTCAAATTGTTGGTAATTCTTGTTTCGCACATATCGCATTTAAAAACTTTCTCTGTCTTTTTATCGTACTGGGGCACTTCAAAGGGACAGGCGGAAATACATTCCTTGCACCCGATGCATTTTTCCCGGTCCATACCCACCGTACCGAATTCTTTATTATAGTAAAGAGCCCCGCTGGGACATACCGTCACGCAGGCGGCATTGGTACAATGCATGCAGGCTTCCTTCCGGAAAATCCATCTGACATCGCCTTCTGGTGCGACATAATCCTGAAAGTGAATAATCATATACGTATTGTGCTGCAAAGAAGGCGGATTCTGATACGTGCCCGTATGTTCCGTCTGTCCGGCCTTTAATCCATTCCACTGCTTGCAGGCCAGCTGGCAACCGCGGCACGCTGTACATTTCGAAGCATCGTATAATTTAATCTTCTCAGTCATTTTACTTCACCCCCTTTACAACATTCGCCATGAAGGCTTTGCTCTCCGGTATCATCGTGTTGGCATCACCGATTGTCGGCGTCAAGAGATTCGCCGCGTCACCGGTGGTGAATACCTCCGCAACCTTATCCCCTTTATTGAAGGGACGGTCTTTCGTCGTAATCCAACCGAAATGCCAGGGAATACCGATTTCATGGATTTCATTCCCGTCAATATCAAAAGGCTTGAATCGGGGTGTCACAATGGCCGTACAGACCACTTTGCCGCGCGCTGTACTTACCGTACATTTATCTCCGGTTTCAATACCTCTCATCTTCGCCAGTTCCTGACTCATTTCCACAAACATGCCCGGCTGCATTTCCGCCAGCCACGGACACCAGCGGGTTAAAACACCGGTCTGCCAATGTTCACTGACCCGATAGGTGGAACAAATAAACGGGAAGCGGGGATCGCAGGTTCCGACGCCGGAATACACATCCATGTCGGAGCCGACACCTTCTTTATCAAAACGCTTGATCGCCGGATTGTTCTTCTGCGGTGAAAGCAGATTCTTCTCAACCGGGCATTCCAGCGGTTCGTAATGCTCGGGGAACGGACCGTCGGCCAAACCGGGACCATACAGAGAGGCCACGCCGTCCGGTTTCATGATAAACGGCGGACGCCCCTTGCCGGGATTGCCGGCTCCATCGGGAACATCGCCCTTCCATTTTTCTTCTTTGGCATCCCAAGTAATCACAGCGCGGCTGGGATCCCAGGGTTTGCCGTTCAAATCAACTGACGCGCCATTATAAATGATGCGGCGATTGACCGGCCAGGACCAGGCCCATTCGGAATAAAGTCCCAGACCTGTCGGATCGGCCTGACCGCGACGCATGGGCAGAATCCCTTTTTCACTCACGGAGCCGCAATAGATCCAGCAGCCCGATGAAGTGGAACCGTCATCCTGCAGCCAGGCGAACGTCGGAACCAGATCGCCTTTCTTAAAGGACTTGAACTCACCCTTCTTGGTCGGATTCTCAACAGTTTTGTCTTCAAGGAAGAAACCGTTGATTTCCGCGGCCACTTTACGGGGTTCATAGTGGAATTCCTTGCCCTCATGCTTGCCGTAGGGCCACGTCATTTTAGTGATGGCCGCAGCATTAGGACCGCCCTGCTTTTCATAAAGTTTTTTGACCTTAAAAAAGATTTCGCTCATGATGTCGCCATCCGGCTTGGAATCGCCGTAATACGGAATGGCTTTATAACGCCACTGCTGCAGACGTCCGCTGTTGGCGATACTGCCCTCTTTCTCCACCGAAGACGCGCACGGCAGCATGAAAACTTCTGTTTTTATTTTTGACGGATCCATTCCGGGACCGCGCCAGAAAGAACCGGTTTCATTGTCGAACAGGTTGACATTCACCATCCAGTCCACTTTGCCCAATGCCTGACGAACCTTATTGGAATGAGCGCCTGAACAGGCAGGATTCATGCCCCAGGCAAAGAAGCCGGTGAACTTGCCTTTGTACATCTGATCGAAAATCGTCAGCCACGAGTAGTTGGCGCCGTCATCAAGTTTGGGCAGGGCTTCATAGGCATCTTCGAGAGTCATATCCGATCCATACATGGAGCGAAGGAAACCGGCGACATACTTGGGTGTGTTCTTCCACCAGTTCAAAGAATCTTTTTCCTTGGTTTTCGGAGTCCGTTTCTCAATAAAATCTTTCAGAGTTGCCAGTGAACCGGTGGGCGTTCCCAGATAGCCCGGCCAGATGTGGAAAAGCAGACCGTGGTCGGTAGAACCCTGAACGTTGGACTCGCCGCGCATGGCCGCGACCCCGCCGCCCGCGATACCGATGTTGCCCAACAAAAGCTGGATCATACACATGGTCCGGATGTTTTGCGTGCCGACCGTGTGCTGCGTCCACCCCATGGCATAAAGATCAACGCCCGCCTTATTGGGTTTGCCGGTTGAAGCGTACAGTTTGTAAACTTCAAGAAGTTTATCTTTGGGTGTTCCCGTAATCCTGGAAACAACATCCGGCGTGTAACGGGAATAATGTTTTTTCAAAAGCTGGAATACGCAGTGGGGATCCGACAGCATAGGATCTTTCTTGATCACATCATCCGGGCCTTTCTGATAAGACCAGGTACCCTTATCATATTTGCCGTCTGTCAAACCGGAAAATACCCCGTTGTTCTCTCCGGGAAGTTTCAGATCGGGATTGACCAGGAAAGAAGCGTTGGTGTAGTTTTTGACGTATTCAGCAAAATAAAGTTTATTATCCAGAATATATTTGATCATGCCGCCCAGGAAAGCGATATCCGTTCCTGAACGAAGCGGTGCGTAAAGGTGCGCTTTCGCAGCCGACTGGGTGAAGCGGGGATCAACGCAGATAATTTTCGCTCCGCGTTTATCGACGGCTTCCTGAATCCATTTCCATGACACCGGATGATTGGAAGCGGGATTGCTTCCCATGATTAAAATCACATCAGCATTTTTGAAATCAACCCAGTGGTTGGTCATTGCGCCGCGTCCGAACGACTCTGCCAGAGCCGGTACAGTCGGGCTGTGTCAGATACGGGCCTGATGTTCAATATAGACCAGACCCAACCCCCTTAAGAATTTTTGATAGGTGAAACATTCTTCAAGATCCATCGCCGCGCTTCCCACAGAGGCAATGCCCTCCGTGCGATTAACAACTTCGCCCTTGGCATTGACTTTTTTAAAACTGGCGTCACGGCTTTTCTTGACGTTCTGGGCAATTTTGTCAATCGCCCATTCCCATTCCACCTCTTTCCATTCTCTGGCGTAGGGCGCTCTGTAAAGCGGTTTGCCCAGCCGGTTCTCGTTGACAGCCATCTGATAGATCGAACCGCCTTTACTGCACAGCGCTCCACGGTTAATGGGGCTGTCGGGATCACCTTCTGTGTTGATAACCTTGCCGTCACGCACGGACACGATGATGCTGCATCCGACGGAACAATACGGACAAACGGTGGTGGTTTCTTTGGCATGCATGATTTTCAGTTCCCTGGCATGCGCGGCTATGGATTTGAGACTGATGCCCAATCCGCTGACCGCTGCCACGGCACCTGAAATTTTCAAGAAACCTCTTCGGCTGACGTTCATGAATTTTTCTCCTTTCATCAATATTGAAATATTCTTTTTGCGCTATGGCTTTCCTGTGTGATTTGTTCCTTGAATTTGCATTTTCAGGAAAAGCTTTTGGAAGAAGCAGGCCTTGGATTGAGCACAACGTTTTTTCCAAAGAATAACGCATTTATGACGGGCCATTTATACATCAAGCAGCAGATGTTGTCAACGTAAAAAACTAATAATTTCAATGCCTTATGTCATTTTTGACATAATAAAAAAGTATTGTAAGATTGAACGCCTATCCAGATCGACATGGGGACTCCTCATCATAAATGACTTTGGGTCAAATTAAATTTTTATCGATAATTTCAGAGGTAATTGACTTAAAGTCAGCCGCTGAAATGAAAAGGAAATGTTCTGTGCCGATTAAAAAACCCCAACCGTTCAAACCGCAAATTTTCATAACGATGGAAATTCGATTCTTTGCACTTGACAAAACTCTTTTTCCTTATTATCCTCGCATACAAGTATTTAGTATGCGAGGATAATAAGCCCTATGCAGGAAAAGGATTGTATTTTTTTTCAACTGGCCAAAGCTAATCAACTGGCCAGCCGCTTTCTTTCTCAAAAAGTATCCGAACTCAATCTCACCCCGGTGCAGGCGCTGGTTTTGGGTTTTCTGCATCAGGAAGATCAAATCACATCCGCAGAACTCGGAAAGAAAACCGGGCTGGACAGCGCAACGCTCACCGGCATTCTGGACCGTCTGGAAGCGGCTGAATTTATTGAACGCAAAAACAATCCTGAAGACCGGCGTTCCATTCATATTCATTTAACGCTTAAGGGAAATGCATTAAGCAAAGAAGCGATCCGCGTGATCGCCGGGGCCAATCTTGAATTTTTGCAAAGCCTGACGAAAGAAGAAAAACGTCATTTGTTCGATATTATCAAAAAACTGCGTCTGGGCGCTGCCCGCTGACCAAAACGCATTCAAAGCATCCGGTTACACTCCGGACGAAAGGAGCAGATATGGGTGCCCTGCATAAAACCGGCTGTGTTCTGTGCGCGCAGAACTGCGGTCTGGAAGTCGACGTGGACAACAACCGCATCGTCAAGGTCAAACCGGACAAATCCAATCCTAAAAGCGAAGGATACTTTTGTCGCAAGGGCATGAATGTCGCGTTTCACCAGCATAACGCCGACCGCTTGAAATACCCTTTGAAAAAAGTCGGCAATCACTTCGAGCGGATTACGTGGGATCAGGCCATTGATGAAATTGCCGCGAAGCTTAAAGATATTGTCGGCCAGTACGGCCCCCGGTCCTTTGCCTATATGGGCGGAGGAAACCAGAGCTGCCACCTGGAGGTCGCGTTCGGCGTCTCCCTGATGCGCACACTGGGCTCGCAGTACCAGTACAGCGCTCTGGCACAGGAATTTTCCGGCGCGTTCTGGGTGTGCGGACGCACGCACGGGAAACAATACCTGCACGACGGTCCGGATGTCAAGAATACGGACGTTCTGCTGATCTTCGGCTGGAACGGCATGGAAAGCCACCAGATCCCGCAGGCGCCGCGCCAGCTTCAGCGTCTCTCCAAAGACCCGGACAAACTGCTGATTGTCGTTGATCCCCGTATATCAGAAACCGCGAAGATCGCGGATATCCATCTGCGGATTCGCCCCGGCACGGACGCCCTGTTGCTCAAATCCATGATCGCCATCATTCTGAAAGAAGGCTGGATCAATAAAGATTACATGGAAAATCACACAGCGGGCTTTGAACAGGTCAAATCCCTGTTTGAAAATTTTGATGTCCGCGCCGCGCTCAAAGTCTGCGAACTTGATTTTGATCAGGTTTATAAGGTCACCCAAGCGTACGCCAAACGCAAATCCTCTTTGCGTTACGATCTCGGTATTTTCATGGGACGTCACAGCGGCCTGAATTCCTACCTGATCGTCATGCTTCAATCCATCTGCGGCAGGCTGTGCGTTCCCGGCGGCAATATCATTCCCGGTCACATCGTGCCCTTCGGTCCGAACAGCGATGAAAGAAATCAGAAAACCTGGAGAACCGTCGCGACGAACGCCTTCCCGGTCTGCGGATGTTTTCCGCCCAACGTCATGCCGGAAGAAATTCTCTCCGATCATCCCGAGAGACTGCGCGCGGTTCTCGTGTCCGGTTTGAATCCGCTGCGATCGTATGCGGACACAACGGCGTATGAAAAAGCGTTTCAGCGTCTGGACCTGCTGGTGACGGTGGAACTGGCCATGACCGAAACGGCCGCTCTTTCCCATTACGTACTACCCTCCCGATCCGGTTATGAATCCTGGGACGGCACTTTCTTCCCCTTTACCTATCCGGAGATATTCTTTCAGATGCGCCGGCCGATCATCGCACCCGAGGGCGAACCGCTGGAACAGGGAGAAATCGATCTGCGACTGGCGGACAAGCTGGGACTGATTCCGCCGATTCCGGAAAAACTTTATAAAACAGCCGAAGAAAGTCATGCCGCCTTCAGACAGGCGCTGATGGAATATGCGATGACGGAACCGAAGGCGATGAAAACCATGCCGTTTATACTGGGCAAAACACTGGGCAAGGCGATGGGGTCCGTTCACCTCGCCGCCCTATGGGGAATGTTACAGGTTGCTCCGCAATCCTTCCAGGCAAGCGCCGCCAGAGCCGGATTCACGCCGGGACCAACGCTGGGCGAAGAAATCTTCCGGAAAATTTTAGATCATCCGGAAGGCCTCTGGGTGGGGAAAACCGATGAAGGGAATAACTTCGCGGAAATCAAAACACCCGACGGCAAAATCAATCTCTTCATTCCGGAATTGCTGGATGAACTGAAAAGCATTGATGCACAAAGGGAAGAGGCGGCACTGGTCATGCCCGCTGAATTCCCGCTCGTTCTGATGGCGGGACGGCACACCTCCATGAACGCCAACACGCTGATGCGCAATCCCGCCTGGAATGAAGGCAAACGCCCCTGCACGCTGGCCATGCATCCCGACGACGCAGCAGTCTTAAATTTAAAGGATGGACAGCCGGTCCGGGTCACCACGGAAGCGGGCAGCGAAGAGATTGAACTGGAAATCACGGAGACGGTGCGCCCCGGACATGTCACGATGCCTCATGGTTTCGGTCTGATTTACAACGGCGTCAAATACGGCGCCAACGTGAATCGTTTGACCAAAACTACCAACCGCGATCAGTTTGGAACCCCCATGCACCGTTATGTGCGATGCCGGGTCGAGGCTGCGTGATACGCAGACGGCGAATGAAGCGCTGTTGATCATCATTAACGCACAGCGCCGAACCGATAAAAACGACCGGACGGTCGCTTGAACAGGAAGGAGATTTTTACGAATATGCCGGACACGCTCAAACAATATGCTGAAAAACTCGGATTCCCCGGATCTGAGACGATGGCGAAGATCTTCGCCATCCTTTACGACAATGCGGACAGCGTCGCCGTGGCGGAGGCCTTGCCGGGCTCTGTGGCGGACATTGCCGCCAGGACGGGCCTGAACGAAGAACGGGTGCGTCAGATCGCGCAGAAACTGCTGCGCAAAGGAGCCATCAGCCGGGTGCTGGCCAAGGGAGACTATTACCGTCTTTACCCGGCCATGATCGAGTTGCGGGATGCGGTGGTCATCATGCCGGACTGCCCCGAAGAGCTCTTCGAGCTTTGGGAAATCATTATCAAAGAAGAAATGCCCAGGATCGTGCCCGTCTTTAACAAGCTGAACCTGACACCCATGCTCCGGGTCATTCCGATTGAGGAGACCGTGGAAAATTCTTCGCGTGTCCTCGACGCCGACTCGGCCAGAAGCATCATCCGTTCCGCCCGGATCATCACGGCCATTCCCTGCCCGTGCCGCACCCAGGCAAAACACCTGGGCAAGACGAAAGACTGTATCGCGCCTGACGGCGTCAACCTCTGCATGCAGATCAACGGCTTTGCCGAGGCCGCCATCGACCGCGGCGTGGGCGAGGTTCTGAGTACGGATGAAGCCTTAAGGCGGCTGGCTGTGGCGGAGGAGGCAGGCCTGGTTCATACGGTGCGCAACAACGTCAAGGAAGATATGTTCATGTGCAACTGCTGCCCCTGTTGTTGCACGGCCATGTTTCTCCACAATCAGGCGGGTTTCGATGCATCGTTTGCGCCCTCCCGTTTTCTGGCGCAGGTCGACGCCGACACCTGCACCGGCTGCGGCGCGTGCGAAGAGAAGTGCGCATTTAACGCCATCACCGTCGGAGACACGGCCGTCATTGACTGCAACAAATGCATGGGCTGCGGCAATTGCGTCATCGTCTGCCCGGTAGAAGCGATCGCCCTTCAGGAAGCCAGGCCGCCTGAATTCATCAGGAGGACCTGATCCCGAGGCGCTTTGTGCGGTAAAGGGCCAAGGAGTTGTGATACCGGGGGGAATGCTCCTGATAAAGGAAAAGGATGTTCATGAATCTTTTTGATAAAGACATACAAATTAGCGAATCGGATCATTCACGCTTTGCCGGAACGATTTCGGAAAACTGGTCGGTCAACGGCAACCCCAACGGGGGCTACCTCATGGCCATGATCGTCAACGCGATGCTCCGGAAGAGCGACAAGAAGGCCACGCCGGTTGTCACCGCGAATTATCTGTCCCGATGCGTTCCCGGCAAGATCGAGATTCATATTGCGGAAATTACCCGTTCGCGGCAGTTTACCCGTTTTGAGGCTCGTCTTATACAGGAAGGCGATGAGAAAATCAGGGCGCTCGGCACATTCGTTTCAGACAACAATGATTGTGCGATAACCCGCTATGAGTCAAAAGCCCCTGAGCTTGCTCCGATCGAGGAATGTGTGCCGATGTCTGTGCCGCCGTCATACACGCTTTTCCAAAACCTCGACCTCCGTCTCGATCCCGCATGCGCCGGATGGATGACCGGAGGAGAACTGACGGACGTTTCTCTGAACAAGGGCTATTTCAGATTTCGTGACGGCCGGCCTCTCGATCTCTTCTCGCTTTTTCTGATTATTGATTCGATGCCCCCGGCGGCCATGGCTTCCCAGGGCGCCACCGCCTGGGTTCCGACGATCGAGCTTTCCGTGAACGTCAGAAATCTGCCGAAAACGGACCGGCTCAAATGCAGTCTCCGGACGCGTTTCATTACCTGTGGAATTCTGGAAGCCGACGGGGAAGTCTGGGATGAAAAAGGCAACCTCGCCGCGATTTCTCGCCAGATAGCCCAGTTCAAAAAGATATAAAATCTTAGCGGCTCTTGTCAGGCAGGAGCAGATTCACAAAACGAAGATAGTGTCTGAGCGCCGGCGTGCCGCCGCCTTCGGAAATAACCTGCAGCGCTTTTGCGGCATCGGCAACGATTGAACCGCCCAACTGGGTGACAGGCGTGTCGTGGAAGATTTCAGGCACGAGCGGCGTGGAGGGTCCCATCAGAACAACCGATCTCGGCCGGCCCAGCAAGCCGATTGTTTCTTCAAACGTACCATTCAGAAGAGTCGTTGCGGTAATAATCGCAACATCGCAGTCTTTGAGCGCCTTTTGTTTTTCCTCTGCCGAGAGCACTTCCAGACGCTCGGGATTTTTTTCAACCACGGTCAGTGTCGCGCCGGTAGATCGGATGCGTTCGACCAGAGGAGCAAACAGCCCGACCATGGCCACCTTTTCACCGGGTTGGAGATTCAGGTACGTGGTCGCTTCGCGGTCTTCGGTTTTTCCGCTTTCAGGCAAAACAAGCGCGTTGGCCGTCGCCACACCGATCGCCCTGCGCAGAGCGTCTTTTGCCTCCACAAGATATTGTAATGTTTCAACCGCGGGTGATCCGATGTATGTCCCCGCTTCCTTTAAAACCGTGCAGCCGCGTGCGGTACTCCCCGGCAGGACGGCGGCAAGTCCCGCCACCCCGTTATCCAGTTTTATTCCGACATAACTTAAGCCGATGCGTAAATCGGCAATCTGTCGATTCCTGGCAGCCGGTTCAGTTTTTTCAAAAAGACGACTAAGCGTGATACCTGTTTTTAGCATAGCAACGTTCCCCATTGTTAAATTATTTTACCGGAACAACGCTGGAATACGGGGTCGCTCCCTGACAATTCATGCACTTTCCGCCGTCTTTTAAAGGATAGGCCTCTCCGCAGGCCGGACAGATTCCGACGGGTCCCATTTTTTTGCGACGAACTTTTTCGGGTTCCACCTGAACCTTCTGAACGCTCAACAATTGATGCCCGGCTTCCTTGATTTGCGCAAAAAGCACCTCGGCGTCTTGCTGATCCTTTTTCTTCTTTTTCAAATACCAGTCGCGAACTTCCGGCCAGTTATTCAATTTTTCCGTATCCAGATAAACCCGCACACCCCTACCTGAATATTTTTCATAAAGCGTCACGGCAAACCGGCCAAAGTTGACGATACTAAGCCAGCCATTGCCGATGGTGCAGGGCGTGAGAATCTGCACGGCATCGGGCAGACAGACCGGTGTTTCGCAAACGGCATCAAAGAATTCTCCTTCCGGCAGATTCTTCATGGCCAGATCAACGATAAAACCGCCGATCAGCAGGCCGGGCGCCAGTGTTCCATGGAATGATTTAACCAGATGGATGTATTCTTCGTAGGAATAGGTACAGATGTTCATAAAATATTTTGCTCCTTAAATTATTTCCAAATCAAAGCGCTGTCTTTGTCGGTCCCGATTCATCGGGAGCGGCTTCTTCGATATATTTGTCATATCAACCAGAGGCTATAGTCCAACTCTTCCGGGGAGATATCTTGAATATTGATCATTAAGATTTCTCGCTTCGCTTCGAAATGACACAGTAGACATATTCATAAAAAGCTAATCTAGTATACTAATGTCAGCCTCGGTTCGCGCGCGGCGCGCAGGGCGACTTCCGACGACGGCTCGCGGGTCATCATCCGCTGCAGCCATTGATCGTCGATTTTGCCGTCCACCACCGGCAGAAGTTCATCGGCCAGATACAAGGCTTCTGTAATGTCATGCGTCACATAAATAATCGGGAAGGACATTTTGCCCTTCAGATTTTTCAGCTCTTCGCGCAGACCGCGGCGCGTAATGGCATCCAGCGCGGAAAACGGTTCATCCAGAAGCAGAATACGCGGATGCCTCGCCAGTGCCTGGCAGATTGCACAGCGCTGCCGTTCGCCGCCCGACACCATGTGCGGTTTGCGTTTTTTCAAATGGCCGATTCTGAAAATCCCGAAAAGATCTTCAACTTCTTTTTTATCCACCGCGGCAAACGCCGCATTGTCAAAGAGATTCAGATGCGGAAAAAGATTATAATCCTGGAAAACATAACCCAGGCGCCGCTTCTGCGGCGGGACATCGATGCGGCGCAGAGAATCAAACCAGACTTCATCGCCGAATACAACCTTTCCTTCTTTCGGTTTTTCCAGACCCGCCAGCATGCGAATGATGGTTGTTTTGCCGCCGCCGGACGGACCGATCATCACGACCATGTTTTTTTTCGCGCAGGAAAATGAAATGTCCACATCAAAATATTTTAATTTCTTTTTAAAAGAAACTTCAATACTCATGAACGCGCTCCTTCATTGAGCTTATTCACTAACAGCAAAAAGGCGTAACTGATGGGAATGAAACTCAGCGCGATCAATCCCGCGGCCTTGTAATTCATCATTTCCACGGCCTCGTAAATCGCAATCGAGGCAACCTTGGTTTCGCCGGGGATACTGCCGCCCACCATCAGCAAAACGCCGAATGCTCCGATGGAATGCAGAAAAACCAGAATGGCGGCGGCGGCAATGCCGCTGACCGAATTGGGAATAATCACCCGGAAAAACGTCGCCTTTTTGGATAAACCGAGAACATAGGCCGATTCCAGCAAACGGCGGTCTATCTTGGAAAAGGCGGCTTTCATCGGTTGCACGGCAAACGGGATACTGTAAATGATGGACGCCATCGTAATGCCGATAAACGTAAAAAGCAGCGATCCGCCTGTAAGCATCTGCCACATTTTGCCGACAAAACCTTTCGGTCCCATGAGGATGATCAGATAAAACCCGATCACCGTGGGAGGCAGCGCCATCGGCAGATAAATCAGTGCTTCCAGAAAGGATTTCCCGGAAAAACGATTGTACGCCAGAGCGTAAGCAACCGGCGCCGCGATAACCATCAAAACAACAGTCGTCACCAGCGCCAGTTTTAATGTCACATAAATTGCAAGATAATCCACTTACCGATAACCGTACTTAACTTTTATTTCCTGTGCCGCGGGAGATCGCAGATACTCCGCAAATTTCTCCGCCGCAGCGCGGTTTGTTGTTCTTTTCAGAATGCAGGCCGACTGAATAATTTCCGGCGCCTCATTCAGGACATAAAAACAGCCCTTCTTCCCTTCAGGACTGGCCGTAGCCGACAGGGCACAGAAACCGGCGTCAACCGACTCCGTTGATGCATACTGAAACGATTGTGCGATCGATTGCGCAACAACCAGTTTGCTCTGCACGTCGGTCCACATCCCGGCCTTTTCCAATGCTTTCTGCGCTGCGGTTCCGTAAGGCGCGGTCTGCGTATTGGCGATGGCCAGTTTTTTGATCTGTTCATTTTTCAGGGCATCCTGCCAGGTTTTTGCCTTACAGAATTCCTTATTGGCAGACCATAAAATCGCCTGCCCTCTGGCGTAAATAAAAGGATTATCCGCCAAGCCGTCTTTGTTGAGTTTGGCCGGTCTTTCTTCATCGGCCGATAACAACAGATCGTAGGGCGCGCCGTTGGTGATCTGGCTGTAAAGATTTCCGGATGAGGAAAAAGTGCCTTCAACTTTAATTTTGGTCTTGGCTTCGAAATCGGCCCCCATATCTTTAAAGGCTGAAATAAAGTTTGCCGCAACCGCAACGGAAATTTTTTCTTCCGCAAACGCTTGACCGGACAGCCCTGCAAAAAAAGCCACACCGATCACTGTCAATAAAATTTTTGTGATGACCTGTTTGAAATTTGATTTTTTCATGAATAAAAGATCCTCTCTTTCTGATGTAAATACGAGGGGACTCTATATTAAAAATAACATTATGTCAATAATAACATAATAAAAAATTTGTTTTTCGGGATGGCTTTTAACAGATCAATCGGATGTTGTTTCTCGGACAATAATCACTGCACAAAAAAAGTGTCCCGCTTTGAAAGCGGGACACTTTGATTCCCTATTTATTTCAGTTTCTCAATTTTCACCGCACAGGCTTTGTATTCCGCCGTCTGCGTGACGGGATCATAAACGGGATTGGTCAGCCAGTTCGCGCAAGCTTCGCGGAAATGGAAAGCCATCCAGACAAGCCCTTGCGGAACTTCTTCTGTTACCCTGGCTTTGACCTCAACCTTGCCGCGGCGGGACTTCACCAGAATCTTCTCGCCGTTTTTAATCCCCTTGGCCTCGGCATCGGCCGGAGAAATATCGGCTGTTTCCTCGCCCAGCAGATCGTTGATCCCCTCGGATCGTCCGGTCTGTGTCCGGGTATGATAATGATACAGGCGACGGCCGGTGGAAAGCACCATCGGGTATTCCTTATCGGGAACTTCCGCCGGCGGGATATAGTCGATGGCTTTGAGCATACCCAGACCGCGGGTGAACTTGCCGCCTTTGTGCAGAGTCGGGGTACCCGGATGATCGGCGGTAGGACACGGCCACTGGAGACCGTCACCTTCCAGACGGGCATACTTGATTCCCGCCATAGAGGGCGCCAGCACGGATACTTCGTTATCCCATATTTCCTGAGCGCTGTTGGATGCCCACTCGTGACCGAAACGTTTTGCAATTTCTTTGAATATCCACCAGTTGGGTTTGGCCTCTCCCGGGGGCACGCTGGCCGTACGCACGCGGTTGACGCGCCGCTCTGAACTGGCGAAGGTTCCGTCATTTTCGCTCCAGGCGGCAGCCGGCAGAATCACGTGAGCAAAGCGAGTGGTTTCCGTCGGGAAAATATCCTGGCAAACCAGAAATTCCGCGGATTGCAACTCTTGTTCAACATGTTTGATATCCGGTTCCGTATTGGCCAGATTCTCACCAAAGACATAGAAGCCTTTGACTTTTCCGGTGGTCAAATTTTTCATCATCGTCGGCATCATCATGCCGGGTTTATCCGGAAGCGATTTGACATTCCAGGCTTTTTCGAATTTCGCCCGGGCCTCCGCATTGGCTACCTGCTGATAGCCGGGGAAAACATTGGGAAGCGCGCCCATATCGCAGGCGCCCTGAACGTTGTTTTGACCGCGCTGCGGGTTGACACCGCCCAATTCCACGCCGACATTGCCTAAAAGCATCTGGAGATTGGCGCAGGACATAACGTTGTTGACGCCGCAGATGTGTTCGGTAATGCCCAGCGTGTACATCAGCATCGCCGGTTTGATGGAAGCCATCGTGCGGGCCAGTTCGCGAATCGTGTCCGCGGGAATACCGCTGATTTTGGCGGCTTTTTCCGGCGTGTACTCCATCACCTTTTTCTTCAATTCCTCAAATCCCTCCGTACAGGACTCCACATATTTTTTATCGTACAGATTTTCCGTGATGAGAACATTCATCAAAGCATTGATCAGCGCCACGTCGGAACCGACTTTCAGCGGAATGTGTACGTCGGCAAAATCAACCATATCCGTCCGCCGCGGATCAATCACAATCAACTTGGCGCCGGCCAGCACCGCGTCTTTCACAAAAGTCGAAGCGACCGGATGCGCCTCGGATATATTGGTGCCGACCAGAATAATCATTTTGGCTTTTGCGTAATCGGCAAAAGAATTTGTCATCGCGCCCGAACCGAAAGAAGTCGCCAGACCGGCGACGGTGGGAGCGTGTCAGGTACGTGCGCAGTGATCGATATTATTCGTACCGAAAACCGCGCGGAAAAGTTTCTGCATCTGATAAGAATCTTCGTTGATACTGCGGGCGCAACTGACGCCGGCAACGGCATCCGGCCCGTGTTTCTTGATGATCTCTTTGAATTTATTTGCCACCAAATCAAGCGCCTCATCCCACGACGCCTCGCGGAATTCGCCGTTCTTTTCTCGAATCAGCGGCGTTTTTAATCTTTCCCCGGAATAAATGAAATCGTAAGCAAAGCGGCCCTTCACACAAAGCCGTCCCTGATTGGGTTGCGCATCTTCGACGGCCGTGACCTTGACGATCTTTCCGTCTTTGACATGCAGCAACTGCTGACAACCGACGCCGCAGTACGGACAGGTGGTGCGGATTTTCTGAACTTCCCAGGGGCGTCCCAGACCTTTGGCCTTTTTCTCCGTCAGCGCGCCGACCGGACATACCTGGACGCACTGCCCGCAGAATACGCATTCGCTGTCGTCATGATTGTAAGGCAGATCGCCGCCGGTAACAATCTTGCTTTTTCTACCGCGATAGCCCTGCGAAATGGCGCGGTTTACGACAACCTCGTTACAGGCCTGTACGCAGCGTCCGCAGAGAATGCAGCGGCTGAAATCACGGACGATAAAAGGATTCTCATCTTCCGTGGGATACAGCTGTTCGCTTTCTTCAAAGCGCGGTGTGGTAATTTTATAGAAATATGCCAAATCCTGCAGACGGCAATTACCGTTTGCTTCACAGGTCATGCAGTTATGTTTGCCGCTGGTCAGCATGAACTCCACGACCATTTTTCTTGATTTATGAACCAGCTCGGTTTCAGTGAACACCTCCATATTCGGCGTTACCGGCGTGGAACAGGCCGCCACCAGCGACCGCGCGCCCTTGACTTCCACGCAACAAATACGGCATGCGCCGGTCGGAGTGGAGCCTTTCAAGTAGCACATCGTGGGAATTTCGACCCCGCCGTTTTTCGCTGCTTCTACAATCGTCTGCCCCTGTTCAAAGGGCGTCTCTTTTCCGTTCAATAAAAATGTTTCACTCATTATTCATCCACCTTTTTCAATAATAAATAATAAAAATGTCACCTCTGACATATGCCAATGATGGCATATGTCAGGAATGGTTCATACAACAGTGACCGCCGGTCTGTCAACACCGATTTTAAATTAATATATTCACATATAAAATCAATAAGATGGGTTATGTTTTTTTTAGCATTTTTGGCGTCATTTTTCACAAAAAAACGCCCCGATTTTTTTTCGAAATCAGGGCGCTTTTTATTACCTTATTTTTTTACAAATGATCTGTAAAAAGCATGGCCTAATTTATTTAATCCGACAAAACGTTCCCAGAATCCTTTTCCATGAAACAAGTCGATGAGCCCTTTCATACCATCGTACTGCAATTTTTCGAAGGGCTGCCACCAGAAGTTTCTGCGCACAAAAGGCATCGCGCTCAAGATATCGTCTACGATAACCTGAGGCTGAGTCATTTCAGCAAAACCGATATCCCCGTGCGTCCGGCCGATGCCGCTTTCTTTAAATCCTCCCCACGGTGTTTCGGCAAGACCGTGGCTCATCAGATGATCGTTGATCATGACGGCGCCCGCCATCACCCGGCGGCCGATCTGAACAGCTTTTTTCCTGTTTTTCGACCATACCGAGCAGGTCAGGCCGAGATTGGAATCATTGGCTAAGGCTATCGCTTGCTCCATGTTTTCAACGGGCATAACGCCGACAACCGGACCGAATGTTTCATCCTTCATGACCAGCATGGTATGGTCCACATCGGTCAGCACAGTGCAGGGGATAAAATTCCCCTTGCAGTTTTGAGGGCATTTGGATTGCGCGAATATTTTTGCTCCTTTGGCCAGAGCGTCGTCGATATGTTCCTGAACGGTCCGCATCTGTTTCCGGGTCGTCATGGCGCCGATATCCGTCATCAGACAATTGCCGTCGCCGACACGAAGCCCCTCCACCCTTTCCTTCAATACCGCCAGAAATTCATGGTAGATTTTTCTATCCACGTAGATTCGTTCCACACCGCCGCACGACTGTCCCGCGTTTTGCATGCCCGCCCAGACGGCGCCGCACGCAGCGCGGTACAGATCCGCATCCTCGCAAACGATCATCGCATCGTTCCCACCCAGCTCCAGCACCAGGGGCGTCAGGTTTTCGGAGGCTTTCTTCATTAAATATTTTCCGATGGGAACCGAACCGGTAAAAAACAGTTTATCCACGCCGGCATCAAGTAACGCGTCTCCTGCCTTGTTGCCGGGCATGTTAATGTAAGTGAAAACATGTTCAGGAAGACCGGCATAGTCGATGCACTCCTTAAGCGCATGGCCGACCATCTGCGTTTCCGATGCAGCCTTTAAAATCACCGTGTTTCCGGCGAGCAATCCCATGACCACTTCGGAAAAAGGAATGGCGAACGGGTAATTCCAGGGCGAAATAATACCGACGACACCGTACGGCACCCGCACAATGCGGCTGCGCTTGTTCATCAGCATGATATTGCCCGCCTTGAGTTTCCGGTCCGCTAAAAATTCAGCGGCATTTTTGCAGTAATATGATGTCGCCAGGGTTGCGGGGCCCACCTCGGCAAACATGGCATCAAAGATGGTTTTGCCGTTATCCTGCGAAATGATTTCTGCCAGCTTTGCCGAATTTTTTTGAATATACTCTGCAAATTTTTTTACATAGGCGATCTTCTTTTTCAGAGGCAGAGCCTGCCATGCGGGTTGCGCACGCCGGGCGTTTGTTACAGCATTTTTTACATCTTCCAGGGTATGGATGGGGTAGATGGCGATCACTTCGCACGATGCGGGATTGGTGCAAACCGTTACATCGTTTTTGACACCCTGGTCTTTTGCAGCCGATGCTTGATGTTCTGCCGTTCCTGAAACCTGTGCATTCATAATCTTCCTCCCTTCTTATTGATCATCGAAATACATGCCGGTTATATGATCCGTTAAAAAGCCGCCTTTAATATTTCCAGGGCATCCTCATAACTTGCCTCGACAGGACAAAACGCTATAGCGCCGTCGTTGATGGCCGCATTTGCTATCGCTTCCAGTTTATCTTTTGTTACCCCAGCCTGGCTCAGAGTCAACGGCAGGCTGCAGATCTTGTTCAGACTGTCGTTCATGTCGCGTATCGCGGCCACGGTGTTTTTCTCCCTTTCATTTACCGGAATCTTTGCATAATCTTCCGGTTCCATGAAAAACCGCAGCAGCTTGCCGATACGCGCGGCGATATCCGGCGATTTTTTAATATAAAACTCCAGACCGTGAGGAAGAAGAATCGCGTTGGCGACGCCGTGAGGCACATGACACAGCCCGCCGGTTGCATGCGCGAGCGCGTGAACGATGCCCACCATCGAATTGGAGAACGATATACCGGCGAGTAACGATGCGTTGGCCATCGCCAGCCGGACATCCCTGTCTTTGCCGTTTTTCGCCGCGTCGATGATATTGGCCTTGATGAGTTCAATGGCGGAAAAAGCGAAAGCATCGCTGACCGGGTTTTTCTGCGGACCGATGTAGGCCTCCACCGCGTGAGTCAGGGCGTCCATTGCCGTTGCGGCAGTAATTTTCGGCGGCATGCTCATGGTCATCACGGGATCGAGAATAGCCACCTTCGGCAAAATCAGGGGAGATGTAAATTGCATTTTGACATTCCGGGCGGGATTGGCGATGACCGCCGCCATCGTCACCTCGGAACCGGTTCCCGCCGTGGTGGGTACGACGATAAAAGGTTTCATCGGCTTGGTCAGACGGTTGTTTCCGGTAAATTTCATCAGATCGTCCGCCTCTTCTGAAATCACGATATTCACTCCCTTGGCGGTGTCGATCACGGAACCGCCGCCGACGGCGATGATCGCATCGCATTCCTGCTGCCGGTATATTCCGGCAATCTCGTTTACCGCCACAATGGAAGAATCAACGGGCGTGTCATCATACAACGCGCCAATCGCAACCTGCGTTCCGCCGAAACTGTTCACCACGTGATCGATCAATCCCGCCTGGCTTACGCCTTTATCGGTAATGATGATGGGCTTTCTGGCCCCGAGCATATCGAGCTCCGAGGCGATGTTGTCCAGGGCTTTGTACCCTGAAATTATTTTTACGGAATTAAAAAATTCGTAGTATTTCGGGCATTCTTCTTTCTTTTGCATATTCACAATATCCCTCCTCAAGTGATTGTCTTTTAAGCGAATAATCCTATTGTTGCATTGGCATATGCTTTGGCGCGGTTGACCATCGTCTTCATAGTTAACCGCGGGACTGTTTTAATGTAAAACCGCAGGAGAAAATTCGGAAACAACAGCGTCTGGGCTATGTTCAGAACCCGGATCATCGTCATCATATAAGCCAGATTTCCTCTGACAAACTGACGGTTATGATAAACCGCGTCGGGCGTGCTGATTCTGCCGGTCATCATCAGATAGGCAAATTCGATATTCTTGAGCACCAGTTCCAGATCGGCATGATAAGCTTCTTTTTCGCCAACATACCTGACCGTGTGCCCGTTTTTCAAAATCATCATCGACGGACCGTTGACGACGTTAAAGCAAAATGAAAATTGATCCGGCAACGTATCCATTTCCCTTTTTGCTTGCGGCACATTTTTATATGCCGTCTCAATTCCCATTCCTAAAAAATAAAGACACAACCTGGTAATCTGTGTCTTTAACCATTTTTCAGGCGGCACAATCTTACACATTCTTTTACTCCTCATAACGTCCCCCCTTTTTTATTTCTTTAATGTTTTGTGAGTTTAATGAATGGAAAAAATGATTGAGCAATCTCGGGAAATGAAAATTAGAGAAGCGATATGAAAAACATATCAAAAACATTCAGGGCCCCTCATTTCCTTACGAAATTGAAGATTTTAATGTTTAATATCTTTTATAGGGAATGGAAACTTACACGCACATTGTCGATTGTCGACAATCGACATATAGCAGAATCATGGTCTTGTCAACCCTTTTGTTTTCATATCATTAAGAATTTATTGTTTATTTTATGATATTTTATTTGAAGATGGGTTCTCTTATATCATTATTAACATAATGATATTCGTGATTTATTCATATCGGAAATAAATTTTTTGTGATAATGATAATAATATATACAAACTAACAGCTTATTCTGGAAACGACTCAAGGCTATCCATGATGGTGCAAAAAGATAAGTTATCAAAAATATTAAACAAACAAAATCAATTACCCTATCAAATCGCAGAATATCTTGCCGAAAAGATCATTCACATGCAAATCAAACCGGGGGAACGCATTTTGGAGGCAAAGATCGCCCAGGAACTTGGTGTCAGCCGCAGCCCCGTCCGGGAAGCACTACACATTCTCAATGAAAAATTTCTGGTGGAATTACTGCCGCGCCGCGGCGCTGTCGTAGCGGGCTTTTCCATAAAATTCATTGAAGATTTATACGACATTCTCAAAGTGCTTTATTTGCTTCTTTCTCAGAAGGGCGTGTCGAAAATTTCGGATGAAAATTTTAATCAGATAGCGCCATTTTTCCAAACCATGGAAGAATGTGCCAATCGAGAAGACTTCGAAGGTTACTACAATGCCATTTTTGATTTCATGGAAGCGGCGATTAAAATTGTCGACAATCCTATTCTGGAACGCTTGATCATGAATCTCTGGCCGACCAAAAAGCGGATGATGTATGCGACTTTGTTCAAACGAAAGCACGATTTGAAATCAAATCTGGATTTCTTTCTCAAAAGCGTTGCGCCCTATCTGGAAAAGCGGATTGATCTGGTTGAAAACAACATCGTGGATTATCTTGAACAGGAAAAGGAAAATGCCATCCTGTTGGCAAAAGAGTTTGAACTCAGTAACACAACAAAAAAATAAACATTCCGGTTTTCATTTCTTATTCAAAATCATTTTATATAATCTCATATTATAATCCGTGCACAAACTTCGTAAATTATTTTTCATATAGGATGAATCTACTGATGGATCAAGAAGCGGATATTTCAAAATCGCGTAGCTCAAGTTTTCCGTCCTCAATTAACATCCATTCACAATGACTTATGCAGCCGCATTCATGCGGCGCCCTCATGGAAATAAAACATGGATCGAGCAGGGAGTGACGTGTACGCAAATTCATCTGGAGATAGCCTGCGCGGCTTGCAACAACAAACACAAAATAAAATTCTGCCGCCCGATGTTTGTCGTGTGATACGCGATCACTGGAAAAACATTCCGAATGACTTCTAGCGGACTCACACATGATCAAATCAAATTATTAAATGTCGAATATTCAAATTTACATTCGTCATGCCGGCGACGGCCGGCATCCGGCATTATTTTTTACTGGTTCCCGGCCTTCGCCGGCAAGACATCCGAGAATTTGTTAATCGCTTAATAACAGTATGATTGTGAGACCGTTAATAAATTGCTCGACAAACATATTGACTAAATACTCTTTTTTGAATATGGTCCACGCAAACAGGCAAACGGGTGATGGAGTTCACCTGAGATAACCGCAATTATTGCTGATAACTCCTGCAGAAAATACCTCTGCGGGAGTTTTTTTATTATGGGAAATGTCTTACCTCAAAAGTCCGTGTCCGACATGCGCCGTCATCTGAAAATCATTGCGGATGGGTGCTCGCGTTTCCGGATGCTTTCCCTGAACCGCCAGTTGGAAGCCGCGCAATTACTGCTTGATGAAAATCCGCCCATCGACATTGCGGTGCTGGGACAATTCAAGGCCGGGAAAAGTTCTTTCTTAAATAGTCTTCTGGGACAAAACGTTTTGTCCGTCGGCGCCATTCCGGTGACCACGGCCGTTACACGTCTCCAATATGGGACGAAAGCAAAAGCCCTCGTACGGCACTTTGACGGAAACATCACCGAAATTCCGTTAGCGGACATTGTAAAATTCACCTCCGAAGCGGAAAATCCGGGCAACGCGAAAAATGTATCCATTGTCGACATTGAACTGCCGTCCCTGAAGAAATATTCCGGTCTGCGCCTGGTGGACACGCCGGGACTGGGCAGTGTCTATAAATATCATCAGTCCGCTTCGGAAGAATGGCTGCCCTCCGTCGGCACAGCGCTTCTGGCGGTAAGTGCCGACCGACCCTTATCGGAACACGATTTGGAACTCATTCGTGAATTAATCGCGCACACGCCGAATATTATTTTATTGCTGACCAAAGTCGATCTGCTTTCATCGGATCAGCAAAAAGAAGTGGTAGCCTTTTTCCAGGCAACACTTAATCGGGAACTTCACCGGACACTGCCGGTTTATCTTTATTCGACGCGGGACAACACGGACGAATACAAACAGGTGATTGAAGAAAACATTTTTAAAACAATCTGCGCCGACCGCGACACGGAGTTTTTAAGAATCCTGAATCATAAAGTCCGGTCGCTCTCTCAAGGCTGCCTGAGCTATCTCAATATTGCGCTGAATTCGTCGTTGCAGGCGGATATGAACCGGGAAAATCTGCGCAACCGGATTCTGAATGAAAAAGTCAATGAAGATATCGTGCGGGAGGAACTGGGTATTATTTCCCGCGAACACCAGCGCCAAACGCGCGCTCTGATTGAAGCCTATCTGGAAAAATTTAGAGTGCCGCTTACAAAAAAAGTTATGCGTCAACTGGTCGATGAATTGCCTTCATGGAAAGGCAATCTCTGGAAACTATCCCGAAAATACGAGGTCTGGGTGTCGGAGACGCTCTCCGAAGAAATGCGGATAATTTCCAAAAACGAACATCGCAATTTTCTGGGAACCATGAAAAAAGCGCACGCCGCCATATCCCGTTCGCTGGACGCTTTCTGCAATTTTCTGGGAGATAACATTGAAAACGTGCTGGGTGTGAAGATGACGGAAGTTCAATGGAAAATCGATGCCGCTGAACCCGACCATCCGGATATCTCTTTTACCAAAACCTTTGATATTCATTTGGACCTGATATGGTTTCTTATTCCCATGATGTTTTTCCGCAAGATTTTCGAACGGCACTTTATCGACGGCATACCGAAAGAAGTGGAAATCAATCTGTCGCGGCTTGCCTATCAATGGGAAAAGAGCGTCAATCATGCCATCGATGAAATGCGCCTGCAGGCCTTCAACTATATTCACGAAGAACTCGCCACGATCGAAGCGTTGATTTCCGGGACAAAGGGACAAACTGAAGACATCAGAGGCCTTATTGATCAGATCGAAAAAATAACCATATAATCGCCATACTCACCCGAAGTTTTACAGAGTCATTATGTTATTTGTCGGACGCCAAAGCGAGAAGAAAATAATTATGGAAGCGCTGAATTGCGGCAGAAATATTATTCTGGGCGGAAAGTTCGGGATAGGACGAACCCGTTTAATCAGAGAAATAGCGAAGCTGGTCAATGAAAGAAAATTTATCTTTGTCGATTTCAGTCAAACGCCGGGAAAAATGAGCGAGAAAATTATGAAAGCGCTGGGCATCCCCCGAAGAATTAAAAATCAGACACAACAAATGGGCTATAAATCCATGCGTTATCGCATTGCTCATGCAAATACAATCAAACAGCACAGACCGGTTATTGTTTTCGACAACATGGCTAAAATAACGGCTCAGAAAAAAATATTGCTTCGTCATCTGATTCTGGAGCAGCATTTTCAATTCATTGCCGTTGTAGAAAACTTTCTGCCGCAAAAAAATTTGTTTGATCTCAAGGCGCAACTCATGCCTGCAACAACTTTGAACCTGCGCCATCTTAAAAAACAGGAGGTTGAAAATCTGTTGCGCACGTATGCAAAAAAACATCACGTTGCGTGGACGGAAAATGATATACGCAATCCAGCTTGCTTATCGGATGGCTATCCACTGAGTTTAAAAGAGATGCTGAAAAAAAAGATAATCCCAGAAGACAGATGAAAGATTTAAAAAAAACATTACCGGGAGAACATGCTTAAAATTATGTTATGCAACGGTTCATTTGGAAAACCTTCAGGAATCGCCGGCAGATGCGGGCAAAAATGAAAGAAGCCGCCGAAATGGAAGAAGCCGTCAGACTGCTTAAGATTTAAAAAAGTAAACCGGCAGCGTTTGGGTTTGTCCAGGAAATCCTCTCCTCCAGATTTCTTCATTCCTGAAACGGCAATTTTGTGATAGAAAATAATCTGTAATCTTCAATATATTGCTTCGATGAAAGCAGAGGCTAAAAATGACCGATAAAAAAAACGACGACATCCGCATTGCGGTTTTGGAAAATTATCGAAAAGTCGCCGTGTCCGATCAATCCGGTTGCGGCTGTTCCAGCGCCTCCTGTTGCGCAAGACCGGATAACGCCGCGTCTCTTACGCTGGGTTATTCGGCGAACGATTTATCCGTTGTTCCCGAAGGGGCGGACATGGGGCTGGGCTGCGGAAATCCTCAGGCCATTGCCTCGTTGAAAGCCGGAGAAACGGTGCTGGATCTGGGAAGCGGCGGCGGCTTTGACTGTTTTCTGGCGGCACGGTCTGTCGGCGATCAAGGTCTCGTGATCGGTGTGGATATGACGCCGGAAATGATTGCAAAAGCGCGCCGCAATGCTGAACAAGGCGGTTACGCCAATGTTGATTTCCGGCTGGGAGAACTGGAGCATCTGCCGGTAGCGAACGGGATCGTGGATGTTATTATTTCAAATTGCGTCATCAATCTGTCGCCGGAAAAAGAGAAAGTATTCCGGGAAGCGTTTCGCGTATTAAAGCCGGGCGGCCGGTTAGCGATTTCCGATATTGTCGCCACGGCCCCGATACCCGATGAAATCAAAAAAGATCTGGCCCTTTATGCCTGCTGTATAGCGGGAGCCTCTTCCGTGCGGGACATTGAAAACATCATGACCGAAACGGGTTTTGAACAAATAAAAATAATTCTCAAGGAAGAAAGCAGAATATTTATTCGCACCTGGCTGCCTGACAGCCACGCCGAAGACTATGTTGTTTCCGCAACCATCGAGGCCATCAAACCGTAACGGGACAAAATCCGTTCAAATGTTTGCGGATTGATCGCAGGTCATATTATCAGGGGCATTTTGCTTCCAATTCTCTGACCATACCTCTGTAATAGTCGCAGAGTTGGCTGGCGCTCGCGTTGGAAGACGCCATCCGGTCTTGTGCCTTTTTCTTCATCTCCTCATTGCCGCTTTTATAACTCTGCGGCACACCTTCGCAATAAGTCCTTTCTTCCTCGCGATAAACTTTCAAATTGGCGCATTGCCGACGCAATTTTTCGTCCGCCTGCTGATTGGCGTTGCCTGAGCCCGCGACCGATTCTTTTGTTTCACTTCCATTATCGTTTGCGTTATCTTCAGGCACTGAATCTTCTGAAGAATCCATCAACACACAATCCGTCATCCCATCCTGAGGCGTGCTGGTAATAACTGCGTTGCCGTTATTATCCAGGCACTTGTACATCTCCAGCGCATGGGCGGACGTCAACAAACAAATAAAACAACACAACGCTAACATAACGATTCTCATTTTATTTTCTCCTTCACTCTAAACATCAGGCTTCCCTGAACACGCCGTATAAATCACAATGGTATTTTCACAACCTTCGCTCGGCGTTTGGGTTTGTCCGCTGCAAAGAGGCTGGTGTATTTTTGATAAAGTTCAAAGAGAAACGCCACACGCTGGGCTTCGGTTGTAAAATTAGTTTTGCCGTAGGCGGTGTCCACGGCGCGGTCTAACGTCTGATGGGCTTTGAGCAGCACCGGCGGCATGGTCAGCGGATCGTAGAGGTCGGCCAACGTCGAGTTCGGAAATTGCGCGCGGGCATCCAGCACGCCCTGCGCGGCGGTTTCAATGGCCTGCTTTTGTTTCTCCGTCGGATTTTCCGGCCAGGGAAAATTGTTGTAAACAATTCCTGCGGAATAACGATAGCGGCTTTCCAAACGGCCGCATACTGTGCGCATCCATGCATTGTGCATGATAGATGTTAATATACCAAAATGGTAAAGCTTTGCACCGATAAGAATAAGCGCGGTATCACTTGTCAGATTTTGCGCTTCAATATAACCAATCGGTAGGTAAAGTCTACGTTCAGAAGAAACCCTGGAAATTAAAATGTATTCATCACTTGGCATATTCTCGACATGGAACCGGGTTGGTGTATCAGCAATCTTTCTTGTGGGAGCGCTTTTGCTTGCCAATCGAAAATTTCTTACAGCGTCTATTCTCTTCATTGCCTCCGGCATTTTCTTTAATTGCTCCGGCGAACAATCACCCAGCCAAAGACAATAACGATGATAACCATACAAAAATTCATCCGCTCCCAGCCAGCGGCGGAAATACTGCTCTGCCTGTGGTTCTTTTTTTAGAAATTCTATTTTCTCTTCTTCTGTAAACAGATAGTTGCCGCCGTCAATCGGTTTATTGCCTATGCCGATAGATGGAACCGGACAAATCGGCAGACTTCGATTGCTTAAAACGATATCCGGCGCATCAACCAGATATGGATTTATGTTTTGCGCTTTAGTTTTCTGCGGCTCGCCTTTGATATGTTCATATTCAAATAACCATTTAGGGGTAATATCGAAATCGGCAAAGCCGATAATCACGCAATGCACCGCCGCCTTGCCGCGCGCTTCGTTGTTCCATTGGAACGTCCGGTGGGCAAAAAATATTTTCATGCCTTCTTGCAGCATCCAGTTCCAAAGAGCGCCGACCTGTTCGCCCTGCGTAATGGAATTGGTGGAAACAAAGGCACAGCAAATCGTTGTTCCTTTGATCATCTTCGCGGCCTTCACATACCAGGCGGCCACATAATCCAGAAGACCGGCATTTTTTATATTGCCGAAAACAGCGGCAACATCCTTGCGCTGCTCATCGTCCATGAACTTCGCTCCCACAAACGGAGGGTTGCCCATGATGTAACTGAGATTCCGGGCGGGAGAAACTTCTTCCCAGTCGATGGTCAGCGCGTTGCCGCAGACAATCTTGGCGCTGGTCTCCAGCGGAATGCGCGCATAGTAGAGGCCGAACTCTTCGGAAACCAGCAGGTTCATCTGGTGATCCATCAGCCACAGCGCCACCTGCGCAATCTGCGCGGGAAATTCCTCAATCTCGATGCCGGAAAACTGGTCAACATTGAGATTAATCAGCCGGTGAATGCTCAGCTCGCTTTGATAAATTTTTGATGCGCGCAGAATTTCCAGTTCCAGTAAGCGGAGTTCGCGGTAGGCAATCACCAGAAAGTTGCCGCAGCCGCAGGCGGGGTCCAGAAAATTCAGTTGCCTTAATTTCTTGTGAAATTCCAGCAGCCGGTTTTTGTTGTGTTTGATTTTTTCAAACTCTTCCCGGAGTTCATCCAGAAAAAGCGGTTTGATGAGTTTGAGAATGTTTTCCTCGCTGGTGTAATGCGCGCCGAGGTTGCGCCGCGCGGCCTTGTCCATAATGGACTGGAAGAGTGAACCGAAAATGGCGGGTGAAATCCGGCTCCAGTCCAGCGCGCAGCAGTTGAGCAGTTCCTGCCGCATGGCGGAATCGAAGGCGGCATTGGGCAGCATTTCTTCAAAGAGTTTGCCATTGATATACGCAAAAGCGGCAAGCTGCTCGTCAAGCGTTTTCTGCCGCTTGTCCGGTGGCGTGTTCAGCACCTGAAACAAGGTGCTTATATGGTGGCCAAGGTCGGAGCCGTCTTCAGAGGTTCTCTGTTCAACATATTCCTTGAATTGCTGCTTTTCAAAAATACCCGTGTCTTCGGCAAACAGGCAGAACAGCAGCCGCACCATGTAGAGTTCGAGCGAATGGCCTGTGTAGCCGGATTCCTTCAGCCGGTCGTGCAGTTTGCCCATCTGCTCGGCGGCTTTGATGTTGACGGGGTCCTGCTCCTGAATTTTGTGGGTCTGGTATCCGGCAACGAAACCGAAGAGGCGCACGTTCTTGTGCAGGTCTTTCAGGTCGAATTCGTGCTGTTCGTGTTTTTCCAGATCGTAAAGGCGGATGCGGGCGAAGTCGGAAACGATGACATACTTGGGCAAATCGCGCTCGGCAATGCCGGAGAAATAATCCAGCGCCTGTGAGTAGGCCTTGTCGAGACTCTTGCCGCGCGATTTGTGTTCGACGATTAACACGCCCTTCCAGAATAAATCGATGTAGCCGTACTTTTCGCCCAGCTTTTTGACCGGTTCTTCAAAACTGGCTGTTCGTTTGCGGGAAATGCCGAAGATGTTGAAAAAGCCGTCCCAGAAGGATTTGGCCTCGGCGTCCTCGGAGGTTTCTTCCTGCCATTCTTTGGAAAAAGCGAGCGCGCGTGTCTTAATTTCGTTCCAGCTTAGCGGCATCGAATCCTTTCTTTTTTTAACATCAGCGTGAGAAGTATTTGCGAATCTTGAATCATGACTGCGCGACTACGCGGCCGTTTTCAGTTTAACATTCATTCCGGCCTTGGTTACAAGGATGATCAGCATTTCAAGACTGAACTTTTCCCATTTGCCGGTAATCAAATCGGAAACCCGCGACTGGCTGACGCCGAAAATTTTGGCAGCTTCAGTCTGAGTAAGTTTTTTGTTCTTGATAAATCTGCGCAAATCGGCCATCAAATCGGCCCGCATTTGCATAATCGCAGCTTCATCTTTGGAATATCCCAAATCAATGAATACGTTGTCCGATGAAGTTACAATGGATTTTTTCATAAATCACTCTCCAATTTGCTTGTATCTTTTACGCGCTAATTCAATATCACGCAGACCGGTTTTTTGCGTTTTCTTTTGAAACGCATGCAACACGTAAATGGCATCCCGGATATTGGCAACGTACATCACCCGCCATTCACCAAGAACATGAATGCGGATCTCTTTTACGCCCGGTCCAACAGACACAATGGGTTTCCAATCGCGTGGTTCCAGTCCATTTTGAAGTGCGCGAAGTTCAAAACCTGCTGCTCGACGCGCTTCATCCGGAAAATCACGAAGATCATCCAGACTTGAACCGATAAATTTTAACGATTTCGTCATCGCAATCCCATTATATAAGTTTTTATATATTTAGCAATATAAATAATTGCCCGTCTGCTTAAGAAATATTTATTTGATTAATTGCTGGAGATAATACAACTTATTGATTACATTTCAAGAATATTTTTATGCTTGTTGCTTGTTTAACCTTCCGCCTTTCACAAAACGTTCTAGAATGATCAAAATAAATGTTTCATTTATAAAATAGTACTTGAAAGTAGCCGCCAACATTTAACAGGTAATGTTGCAAGATTCTGTAAACTATAATATTTTTATTAATAAGCAATTTTCAACAATTAACATCAGGTGGGTTTTTAATTTACAATCCAAGGAATGACCATAAAGAAAAAGGCGGGGGATAATGAAACGTTTTCCCCCGCCTTAAATATTTATTCAATCAAATTTACCAGGCTTCCGGAAACGCCATGTTGGTAAAGGTGTCTTCCAGTTTGACTTTGTGCCCCTGTTCCATATTCGCCAGCGACTGGAACATCTTTTTCTGCTCGGCATCGGTGCTGCATCCGGCCATTTCCTTGTACATTTCCATGGCCTCCTGTTCATTCTTGACCGCCAGCGCGATGGCATCCGCCGGTTTCATGCTCATACTCAGTTTGGGCTTATTGATTGATTCGGCCACTTTGTAATCTTTGGATTCGTCAAAATGCATCTGGCCCTTTCCGGATGCCAAGCCTTCCAGAAGTTTGCGATGACCGGCTTCTTCCTGCGCCAGTTCCGTAAAGATTTTCTTCAAACCGCCATCTTTTGTTTTATCGGCAACCGCCTTGTAAAACTCGTAGGCTTCAATTTCATTGTCAACTGCAAACATGATTATTTTTTTGTATTCATCCGTTTTCATTTCAATCCTCCTTGGCAATCATCTATGATCTTCATTTAATTCATTTCGAATCGTTTTAGTAATATACAGGAAATAATGGATTGCGTCAAAGTATATATTATCACAAATCATTTGAGAATTTCGATGTTTACATTTTTAATTCATTGACAGGCTAAAACGGTGACTCTATAATCGGTTAAGGATGTTTTTTTTAACATGATGGCAAAGATGCGCGTTTATATTGGTTTTGACGATACGGACATTGTGGAGGCGGATTACGGAACGGGAAAGGTCGCCCGCCGTTTTGAAAAAGTCCTGCCTGCTCAATGCAAAATCTGGGGTGTTGTCCGCCAGCAGTTGCTTGTAGATCCGGCCATTCCTTATACGTCGCACAACAGTTCAGCCTGTGTGGTTGTGGACTGCCCGGATTCATCGTATGTGGATGCTTTAAAAAGCGCGGCCATTAAACACATCGAAGCGATGTCGCTTCCCGGCAGCGATCCCGGCCTTTCCGTGGTTGTCGAAGGCGATCTGGCGCTGCCTGCGCTGGAGCAATTTGGAAGGCAGTGCACAGCAAGAGTCGTTACCCTGAAGGACGCCGTAAAGGCGGCGGGCAGCGCTCATCTTTCCGGTCACGGCGGAACCAACGGCGGCATGATCGGAGCCGCGGCGGCTGTCGGTCTCACCGCTTCGGGATGGAGCGGACGTTTTATCGAGTATGATGGGTTGAGAGATTTTCCCGACGAGGTAATTGTTGCGGCGCTGATGCAAAAAAATATTCGGGTGATTTCTCTGGACCGGGATGCGTGTTGCCCCCGTCCGGAAGACATGGTGAATACAAAAGGCTGGTTAAGACCCAGGCTCTGGGGGCATGACGTTGTGCTTCCGGTTAAACCGGCAGGCGCGGGCCTGTGGGAAAGCCTGGGAGAGAAACGAAACCCTGACAAAAAGAAAAAATAGGGAGGTAGAATGATGGCAGGGAAAATATTTTATCGCGAAAGAATCAAGGTTGGCGAAAAAGAGAAGAAGCCGCGTTTCAAACTGGTGGCGGTTGCCGATGTGAATATCACTTTTTACGCCGACCACCTGAAGAAAAGAGAGCTCGAGGAAATTGCCGCTTCGGTGGGCGCGGAACTTGTTTTAATCAAGGCGCCGAAAGATGGAACAGTCAAGGAAGAAGAAATTGAAGTCAAGTAAACATTCTTGAGGATTGAATTTATGGCACTGTTCAGAGAAAGAGACGGACGCAGGCTGCATGTGAAAAGCAGGCTTATGGGCGAGAGCCTGGTGAGCAAAAAATTTATGGAAGACCTGAAGGTGGCTCCTCAGGAAAGGCTTTTCCGGGATGTGAATATCGTCAAGATCGGCGGGCAATCCATTTGCGATCGCGGGGTGAAGGCCTTGCCGGCCATCGTCAAGGAAGTTGTCGCCAACAAGAAGAAACACAAGATTCTGCTGACGACAGGCGGCGGCACGCGCAGCCGCCACATTTATTCCATCGGTTTGGAGTTGGGGATGCCCACCGGCATCATCGCCAAGTTCGGCAGTTCCATTTCCGAACAGAACGCCCTGCTGGTTTCCACACTGCTGGCTCCCTGGGGCGGCATCAAGATCGGCCATGATGAAATTACAAAACTATACAATTATTTCGGCCAGGACTGCATTCCCGTCATGCACGGCATGCCGCCTTACGATTACTTTGCCCTGCCCGTGGCAAAATCCCGCATTCCCATTCACCGCACCGATGTGGGCACGCTGGTGATTGCCGATTTAATCGGCGCCCGCAGTTGCATTTTTGTCAAGGACGAGCGGGGACTCTACACGGACGATCCGAAGAAAAACAGCAAGGCGAAATTTATTCCCGAAATCAGCGTCCAGGATCTTCTGAAAAAAAATCTTGATGATCTGATTATCGAAAGACCGTGCCTGGACATCCTGCTCAACAGTGAAGTCATCGACAGGATTCAGATTATCAATGGTCTGGAAAAGGGCAACCTGACCAAGGCCCTTAACGGCAAACACGTCGGCACAATCATTTACAAGTCATAGAAGTCAGGCCGCATCATCACAAAAAAGAAGGCTTCGGTATTACGAAGCCTTCTTTTTTTGCAATCAGATTTCCCCCTGATTATCCGCCATAAAATCTTTTTGTTGCTGCCGATGAGACAAACAGTAAAGTCGGCCATTACTGGAACAGCAATTATGTAAAAATGACACATATCCCTCTTTAGAGGGATTGATTAATTTTCCGGAGCAATGTAGATTGATCGCCGTGATACGTTTTGCCGGACATCCGGCAGTGATGCGAATCGCTTCCGATCGCTCATTTTAAAGATTCATAATTTTCTATCCGGCCATTTTATGTTAGATTGCACCATGCCGCACATAACAGACGTTGGAAACACCTTGATGACAGAACAATCCGGGGGAGGATTTCAGACATGAACGCTAAAGGCATTGCTTACATTGTAACAAAATCAAATATGATTGCAGCATTTGGCGAGGAAAGATGGTCGGCCTTTATGGAAAAACTCGCCGGGAAGGACAGTTACTTCAGCACGGTCATCCTCACCATTACTCCCATGCCGGTGGAAAAATTAATCATTTGTTTTGATGAAATGTGTGCCGAATTTTTCAACAACGACAAAATGCAGTATACATATTTCGGCAAGGCGGGCGCCAAAGCGGTTCTGTCGCCGACGGGACCCTACAGGTCGTTTATGCAGATGACAAATGACATGAAACAATTTATCGAGACGGTGCTGCCCAAGGTCTGGTCTTCTTATTTTGACAGCGGCGTCGCCGTTGCAAAGTTTGAAAACAATGTTGCTCATATCAAGATTACCGGTCTTGAAATCAAATATACGTATTTTGAATACCTCGTGATGGGTTACTTCCAGCAGGCCATAAAAATGTTCGGGAAGAAATCGTCTGCAAAAAGGATCAGGAGCCTTGCCGCAGGGGATAAAGATATGTATTTTCAGTACGCGCTTAAAGATTCCTGACCATCCGCGCCGGTGCAGTATTTTTAATACTCTGTAATTGATCCCCGCTTAACGGATAGAAATACCCGCGCGCCTTAATCCGGTTTCCGCGCTTCCGTCAGTTTTCCAGAATTACCGACATCCGGCAGTGCTTGCAGTCGAATTCAAGACGATAGGTATGATGAGCATCCCGAAGATACAACGGTTCTCTGACGGAGGACTCCGGTTGCTGCAGCCGGGGGCACAGATCCAACTGATACCGGATACAGTAGCGCGTGGTCATGAGGGTTTTACCGGCAAAATCGGAAAGCGTTTCAAAGGCCGGTTCGGTAACGGTTGCGCCGTGCCGTTCATAGAACCGTCTGGCCGCCGCATTGAAAACATTGGCGTGAAAATCGAGGTGTTTTTCCGGATAAGCAACGTCATTGGGACAAAACGGCCGGTCCCCGCGAACATAGGTTTCACGTCTCACGCGCGCCAGATTTTCCAGAACATCGCGCCGGATGCCGTTCAAGACGCTTGCGGAAAGATAGCCCGGCGCGCGGGGTTCAATGGTCAGGCGCGATATCCTAAACGGCGTGTTGCCGGCGCTGGTCAGTTGTTTTTCGATTTGGCCCCTTGCTCCGGCCGGATTGCGCGACGGTTCAAACAAAACATCCTTTACGGCTTCCACCTGATTGCCGTCTTCATCTTTTGCCGCCAGCCGGATCAACGTATCGGCCTGGCTGAAATCCATCTCCACCGCAATCAATCGTTTGGCCGATGTTTTCTTTAACGCTTTGGCAAACGCGGTGTCGAGATTGCGATAAAGCGACAGTCCGGCCTCCAGGCCTTTCATGCTGTTGGGATAAACCTTCCCCTTCTCTACCCGGTTCACTCTGGAGCCAGCCAGATTGTTTTGCCTGGTGAAAAAGCAAAGTCCGTCCCCGTTTTGCAGATCATCACGGTCGATTTGAAAATAATCTTTTCCCGCCGCGGTGATTTTCCCCAGATACTGGCCGATGGATTTTTGCGTATCGAGCGAAGCGATCTTTTCTCTTTTCCCGCCGACAAAGTGCTGGCTGTAACCGCGGTTGAACGTTCTGCCGACATCGGGCGTGAATGCAAGCTCGCTTGCGCCGGAACTGCTACGCCGGTAACCGGCGTGCTCGTTGATGAATCGATCGATCACCTGCCGGTAAGCGGCCGTGACGTTTTTGACATAGTCCATCCCCTTGTATCGCCCCTCGATTTTAAAACAGGTCGAGCCTGCGGCAATCAAATCCGGCACCCGGCTCATCAGGTTCAAATCCTTGAGCGAAAGGAGATATTTATTTTTCATTATGGTGTTGCCGTCACCGTCGATCAGCGTGTAATGGGACCGGCAGGGCTGCGCGCAAACGCCGCGATTGCCGCTGCGCCCCGCAACGGCATGACTCATATAACATTGTCCGCTGTAGGAAACGCATAACGCGCCATGCACAAACGTTTCCAGTTCTATCTTCGGGGCCTGACGGCGAATCCCGGCAATCTCGGAAAGAGAAAGTTCCCGGGCCAGAATAACCCGCTGAAATCCCACGGCCTCCAGAAACCGGACCTTCTCCGGCGTACTGTTGTGCATCTGAGTGCTGGCAATCAGCGGAATGGGCGGCAAGTCCAGCTCCAGCAAACCGACATCCTGAATAATCAGCCCGTCGGCGCCCAGCGCATCGATGGCCCTGATCAGATCCAGCGACTCGGCCAGTTCCGAATCGGTAAGAATGGTATTGAGCGCCACATAAACTTTCGCCCGATAGAAGTGGGCGTGTTCAATCAGACGGGCGATATCGTCGAGCTGCACACCGGCTGCGGCCCGGGCGCTGAATTTCGGCGCGCCGATATACACGGCATCCGCGCCATGATCGATGGCTGCTATTCCGATAGCGGCATCGCCTGCCGGCGCCAGCAATTCCAGTGATGTGACCATCTATTCTCTCCCGGAAGAAGTTGATATTTTTTGAACGGCCTTTTTGATAAATTTCTCCACAATACTTCTCGCTTCGTCCATGGAGGAATAGGCAACCGTCCGGATGCCGGGACTGCCTGCAATCATGGCGGACAAAACTTTCTTCGATTGGCGTCGATACAGGCACAAAACAGGCCTTTTCATTGCCGTGGCCCATCCCAGTTCATAGCCCACACCCAGAGAAGGTTTGGTCACCTCGGCCACCACGCAATCGCAGGATTCCAGCCAGGCCATGTCGCGGTCATGAATAAACCGGTCATGCGGTCCGTCATTGCCTTTTTCCGACAGAGCGGGATTGCCGACGTGTTCGGTCAGGACGTCGCCAAATGACATTAAAACCTCAATCATTGCTTTGTAGATTTCGGCATCCTGCCTTCCGGCGCGAATCGCTCCGGCAAAATAAATTTTCATAAACTCCCTACGCCCAGGCGATGAAACACTTTTGCTATTGATACCACTGATGGTCGGATGCATTCAACACATTTAAGGAGACTCCAATCACCAAAGTGAAATGCATCGGAATTGGTTAGTTGAACTATCCAATAGCTATGCTATTGGAGACTATCCCCGAAGCGAAGTGGAGGGGACACTCTTCACCCTTCACGTTTCACGATTCACAATTTGTTTAACGTTGAACATTGAACTATTTTCTATTCACCCGTTTATCGGTGGATATTTATATGGACATTTACGGCGATTTCCGGGTGACAACAACTTCGCAGCAATCATCACCGCGATTTAAATTTTTGGTGTGAGCAACATCCACGAAAATTTTATTATCAAACAGACCGCCGATGAGCCCCTGATAGGTCTGGACGGTGACAATACCGCAATCGGCAACGCCGGCCTTGGCAATGGCTTTCTGTGTTTCGCAATCCGTAATGCGAATGATAATTTTACCATCTTCGATGCAAACTTTCCGTCCCTCGATCTTTAAAACCCTGCTGAAAATATCCAAAGCATCAAAAATACTTTCCGGCCAGACGGGGTTGGGGAGATAGTTCTTCCGGAGGTTCTTGCCGAAAACATAAGCAAAGTGTTTCCAGGCTTCCACATCCATTTCCCAAGCGGTTTGAACACCGAACTTCTTCGCCAGCGCCAAAAACCAGGCCCCATCCATGCGCGTAAACGCGTGCTGTGCAATTTCAATCATCTGTGTTTCAGTTAATTTCATTTCTAAAAACTTCCTTTCATCTATTGGGAGTGAAGTATAAGGAACGATTTCTTGTGAGTCAAGAAGGTTGTCGCTACAACACGCTGACGATAAGAAGCCTATTCACTATTTAATGAGACTTGCTGAAAAAAAGCTTTGCGATGTAATCAAACCCAAGTTTTAGATGCGTAGCGTCCTGAAACTTGTAGGTTGAATTATCACCTATGGTGATTTGAAGCGCAAGTCGTAGTGACACCCGTTGAGCGCGAGAAAAACGACGCGCAAAACGTTGGAGGAACTATCCAAAAGCCTTCGGCTATTGGAAACTATCCCCGAAGTGAAACGGAGAGGGGGAAAAGCGGAAAAGGGGGACGCCCTTAAAATTGTAAAAAGGGCAAAGGGGTCAAGTCTTTGCTTGGCTCATGTTGGAAAGAAAAAGTGGATTCCCACCAGACCCCTGCGGGAATGACACCTTAAATAAAAAGACATGCCTCTGAAAAGAAGCATGTCTTTTTGGGTTTTTGAATTGGTTAAAATTTACGCATCTTCCACTTTTACCGCGCAGACCTTGTATTCCGGAATTTTTCCGGTCGGGTCCAGAGCCGGGTTAGTCAGTAGGTTGACGGATGCATCCGAGTTGGACAATGGCAGAAAAGGACATCATTAGAATCAAAACTTTGCCCTTGACAAATGTCACGAGTCACGTTACACAATACACATGATAAAAACATTTGCCGACAAACATACGCGTGATTTGTTTATTACCGGTAAATCAAAGAAGTTTCAGCCTGATATTCTTAAAAGAGCTATCAGGCGTCTTGAATATATAGATTTGGCAACGTGCATTGAAGATTTAAAAGTGCCGCCGAGCAATCATCTGCACATGCTGAAGGATAACAGAGAAGGTCAATATGCAATATCCGTGAATGACCAGCGGAGAATATGTTTCCGGTTTATTAACGGTGATGCATACGATGTTGAAATAACCGATTATCATTAAAAGAGGTAAGAATATGAGCATAAAATATGATGGGAAAAGAAAAGTAAAGCCGACACATCCGGGTGAAATTCTTAAGGAAGATTTTATGCCTGATTATAATCTTAATGTTGCCACTCTGGCCAAAGCACTCGGTGTATCGCGTCAGACGGTTAATGAATTATTAAGAGAGAGCCGCGCTTTGACACCGATCATGGCGTTACGTCTTGGCCGTTTGTTCGGCAATACGGCTGAGTTTTGGTTAAACGCTCAGCGCGCTCATGATCTATGGGAGGCGCAGCAGACGCATCAAGCTGAAATAAAGAAAATCCATCCTCTGAAAGCGGCTTAATTGTGGGGCACATTCCCTGAACGCGCCGTATATGGATTATTCCCAATTCTAATTTATTGAAATGAAAATAAATGGCTAGCGGGACGCCCTTAAAATTGTAAGTTACTGTCATATTCGGGGAACATAAAACTAAAAACACAATGACAATGGTCACAAAATGAATAAATCAAAAGATAAATTATCCGCCTTAATCATTTATCTTTCTCCTCATGGAACAACGAAAAAAGCTATTGATACATTGGCAGTGTCGCTAAACGAAAACAGCGTGAGCTCTGATATATATAATCTGAGTGAATTTGATAATAACGATATTATGGCAAAAATAGCGGACTACCAGTTGATCGTTTTGGGCTCGCCGACATATTTTCATCATGCACCTACCGTGTTTACTGATTTTATCAATAACATGCCCGATGCATCGAATGATCAGTCAGTCGTTTTGCTTTCCTCTTTTGGCGGGGTATCCAGTGGTGTTGTTTTATATGATCTTGCTAAAATTCTGCACAGGAAGAAATATAATTTGATCGGCGGCATCAGAGTCTTAACAGAACACTGCCTTACCTTTCAGGAAGAAAAACCTTTTTATTCAGGGCATCCGGATAAGAAAGCCTTGAACGCTATCAAGACGTTCGGGAAAGAAATATCTGTCCGATTGAAAAATAAAATCTGTACAAGATACAGCCCTTCTGATTTCAATGATAAGCCTTTTATTCTAAACTTTATGGATGACCACATTGTTAAGCTGAGAAATTTTGTATGGGCCATGCCGGGCATAACAGTAAATCAATCATTATGTAACCGCTGTGCTGTGTGCGTTAAAAATTGCCCCACGCATAACATAAAGCTCGGTAAAGCCACCATGCACGGGGGAAATTGCATTTATTGTTACTGTTGTGTCAGGAACTGCCCGGTTCATGCGACAATCGCATTTCTCAAGCCTGCGAGTATAACGGTCAAACTGATGGCAGAAATATTCCGCAAATTCGAAGATCAAGAAACACAGCAGATAGTTTGATCGTTTAGGAGTAAGAGGAACGCCGTTAAAATTCCAAGTTACTGGTTAAAAAGCAACAGGGGCAAAGGGGTCAAGTCTGCTCTTGACTCATATTAGCGGTTTTTGCGCTGGTTCAATCGTCGTCCTTCGATTGAACCAGAATATTTCGGAGCAATCAGCAACCTGTCCGGCGCATCCGGCATTCTCCGGAGCACCTGCCGGATGATTGCTTCGGCAATGAAAAGTTCATCCATTGGGTGATTACCGCTTTTCATTTTTCCCACGGCAACTACGCGGTGTCAGGCCTGTCCACGATTTGAAGGCGCGATAAAAATTGGCCACATCACGATAACCTACCTTATTTGCAATTTCTTCCATGGTAAGTTCGGTTGATTGCAGAAGATCACAAGCCTTTTTCTGACGGATGTCTTTCACGAGTGATTTATAACTCACACCCTCGGCCGCTAACCGGCGCTTTAGCGTTTGATCGCTCATGTTCAAACACCGGGCAAGCTGTGACCTCGTGAGCAGTTCTTTGTCTTTAAACTGAAGCGCCGATTTAGCCAACTCCGTTGTTGTTGTAAGCATGATAAGCTGCTCAAGCGTTTGACGGCAATCTTTTTCATAAATCTTTTTAGTCAGCGTATTGGCGCATGGCAATGGTCTGGTCAGGTAACTGCTGTCGAACCGAATTTGAGTTTCTTCGGCATCAAAGAGAATCGGACAATTAAATATTGGTTTATATTCCTCTGCATATTCCGGCTTGGAATAGGCAAAACGGATTTCTATAAGTTGCACTCGCTCCCGCATAATTTCACAGCAGATATTATAGCCGCCTACCATATGCATTTCGTAACGGAAGCGGCTGCTGCGACCCAGATCGATGAGATCAATAAAACTGAATTTGGCAATATCGTCCTGAACATCAAGGATAAATTGGAAGGGAAATGATAAGAGATCGGCAAGCTCAAAAGCCATTTTAAAGGCGTCAAGGGTTGTGGCACAGCTATTGATAGCCATTATCCATTTCCCCAACTGGCCGATATTAATGCGTTCTCCAATGCGCAGTCCTAAAGCCGGGCAGGAAATAAGGTCGAATAACTTTTGCGAGATCTCAAATTGCTGTTCAAATGTTATCAATCTATCCGGGTTGTCAAAATCCGCTTTCTCCAGTCCTTCACTGGAGAGAATCGACGCCGTATCTATTCCATGCTCTTCTGCCCATTGGATGATAACGCGCAAGTTATGCGTAGATCGATAGGGCGCGATTACAGGCTTTGATTTCAGAGAAATTCTCATGATTCAATCAGTATTATTCTTCGCCATTAAGTTGATCCAAAATGACAATATTTTGAGCTTCTCCGGCAATTGTAAATGATATCCGTATCAAGTAGCATAAAACGAAATTAACCAAGTGGTCAATAACACAAGCGTAGATGAAACTCAATGTCGTTGTCAATGTAAAGTAATATCAAACGTGCCGTACACTATTAAAAGAAATCGCTGAACTGGAGGCTATTTATGAGAAAAGGATTAAGACTGTTTCCGATGATGACAATGTTGATTTTGTTTGTTCTGACAGTGTTTTCCGTTGAGATTTTTGCCTGGCCGGTCATACCGCCGCCAAACTTTACGAATGAACCGCCCCGAAATCCGTTTATCGCTGATTCTCCCTGGCCGATGAGTCATCGAAATCCTTACGGTCAGGCATCCTCTCCGTATCCGGGACCTAAATCAATCAATTTAACAACAAGATCATCTTTTCATGTCGGGATGCCCGGTTTGATTACGCTTGCCATCTCTGGAAAATATCCGGATGGTAAACGCGTGATTTGGGGCAGTTCATCAACGGATGTGTTCAAGGCGGATGAATCGCTAAATTACATCAAAACTATGAAAAAAGAAAATTTGACCATTTCATCTATATTTACACCCGGTGAAATGCTTTCCGGCGCTTATACTCTGGTGGACAAGGATAATACATTCTATATGCCCCGGTTTACAAAAATATTTGCGTTTGGCGATGCGATTGCCGGTAATCGCTATTCGGATATCATTATTCAGGGCGTGTATGAAATTCCCGCAAACCTGCTTGTTGATCCGGCGGAAAAAATCGTGGGACTAAGCATGACCTGGGACGGCATGCTGACTCTTGCCACCAGTCATGGATTGATAGGGGTTGTTTCCCGTTTTTTTGACGAAGCATATTACTATCGCTTCCCCGCTGACGAACAGATTTCCAATTCCATAGCCTGTGATGAGCATGGAGGCATTTATGTCGTTACCGATAAAAATATGTACCGAGTGCAGTGGACTGGCAGTGAACTCACGATAGATCCTGACAAGGGAGGATGGAGCGCCGGTTATGAAACGGGAGAAGCTTCGGGCGTGCGGCTCGGAGCAGGTTCAGGCTCGACACCGACGCTAATGGGAACCGGTAATCAGGATAAATTTGTGGTGATTACAGATGGTCAGAATCTCATGCACCTTGTTCTTTTCTGGCGCGACGAGATTCCCGCCGACTGGCAGCAGATCCCCGGAACAAAAAGCCGGCGCATTGCCGCACAGGTGCCGGTGACTTTCGGTAACCCCGGCGCGACAGAAACATTGTCTGAACAGTCTGTATGCGTCAGGGGTTATGGAGCAGTGGTTGTCAATAACCAGTTGAAAGCGTCACTGGACAATCAAGTCATCAGCGTTCTGATGTCCGGATTTGCGCCAATCGCTCCTTATGGTGTTGAAAAATTCGTATGGGATCCATGGACACGAACATTAAAGACAGCCTGGGTAAACAAATCGGTAAGCATCCCCAATGGAATTCCCACCATGAGTCAGACGACCAACTTGTTTTATGGCGTCGGAAAAAGATTCGGGTTTTGGACATTTGAAGCCTTGGATTGGACGACAGGAAAATCTGTCTTCAGCTATCCATACGGCATTACACCGGCCAATAACAGCGCCTATGCCGCCACGGAAATCGGGCTTAATGGCAGCCTCTTAACCGGAACTTTAACCGGCATGGTACTGATGAAACCTTAGCCTGTCTGCCGGCATTGGGCATTTAAGGGACATAACACTTAATTAATAAAAAAACCGGATTTACCCTGACGGGCACCATGGCCCGCCAGCGCGGGAATGACACTTTAGAGAAAGAAAGCTATACCCCTTTTCAGAGGCATAGCTTTCTTTGTTTCTATTAATATTTTAAAAGCTACGCGGCTTCCACTTTTACCGCGCAAACCTTGTATTCCGGAATTTTGCCGATCGGGTCCAGAGCCGGATTGGTCAACAGGTTGACGGATGCGTCCGCGAAATGGAAGTTCATGAAGATCGAACCGGGAGCACTCTTTTTGGTAATGGTTGCCTTGGCTTCAACCGTACCGCGTCTTGAGGTCACCTTGACTTTCTGGCCTTCGGCAATACCCATTTTTTCGGCATCGGCCGGGTTGATTTCCACCAGGCTTTCGGGATAACGCTCGGTCAGACCTTTTGTACGCGTGGTCATGGTACCGGTGTGGTAATGATACAGGACGCGTCCGGTGGAAAGCAGGAACGGATATTGTTTGTCCGGCAATTCATCGGGCGGAATGTATTCAATGGCGGTAAACAATCCCAGACCGCGGGAGAACTTATCCTTGTGCAGGAATTTGGTCCCCTGATGTTCCGGCGTGGGACAGGGCCACTGAATGCCGCCCTTTTCCAGGCGCTCGTAAGAGATGCCCGCATAGCTGGGGGTGACTTTCGCCACTTCTTCAAAAATTTCCCTGGCGGAAGCGTAATTCATCTCGTAACCCATCTTGTTGGCAATGCCGCAGATGACTTCCCAGTCGGCTTTGGCTTCACCCGGCGCGTCGAGCGCTTTGCGCACGCGCTGTACGCGGCGTTCGGTATTGGAAAACGTTCCATCCTTTTCGGCAAAGCTGGCCACCGGCAAAACCACATCGGCCAGTTCGGCGGTTTCGGTCAGGAACAGATCCTGAACAATCATCAAATCCAGTTTTTGAAGTTCTTTTTTCACGTGGTGCAAATCGGGGTCTGAAAGCATGGGGTTTTCACCCATGATGTAAATCGCTTTGATATCGCCTTTGCCGGCGGCTGCCATGATTTCCATGATGGTCAGGCCCGGTTTGGGGGAAAGCTTGGCGTTCCAGAAGCCTTCAAACTTTTTACGGACATCTTCATTGGCCACCTGCTGGTAGGCGGGATAAACATTGGGAAGTGCTCCCATGTCGCAGGCGCCCTGAACATTGTTCTGACCTCTGAGCGGATTCACGCCGCCGCCTTCAATACCGACATTGCCGCACAACATGGAAAGATTAGCACAGCTCTTGACGTTGTCGGTTCCGGTAATGTGCTGGGTAATGCCCATGGCGTAAAGGATGCTGGCACGGTCTGCCTTGGCATACATCCGGGCGGCTTTCTTCAAATCTTCCGCGGGCACGCCGGAAATCTTTTCGACCTTTTCCGGTGTGTATTTTTCGACCATCTTCTTGAGCGCGTCGAATCCTTCGGTTCTGTCTTTCACGTATTCCTTGGCATAAAGACCTTCGGAGATGATGACGTTCATCATTCCGTTGATAACGGCAACATCGGTGCCGGGATTCTGGCGCAGCCAGATATCGGCGTATTTGACCAGATCGATTTCGCGGGGATCAATCACAATCAGTTTCGCGCCGCGCTTGGTTGCCCGTTTGACCTTGGCGCCGATCACCGGATGATTTTCGGTGGTGTTGGTGCCCGTTGCCAGAATCAGGTCTGTGAATTCAATTTCGTCTATAGAGTTTGTCATTGCACCGCTGCCGAATGTGGCGGCCAGACCGGCCACCGTGACAGAGTGTCAGAGACGGGCGCAGTGATCAACATTGTTGGTGCCGATTCCCGCCCGCAGGAATTTCTGGAACAGGTAATTTTCTTCATTGGTGCAGCGCGCCGAGGCGAGTCCCGCAATGCTGTCGGCGCCGTGTTCTTTTTTGATCCTGGAAAGTTTGTCCGCGATGAAGGTAAAGGCTTCATCCCAGGTCGCTTCTTTGAAGTTTTCATTCTTTTTATAACGGATGAGCGGTGTTTTCAGGCGATCGGGATGGGAAAGAAAATCCATGCCGAAACGTCCCTTGACGCACAGGCTGCCGTCATTGGGCTGGCCGTATTCGCGGTTGCCCATGACCTTGACGATTTTATTATCCTTGGTGTAGAGATCCATCTGACAACCAACGCCGCAATAGGTGCAGGTGGTTTTGACTTTTGCAAGTTCCCACGGACGGCCGGCGAATTTCGCCTGTTTGAATGTGAGAGCGCCTGTGGGACAGGCCTGCACGCACTCGCCGCAGAAGACGCAGGTTGAATCAATGTAATCCTGGTCGAATGCGGGGCCGACCTTGGCCTTATAACTGCGGTTGGCAAAATCCAGAACTTCGTTGACCTGGATTTCATTGCAGGCGCGCACGCAGCGTCCGCAGAGAATGCATTTGTTCATGTCGCGCGCAATCATGGTATTGCTGTCATCCTTCGCATAACCCGGCACTTGAATTTCAAAGCGCGGCTTGTCAATCTGCAGCCAGTAAACCAGATTCTGCAATTCGCAATTACCGTTCTGCTCGCAGGTGAGGCAGTTATGATCTCCGGACGACCAGAGCAGTTCGATGATCATTTTCTGGGCCTTGCGAACGGCTTCCGTATCGGTGCGGACAACCATATTGGGCGTCACCGGCATACAGCAGGATGCGGCAAGAGATCGGGCGCCTTCCACTTCGACCACGCATACGCGGCAGGCACCGACATTGGTTGTTTTGGTATAATGACAAAGGGTCGGAATAAAAATGCCGTTATCCCGTGCGCATTCTAAAATTGTCTGACCGGCAGTCGCTTCAACATCTTTTCCGTCAATTCTGATAGGTATTTTTTTCTCCATGTCTTTCTCCAATCTTAAATTATCTGAACTCTTACTGACCAAGAGTTATATTTTTTTTAACATCGATTTCATAACGACAAGCAATCGGGTTGTCAATTCTGTCAATATTGACTTATGCCTTTTTTCACATAGGCCAAAAATGACAATACGTTAAATATATCAAATACATAATGCAATGCCGCTACCGACGTCCGCCGTAAATAAATTGGGCGCAACGGGTGGAAATGCCCGAAGCCTGACTGGACTTGTCAGACATGGTCCGGTGAGGATGGGACGTGATGTTTCTTTTGCCTATGTTGTTGCAACAGCAAAAGCGTTGCCTGTGCAAAATGATGCAAGGGTTTTATCGTCAGGAGGAGTATCGTTACAGGCCATCATAGTCGTTGACAGGCAATCAGGCATTGATGTAGCTTGCAAAAGCGTGTAGCTCCGAAAAAGGGCGTGCATCAGGTCAGTGCACGGCAACACACTTATGCGGTTGATTTGTTCTGCAAAAACGAATCAGACGAAGAATGATCGAATGTAATACCGGGAGATAATATGGCTGAAATAAGTGTCAATGGTTTTTGTGATCCGGCTTTTGATAAGGTGAAGCAGGCGTTTATTGGCAATTTTAAAAAAGGCAAGGAGCGGGGAGCTGCCGTTTCAATTGTCATCGAAGGCAAAACGGTTGTTGACATCTGGGCCGGTTATGCGGATTTCTGGAAGAGGCGGCCATGGCAAAAAGATACGCTGGTCAACATCTATTCGACGACCAAGGGCGTTACCGCCATTTGCGCCCACCGGCTGATCGAGCAGGGACGGCTGGATCCGGATAAGCCGGTGTCGGCGTACTGGCCGGGATTTGAGAAAAACGGAAAAGAAGCCATTACGGTTCGCATGCTGCTGAACCATACCGCCGGCATGGTCGCTATAAAAAAACGCCAACCGGGAAAGGCGCTGTACGACTGGGATGCCATGGTCAACGCTCTGGAGAACCAGTCTCCCTGGTGGAAACCTGGCAAGCTCGGCTACCACGCCATTACTTTCGGCTGGCTGGTGGGGCAGGTCATTCGAAATATTACCGGCATGTCCGTGGGACAATTTTTAAAAAAGGAAATTACCGGTCCGCTGGACCTCGATATTCATATCGGTCTGGATGAAGCCGAGCATCACCGGTCGGCAAACATGGTCATGGTGCGGATCCCCACGATCCACCCGGACTGTCTGAAATTAACCAGGGCGATTGTCCTGAATCCTTTTGGCGCAACATCCATGGCCCTGGGCAATCCCTTCAGTATCGCCACGGGCGTCAACAGCCGTTCCTGGCGAAGCGCCGAGATTCCTTCCGCAAACGGCCAGGCCGCGGCCCGGGCCCTGGCAAAGCTATACGGTATTCTTGCCAACGGCGGCAAAGCGGGCAACATACAGGTCCTGTCACCCGGTGAAATAGACCGGTGCTCCGAGGAGACCTCCGGCGGCGACGATGCCGTTTTGAAATTGAAAACGCGATTCAGCCTGGGCTTCATGCTGAATCAGGATAACCCCTCGGGCAACATGGGCCCCGGCAAAAAGACATTCGGCCATCCCGGCGCGGGCGGCTCCCTTGCCTTTGCCGATCCGGATGCGCATCTGGGATTCGGCTATGTGATGAACAAAATGGATACGTTTATTCTGGTCGATCCCCGGGCAAAGCGTCTTATCAAAGCGGTGTACGCGTGCCTGTGACGGTTTCATTGTTTCAATCAGAAAGCTGATTACCGCAAGTCCCCTGCAACGGCATCAGTTGGTGATCATCAGAAATATTGTATCGACAACTGCCGGAATGCGAAAAAACAATTCTTCAGAAAGAAGCAAATACAGGACGTGATGCAAGCTGCCGGGTCAATTTCTGTTTCGGGCGATGGTCAATTGATCAGCTCAAAACATTCCAGGTACAGGCGGTCATGGGTTCGTAGCCTTTGTTCTGCATGAGCAGATCCATGTGAATCAGGCTGATGGCGGAAACATCCATATCGCGCGCAAAGACCTGGCCCGCCCGGTAAAGGGTGACAAGGTATTTTTTACATTGGTCACAGACGAAAGCGGATTCCTGTTTTTTATTTTCCACATAGAAATATTCCATCCCCTGCCGGGTTTCCTTTTCACAGTAAGGACAACTGACCCGCGTAAAGCGCCAGTAATAACCGCAGGCAGAGCAATGCAGGAAGCGCTTTCCGCCCTCTTCCTCAATTAACGCAATGGACGGAAATTCTCCGCAAATCGGGCAGTACCCTTTTTCCCAGTCAAAGGCGCCGATGGCGGCCGTTATCTCGTTGGCTCTCTGTTCCAGGATAACGCGGCTGACCAGGCTCATTAAAAATGACGCATTGGACGGCGAGACTTTTAAATCTTTCGCCCAGACATCGGTGGCCATGCTTTCCCCGTCCGGGGTGCTTTTGAAATAATCCGCCGGTTTGATTTTATCGTCTTTGATCAGCCCTGCTATCAGATCGATATTTTCCGTCAGTTGCGGCATGCCTTCCTTCACCGCCTCGGCCAGCGACAGAGCGATTTCTTTCAACGGATCGCCCGGCAATATTAAATTGATCTGACGGCTGACCGGCACGCCGGCCTTGAGTTTCTGTTTATCGATTGCCAAGCAGTCCAGTTTCTGCTCTGAAGGCTTTTCGGCAAGCTGTCTCTGCCGGATGATAATCGGTGCAAACGCTTTAATGATTTCCTTATTCTCAGGATTCTGTTCCAGAGCGCGGTCAATGATATTTTTGATCTCGGACGTTTGTTCTTGGGTCATGATTTTTCCTTTTACTAATTAGTCCCCCATAGTGTTTCATGCGGGATTGTTTCCGATAGCCAAAAGCTACTATCGATGGTCAACGAATCTCACAAAAGCGAGCCTCAAAACAAAAGTGGCGCACACCTTCTATCAGATGTGCGCCACCCGGTCAATTAAATATGAACCACATCGTTTCCTTGCGGGAAATTGTTCAATCTTACTTTTTATCGTCGGCAATCATGAGTTTGCCTTCATGCTCCATCTCTTTGACCCATTTCGGATGAAGCATTCTCAATACCGGCAGCTCCATCTTCCCGCTGATCATCGCGGAAACAGATCCGGGATTACCAATGGTCCCCAAATACAGGTGGACAAAGAAGAACGCAAAGATGACCACAAAGCCCAACACATGCAGGACATAAACCCAATCCATCAATGCCGCCGGAAGTACGTGGGGATACCACATGAAAAATCCGGTGCAGATCATCAGTAATCCAAACAAGGCGACGGTCAGAAAGAACGCCTTCTGGCCGGGATTGTATTTGCCGGTCTCCGGGACGTGATCCAGATGCCACAGGTAACCGCCGGCTGCCTTGATCCATTCCCAGTCTTCCGGGAAAACAAATATGCCCGCTTCTTTCCACCACATCGCTATGGCCAATACCAACGATATGGCAAAAACCACAGCCATAATGTCATGAACGGTGGCCAATCCTTTCAAACCGCCGAAAATGAAACCCAAAAAGTTCAACTCTTTGTACATAATCCCCAGTCCGGTATAGCATAAAAGAAGGCAGGAGATGGCCAACAGCCAATGAACGAATCTCTCATATTTTGATGTCACCATTACCATTTTACTTTTCATCTTACGCACCTCCCTGCTTCGTATCTTGATCATAATGCTCCGGATGGGGCTTGTGCGGACCGTGGGTGAAGTAATGTAATAATGATCCGCCAATCACGCCGCCCGCGGCCAGCAGGCTCAGAGGTTTGAGCACATCTTTCCAGATAAAGGTAGAAACCGGTACTTTCGGATCTTGCGGCAGTTCGTCATAAACTTCCGGCTTGAACTGAAGCACATAAATAACGTGTGTGCCGCCTACGAATTTATCGCCGTACACATTGGCGTCGCCGCCCAGTTGCTGTACGCGGGCATAGGCCTTTTTAATCATCTCGTCCTTGGGCCCGATGGTCAGAGCGCCGGTCGGACAGGATTTGACACAGGCCGGGGGAAGGTTTTCCTTAATGCGCGAATAGCAAAGATCGCATTTGTAAATCTTCTCGGTTTTCTTATCGTAGCGGGGAATGTCAAACGGACAGGCCGCAATGCATTCCTTGCAGCCGATGCATTTGTCGCGATGAATACCCACCGTCTTGATGTCCGTATAATACAGAGCGCCGCTGGGGCAGACTTTTACACAGGATGCGTCCGTGCAGTGCATGCAACCGTCTTTGCGGAAGATCCACTGGAAGTTTTCATCCTTGTCTTCATATTCCTGAAAGCGGATCAGCGTCCAGGTGTTCCACTGCAAATCCGGCGGATTCTGGTACGTGCCGGTTTGTTTTGTCCTGAAGCCCGGCATTTCATTCCACTGCTTGCAGGCGACCTGGCAACCGCGGCAGGCGGTGCACAGGGTTGTATCAATCAATTTTACAAGTTCATTTCCCATGGTTTATCCTCCTTAAGCCTTTTCCACGTTGACCATGAATGCCTTGTACTCGGGACAGAAGACATTCGCGTCACCAACGGTTGGGGTTAATACATTCGTGCTGTCACTGGTGCTGTCCTTGGGGAAGAGCCAGCCGTAATTAAAGGGCATGCCGACCTGATGGACCGTTTTTCCTTCAACCGTAAAAGGCTTGAAGCGTTTGGTCACCATGGCCACGCAGGGCGCTTCGCCACGAATGGAGGAAACCTTAACGCGGTCGCCATTTTTAATACCTTTTTCCTTAGCCAGTTTATCGCCGATTTCAACGTAGAGCTCCGGCTGCATTTCCAGAAGCCATGCCTGCCAACGGGTCAGCGCGCCGGTGCACCAGTGCTCGGTGCAGGAATACGTCGTGCAGACATAGGGGAACTTCTCGCTGGCGCTGGCCACTTTATCCATTTCACCTTTGAAGATTTCAATGGCCGGGTTGTTGAGCTGTCCGGACATCGGATTTTTAGCCAGAGGGCTTTCCAGCGGTTCGTAATGCTCCGGGAAAGGACCTTCAGCCATGGCGGGTCCGAACAAAGATGCCACACCATCTTGTTTCATAATAAAAGGATATTTGCCTTTTGCCTTGTCCGCTTGCGGCGGCCAGGGACCATCAGGCACGTCTCCAACCCATTTATCTCCCACCCATTCCAGAATATTACGTTTGGGATTGTACGGTTTGCCGTAAATATCGCAGGAAGCGCGATTGTAAATGATGCGGCGATTGACCGGCCAGGCGAATGACCAGTTGGGGAAAAGCCCCAAACCGGTGGGATCGTCTTTGCCGCGTTTGGTCATTTTGTTGAAACCTTTTTCGTCAAAACTACCGGCCATAATCCAGTTACCGCAGGCTGTGGATCCGTCATCCTTGAGGTTTCCAAAGGTCGGGACACACTGTCCTTTTTTAAACAAAGTGGATGTACCTTTCGCCTTATCCTCGATAACCGTGTCTTTTGTAAAGAGGCCATTGACCTGATGGGAAACTTTCAACACATCCATGTGCCCCTTGCTGTCCAGATAATCCCACTTGAGATTGGTAATAGCCGAGGCATTGGGACCGCCTTCTTTCTGGTAAAGCTTTTTGACTTCAGCCATAATCTTAATTTCGATTTCACCCACGGGAATGGCATCGCCGGGAGCTTCGGCAGCTTTGTATTTCCACTGAACCCAGCGGCCGGAATTGCTCTGCGATCCTTCCTTTTCCATACTCGCGGAAGCGGGAAGCAGGAAGCATTCCGTCTTGATCTTTGCAGGATCGACACCGGGGCCTCTCCAGAATTCGTAGGTTTCGTTGTTGAAAATATTTTCACCCACGAGCCAGTCCAGATTTTCCATCGCCTTGCGAACCTTGTTGCTGTTCGGCGTGCTGACGGCCGTATCCGCGCCAACACAGAAGTATCCCTTGATCTTGCCTTCATACATCGCATCGAACATGTGCATCGTGGAATAGTGTTTCCCGTCATCAATTTTGGGAAGCCAGTCGTAGCCGAAATCATTTTCTTTTGTCACCTTGTCGTCCCACAGGGATTTTAAGAAACTGACAAAGAATTTGGGGTAATTAGAATAGTAATTGGCCGACTGCGGATCCTTGGATTCCGGCGTGCATTTTTTCAAATAGTGTTCCAGCGTGTCCAGAGAAGCCGCGGGCATCTTCAGATAACCGGGCAGATTTGCATATAAAATGCAATGGTCTGTCGAGCCCTGAACGTTGGGTTCGCCGCGCAGCGCATTGATGCCGCCGCCTGCGATACCCATATTGCCCAAAAGCAACTGAATAATCGCCATGGAGCGGATGTTCTGTACGCCCACGGTATGATGTGTCCACCCCAGAGCGTAGCATTCCGTACCGGCTTTGTCCGGAGCGCCGGTCGCGCTGTAGGCTTTGTACACCTTGAGGAGGTTGTCCTTGGATACGCCGGTGATGCTGGAAACCTTATCCAGGGTATACCGTGAATAATGTTTTTTCAGCATCTGGAAAACACAGCGGGGATCAGACAGGGTCATGTCCCGTTTGGGAATACCGTTTGCATCTTTATCGAGAGTCCATGTATCTTTATTGTACTTGCGTTTTTGCGAATCGTAACCGGAGAAAAGACCGTCATTAAAAGAAAAATCTTTGTTTACGAGGAACGACGCGTTGGTGTAATTGACTACGTAGTCTTTGAAGTATTTATTGTTTTCCAGAATATATTTGATCATACCGCCCAGAAAAGCGATATCGGTACCGGAGCGAAGCGGCACATGGAAATCGCAGCGCGCCGATGTTCTTGTATAACGGGGATCGACATGGATAACCGTCGCTCCCTTTTCTTTTGCTCTCATAATCCACTTGAAAGCGATGGGGTGATGTTCCGCGGCATTGCTGCCCATAATCAAAATGACATCCGCGTTTTTCAAATCACAGTAGTGGTTCGTCATGGAACCGCGTCCGAACGACTCTCCCAGAGCCGCTACAGATGGGCTGTGTCAGACCCTGGCCTGGTGATCGATATAAACCAAACCCAGAGCACGGCATTTGACGCTCATCAGCCAACATTCTTCATTATCTACGTTGGAACTGCCGTAGTGGCCGATTGTTTCGCAGCGATTGACCAGTTCGCCCTTGGCGTTCTTCGTTACAAAACCTTTGTCACGAGTGTCTTTAATCAAGCGGGCAATCCTGGGCAGCGCCCAGTTCCAGTCTTTCTCTTCCCATTCCGTTCCATACGGCTTGCGATAGAGAACCTTTTTTAGCCTGTGCTTGTTGGCTTCGGTCAGATCGAAGAAACCGGCACCTTTGGCGCAAAGCGATCCTTCATTGATGGGATGCTCGGCGTCGCCTTCAATGTTAATGATTTTTCCGGTCGCCTTGTCCGTGCTGCAAACCAGACCGCAGCCGACGGAACAGTAACAGCAAACCGTCGTCGTCTGTTTGGCGGCCTTCACTCTGTTCATCTTGTCTAACTCGTCCGCATATGCCCGCGTCGGCTTCAGATTAAGCCCCAAGCTGGACAGGGCAATCCCGCCTCCGACGGCACTGGAAAGAGTTAAAAAACCTCTTCTTGAAATATGCATAAAATCCTCCCCACTACCTATGTCAGTTTTGGTATATGTCAAACGTGGCATAGATTGACCGAAAGTCATACAAAAGTCAATATGTTATATAAAACATATTTTAATGAAGCCGGTTTAATAGGGTTTATTGCTTTTTAAAATCATTAAAAGCTTGACAGAACCGCCATATCGTGCCACTAAAATTATAATCGTAGCACAAATGGAAGGAGAAAATGATCAGAAAACATTTTATAAACGGATTGGTATGGGCAGTGCTGTTTTTCATCGCCGGTCCATCCTGGGCGGCGCATCCCCTGATTACCGACGACACCGGCACGCAGGGGAAGGGAAATTTTCAATTGGAATTGACCGGACAATATGATCAGGACAAAGAAAATGTCGGTGGTGTTTCGATTAAAGCAACGGGAGTTGAGACGGCAGCCACATTGTCTTACGGGATGATAGATAATATTGATCTGGTATTAAGCCTGCCTTATCTTTGGGGAAGAGAAAAAGAAAATGGCAGCCTTGTATATAAGGAAGACGGCATCGGCGATGCTTCATTAGAAGCAAAAATCAAGGTCTTTGAAAAAGAAGGCTTCAGCCTGGCGTTGAAACCGGGAATCAGTTTCCCCACGGGCGATGATGACAAGGGACTGGGCACAGGAAAATTTGGAGGTCAGATTTTTTTCATTGCATCCCAGGAAGTGGAACCGTTCGCGTTTCATGTTAATCTGGGATACATCAGAAATGAAAACGACGCCGACGAGCGCGAGAATATCTGGCATGCCTCCGTTGCCGCTGCCTGGGAAATTGTCAAAGACTTAAGTCTGGTCGCCAATATCGGCGTTGAGCGCAATCCTGATGGCGAAGCGGATGACGATCCTGCGTTTCTTATCGGCGGGATTATTTATTCGATCGCAGAAAATTTGGACATCGACCTCGGCGTGAAATACGGTTTGACAGACTCGGAAGCCGATATTTCTGCGCTCGCCGGACTTGCATTCCGGTTCTAGAGAGGAAGGCGGATAACTGATCTTTTTTAAAAGGAGAATTTAACATGCATATGGCGGATGCTTTACTCTCACCCGCGGTGGGAGCAACGATGTGGGCCGGTTCCGTGGCCGCCATCGGATATTCATCAAAAAAGCTCAAAGAAAATATCGATAACAAAACCATCCCGCTGATGGGCGTCATGGGCGCGTTTGTCTTTGCGGCGCAGATGATCAACTTCACCATTCCCGTCACAGGTTCCAGCGGACATATCGGAGGCGGTATGCTTTTGGCTGTTCTTCTGGGTCCCTACGCCGCTTTTCTGGCCATGGCCTCGATATTGACGGTTCAGGCGCTGTTCTTTGCCGACGGCGGGCTACTCGCGCTTGGCTGTAATATCTGGAACATGGGCATCTATCCCTGCTTTCTGGTTTATCCCCTGATTTACAAACCTGTTGCCGGAGACGGAAAAAGCGCCAGACGGGTATCCGTTGCCGCAATACTTGGCGCAATCGTTGCCCTGCAGTTGGGCGCTTTTTCGGTGGTTCTGGAAACGCTATTCTCCGGAATCAGCGAACTCCCCTTCGGCACGTTTGTCCTGCTGATGCAGCCGATTCATCTGGCCATCGGCCTGGTGGAGGGAATCATCACGGCCGGCATCATCCTGTATGTGCAACAGGCCCGGCCGGAAATTCTGCATGCCCATGCCGCCGCCCGTCCCCTGGATGCCGGTCTTTCCATCAAGAACATTCTTGCAGCATTTGTGATTCTGGCGGTCATTACCGGCGGTGCGCTTTCCTGGTTTGCCTCAACGCATCCCGACGGGCTGGAGTGGTCCATTGAGAAAGTTACCGGCAAGGGCGAGCTGGAAGAGGCAACACAGGGCATTGCGCCTGTCCTCAAAGATATTCAGGAAAAGACGGCATTTCTCCCAGATTATGGTTTCAAACCGCCCGCGGACGAACAAAACACGGAGGAGTCGCCCTCGGTCTGGCCGGGCATTGAACCCGGAACATCTGTCGCCGGAGTTGTCGGATCGGCCATTGTGTTGATGTTCATCATTTTCATCGGTTTCGGCATACGGCTTTTTAAAAAACAATAACTTTTGTCATCATACCCGGCATACGCCTTGAAAATAGCTGGATTTCCTGTCAGGGCGTATGATATCTAGAATCAATTCTTAAAGCCATTATCGGGCCAAATCATGTCATTTGACATTCAATACTATAATATCGGCTTCCTCGATCAGCTTTCCTACAAGAGCACCTTTGTGCACCGGCTGGATCCACGGGTCAAACTATGTGTTACCCTGCTTTTTCTGCTTACGGTCATTTCCTTTTCCAAATACGAAATTTTTGCTCTGCTGCCTTTTTTTCTTTTCCCGGTGCTTCTGATGACGCTGGGCGAGATTCCGTTTATGTTTATCTTTAAAAAAGTCCTTCTCGTTTCACCTTTCGCCGTTTTTATCGGCATCTTCAATCCGCTGCTGGATTCGGGACAGATATCGATAGTCAACGGATATACGATTTCGGCAGGATGGCTGTCTTTTATTTCCATCCTGCTCAAGTTCACGCTTACCGTCAGCACGGCTCTGCTGCTTGTCGCCACCACCTCTTTTCCCGGTGTCTGCCACGCGTTGAGGCAGTTGGGGCTGCCTTCGGTTTTTGTTTCACAGCTTCTTTTTCTTTATCGCTATATTTTTGTCCTGATGGAGGAAACCATGCGGATTGTCCGGGCCAGAAATATGCGCTCTTTCGGAGACCGAGGCAAGGGCATCAAAATCTTTGTCCGCATTGCGGGAACGCTTTTTTTGCGGACGGTGCAGCGCGCGGAACGGGTCTATAACGCCATGTTGTCCCGGGGCTTTCAGGGAGATATGCCCGCGCTCAAACATTTTCAGTTCAAAACCGGCGACATGATTTTTGCCGCGACGGTTGCGGCGTTTCTGTTGATCTTCCGGTTCTGTCCGGCAACCGAAATTCTGGGCCGGTTTGCACAAGGAGTTTTTTCATGAGTCACCATATCGTCGAGTTTAAAAATGTTTCTTTCCGCTATCCGGACGGAACCCAAGCCCTCCAGGATATTTCTTTCCGGATCACGCACGGGGAGTCGGTGGGAATCATCGGCGCCAACGGTGCGGGCAAATCTACGCTGCTGATGCACCTCAACGGCTACCTGATGCCGACATCGGGCACGGTGAATATCGGCGATGTTTATCTGACGAAGAAGACGCAACCGGAAATCCGCAGAAAGGTCGGTATCGTTTTTCAAAATCCCGACGATCAACTCTTTATGCCGACCGTGTATGAAGACGTGGCTTTCGGACCGCTAAACCTGGGCTTGGATGAAACCGCCGTGCGGGAACGGGTGGAATTCGCCCTGCATCTGGTCAACAGCCTGGACCTGAAAAACAAACCTCCTCATCATCTCTCCTGCGGCCAGAAGAGCGCCGTCGCCATTGCGTCCGTCATGGCCATGGAGCCGGATATTCTGGCCATGGACGAACCGGCGGCCAATCTCGATCCCCGATCACGGCGCCTGCTGATCAATCTGCTGAAAACCTTCGAGCATTCGAAGATCATCGCCTCACATGATCTGGATCTGATTCTGGATGTCTGTCATCGGTGTATTGTCATTAAAGAAGGAAGGGTGGCCGCCGACGGCCCGGTTTCGGAGATCCTCACCCATCAGGAACTGCTGGAAGAAAATAATCTGGAACTGCCCTTATCCATGCAGAAGCGATAACCCCTTTAAACGCATCAGGGTAAATCCTTCCCCTTGGTTGCCATCATGAATCCGGCATGTTTGACGCTTTTGATCGATTTGAGTTTCTGAAAGAGCTCCTCAATTTCTTTGGACTTGCCCCGGGTCACAACAATTTCAAAACAATTATGATGATCGAGATGAATATGCTGCGTGGAAAGAATGCAGGTATGATAATCATGCTGCACATCAAGCACTTTGGTGACTAATTCCCTGGTGTGATGATCATAAACCAGCGTGATTGCGCCGGTCACTTCCTTGTTTTCCGTCCATTCTTTCCGGACCAGTTCCTCGCGGATCATGTCGCGGATGGCTTCGGAACGGTTGGTGTATTTCTTCTGCTTGATATGCCGGTCGAATTTAACCAGCAAATCTTCTTCCAGCGATACCCCAAATCGAACCAGTCCGGGCATACGATCAACTCCTTCAGTGATTTTTTTATGTAAATACAGGCAACGTCATTGAATAGTCAAGATGATTTATGCCGGCCTGAGAGCATCTGTCTTCTTCTCCAATTCTTCAACCGGTTCACAGTTTACGTTTTACGGCGCTGTGGCGGTTGCGAATTTTATTGACATATTGTAAGTATGTTAATTATAACAAAACAAGATTCAATAGCCTGGGGGGGAGGCACCGATGGAAATCAAATATAAAATCTGGATTGAAGAAAACGGCAAGGTCATTTTCGGCAAAGGCCGCGATGAAATTCTCAAATCCATCGAACAGCAGCACAGCCTCAATGCCGCCGCCAAGGAACTGGGAATGTCATACCGTGCGGCCTGGGGCAGACTGAAAGCGTCGGAAGAACGCATGGAAAAAAAACTGGTGGAAACCAGCGAAAAAGAAAAAGCCCTGCAACTGACGGCTCAGGCGAGAACCATTATCGAAAGATTCGAGAAACTGGAAAAAGATGTGGAAAACATATTAAAAGAGGCCGAGCAGGAATTTAAAAAATTATTTCAAACCATGGGGAAGTAAACCCGAAATACCCGGTTCAAGCCCTGCACTGAACCGCAAGGCATTCGGATTGCGCACCTTGCATTCCGGAAAAATTACGCCTTCAACCCCCTAATGAAAACATTCATGCTTTCCTGAACGGTAGAGTGAATTCTCTCCATTCTTTTGATCGGATTGCCGGTGAAAAGGAAAAGTGAAATAACACCGTTCAACATTCCCCAGATGGCGTTCTGCATCTGCAAGATATTGTCCAGCGGTCTGAATTCACCGGAATCGACTCCTTTTTGAATAATTTCCGAAATAACTTTGATGTTTTCATTCGTCGACCGGATCAGCTCATCGCTTTGCTGCTGCGTCAAGTGCATCTGCCCCGTTTGCATCATGAACGTCATCAGAATTCTGAAAAGTTCCTTGTCGCTGAGAAAGAAATCGACATAAATACGGGCAAACTCCAGCAGAAGCTGGGAGGCCGAGGCTTCAATCAGGGAAAAATTCTGAATGCGTTCGTTGAGGGAAATGTTGTCGGCAATTAAAATCTGTGTGTATATTTCTTCTTTGCTTTCAAAGCAAAGATAAATGGATCCCTTGCTGACTTCCGCCTTTTCAGCAATACTGTCAACCGTAACAGCTTTGAAACCCCTTTCTAAAAAGAGTTTTCGGGCGGCTTTGAGTATCGTACTGCGTCTATTTTCCTTTTCTTTTCGTTTCCTGTTTCTTTTTTTTTCTTCCACGTCGAACCTGATCACCTTTTCAAATCATTCGCGTAAAATCAAGGCCAAACAAAAAATGACCGGCGTTCATAAACATTTGGAAGGTGCATAAATTAATATCGGGGATGTGTCAAGGAAAAACATCCGCGTTGAAACGGGGCTTATCCTGAAAATGATAATTCTATGGATTAATTTAATTTTTCCAGTTCCCGGACAATGCTCTCCAGCGGCGGACGCTTATTGATGTTGTGGACATCGATGTAACGGATGATACTTTTTTTATCGATGATCAAAATGGCTCTCTCCGAAATGCCGTCGGAGCGCAGTACGCCGAATTGATCCGCCACGGCACCGTGCGGCCAGAAATCAGACAGGACATCAAACCACAAATGGCCCATCTGGTTTGTCCAGGAATACAGCGTGGGAATGTTGTCAACAGAAATGCCCAGTAAAACGGCGTCATTGACGTCAAAGATGTCTTTCACGATGTTGTAGCCCGGCCATTGATCGGAACACACCGGCGTCCAGGCAGCCGGCACAAAGGAAATCACAACATTTTTCTTTCCGCGGTAGTCTTTCAGAGAAATCGTTTTGCCGCTGACGGCTTTCAGCGTGAAATCGGGCGCGGGCTGGCCAACCTTGACTTTCAATACACTGTCCTGAGGCTTCAGTTCGCCTGTTTCATAAACATTATTTTTAAAAACATCGGACAAGGCGAAAGCCCCGGGTGCAAGAAAACAAATCAACAACGCTGCCAAAATGATCTTTTTTTTCATGGCCGCCTCCTATTTCAATCCCGCTGATTTAATAATCTCTTTCAGGAAAGTTTTGTTATCTCCTAAAGCGCCCGCTTTGGAATAAATCACGTCCGCCTTCTTTCCTTTTAATTTAACAACAATGAAATAGGGCGTTCTGACCTCTCCCATGATTTTATGGATCTTGAAATCTCCATCGGGAACCAGAGGAAACTTCACGCTGTATTTCTTCTTGAAAATATCGGTTTCATAGATGGAGTTGCCCGTGCCGATTCCGATGATTTTAATTTTTCCTTTAAGCGCCGCATTTTCTTCAATGAGCTGATAAAGCTCGTTGACGGCGGGAGCTTCCGCCTGACAATGCGGGCAATACATGCTGAATATTTCTACAATCACTACATCCGCCTTGATCTGATTGATTCTAAAAGATCCGCTGCCGGACAGTCCGAGATATTTCAGTTCACCGGCGATCACCGGTTTGGACAATTCAACATCGGGAAACCCCTGCCCCACCTGAGGGGGTTTCACTTCAGCCGCTCCTGCCGACACCGTCATCCACAACGCAGCCAGCAGTACAATCAGGACGGACGCTTTAATTTTCATGATTCACTCCTTTGGCCGACAATCCATTGTCGGCTTGAATTGTGTTTTTAATAGCACATTCCGGGAAAAATATTAAGCACGATCTTGCTTAAACCCTCAAAGTGCGGCGGTTTAAGCATCCGACGTCGCCTGGCCCGTCTCCGGCGAATCCCATGAAATATAGCTTGACTTTGATGGATGTTAAGATTAAATAGGGCCACTGCAGCAAACAATATGTTGCTGAGAAAAAAGTTGAATTTAAACATTTTGAAGTACAAGGTTAATCTGTAATATTCTTTAAAGCATAGTGTGTATTTATCCTGCCGGAGAGATTCTCATTTATCTTTAAAGGTTTTAAGGTTGCAATTCTGTCATAGTGTTAATTCGACTTGGAAAATTTACGAAAGGAGTTTGTGCAACTATGCCAGAAGGGAAAGTAAAGTGGTTCAACGCCAACAAGGGTTTCGGTTTTATCCAACAGGATGAGGGCGGAGATGTTTTCGTTCATTTCAGCGCGATTCAGGTCGAAGGCTTTAAAACGCTGAATGAAGGCCAGCGGGTATCATTCGATATCCAGCAAGGCAAAAAAGGGTTGGAAGCAGAAAACGTTAAACCCATATAATCTTATAAACACAGGATTCGCCAACAAAAGCACCCGCTGTAGAGATTGATGCGGGTGCTTTTTTGATTCACGGAACAATGAAAGATTTCCTGTGGTTTGCTGTGAATTGCTTCAATATGTCTTGACAAAAACAAAAAATTTGAGTTAGTGGCTTTAAGTTTTTTTACGAATATTCCTAATCATTCCGCGCCATACGGGAGGACTTGATCGTGTATTTCTCCGAAGAAATGCAGGAGGCGTCTTTAAAACTGACCCAGAAATGGGAAAAGGAAGTCCAAAAGACGTTAAAAAATAATCCTGAACAAAAAAAACGTTTTTCCACCGTGTCGGACACGGAAATTAAAAGGCTTTATACCCCGGAAGATATCAAAGACATCAATTATACCGAAGACATCGGCGTTCCCGGTGAATTTCCTTATTTGCGCGGGAATCAGGTTACCGGCTATCGGGGACGTTACTGGACATTCCGCATGTTTTCCGGCATGGGCAGCGCCCAGGATACCAATCGACGCTGGCATATGCTGCTGCGCGAAGGGCAAACCGGATTGAGTACGGCCTTCGATTTTCCGACACTGATGGGCTATGACAGCGACTCGCCCAAAGCGCTGGGCGAGGTGGGCAAATGCGGCGTCGCCATCGACACCCTGGAAGATTTCCTGACCCTCATGGAAGGCATCCCCATGGATAAAGTCACCACCTCCATGACCATCAACCCTCCGGCAACCGTTTTATGGGCCATGTACTGCGCGGCTGCAGATATCAAGGGGATACCGCTTTCCAAAATCGGCGGCACCATCCAAAACGACATGCTTAAGGAATTTATCGCACAGAAAACATTCATGTGCCCCCCGGAACCTTCCGTCAAACTCATCAGCGACACCGTGGAATTCGGCACAAAATATGTTCCGCGCTGGAACACCATCAGCATCAGCGGCTATCACATCCGCGAAGCGGGAGCCACGGCCGTCCAGGAACTGGCGTTCACCATCCGTGACGGCATCGAATATGTGGATGACGTGATTCGCCGTAAAAAAATGAATGTGGACGACTTTGCGTCGCGGCTGTCCTTCTTTTTTAATTCGCATATCGATTTTTTTGAAGAGATATGCAAAATGCGCGCGGCCCGCCGCATGTGGGCGAAGATTATGCGGGACCGTTTTCATGCCAAAGATCCCCGTTCCCTGTGGCTGCGCTTTCACACGCAGACGGCCGGCTGTTCGTTGACGGCTCAACAGCCGTACAATAATGTTATCCGGACCACCGTGGAAGCTCTGGCAGCGGTCTTGGGCGGCACACAATCGTTGCACACAAATTCGCTGGATGAAGTGCTCTGTCTTCCTTCCGAGCATGCCGTGGAAATCGCGTTGCGCACGCAGCAGATTCTGGCCGAAGAAACCGGCGTGGCCAACACCATTGATCCCCTGGCCGGCTCTTATTTCATCGAGTCTCTCACCAACGAAATGGAAGAAAAGGCGTGGGACTATATTCACAAGATTGATGCAATGGGCGGTATGATTACCGCCATTGAAAAAGGTTTCCCCCAGATGGAGATATCCGACGCGGCTTACAGGTTTCAAAAGCAGTTGGATGCGGGCGAGAAATCCATGGTAGGGGTGAACAAATATGCCACCGACGTCACGCACCCGCTTCCGCTTGTTGATATTGATGAAAAGGTGGGCGAAGAACAAATCAAGAGGCTCAAGAGTGTGCGCCGCAAGCGCGACAGCAAAGCCTTGAAAAAATCTCTTGAAGACGTCAGAAACGCCTGCAAAAAGGGGAATAACGTCATGCCTTGCTGCATCGACGCGGTGAAAAATCTGGCAACCCTGCAGGAAATATGCGATGTCTATCGCGACGTTTACGGGGAATATAGGGACCCGGGACTGTATTAAAACCAAGCCGCCCTCATACGGCTACCTTTGTTGGCATCGTCGTCGGCGTCCTCGACGTATTAGTAATGCGCCTCCGGTGCCTCCTCGCCGCCGCGGTATCCTGATGAATGCAACTTGGTATTAGAGATAATTTAAGGAGATAGTAATATGTCGGAAAGAAAAATTCGCGTAATGGTTGCCAAACCGGGCCTCGACGGACACGACCGCGGTGCCAGAATTCTTGCCCGCTGTTTCCGCGATGCCGGTTTTGAAGTGGTCTATACCGGCTGCCATCAGACCCCGGAACAAATCGCCGCATCCGCCATCCAGGAAGATGTCGACCTGGTCGGATTGAGCTGTCTTTCCGGCGCACATCGCGCCCTTTTCCCCCGGGTTGTGGAACTTCTGCGTGAAAAAGGCGCCGGGGATATCGCCGTCATCGGCGGCGGCATCATTCCGGAACAGGACGTTCCCATGCTTTATGAATCGGGCATCAAAGCGATTTTCACTCCCGGAACAGCACTCGATTCCATTGTGGAATGGATTAAAAAAAATATCAAAACGCACTAGAAATTCTCTTGAAGCTTTATGGATGCCACCATTAAAAAAATCTGCGCGGGCGATGTTCGTGCGGCTTCGCGCCTGATCAGAGACATCGAAGACAAGCGTCCCGATGCCAAGGTAAAAATCAAAAAACTCTACGCCCACACCGGCAAATCTTTCATTATCGGAATTACCGGCGCCCCCGGCGCGGGTAAAAGCACGCTCACCGACGCGCTGATTTCCGAATTCAGAAAACTGAACAAAACCGTCGGCGTGCTGGCCGTCGATCCGACCAGCCCCTTCACCGGCGGCGCCATCCTGGGCGACCGGATCCGCATGCAGCGCCATGCGGCAGATGACGGCGTTTTTGTCCGGTCGCTGGCCACCCGCGGCGCTCTGGGAGGGCTCTCTCAGGCCGCCGGCAACGCCATCCATGTGATTGAAGCCATGGGCAAGGATATCATTATCGTCGAGACGGTCGGCATCGGCCAGCAGGAAATTGATATTATCAATCACGCCCACAGCGTGGTGGTCGTTCTGGTTCCCGGGATGGGCGACGAGATTCAAACCATGAAGGCCGGATTGATGGAGATAGCGGATGTCTTTGTCATCAACAAGGCCAACCGCCCCGGAACCGGACAGTTGCAGACAGAACTGTCTTCCATGCTCAATTTATCCCCGAAAACCGCTGACGGCTGGAAGCCGCCGATCGTCCTGGTGGGCGATGCGTTTGAACGGGCAACCTTTGACGAAAACACCGCCGAACTGGCGCGGAAAATTGAAGAACATCATTGTTTCCTGGAACAAAGCGGCCAACTCACCGAAAGAATGCATCGCAAAGTCATGGCCGAAATTAAAGACGCGCTCGGCGCCTGCCTCATGGAACCCCTGATGCAATCCCTGATCAGCAGCGGCGAGATGGGAAAACTGTCCGAGAAAATAAAGAACAGGAAATCCGATCCCTATACCGTGGCGGAAGACATCACGGAAAAATTTTTTCAAAAACAGGTGAAAAAATGACCATGGTTAAAACGGAAGACCCCGCTGTTTACAACGTGCGCAGCAAGAAATCTTCGGGTTTAAAAACATCGAAGGAAAATGCCGTCCCGAAACAAAAGGGATTGGTCATCGTGATCACCGGCAACGGCAAGGGGAAAACAACCTCCGCGTTCGGACAGGCCCTGCGGGCCATCGGCCAGGGCTATAAGGTTTTTGTTCTGCAATTTATGAAGGGGAGAAAATACGGCGAATTTATTGCCGCGGAAAAATATTTATCGAACATCACGATCAAAATGTCCGGCCTGGACAGTTTTGTCATGCGCGATCATCCCGCGGCCATCGATATTGACATGGCCCGAAAAGGACTGGATATCGCCCGCAAGGCCATTATGAGCGGTAAATACGACATGGTCATTCTCGACGAAATCAATGTGGCGCTGGATTTTAAACTTGTCGATTTAAAAGACGTGATGAAACTTATAAAAAACAAGCCCGCTCATGTGGATCTGATTTTAACGGGCCGCTACGCACCGAAGGAAATCATCAAGCTCGCCGATACCGTCAGCGACGTTCAGGAAATCAAGCATCACTACAATGCCGGTATCAAAGACCGCGCGGGAATAGAATATTAAACACCTCATCTTTAAAATTAACGGAGGACAAATATGTTTGCATGGCTAACCAGTCCGGAAGCGTGGATCGCTCTGGCGACGCTGACGGCATTGGAAATTGTTCTGGGCATCGACAATATCATCTTTATTTCTATTCTGGTCAGCCGGCTGCCGAAAAACAAACAGAATTTTGCAAGAAACACAGGGCTGATGCTGGCCATGTTGACACGACTGGCGCTTCTGTTTTCCATCTTCTGGGTTATCAAACTGACCGCGCCCTGGTTTACGGTATTCGGCCAGGAAATTTCCGGACGGGACATGATTCTGATCGGCGGAGGACTCTTTCTGCTGGCCAAGGCCACGCATGAAATTCACACAAGCCTGGAGGGCGCTCAGGAGGAGACTCCCAGACTTATTTCATCCAGTGTGGCAGCGGTTCTGATTCAGATTGCCCTGCTGGATATTGTCTTTTCTCTCGATTCCGTCATCACGGCGGTCGGTCTGGCAAAGGACGTTTCCATCATGGCCATCGCCATCATTTGTGCGGTCGGCGTCATGCTCTTTGCCGCCAAACCGATCAGCAAATTTGTGGACGCCCACCCGACCATCAAAATTCTGGCTTTATCTTTCCTGCTTCTGATCGGCGTGACCCTGGTGGCGGAAGGATTTGACGTCCATGTGCCCAAAGGGTATATTTACTTTGCCATGGCGTTTTCCGTGGGCGTGGAAATGCTCAATCTGCGCATGCGCAATAAGCAAATGAAACCGGTCAAATTACACAAAACAGTATATAATCCTGAAGCATAAGTTACCCAAAAGAGTTTAGAAAAAATAAAAAGGAGAATGCAATGAGTAACATAAGTTTTGAAGGTAAAGTCGTTATTGTGACCGGCGCCGGATCCGGTCTTGGCCGCGAATATGCACTGGAATTTGCCAGAAGGGGCGCTTCGGTTGTCGTTAACGACCTGGGCGTTGCCCGCGACGGATCGGGATCAACAAAAAACGCCGCCGATGCGGTGGTTACCGAAATAAAAAACTCCGGCGGAAAAGCGGTTGCCAATTACGACAGCGTGGCAACGCCTGAAGGGGGCATTAACATTGTCAAGACCGCAGTGGATACGTTCGGCACGGTCGACGTTCTTGTGAACAATGCCGGTTTTTTAAGAGATAAATCGATGATGAAAATGACCGCCGACGAGTGGGACGCAATCATGAGCGTCCATCTCCGGGGAGCGTTCTGTGTGACTCAACCGGCGTTGGCGGTAATGCGCGAGCACAATTACGGACGAATCATGGTCACCTCTTCCACATCAGGGATCTTTGGAAACTTCGGCCAGATTAATTACGGCTCTGCCAAGATGGGCCTGGTGGGTTTTATGAATGTCCTTAAACTGGAAGCGTCGAAGTTCAATGTCCACGTCAATGCCATTGCGCCCACTGCCTATTCCCGGATGACGGAGAACCTGATTCCGAAAGAGCTGGCTCCGAAGCTGCAGGCGAAATTCAATGTCCCCATGGTCGTTTATCTCTGTTCGGAAGAATGCCAGGAAAACGGCTCCATTTTTACGATGGGGGCTGGCTGGTACGCAAAAACGGCTATTGTATGTGCGACCGGCGCATGCCTGGGAGACGGATCGCGCGATATTCCCGCTGAAGAAGTGCGCGACAACTTTGCGAAGATTTCCGATCTGACAGGCGCCAAGCCATTGTATGATTCGATGGGAATTTTTGAGCTCATGGGCCCCTTGCTTCAGTAAAGTCGACATAACAGATCGCCTCGAACAATGCGCTGAACAAAAATCGCAAAATCCTGCATACGCATTGAGGATCATCAATAACAAGCCTCCGTTTTCGTATAAAGAAAACGGAGGCTTAAAAATCTCTGGAGAGATTCAGATTTGAATAACACCGGTCAAAGCGTAAAGCGACGTCGGCAGTGCAAACGGCAGGATCTCCCGCGGACGGCGGAGACATGCCGCCGCGAGGCACGTCAATCGGATTTTATTCGCCTACAAAATTCGGTTCGCGTTTTTCAATGAAAGCGACCACGCCTTCCGTCGCATCCTTACTGGTTTTGAGTTTTTCGATCCACTGCTTGTCGGCTTCCAGACCCGCAACAATGCCTTTTTCCAAACCGATGTTCATTCCGTTAAGTACTGCATTTACGGCTATAGGCGCTCTTTTGGAAAGCGCCTGCGCGAAGTGCATGGCCTCCTTCATTAAATCGGCCGCAGGGAAAACCTTATCCACAAGGCCGATCGCCAGAGCGTCGGGACCGCTGACTTTTTTGCTGAATAAAATAAAATCCAGAGCTTTGGATTTGCCGATGATTCTGGGCATTCTCTGTATGCCTCCCCAGCCGGGGGTCAGCGCCAGATTCAATTCCGGACATCCGATCTGGGATTTGGGATTGTCTGTCATAAATCGAAAATGGCAGGCCATGGCCAGCTCACATCCTCCGCCCAGAGCGTGGCCGTTGATGACGGCGATAACGGGTTTTAGGGAGCGTTCTACTTTATTGCATACGTCTATGCCGTTGGGTCCTTTGTCAATGTTGGCAACATCGGCAACATCCATTCCCGCGCAAAAAGCCTTTTCTCCGGAACCGGTCACAACGACAACCCGGGTCTCCTTGCTGGTCTGTACGTCGGTTATGATCTGATCCAATTCTTCACGAATGCCCAGATTGATGGAATTCATCGGCGGACGATTTAGTGTGACAACCGTTACAAAATCTTTTGTTTCGACGATAATATTATCGTAAGCCATCTTGACCCTCCTGATTTTTTGTTTGTGGGAATGATGTAATCATTTTTTTGCCTCCCCTTCAAGCAAAATCACGTAGCCCTCCAAGGGAAGTCCTGGACTATACTTCCGCCCCAAAGGCGGAGTATTATCCCCATACCTATGCAGGATAATTCAATCTGCAAGTTCCAGGACCGGCTGTTTCTGAAACTCGGATCTCATTCCCCTCCAGTTACGGCGGGATTGTTCGACCCGCAAATTTCAAAGCCCTTCGTTTTTGAAATTTGAGTTTCACAATAACGGACCAAAATCCCCTTGACACACAACCACCTGTCTCTTATACTCGACCACGCTGTAATCAACATCAATGACATAAAGAAAATCGTTTTCTCTGACCGGACGTATTGAGACGCGGAATGGCTCGACTCTGCATCACGACGGGGAAAAGGTCAGGGAAGGTTTCGATTTCCTGAAGTCCGGGCGCGGCAAGATTAACGGCTCGTTCAAAATGATCGGAAGATAATTGATTACCAGTTCGCCCGGCTAACCGGCCGAGCACAACCAAACAATATCACACAAGGAGGATCATCATGGGTGAAGCAGTAACAAAAGAAATAAGAGACGGAGTAGCCATATTAGCGATCGACAAACCGAAGATGAACCAGTTGAGCGGGGAAGTTTTCGAAGCCATGCGGAAGCATCTCGACGCCGTTGAAGCCGACAAAGCCATCCGATGCGTCATCATCACCGGCGCGGGCGAAAAGGCCTTCAGCGCGGGCGCCGATCTTGCGAGCGGGTTCGGTGATTTCAGCGCCGTCGACTTCCTGAAACGCGGTCAGGACATCTGGAACAAAGTTGAATATTTTCCGAAACCGGTCATCGCGGCAATCAATGGACACGCCCTGGGCGGCGGGTGCGAACTGGCTATGGCCTGTCATATACGCTTCATGAAGAAAGGCGCTCGCATAGGCCTGACCGAGACGAATCTGGGCATCATGCCCGGCTACGGCGGAAGTCTGCGCCTGCCAAGGCTCGTCGGCAAATCGAAAGCCCTGGAAATGATCTATCTCGGCAAGCAGTGTGAAGCGGATGAAGCTCTCTCTATCGGCCTTGTCGACCACATCACCGAAGGAAATGTTGTGGACGCCGCACTCGAACTGGCAAACAAGATCGTAAAACGGGCTCCGCTTGCCGTCGCGGCAGTCACCAAGCTGTGCAACATCAGCCCGAGCATCTCCGCTGAAATACACCTGAAGATCGAACGCGAAGAGCTCGGAAAACTCTTCAACTCCAAGGACGCGCAGGAAGGCATCGGCGCCTTCTTTGAAAAGAGAGAAGCAAACTTCAAGGGAGAATAAGAAACAGCTGCTGCTGATACGAATCTCCAGCCTCCGTTGCCAGTCTATCAGGCGACGGAGGCTTTTTAATGAGACCCAAACTTCAGAAACGCAGTGCACTGAAGTTTGCTGGTCGAATTATCCCCGAAGCGCAGCGGAGTGGGATTGGAAATTATCATTGAGCACAGCGGAGCGGGATTGAACACTCGCCAACAATATTACCAAATTCATCATTTTCTAATGTCTTCTCTTCTCAGAGATGGTCCCTGTCCCGGCAAACCAGAAAAGGTTGACATATATTTTCGATTATATTAGTTGTACAGTTATTCAGAGAGAAAGATATGCTCAATTTTAAAAATATTTTATATCCCATTGATCTGAACTCCGAAAAAATTTCTTCCCTGGAAACAGCGCTGGAATTTGCCCGGTTACTGAATGGCGCTCTTCATATTTTCTATGTAAATGATATTCTGGCAGGGTATCGACACCCGACCGATCACGAAGACGCTGTGGCTCTTCGGGTCAAGGAAACCGTCGATGCATCGCTTCTGGAAAATATAAACATCATCTATGCCGTCTCCAAGGGAGAAACAACGGAAGAAATTGTCAAATATGCGCAAGACAACCAAATTGACCTGATCATCATCGGTCATAAGCATCGCGGCAGGCTTTATGCGAGTCTATTTGACAGCACGGATATCGACACGATTGATAAAGTTTTCCTGCCTGTTTTAGTTATTCCGGAAAAGTAATTTCAGAAAATCCGATAATCGGCGTTAGAGATTGCCGTATTCAAAACCGTCATCAATAGCTGACAAGGAGAAAAAATGAATTTAATGCAGGAATCCTACCTGGGCAATACCTTACAGGCCTGGCTGATTGCTTTATCCATATTAATTGTTGTATTCATTATTTTAAAACTTATTCAGGCGGTTGCCGTCCGCAAACTTTCACGTCTGGCGGTATCCACAAGCAATCAGATCGACGATCTTCTGGTCGGCTTACTGAAAAGGACCAAAGGATTTATCCTGATCATTGCTGCCGCTTATCTGGCTTCGCTGACTATCACGCTCAAACCGTCCGTGGGTCAATTGTGGCAGAAGGTCGTTATTCTGGCTTTGATATTACAGGCAGGTTTCTGGGCCAGTAGTGCAATCGCCTTCGCCATCGGCAATATTATCAAAAAACGTTCCGAAGAAGATTTTTCGAGTAAAACCACCATCACCTTTCTGGGATTTGTCGCCCGTTTTGTTCTTTGGATCGTCATCCTGCTTCTGATTCTTGACAACCTCGGTGTCAATATTACCGGCCTGGTTGCAGGGCTGGGCATCGGGGGTGTTGCTGTGGCGCTTGCGGTGCAAAATATTCTGGGCGATCTGCTGGCCTCTCTCTCCATCGTCCTGGACAAGCCCTTTGTCATCGGCGATTTCATCACCGTGGATTCGCTTTCCGGAACCATCGAACACATCGGGCTGAAAACCACCAGAGTCCGCAGCCTCAGCGGAGAACAACTGATTTTTTCCAACAACGATCTGTTAAAGAGCCGCATTCGCAATTACCGGCGCATGTCCGAAAGACGTATTATTTTCAATTTCGGCGTTGTTTATCAGACCCCCCTGGAAAAATTGAAGACGATTAAAATGATCGTCAGGGATATTATTGACAAAACAGAAACCGCCCGTTTTGACCGGGTTCATTTTAAAGAATACGGCGATTCATCGCTTAACTTTGAAGCGGCATATTTTGTCCAAAGCTCCGATTACAGCACTTATATGGATGTTCAGGAATCCATCAATCTGGAAATATTCCGCAGATTCCGGGACGAAGGCATTCAATTCGCGTACCCGACCAGGACGGTTTTTATCCAGGACGAAAAACAACAAAAATGATGAAAGTTGTCCATCGTGCTTTAATATTATTCTTGACCGTGGTTTTTCCCGCCGTCGTTTTTGCAGGCGGTTTTGGGCTGGACTCTTCAACCGCAGACATCGGGACCCTACTGCCTCTCTGGACAACATTGCCCTTTACCGGCATACTGCTTTCCATCGCGTTGATCCCTCTGCTCCTTCCCCGGTTCTGGCACCGTCATTTTCCGAAAGTGTCGGCCTTTTGGGCAATTGTTTTTGCCGTACCTTTTATCTTTTTTTTCAGAGAAAAAGCGCTTCATGAAATCGCCCACATCATTTTGATCGACTACGTTCCCTTTATCCTGCTGCTGTGGGCCTTATTTACCGTATCCGGAGGAATTTACGTCAGAGGAACATTAAAAGGCACTCCCGCTGTCAACACAACGGTGCTGCTTATCGGCACCCTCCTGGCATCCGTCATCGGCACCACGGGAGCATCCATGCTCTTGATCCGCCCCATTCTGCGGTCCAATGCCTGGCGCATTCATAAAGTGCATACCATCGTTTTTTTTATTTTTCTGGTCAGCAATATAGGCGGTTCGCTCACCCCCCTGGGAGATCCGCCCCTGTTCCTCGGATTTCTGCACGGGGTCCCTTTTTTCTGGACGATGCATATATTCCCGGAAATGGCTGTGGCCAGCGTCACGCTGCTGCTGATTTATTTTGCACTCGACTCCCATTATTACAAAAGAGAAAATAAAACCGCGATCCCCGAAGAGGAATTCGAACCTTTAAAAATAGAGGGCGGACGTAATTTCATTTTTCTGGCGGGCATTATCGGCGCTGTGTTATTCAGCGGCAGTGTCCGCCTGGGAGACGTGAATATCCTGGGGATTCATCAGACCACAGAAAATCTAATCAAGGATGCCGTGCTGATTCTGATGGGGCTGGCATCGTTGGGCTTTACGGCCAAAGAGGTCCGGAAAAACAATGATTTCGGCTGGGCTCCGATGCTGGAAGTGGCGTATCTTTTTGCCGGAATTTTCATAACGATCATCCCGGCGCTGGCCATTTTAAAAGCCGGCGAAAAAGGCGCCCTGCACTGGCTGATCAAAGCAATCGATTCCCCTGCCCAGTATTTCTGGGCGGTTGGAATCCTTTCCAGTTTTCTGGATAATGCCCCCACGTACCTGACTTTTTTCAACAGTATGCTGGGCAAATTCTACCCGGGAATGCCCGAACCTGCGGCAGTCGCGCTGCTGATTGTTGAGAAAATTCCTTATCTGGCCGCCATTTCCGTTGGCGCGGTTTTTATGGGCGCCAATACCTATATCGGAAATGCGCCGAATTTCATGGTCAAATCCATTGCGGAAGAAGCCGGCGTCAAAATGCCCAGTTTCTTTGGATATATGTTCAAATATTCCATCCCCGTCCTGGTGGTCCTGTTTATCGTCATGACCTTTGTCTTTTTCTAGAATTGCACACACAAAACGGCTGATGCATTAATTTGATTGTCCGGGGAATTTTTATTTCTTTCGGGATCCGGCCTTTCTTCCCGGTTTGCCGGACGAGGATGAAAAGTCACTGACGCCATTGATGTTTTTTTCGACGTATCGTCTGAATTTGTCGCAGCCGTCTTTATAGACGTCTGCCATTTTTTCCGCCGCCGTTTTGAAATCGTCCGGCATCCAGGTTGCCTGACTCAAAAAATCATTAAGCAGTTGCTCGTTTTGTTCCTGAAACTTGAGAATGGCATGATAGTCGAAAAAAGCTTCCGCCTTCGCGTAGCCGGCATCAATATCCCTTTTGAACGTTTCACGATTTTTTTTACATTCTTCACTCCAATGCCGGATGAATTTCTTCATCCGGTCATCCATTCCCGGCATTCCATCCACAAAAGGTTTCAGGATCTCTTCCGTCTGATCCTGAAACATCGCCATCATGGAGAACCAGCTGTCAAAACAAGTCTTATTCAGATCCATCATCTTTTGCAGAATTTTTTGTTTTTCCATCGTCAATTCCTCCATGCCTGACGGGCCCCTCTCATGAAAAAGGGGATTATGGGGGATTTATTTTCGGCCGCTTTAAGCGATTATTTTACGGCATACCCGCGGCTTTCCAGACAGACCGCAATCGCTCGTCTGTATTCTACTCTTCCCTGCATCACCTCATCGGCAGAACGATCTGAAGAAATTTGCGTCGGATCATAATCGGTCTGCTCCAGCGCCCACTGATGGCACTCATACCGGTCCAGATCACGCTGTTTCTCACTCTGCCCCTTGCTGGGATAGATAAAGAGCTTGTCATCGATGAAATCTTCATCTTCATCGTCCGTTACCGGAGGATTTTCCATGACTTCTCCCTGAGGCGGATGAACAACCACGTAGCCTCCCGGGGTTTGCGTGTAATAGGTTCCATTCGCATAGTAGTACGGCGTGCCCTGCACCCGGACGGTGGTGTAAAAAAGAGGCAAAAACGGCACAAAAATTCCGATCGGCGGAGCGATCACTTCATAGAGTCCGCGGTACGGTCTGTACCAGACGCCGTGAGACGTGGAGTAATAACGAGAGCTGCCGTGACGGATCACCCGGTGATCGCGGGGAAGCGATCTGAAATAATGACCGCGGACGGGATACGCGCGATTATGGCTGTGACGCGCATCAAAGAATTGCTTCCGATGGTGTACTGTCGATCCTTTCTTCACGGTACGTACCGACGATTTCCTGGAAGGCTGCGCCTGTGATGCAGGGGTGAAAACCAATTCGCTCACAAAAGTCAACATGAATAAGGAAAGGACAACGACAAAACACTTTTTAAAGTTGAATTTTACTGAAATCATCGTAACCTCCTTATGCATGCAAAACTATTTTACCGTATATCCGCGACCTTCCATGCAGGCGGACATGGCCCGCCGAAACTGCAGGCCTTTTTTCTCCCTGCGGAAATCGCGTCCCTGATTACGGTTGTTGTACGCCTCTTCCATTTGCCTGG